>Ga0187781_10002256_pt1 | contig 14709 bp, 11 predicted proteins | sample 0715_SJ02_MP02_2_FD_132447 | JGI IMG/M metagenome (GOLD analysis project Ga0187781, IMG submission 132447) | Tropical peat soil microbial communities from peatlands in Department of Meta, Colombia - 0715_SJ02_MP02_20_MG | ecosystem: Environmental > Terrestrial > Soil > Wetlands > Peat | place...
CAGTTGTTGGCCTTGGGAGACCATGCCGCATTTCAGGGTTGCAGTATTGGCGACCTATGTCTGATGGCGGGTTTACTGTTGTTTCTGCTATGGAAGCTAAACTCCGTGTCCCGCCCATCGAATAGCGCCGAGCGTCGCCATCTTCGCTCCTAGCCACAAAGCAAGCACGGGCACACTTGCCCTATCGCCGACATTGTTAGGGACCCCTGGTTAGAGATTCCTGTCTAGGTTAGAGATGCCTGTCTACCTCACTTGCCGGAATTGAGCCAGCACGCATAGAACGGGCGGCTCACGCAGCCCTTCGCCACTCACCAAAAAATGGAACCTTGCTGATCAGTCGGCGAAGTGCGAGTGTGGTTAAGCTGCCGAACACAAATGCCAAGGCGATTGAGGCTTCGACGAAGTAGCGTCCCAGCAGTTCCCGCCCCGGCGCTCCATCTGGCTTCACTCCCCAAACAAATCCAAACTTTCCAATCCAGAGACCCAGGTCTGGAATGAATGGCTTCAGTATTGCCGTTATGAGCGCCGCGATTGTGGATACGTAGCCGACCAAGCCCGTTAGAAAAATGAGCAGTCCTTTCGCGCTCGTCCGTGCCACCTGAGAAGCCCGGCGCAGGAGCGTCCAGGGAGCATAGCTGTAAATGCCGCTCTTTGTCCGAGCTTCCGCAACGAACTCTGACGCTAGACGGCCAGGACCGCCAAGACCAGAAATCGCCCGTTCGGTGGGATGCGGATCATTCTCTGCTCCTAGCTCCCCGACCCGTTCTCTCAGATGGCTGTCAATCTCGGCCAAAATCTCCTTTTTCTGCTGTTCGCCAATGTTTTTCAGCCCAGCCGATACCTTTGCGAGGTACTGTCGGATCACGGCGTCATCTTCGGAAATCATTACACCAGCCATTTTCATCCCTCTTTCCGCCCATTCTTCATCGGAAGCACCAGGTCGGAGATGCTTTGCGAGAAGGCATCCCAACTTTGCGCCATACTGCGCGCTCGTTGGCGTCCCGCGCGGGTCAGCCAGTAATACTTGCGTGGGTGCCCCGCTTCGGCTTCTACCCATGTACTCTCTAACAATCCGTCGTTCTTCAAGCGCATGAGAATCGGATAGAGCGTTCCTTCCGCGACTTCCAATGAGGCACCCTGGAGCCGCCGCAGGATGTCGAGTCCATACAGGCGCTCGTTCCAGAGCACCGCAAGAATCGCCAGATCCAAGGACCCTTTTCGGATCTGCGCTTCCCAACGATCTTCATGCTCGGTAATGATCGGCATTACACGATACATTGTTATACATAGTATTATTAAAGTCAAGGCTTTCGCATGACACCTGACGTAACCTCCCCATTCCGCTCATAGTGAAGGGCCGGCCCAAAGTCTGCGTCCGATCACTCGTCGGAATGTGTAAGAGAAGGTCCGGGCCGGGACTTGTCCAAAGTCAGCACTCCATCCCCGCTGCCACCGCATACTGTTTCGACAGGATTCTGTAAAAGATCGCTCCCACCTATAATGTTTCCGCTGTCGACAGGAGACCCCTATGCCACAAAGACGATTGCAAGACCGCATAGAAAATCTCGTCCTGCAGGCCCTTGCCGCCGAGAGCCCCGGCGAACTGGATGGGATTATCGAACAGCTTAGACAAGCCCTGCACGAGCATCTGCGATTGAAGAAACCCGCGTGATCTCTGGCCGCGCAACTGTCGATCCTATCCAACCCCGCGCAAAATCCCCCGTCTTGAGCTGTGGGCCGGCGGTTTTGGCTCGCTCGAGTTGCTTTATGGCCCCGGAATCATGAACACCGGGTTCTGCGGCGGCGGCTGCGTGCTGGGAGAAATCGGATTCCGGTCGCTATTCGGTGCGTTCATGCTCTCCACATACGAATCGGTCGACGTGTAGATGATGTTCAGGTTCCCGCCATCGCAGCTTGCCAGGTAAGCGCGCGAACTGTCTCCGCCGGCGGCCATGGTGAAACGAAAACGCGTGCTCGCGCATACCGGAACGTAGTACGGGCTCGGCGGCGGAATGGTCGCGTCCGGAAAACCGGGAATCGCCATCGACGTCTTGATGGTGTTGTTCGAAGTCGTAATCACCGTCACCTGCGGGCAGATGTTCCCCGCCCCATCCGAGTAGTAAGCGCCCACGTAAGCGCGGCTGCCATCCGGCAGCGACGTCACCGCCACCGTCGTAATCGCGCCCACACTCGTCCGCGAGCAGGGATCGCTGCGCAGGCGCGCGCTCGGCTGCACCACCGGAATGGTAACTGGGCTGGCCGTTGTCGGCTGCGGTGCCGATCCCGAAACATCGAAGATCGCGATCTCGTCCCCCCCCGGGATATAGAGCCGGTCGAGCACCACGTCGTACCACATCATGGCCGAATTGTAGGGCACGGCTGGCGGCACCGTGTAGGCGGTTTCCGTAAACGTGTCGCCGGCCGTCAGCGCCGTATCCAGATATCCGAGTGTGCCGTCGCTTTCAAGCACGTACACTTGTTGGCTGTCACTCCGCGCCGAAAGCCACACCGGAGCCGCCGTTGGCGAGCCCGTAATGGGTCGCGTCGTGCGGCCCACGGTGTTGAATGCGCTCAGCGACCCCGTCGTCCCGTTCCCCGCATTCGCCACATACAGCTTGGTTCCGTCGGGAGTTTCCGCCATGGCGATCGGGTTGTTCCCCACCGGCAAGGTCGCCACAGTGCTGTCCTGCAAAGTGTTGATCACCGCCACCGAAGGTACGATCGTCCCGCCAATATTGTTCTGATTCGGCGGCTGGTACAGCGGCATCAGCACATACGCCTGACTGCTTTCGGTGGTCGCCACAAAGTTCGGCGCGGCACTCACCAGATTGCCGCTGCCGTCGTAAGACACCGGAAGCGTGATCGTGGGAATCGGCGGACTCGACGGCGTCGTGTTGCTGAAGCTCACCTTACTCACCGAGTCGCCCGGCAAGGTATCGTTCGACTGGTTCACCACCAGGATCTGCGTGGCGCTCTGCTGCACGGCATGAACCGGATTCAGCCCCAGGTTTCGATTCCCCGAGTCGCTGTCTCCGGCAACGTCGACCACCATGATGCTGCCCGCCGTGACCGTGCCGTTGTCGTTCATGGTGATCACCGAGTTGGTCGCCGCGGGATTGGGAAATTGCGGAGGATTCGGAATGATGATGGGCCGGAACACGTCTCCACACCCCACCCACACCACGGAAAGCAGCAGCACCGCTCCCAAACACAAGAAACGCGACAAGAACCGCTTCATTCAATCTCCCGACAAGGTATGATGCGCACGGAACGGATATTGTAGCGGGAATGGTGGCGCGAGGGGAAATGAGTTGAGGCTGACCGGGCCGAGTTTTCGTCGACTCGTGACGGTGTTCGGGATCACCCAGAAGTCAATTTGCCCGCAGGAAAGCGGTTGGCGTAATTGTCGCGAGAGGCGCCAAGGAATGGATTATCAGCACCCCCGCATCGCCGAGATCTATGAGATCGCAAACCCTCGTGCGCAGGATACCGATTTTTACATCTCCCTCGCCGGCGATCGCCCCTCTACCGTTCTCGACCTCGGCTGTGGCACAGGCACACTCTGTTGCGCCCTCGCCGAACGTGGCCACCGCGTAACCGGCGTCGATCCGGCAGCGGCCATGCTAGCTGTCGCCAGACTCAAGCCCCACGGTGAACAAGTGGAGTGGGTCGAGTCCTCGGCGCAGCTTTACAGGTCGCGTCGGCGCTTCGACCTGATCGTCATGACCGGACATGCGTTCCAAATCCTTCTTACCGATGACGACACGCTGGCAGTATTCGAAACCATGCGTCGCCATCTCAACGAAGGTGGAAAGGTTGGGTTCGAGACTCGCAATCCGCAGTTGGATTGGGCACGCGAGTGGTCGGCGCGGTCTCCTGCGACGCACATAGTGCGCGGCGAAAAGGTTCTTCAGACGTTGAAGGTCACTGACGAGAACGATGAATTCATCTCGTTCCAGACTTCCTACCGCTTTCCGCGCGAAACACTCACCACCAGCAGCACGCTTCGCTTCCCATCGCGAGAACATATCGAGGCCTTGCTTGTTCGTTCGGGACTGGCGGTCCGAAACATGTTAGGAGACTGGGACGGGGGCCCGTTCCAGGCTGCGCGCTCGCGGGAAATCATTTTTATCGCCGTGAGTAATGGCTGAATGTAAAGATCGCGGCTTCCAACGTCGCACCCTTGCGGACAGGTAGGCAAGGACTCTATGAGAAAGTGGGTGCCCATCCTAAACGCGGCGTAGTTTGCCGCGTTTAGGGTGGGATTCCACAACTTTAGCCGCTGAGGTGAATTCCCGTCGCGAAGCACCCATCTTTGCGCAAAGGTGAAATTTCACCCGCGCTTCCTCTTGCGCCGCACCTCGGCCTCCTCCACATCCCTCTCCGACGCTGCCGGCTTCTTCGCGTTCTCCAGACTCTGCTTCAGCGCCGCCATCAAATCCACCACTGGAGCCAGTTTCTTCGGCTGTTCCACCGCCTCGACTTCCCCGCCCTCGAGCTTCGTCTCGATCAGCTTCTTCAGGTTCTCCTGGAAGTTATCATGATACTTTTCCGGGTCCCACTCCGCCGCCAGCGCCTCAATCAGCTGGTGCGCCACCTTGATCTCCGCCTCTTTGATCTCCACCTCCGGCGCGCCAAATCCCTCCACTTCTCGCACTTCTTCTTTGTAATACATGGTGTGCAGCATCATCCCGCCCTTGTGCGGACGCAGAAACACCGTGTACTCGCGGTTATGCATGGTGAGCTTGGCGATCGCCACATACTCGCTCTCTTCGAGCGCTTTCGTCAGCAGCGCATACGGACGCCGTCCCGCTTCCTCCGGCATCATGTAATACGACGACTCGAAGTACACCGGGTCTACCTCGTCCGTCTTCACAAACTCCAGGATCTCCATCGTCTTCGCCGTCTTCGGCTCGATCTTCTTGATCTCTTCCGGCTCGATAATTACATACTCGTCCTTACGGTATTCGTATCCCTTGACGATCTCGCTCCGCTCCAGCACCTGGTTATCCACCGGGCAAATCAGCTGCTGCTTCACCCGGTGATGATCCGTCCGGTGCAACTGGTTGAACGAAATCCCGCTCGACCGCGCGCCCGAAAACAGACGCACCGGCATCGATATCAATCCAAACGTGAGATACCCCGACCAAACCGAAGCTGCCATCTTTCCCCCGGAATACGCTGTGTCATCCTGAGCGAAGCGAAGGATCTATGCACCTTGCCTCCGCCATCAGAAAGTCTCGGGTTATCGCGACAGGCTGCAATGGAGTCCCGAGCCCCCACGACGCTGTGCGCCGCAGCGTACAGAAGTGTAGCTTAACCAATCCCCGCCGCATCCCTTAGATTCCCTCAAGAACCCAAAGGTCAAGCACTACCTAGCGTATCCCCGGCCGCATTGCCCCACAATATAGTGTTGCCAAAGGCGGAACCTGGCTACCATAGGGCTCGCACAATGTCTCGCACGCCAAAGAAAAAACATAATCCTGCTATAGGGAGGTAGACGATGCGCGCGGTGCGAACCGAAATTGGTTTGTTACACGGGTTAAACGGATTGACTTTCAACGGTCTCTGCGTAAGCCCGGAATAAAGGAAACCAAAGCCTATCGCGCACCACAGCAAACCGCCCCACAGCGAGTTGTGGTTCCCCATGCCGCCGCCGACGATCCCACTAAGGAGTAACGTATTCATGTCCGCAATCATCATACCGGTAGCCCCTGATAAGTCGCATGCCCCAGGTTGGAGCGCCCGTGGATCGTTGTCCTATCGCGCTCGATTTTCCAATGCGGCCCAGCCAGGCTGCCCCACCCCTGCGCTTTTGCGCCCCGACTTTGCGCCAACCTGGGATTGCGCTGTAGTGTTGGTCTACCGCCCCTCATTCACAACCGGGCACCGCGCCCAATGTCCCGGCGCCACTTCTACCAGCGGCGGCAACTCAGCAGCGCAGGCCGTCACCCGGTACGCGCACCGCGGCTCGAACGGACACCCCGCTGGCAGCGCCGCGATCGACGGCACCGTCCCCTCAATCGTCGTCAGGGGCTGCGTGCGGTCCGCCGCCAAAGTCGGAATCGCTCGCAGCAGCCCCTGCGTATACGGGTGCGCGGGAGCCGCGAAGATCGCCGACTTCGGCGCCAGCTCCACCAGGCTTCCCGCATACATCACCGCCACCCGGCCCGCCGCATGCGACACCACGGCCAGGTCATGCGAGATGAACAGCATCGCCAGCGAAAATTTCGCGCGCAGCTCGTTGAGCAGCTCGAGAATCTGCTCCTGAATGGTCACGTCGAGCGCCGTCGTCGGCTCGTCGGCAATCAGCAGTTGCGGCCGATTGACGATCGCCATCGCGATCATCACGCGTTGCCGCATCCCTCCCGAAAGCTGATGCGGATAACTCCGCGCCCGCCGCTCCGGCTCAGGAATCGCCACATCGCGCATGCCCTCGACCGCGCGATTCCACGCTTCGGATTTCGTAACGCGGTGATGCGCCAGCACCGCCTCCGCGATCTGATCCCCCACTCGCATCACCGGATTCAGCGCCGTCGTCGGCTCCTGGAAGATCATGGCAATACGCGAGCCGCGCAGCCGGCGGAATGGCTCCGAATCGAGAGCGATGAGATCGGTAGCCCGCGCCGCCGCGTTGGGCCTTGCGCCGCCGTTCTGAAAGCCGCCACTCTCAAATTCGCCATTCCGAAAAATGATGCTGCCCGAAACCGCGGCCGTCGGTGGCAGCAACCCCATAATCGCCAGCGACGTAACCGACTTCCCTGAGCCAGACTCCCCAACCAGCCCAAGCACTTCCCCGGGATTGATGGAGAAGCTCAGGTCGCGCACGGCTGCAAGAGCCTGCCCTCGGTGCTGCGGGTCATCCCGCGCTGGAGCAGTTGAAGATGGAGCAGAAGCAGAGGATGACAACCTTCCCCGGGCCGGTCCAAGGGCCGCCCGCGCCCCGCCCGCTGCCGGGAATGTCACGTTTAGGTTCTGAACATCGAGAAGCGGCTGCACGCCGTTATCGTATCAGCACACCCAAATGGAGCGAGGCTGCCCCACCCTTGCGCTCTTTGCAAGGGTGGGAACCATCCGTCTCCGTGGAGCGACGGGCGCCTGTCCTGAGCGGAGTCGGAGGATCCTCGCCCGTCCATTGCACACGGTCAGCATTCATGCACCCCAAACGCACTTTTGCACAATCAGGCCAAAATCGGAAAAATGACTCCGGTATCGCAAGCCACGCGACCGCGCCGGGAAAAGACCGCCTAAATACTGGAGATTTGCGCTGGCCACGCAAGGGCTGCACCATTCTTGCGACATCCGCCTGTGCGCAGGCTGCACTCGCTTGATAAACCACAACTTACAGACCGGCAAATTCCATTGACGAATAAAAGGAAAGGAGTAAAAAGATACTCGTTCTTTGACACGTTCTGAAGTTTTTCCGGTTGGTGCAGCGTCCGGGGCTCGAGCGGGATCACGCCGATAGCCGCGAGGCAAGTCGGAGAGGGTCAGCAAGGGTCTATAGCTAAGCGCTGGTCGAGAAGAACAGGAGCCTATGTCAAAGGCAGGATAGAGTCCCGAGGCGTTGGACTGATTTATCCGGTTGGCGGTGAGCCCGGAGCCCGAGCAGGATCGCCGGGAAGGAAACCCGCAAGGGAGCTTTCTGAGAGAGGTCAGCAAGGGTCTAAACGCGAGCTACTGGCCGAGAGGAATGAGTCCAACATCACCTCGGGACTCTCTATTTGTGTTTCCAATCTACGCTTCACGAGAACCCGCTCCCGAACGCGCTTCCCCGATGTGCCCTTTTTAACGTCATCCTGAGCCCGAGGGAAGCGAGTGGGCGAAGGATCCATGCAGTCTTCTCCCGCTCCCCGGGTCATTGCCGGAGTTTGCCAGTCGGTAGCTCTCCGAGCAGCGCTTCAATCGCCCCAGGCGCGTCGCCAGCCTTCCTCATCGCTCGGTACACGTCCGTAAACTTGAGCCGCACACCCCGCCAATATTTCCTTATCGTCTAAAAGACGGTCAACCAGGATCTGCCAGTTCGCGACACCGCGATGATCAAGTACCAATTTGAGCGCCAGATTTTCCAGGAAGAGATACTCGGTTGCCCGCAATACCGATGACAGCCTTTCCTTCTCTGCTTTGGTCATATGGATTCCCAGGCCTCAAACGCCGGGCGAACGAGAAACGCAATCTCAAAACTTGAAGATGAACAACTGATAACTGAGAACCGGGAACTGAGAACTAGTCACGGCCCCACCGCGACCTGCAGCGGCCCTCCAGTCTGCAACCGTTGCCGCAAAATGCTGTTCTTCGCCGGAATCTCCGCTGCCGCATCCACGTGAACCACGTAGCCTCCATTCGGCAGCGACAGTCCGAACTTTACTGGTATGTTGCTCGCGCCTGGCTTAAGATCAAAGTGCTCGTATCCCAGCGTCGTCGCCCGCTGATCGAGCGTCGCCACTGCCACAATCACCACCGTCAGGTCGAACGTATCGTGCGAGCCATTCGAAACCTGCACTGAGCCGTCGATCCGATCGTCATGCACCTTCGGCGGCTCCAGCCAGCTCAGCAGCAGCGCCTCACCCACGGAAGGACTGTAAGCCTTCGTCACCACCCGCGAAGGGTGTCCCGAGTCCTCCACCTTCACCGTGAAGTTGTACGGGCCCGCCTTGATCGGCCGACCCGAAAGCACCCCATCGGCACTCAAGTTGATCCCGTCCGGGAGATCGCCTTCAACCACGCTCCACACAAAAGGAGGCGCGATGCCGGTCGCGCGCAACTGCGCGTGGTATTGCATGCCTGTAGTCAGGGGCGGCAGCGGGTCGTCGGAAATGGCAAGATATGTCTGCGCCGCGGCACAAGCGCACAAACACGCCACCAGTGCGGCAAGTTTGGCGATCGTCATTGCGAATCGTGGCATTCGCGGAAAATCTCCTTCGCCTTGAAAGCCCTGGTGGCGTCCTGATTTCAAGTCGACCCTCCCTGCGACCTTTGCGAATCCTTTGCGTTCTCTGCGGTTAGACTCTTTCATCTGCCAAATTAGGGCACTCTCAAAAACCTGGTTTGATTTTACGTCGGAGGCGGCGTAAAAAAACTTCCATATGCCTTGCCGTTGGCCCATCGCCCTTTTTCTCCTTTTTTCGTCCCTTTTGACGCAGAACGCCGCCGCACAGGTTTCTTCCGCGAAAAAATCCGACAACTCCCAAGAAGCCGCCATTTTCCAGCGCATCCTCAACCGCGCCCGCTTCGAAAACGATGGCACCGGCGTCGAGGAAACCGAAGCCGCGATCCTCATCCAAAGCCAGGCCGGTGTCGAAGAATTCGGCCAGCTCGTCTTCGGCTACTCCTCCGCCATCGAGAAGCTCGATGTCGAATACGTCCGCGTCCGCAAGCCCGCCGGCCAGGTCATCGAGACCCCTGCCTCGACCGCCCTCGATTTCGCCCCCGACATTCTCAAAGAAGCGCCCATGTACAGCGATTACCGCGAGCGCCACATCTCCGTGGCCAGCCTTCGTCCCGGCGATACGCTCGAATACCGCACCGTCACCCGCATCGTCACGCCGCTGGCGGCCGGCAATTTCTGGTACGAGTACACATTCCCCAAGGGCGTTGTCGTCAGCGAGGACCGCCTCGAGATCGACGTCCCCAAAGCCCGCGAGATCAAGCTCAAAAGCCCCAAGCATTCGCCCGAGATCCAAGACAGCGGCGATCGCCGCACCTACACCTGGGTCGTCAAGAACATCGAACCCGACGCTGACAAGACCAAAGAGGACGAGGCCGAAGAAGATTCCGGCCCCGATGTCCAGCTCACCACCTTCACCGACTGGAAGCAGGTCGCCGAGTGGTACGCCAAGCTGCAAGGCGAGCGCATGACCATCGACGCGGCCGTGCGCAGCAAGGCTGACGAGCTCACCAAGGGCGCGAAAACTCCGGAAGAAAAAGCGCGACGCTTGTACGACTTCGTCGCGCTCGACATTCGCTACGTCAGCATCTCTCTAGGCGTCGGCCGCTACCAGCCCCACGCCGCTGCCGACGTGCTCTCCAGCGGCTACGGCGATTGCAAGGACAAGCACACGCTCCTCGCCGCCATGCTCAAGGCCGAAGGCATCGAAAGTTATCCAGTCCTGATCGACAGCTCGCGCAAGGTGGATGAAGACGTCCCCTCGCCCGCGCAGTTCGATCACCTCATGACGGTGGCGCACGTCGGCTCAGCCTGGACCTTCCTCGATTCCACGCAGGAAGTCACTCCGTACGGCCTTATTCTTTATCCCCTGCGCAACAAGCTCGCCGTCGTCGCCGCCGATAACGCGGATGGCGGCGTGCGCCGCACTCCCGCCAATTCCCCAATCAACACCTTTGCCCATTTTGTTCTCACCGGCAAATTCACCGAGTTCGCCGCGCTCGATGCCACTCTCGAATTCACCGCCCAGGGCGACCGCGATTGGCCCATGCGCGCCGGTTTCCGCCGCACGCCGCAAGCCAAATGGCGAGACCTCACCAAGGCCATCTCCACCCAGTGGGGGTTGCCCGGCGAGATTGACAACGTCCAACTCGATCCCATCGAAGACACCTCCAAGCCTTTTCACCTCAAGTACCATCTCCGCATCAGCCGCTATTTTGTCGTCCCCTCCGCCAGCGTCGATTTCCGACTCATCCCTCCTCTCGGCCTTCCCGCCGTGCACGCTTCCAGCAAGAGCACCGAGCCCCTCGACATCGGTCCTGCCGGCGAGTTCGACTACAAGGTCCGGCTCGAGCTTCCCTCGAACTTTTCCGTGCGCACGCCTCTTCCGGTCAAAATGTCGCGCGACTTCGGAGACTATTCCTCTTCTTATACCTTTACCGTTTCGCCCTCCAAGCAAGGCGTGCTTGAAGGCGAGCGCAAGCTCAACGTGAGAATGAATGAAATTGCCGCCTCGCGCCGGGCCGACTACGAGTCCTTCCGCAACGTCACCTTCAGCGACACCGATCAGCTTCTCTCCGCCACCATCCTCGCGCCCTCGGGCAACGCGGCCCCGCCCTCCACAGAAATGGCCGGCACTCCCGCCGAGCTCCACACTGCCGGTGTCAAGGCGCTCGACAGCAAGGACTATCGCGGCGCCATCGATCTGCTGAAGCGCGCCGTCAACGGCGACGCCAACTTGAAAGACGCCTGGTTCGATCTCGGCCGCGCCTACGCGGGAGCCAACAATCACGCCGAGGCCATCGCCGCTTTCAAAAAGCAAATCGAGCTCGACCCCAATCACAAGCTCGCCAACCTCGAACTCGGCATCGAGCTGCAGCAGTCAGGGAAAAACGAAGAAGCGCTCGCCGCTTATCGCAAGCAGCTCGAGATCGCGCCCTACGAGCAGGCTTCGCACAAAGATCTCGGGTTGCTGCTCGCGCAGATGGGCCGCGACACCGAAGCCCGTGCCGAACTCGAAGCAGCAGCCGCCATCCCTCCGCCCGACCCCGAAACCAAGCTCGCCCTCGCCCAGGTCTACGGCAAGCTCGGCCTCACCGCGCAGGCGCAGGAGTTGATAAAGGGCCTCACCGGCAGCTCCACCGGAGAAACCGGCGCCGACGGCGATGTCTATGCCGCCGCGCTCAAGCCCGATATCGATCCCACGCAAACCGAAAACGAAGCCCAGCAGGTGCTCTACGACATCGGAGGCCAGTTCGATTCCGGCGAGTTCGACCGCCTTCCACCATCCGCATTTTCCGCTATGAAGCTGGTGGCGCTGGCCTGGGCCCGTATGGGCTGGGCAAAATTCGTTCGCGGAGAAAATCTCGCCGCCATGCAGTTCCTCAATTCCGCCTGGCTCCTCAGCCAGTCCGGTACCGTTGCTAACCGCCTCGGTCAGGTTTACGAAAAACAAGGCCAGAGCGACAAGGCGCGACACATGTACGCGCTAGCTGTCGCCGCCGGTGGCGCCGACGTCGCCGATTCGCGCGAGAGGCTGGCAAAACTCGTCCCCGACGCGGCCGCCGCGCAAAAGCAAGCTGCTGATGCTGGAGCAGAACTCGCCGATTTGCTCACCGTCAAACTCGCACCGATCCCAGCCTCCGCCAGTGCGTCCGGCAAGCCTGGTTCCGCCCACTTCAATCTGGTCTTCGATAGCTCTCCGCGCCCCGAGCGCGCCGAATTCGTCGACGGCGACGAATCCCTCCGCCCCGCCGGCGACCAGCTGCGCGAAAAAGATTTCCCCGTCCGCTTCCCCGATGCATCGTCCATCAAAATCGTCCGCCGCGGCTTAGTAACCTGCGCCGCATCGAGTTGCTCTGTGGCGTTGCAACCGGTGGACAAGTAGCAGAAGGTTCAAGTTGACCTTCACTATAGAGAATCCCATGGGGCAAGCGCGGACCTCGAGCGGGCCGCCCTGGAGGCCGTGAAGAAGTGGAAGTTCTTCCCTGCACGACTCGACGGCATCGCGGTCCCAAGCCCGATCGACATCGAAATGCGATTCCAGCCGCCAAAGGCACCCTCTCCCTGAAGGCCGCGCGCCTGCACCACCGGCAAGACATGTCCTTCAAATGCGTTGTCCTTTCCCGCAGCCCTTACCTTCGTAATCTTCCCTCGTGTGACCTCTGGTACGACAATGAAGCTAGCGTAATACGAGAAACTAGCGCCCTCAGGTATTCACGAGGGTATCTGGGGACTGTTCGTCAACTTCGGCCTGCAAGCTAACAACATTGGTCCGAATGAAAACGAATTACGTCCAGCTGCACTGATTCCCATTTTGCAAATGGGTCTCCAAAAATTCGACAAGGAGACCAATCTGTCTGTCGATGCGGCAAAGGTTAATCCGCTGCCAACCTCCGTTGTAGTTAAGCCGTCGCGAAAGTCGGCCCCGAATTAGGCGGGGTCGTCGCATAGTGGCTTAGTGCCCCCGACTTATAATCGGGTGAATGTGTTTCACACGTTCCGTCCGTTCGAATCGGATCGGCCCCGCCAGATGCTAATATTGTTTTTGTGAAAGTCGACAAGGGACAATTCGACGAGCTTCTCGGTCGGATGCTACAGAAACCGCCGCAGAAAGAATCTGCGATACGCGCTGAGAAAAAGCCTAAAAAGGAACAGTCTCAGGATCGGCAGTCAGGTCCGCGAAGCGCAAAGGCTTGAACCCGCACAGGCGGCGCACGGTCTCTATGAACACATCCGGCTCATTGCGGCGATTGTAGCGATACTCAAACTCCGTCAAATAACGCTGCAAATGCTTCGCTGACAACTTGTGGTACTGCCCTATCAGACCACGCTTGAACAGCGAGAAAACCGATTCAATCGTATTCGTGGTCACGTCGCCGCGCACGTACTCGCCCTTTATGTGGTTGACGGTTTCGTGGCGATCTACGAGAGCACCTAACGCGGAGGGATACGCCCGGTGCTCATCGGTCATTACGCGCTGGCAATCTTCTGAAACGTGTTCTTTGATGAACTCGCCGAACGTCTCTATGTTCGCGCCAGTGACGTGCTGTAAGCGGAGTTCTCCGCCGCGCTCGATTGCGCCCATGACGACCTGCTTCTGTTTCTTGGCGAACCTCACGCCCTTGCCCCGAATCCGGCCACCGATGTAGGTTTCGTCAATCTCGACCGTTCCGCCAAGCTTCGGTATCTCGCCGGAACCCATCGCCTCACGGATGCGGTGATTCAGATACCACGCGGTTTTGTATCCGCCGATCCCGAGATCACGTTGTAGCTGCGCCGCGCTGAGTCCCTTCTTCGCGTTCAGCATCAGCCCGATTGCGTGGAACCAAGTCAACAAGGGTAGGTGAGAGTCAGCGAAGAGCGTGCCAGAGGTCGGGGAAAATTGGTTGTGGCAGGTTTTCTCCTGGCACAGGTAAAACCACTTGCGGCGATTCTTAGAGTCGGCCTTACGCTCAACCTTGACGATCTTGTCGTTACCGCAGACAGTGCAGCGGACGATTCCATCCGGCCAGCGCATCTTTTCGATGTACTCTAAGCACTGGTCATCGGTCGAGAACTTTATGAAGATTTCGGCTAGGCTAACTGGCTTGGGATGGATTCGCTTTGCCATGTATTCATATTACACAAATAGCATATTTGTGTCAAGTGAATAATCATCCTACGTAGTTAACACATGAACGCGACCCTAACACGCGCACTTTCCGAGCCCTCACAACGCAAAATCCTTCCTCCCGTCGTCGTTGGCAAAAGCTCGGATCAGAACACTTAAATCAAAACCTGACTCCTGAGACCTGTGTCCTCGACGCATTCGCACTCGCTCCGTTAATCTATTTGGTCTTCAATCTTCCGAGAATTCACCAGCGGTAATTTGGAGGTCTTCCGTGCGCGAAGCCGTGGGTCGAGAGATCGTTGACCGTCTATGGCCCGAGATTCAGTGGATCTCGAACGCCAAGCTGCGCGAGCAGGTCACACAGACCTGGGTCAAGGCGCTCGAGCGTAGTCCGCTCAAGCCGGACGATCTCAACCAGATACCATTCACGCTGCTCGTTCCCAATTGCCCCATCACTTTCATGGAGCACAAGCGCTGCGTCGTCCACATCGCACGCGACAGCGCCAAAGCCATGACGAACTTCATGGGCCGCGCATTGCCGATTGATCGCGATGTGGTAATTGCCGGCGCAATTCTCGCCGATGTCGGCAAGTTGCTCGAATATGAGATCGGTCCCGATGGCAAGAGCAAGCAAAGCGAGCGTGGAGAAGCACTCCGGCATCCGTTTACGGGGGTTGCGCTCGCCCTCGAATGCGGCGTTCCCGACACGGTC
>Ga0187781_10002257_pt1 | contig 14708 bp, 12 predicted proteins | sample 0715_SJ02_MP02_2_FD_132447 | JGI IMG/M metagenome (GOLD analysis project Ga0187781, IMG submission 132447) | Tropical peat soil microbial communities from peatlands in Department of Meta, Colombia - 0715_SJ02_MP02_20_MG | ecosystem: Environmental > Terrestrial > Soil > Wetlands > Peat | place...
CGCCAAAGCAGGTGCTGAAGGTGATCTCGGGCTCGATGCCGAGGCCGATTTCGGTGCCCGCAATCTTGCTGGTGTATCCGGAGATGAAGTGATAGATGGCCTGGTCGGGGCTGAGGCGGGCAATGGGGGGCATCACGCCGGAGGCATCGCAGGTAAGGAAGATGACGTTCTTGGGATGGCCGGCGCGCTTCTGGGGCAGATAATTCTCGATGTATTCGAGAGGATAAGCGGCGCGGGTATTCTCGGTGACGCGGTAGTCGTCCAAATCGAGGCGGCGCGACACGGGGTCGAAGGTGACATTTTCGAGGATGGTGCCAAAGCGGCGCGTGCAGGCGTAAATCTGCGGCTCGGCTTCGGGTGAGAGGCGGATGACCTTGGCGTAGCAGCCGTCTTCGAAATTGAAAACGCCGTTGTCGCTCCAGCCGTGTTCATCGTCGCCGATCAGGCGGCGCGTGGGGTCGGCGGAAAGCGTGGTCTTGCCAGTGCCGGAGAGGCCGAAGAAGATGGCCACATCGCCGTCTAGGCCGACGTTGGCCGAGCAGTGCATGGAGAGCACGCCGTCCAGGGGCAAGAGGAAATTGAGCACGGTGAAGATGGTCTTCTTGATTTCGCCGGCGTAGGCGGTGCCGCCAATGACCGCCAGGCGTTCGCGGAAATTGAGCACGATGAACGTTTCGGTGCGCGTGCCGTCAACCAGCGGCGAAGCAAGAAAGCCGGGCACGGCGATAACCGTGAACTCCGGCACGTGTTTCTTCAGCGCGTCCTGGTTGCGAATCTTCAGGAACATGCAGCGCGCGAAGAGGCTGTGCCAGGCTTTCTGCGTGATGATGCGGATGGGCAGGGCGTACTCAGGATCTGCGCCGGCGTAACAATCCTGCACGAAGACGTCCCGGCCTTGCAAATACCCCTGCAAGCGAGTGAGCAGGCCGCTGAAGTTTTCGCCGGTGAAGGGACGGTTGTACTGACCCCACCAGACCCTGTCCTCGGTGGTCTGTTCGCGGACCACGAACTTGTCCGCCGCCGCTCGGGCGGTGTGCTTGCCGGTGCTCACTAAAAGCGGACCGAGGTGAGTGAGCCGGCCTTCCGAGCGGAACACGCTCTCTTCATAGAGCGCCGGAGTGGGCAGGTTCCAGTAGACGCGGCGCAGGTTCGTGAGGCCGTGATTCTGGAGGCCATAGTCGCTGGCCAGCTTGCCAGCTTCCTGCACTGCGGGAGATTGAACGTCGAGATAGATATTCATAGCCAGTCCCTCACCAGCTTGCGGTCGCCAAGGTAGAGTTCATTTGCCGAGGTGGGGTCGAGCGCCCACTGAATGCGTTCGATACCTTCCGTGATCTCGCGGATCGTGCCGCAGTAACTGACCCGGAGATGACCTTCGAAGCCGAATTCCTTGCCGGGAACGGTCACCACGCGGACTTTATCGAGGAGGAAATTCGCCAGCTTCTGCGAATCCTTCATGTAGGCGCTGAAGTCGGGGAAGCAATAGAAAGTGCCATCCGGCTTGGTCACCTGGACGCCATCGATGGCGCGCAGGCGCTCGATCATCACGTTGCGGTTGTTCTCGAGCGTCATGCGCAAGTTCTCGACGGAGGACTGCACGCCGTTCAAGGCGCCCACCGCCGCCCATTGTGAGGGGGCCGAGGGGCCGGAGGTCTGCTGCGATTGCACGGTCGCCATCGCTTCCACCAATTCCTTGTTGGCAATGGCCCAGCCGATGCGGAAGCCGGTCATGGCGTACATCTTCGACACGCCGTTGATGACCACGAGCTTGGACTGCTCGAAGGGGGCCTCCGCGTAATCGTAGCAGACAGGAGCACTCTTGCCTTCAAAGACCAGCCGGTTGTAAATATCGTCCATGACCAGGTAGAGGCTCTTCTTTTCGCAGAACTCCACTATTTCAGCAATAAAATCTTTCGAAAACATTGCACCTGAAGGATTATTCGGACTATTAATGATAATCGCCTTGGTATAAGAGCCGACGGCATCAGCGATCTCTCGCACCGTGGGGTGGAAACTGCCATCTTCAGGCGTGATGGCCACCGGGCAGCCGCCCGCCAGTTTTATCATCTCCGGGTAGCTCACCCAATAGGGGGCGGGGAAAATGACTTCATCCTTGGGATCGAGAATCGCGTGGAGCAAGACCATGATCGCCTGCTTGGCTCCACCCGAGACGATCACATTATCCGCCGTGATGATTTTCCTGTAGCGCTCCTCGGTGTAACGAATGATGGCCTTTTTAAGCGCGGGAATTCCATCCGGCGGCGTATAACGAATCTCACCGGTATGCAGGACCGAGGTGCAGTTGATGACGGCATCGATGGGCGCCTTGCTTTTGGGCTCGCCACCGCCCAGGTGAATCACCGGCTCGCCCTTCTCCCGGAGCAGTGCTGCGGTCTCATTTAGTTTCAAAGTCACCGACTCTTTGATGGTTCGAGCGAGTTGACTGAGGCTCATAGATTTGAGTTCCTTTTTTCAAAATGCAGGCGGGAAGAAAATATACATGCTTGTTTTCATTTTCGCTAGCAATTGGTTTTATGCGACTTATAAGCAAACCCCGCCAGGACATTGTGTCCTACCGGTCGTCCGGCAGGGGCAACCTTGTCATTCCGAGTGCAGCGCGAATTTCGCACTGTTTCCGCATCAGAGGGAGATCCCTCACGGCCTCAGAATGACAGCGAACAGGCTCAGGATAACAAGCGTTGCCAGCCCAATAAGTCAAATTAGTACAGCACCGGTTTCATATTTGAAAGTCAGCCGCCGCTCCTCGCCGTCCGCAGGGGTGAATTGGATTTGCTGAATGACCTGCGGCTCGTGATGCTCGATTTCTACCAGGATTCGCTTCGGCGCTGAGCCACGAAGGATGCTTCTCGCGAGATCAATCTCCCACACACCAGTAAAGTCCGGTCGCGCCTTAGTAACGATCATAAGGTTCCGATCTTTCCTCTCAGCCCGCCGTTATTTTCGAATTGGCCCGGTATCGCTGCTCGAAGATTGCTGCAATCAAAACCTAAGCATGGTATCTTGCTCTATTTGGTGCAGACCACCGTATAGTAAAGCGGCTTCCGGTGAGAAAATCAATTACTTTTTGGGGGTGGTCGCATTCAAGTGGGGCAGGCGACCACCACCCCCTGGCCTCCTCCTCAAAGAGGAGGGGAATTTGAAACTTGGCTCCCCTCCTTGGTAAGGAGGGGGTAGGGGTGGTCGTTGGTCCGGCCCGGAGTGGTCCTATGCGACTGAAGCTGATCACATGTGAAATCTTTTACCGGGAATTCTGCTCCGTCATGGCGCGTTCGCCGAACACTGTGGACGTGGAGTTCCTTCCCAAAGGTCTCCACGACATCGGCACGGAGGGCATGCGCGCGCGCCTCCAAGCCGCCCTTGAGCGCGTGGATGACCCTCGCTACGAGGCTGTGCTGCTGGGCTACGGCCTCTGCAACAACGGAGTGGTCGGCTTGACTGCCGGTAAATACCCGCTGGTCATTCCTCGCGCTCACGATTGCATCACACTTTTCCTCGGCAGCTCCCAGCGTTATCTGGATTACTTTAACAGCCACCCGGGGGTCTACTTCCAGACGACGGGGTGGATGGAGCGCGGCAAAGCCGACGGCGAGCTCAGCCAGCTTTCCGTGGGGAAGGTGCTCGGCGTCGGCCAAAGTTACGAAGACCTTGTTGCGCGCTACGGCGAAGACAATGCCCAGTATCTCTGGAACGAGTTGGGTGACCTAAGAAAACACTACAGCCAGTTCACTTACATTGACATGGGATTGGGGCCGGATGGGAGCTTCGAGCAGCACGCTCAAGAAGAAGCTGCCCAGCGCGGATGGAAGTTCGAGAAACTCGTCGGGGACATGGGCATGTTTCAGCGACTGGTGGATGGAGTTTGGGACGAAAAAGAATTCCTGGTGGTCCCACCGGGAAAGCAGGTGGTGGCCAACTACAGCGGGGGGCTGATTTCTATTAAGGGAGTGGAGTAATGAACATATGCGGCTGTCATTCCGAAGGGAGCGAGGAATCTCGCTCTGTTTGCGGGTGGATCGCGGAACAGAGAGCAGGGCAAGATTCCTCGCTTCGCTCGGAATGACAGTGTTGAATTGGGAGTGACGGGGTCGTACGGAGTTTCAGGAGAGTGTATGAACGGTCGTGAGCGTGTGCTTGCCATGTTGGAAGGCCGACCGGTGGACTCCCTTCCCGCCATGCCCATCACCATGATGTTTGCTGCTGGCCAGATTGGGGTGAAATACTTCGACTACGCCACAGACTATCGCGTCCAGGCCGAAGCTCAGGTTGCGGTGGCGGAGCGATTTGATATTGACCACGTGAGCGTGATCTCGGACCCTGGTTGTGAGGCGTCGGGTCTGGGCGCCACGCTCAAATTCTTCCCTGACCAGCCTCCCGCGGTCGACGAAGAAAACGCCTTGCTGAAAGATGAGGTCAAGCTTGCGCGTCTCGAGGTCCCCGATCCCGCCGGGCCAGGAAGGATGCAGAATCGGGCACAGGCCGTACGGCTGATGAAGGAACGCGTGGGGAATGATAAAGCAGTGGAGGGCTGGATCGAAGGTCCCTGCGCCGAGGCGGCTGACCTACGAGGCATTAACACCCTGATGCTGGATTTTTACGATGATCCGGCATTTGTGCGCGACCTGTTTGAATTTATCGTCCAGATGGAATTGCGCTTCGCAAGATATCAGGTAGAGTCGGGAGCGGATCTCATCGGGGTGGGAGACGCCGCGGCCTCGTTGGTTGGGCCGAAGTTTTACGATGAGTTTGTTTGGCCTTATGAGCAGAAGCTAGCGGGCGCGCTGCATGCGGAGGGGATAAAGACCCGTCTGCACATCTGCGGGAATACGCGGCGCATCCTCGAGGGGATGGGCGGGCTTCATTGTTCCATTGTCGATCTGGATTCGCTTTCTCCGGTGTCCGAAGCACGTGAAAAAATGGGATCTAGGCAGGCCCTGCTGGGCAACCTCGACCCCGTGAGAGTGCTGCGGGACGGGACGCCCGAATCCGTCTACGAGGCGGTAGAGGAGTGTCATCGTCAGGCAGGAGAGCGCTTCATTGTCGGACCGGGCTGCGAGGTTCCGCGCGAGACACCGTCCGCTAACCTGCGAGCTATGGTGCGCTACGCGCGTGAGCACTCGCAAGTCGAGAAGTCGGGGAGTCAAGAGTCGAGAAGTTCTTAACCCCTCGACTTTCGACTTCTCGACTACGGGGAAAAATCCCTTGACTGCAAACCCGTCCCATCGGATTATTCTTTGGCCCACCCGCGTCGAACTGAGGGCGCCAGCAGGAACCCCGCTGCGAGACTTGTTGTTCGAGCAGGGAGTTGAGTTCCCTTGTGGCGGTCAGGGCAGGTGCCGGGGCTGCCGCATCCGTGTGTTGAAAGGCAAGGCGGAAGTTAACCGGGCGCAACAAGAGCGGCTTTCGCCGGAGGAGATCGCGGAGGGGTGGCGCCTCGCCTGCCAGTGTGCCGTGGAAGGTGAGCTGGAGATTGAACTGCGGCAGTGGGACGCCGCCATTCTGGTAGATGAAACACCCTTTGCCTTTCAACCTCGGCAAGGCCTAGGGGTGGCGGTGGATTTGGGCACCACCACGCTGGTGGCCCAGTTGCTGGATTTGACCACTGGGAAGGTGCTGGCGGTCGGTACGGCGTTGAATGCCCAGGCGCGTTACGGCGCCGATGTGATGAGCCGGCTGCACTTCGCAGTGTTGGGGGGTGGACAACACCAGCTTGAGACTTTGATCCGCCAGCAAATTGGCGCGCTGATTGAACAATTGCTTTTTTCGGCGGGAAGGCAAGGAGCCGAAATCGCCGACGTGGTGGTGGTGGGAAACACCGTCATGCACCACTTCTTCTGCGGGATCGCTGCCGAGCCACTCACTCATTATCCGTTTGAGCCTGTGGAAGGGGGGCTGCAAACCTTCCTCTCCAGCGCGCTGGGTTGGAAGCTGGCGGGCGATCCGCTGGCGCGCTTTCTGCCCTGTCTGGGTGGGTTTGTGGGGAGCGATGTGCTGGCCGGCATTCTGGCCACAAAGCTTCCTGAGCGCGATGACCTGGTTGGACTCGTTGACTTGGGAACCAACGGCGAGATTGTGATTGGGAATAAGGAGGGGATGCTCTGTGCGTCTACAGCGGCGGGTCCGGCTTTTGAAGGCGCCAAGATTTCTATGGGTATGCGCGCTTCCACAGGGGCAATCTCACAAGTGACCGTGGCACCACCCCCCGGTCCCCTCCTCATTGAGGAGGGGATTGAGGGCGGGTGGACTCACGACAGGGTACATTGCCATGTCATTGGGGACGACACTCCGCGCGGCTTGTGCGGGAGCGGGCTCGTGGACGCGGTGGCAGCGGGATTGGAACTCGGAGTGATTACAACCTCCGGGCGTTTCTCGAATGGCGAAGCCAGTTGGATGCTGGCCCCGCCGGTCGCCCTCACCCAAAATGACATTCGTGAACTCCAGCTCGCCAAGGCGGCAGTAGCTGCGGGAATAAAACTACTGGCGCAGAGGAAGGGCGCGACGGAGCTTGGTCGCGTGTATCTAGCAGGAGCATTTGGTAATTACATCGATCGGACCAGTGCAAGGCGTATTGGCCTGATAGATTTTCCGCCTGAAACGGTGGAAGCGGCGGGGAACACAGCACTCCTGGGAGCGAAGCTTGCCCTGTTCAGCCTCGATTCCGAGGGCGGTTCATACGCCGGAGTTCGCCGCCGCATCGTGCACGTGGCGCTCAACGCCGATCCGAGTTTCCAGGATGTTTTTGTAGAGGAACTGGCGTTTCCCCCTCGTAGCGCCGACCTTTAGAGCCTGCCCTGAGCAAAGCGAAGGGTCGGCAGTTCTGGCCTAAGGGCCATCGTTACGAGTCAATTCATGTGGGTACCACTGGAAGGAAGACATATACAATCTAAGGAGACAGAGATGAGCATCTTTGAGGAACTGCAACAAGCCATAATCGACGGCAAGGCCCCTGTCGCCAAGCAATTGACGGAGCAGGGGCTGAAGGAGGGAATCAAGCCCCATGAGTTCTTTCCCAAGGCAATCATTCCTGCCATGGACGAAGTTGGGCGCCGCATGAGGGATTGTGAATTCTTCATCCCGGAAGTGCTGATCGCCGCCCGTGCAGCAAGAGGTTCCACGGACATTCTCCGGCCGCTGCTAATGGGCGACGAAGCCGTCAAACCTGTGGGGACGGTGGTCATCGGAACGGTAAAGGGTGACTTGCACGATATCGGCAAAAACATTGTGGCCATGATGCTGGAGAGCGCGGGATTCCGAATTGTGGACCTGGGAGTGGACGTTCCACCGGAAAAGATCGTGGAAGCCGTGAAGCAGCACGAGGCGAACTTCGTGGCCGTGTCGGCCCTCCTGACCACGACAATGGTCAACATGAAAGCGGTCATTGAAGCCCTGGCGGCGGCCGGCATTCGGAACAAGGTGAAAGTTCTGGTGGGCGGAGCTCCTCTCACCGATGCTTGGGCGCATTCTATCGGGGCCGATGGGTATGGTAAGGATGCACCCGGCGCCGTCGAACTGGCCCGCAAGCTGGCTCCCGCAAGCGCCTAACGTGTTGCCAGGCGCTGTCGTCCTTAGCCCTTTTGCTGGGCAGGGCAGGCCCCCCACGGGTTGAGGTGGCACAGGCTCTCTCGCCTGCGCTCGTGGCAGGATGCGATAGCCTTGGGCACAGGCAAGAGAGCCTGTGCCGTCTCAAAGCTGGGGGTCCGCCTTGCCCGGCTGAAACGCGAGGACGACCGAGGAATGCTACCCGTGGGTCCTTTGCCCGCCGAAAAGCGTGCCGGACTGAGGGTGACGTGATCCTTAATTCTCCAGTGGGGGGTTGGACTGTGATGACTTCTCGCGAACGAGTGAGTCTTGCTCTTCAGCACAAGGAGGCTGACCGCGTTCCACTAGACCTAGGCGCCAGCCCCGTGACCGGGATGCAGGTAGACACGGTTTACGGCCTGCGCCAAGCACTGGGTTTGGACAGCCCTGGCACACCGGTCAAGGTGATCGAACCTTACCAGATGTTGGGTGAGATCGGGCCGGACCTGAGAGATGCACTGGGAGTGGACGTGGTAGGCTTGGGCAAGCCCACCAATATGTTCGGATTCCGAAACGAGGGCTGGAAATCGTGGACCACCTTTGCGGGCACGCCGGTCCTGGTTCCCGAAGGTTTCAATACCGAACCCGACCCTAACGGCGATATCCTGATGTACCCGGAAGGTGACAAGTCTGTGCCACCCAGTGGCCGCTTGCCCAAGGGTGGGTTCTACTTCGATAGCATTCCTCGGCAGGCACCCATCGACGAGGGAAGCCTGAACGTGCAAGATAACCTCGAGGAGTTCGGGCCCATCTCCGGTGAGGATCTGGAATACCTGAAGGTTGAGGCGGCGAGGCTTTATGCCATGACGGATAAGGCCATCCTGGCGAACTTCGGCGGCACAGCGTTCGGGGACATTGCCCTGGTTCCTGGTCCCTGGATGAAACACCCCAAAGGAATCCGAGACGTCGAAGAGTGGTACGTGAGCACGGCGACGCGGCGCGATTACGTGTACAAAGTCTTCGAACGCCAGTGCGAGATCGGACTCGCGAACCTGGAAAAGATCCTCCAGGTGGTGGGCGATAAGATCACAGCCGTTTTCGTAACCGGGACCGACTTCGGTTCCCAGCACGGTCCCTTCATTTCCCCCAAGGCTTACCGCGGCCTGTACAAACCCTTTCACCTTCAGGTCAACAACTGGATTCACCAGCACACCACGTGGAAGTCCTTCATCCACTCCTGCGGGTCTGTAAGGGCGCTGCTCCCGGACTTCCTCGAGGCCGGTTTCGACGTCCTGAACCCGGTCCAATGTTCGGCGGCGGGCATGGATCCTCGCGAACTCAAGCAGGAATTCGGAGCGCGCGTCACTTTTTGGGGTGGCGGTGTGGATACCCAGCGCACCTTGCCTTTTGGGACTCCGGACGAGGTTCGAAAGGAAGTTTGTGAGCGCTTGAAGGTATTTGGCCCAGGCGGTGGCTACGTCTTCAATACCATTCACAACGTGCAGGCGCGCGTGCCTATCGAAAATGTGCGGGCGATGTACGAGGCCGTGCGGGAGTGCGGACGGTACCCGTTGCGCTGAGGATTTGCAGTGCGGCAGGGGAGCTTGGGAAGCGCCGCCTTCAGCCTGGGCGGAACTGACCGGGAGCCCTGGTTCGTCGATAACCGTATGTCTGATCTCTGCCTAACGCGCAATTGACGCCGCACCGGGCCCCTGACGATTGGTGAAAGCCCCCTGGAGGTCCACACCTCTTGCCTCGGGAGAGGGCAGACCCACTTTGGCCGCTACCCTTGATCTCCTGGAACTTCACCCCACTCTGTCATTCCGATCCGTCAGCCGACGGAGAGGAATCTTGCTCTGATTCTTTTGTGCGCAGTCTGCCTGAACGCAGAGCGGGATTCCTCGCTGCGCTCGGAATGACAGAGTAAGGAGTCCCCCGTGAATCTGGGCAACTACCTCCCGGTGGTATAATAAAGGCTAGGATCAGAAAGTAACGGGGCGGGATTTGAACGCCCCCGTGCAGGTCCGGGCGAGGTTGTCAGCTTGTCAACGGGTTCAAGGAAAAGGCACGGACCCCGAAGCTGGTGGTCCGCACCACAATGGCAGCGGGGATGAAAACTCTGGAAGAGTATATCACCTTAGCGGCCCAGAGCCACGGGCACATGTGTCCGGGCCAGGTTCTGGGCATCCGGATGGCGATGCTGGGGCTGCGCTCGATCGGGATAGATGATCCGGTCAAAGATCGCAAGCGCCTGTTGACTTTTGTTGAAATCGACCGCTGCGCCACGGACGCCGTGAGCGTGGTCACTGGATGTCGCTTAGGGAAGCGCTCACTCAAGTTCCTCGACTATGGCAAGGTAGCAGCGACCTTCGTGGACCTCGAAACGGGCCGGGCGGTGCGGGTGGCGGCTCGTGACGACGCGCGCGCTAAAGCCAAGGCCATGTTTCCGGACGTGGCGGACGCCCACCAGGCACAGCTTGCGGCGTACAAGGCGATGGAGAGCCATGACCTTTTTGACCTCCAGGCGGTTCGAGTGAAATTGAAGCCAGAGGACTTGCCGGGGCGCCCCCACTCTCGCGTCGCCTGCGCGCAATGCGGCGAAGGCGTTAACGACGGGCGAGAGCGCCGGGTGGGAGACCGCCTCCTGTGCCGCAGTTGCGCGGGCGAGCGGTATTATGAAGTAGTAGCAAGCGGCGGAGAGGACTCAGAATTCAGGATTCAGGGTTCAGGCCACAAGGCGGGAGCGGCGGGGGCATCTTAGGGATTTGTTCTTCCCTAGCCCCCCGTCCCTAGCCCCCAGCCCCTATGTCGAGCACCCCCATACCGATTCCCGATGATCAGCGGCTTCTGATGCCCACCCAGAAGCGGTATATTCCCGTGTTCACCCTGGTGATCCTGGGGATCAATGTGGTCGTCTTTCTCCTCATGACCTTTGCCGGGGGCTCGACGAACCCGGAAGTGCTGCTGGATTTCGGGGCATCGTTCAGTCCCTACTTTCGACGTGGAGAATACTGGCGGCTGGTCATGCCGATGTTTCTACACATCGGTTGGCTGCATCTCATCGTCAACAGTTACGCTCTCTTCATCCTCGGCCCCATCCTGGAGCGAGTTTACGGTTATGGGCGTTTTGCGCTGCTGTACGTTGCCGCCGGTATGGGCAGCTCGGCTCTGTCCATGAGCCTCTCGCGGAACATCGCGGCGGGCGCCTCCGGAGCCATTTTCGGGATCGCCGGGGCCATGCTGGTAGCAGGCTACTTGCACCGCGAACTCATCCCGCCCCGTTGGGGCCGCGTGCTGGGCAGAGGCATTCTCCCTTTTATCGTGCTCAACTTGATCTTGGGCTTTTGGATCAAAGGCATCGACTACTGGGGACACCTGGGTGGATTGCTGACAGGCATGGTGTTGGCGGCTCTCATTCCTCCCCCCGCGCATGATCCGACGTTACAGTTCAGCGACACGCAGCCTTCGCAAGCGATCATCGTTCTGCCGGTTATTGTCGTGGCCCTGGCGATGGCTTCCACTGCGCAGCATTACGCGGCCTCTCGGGATGTCACGCGGCTCCTCCGGGAAGGCGAGCGGTTCCGCGCCGTCCACCAGGATGCCAAGGCGCTGGAACGTTTCCAGGCGGCTGCTCAGCGGTTGCCGCGCGACGAGCACCCTCACGAGATGATGGGCGCGCTGTATTTGCGGGAGCAACAGTTCGACAAAGCCATCCAGGAATACAGCGAGGCGGTGCGCTTAAGCCCGGGCGCGCCGGAAGCAGAGCTGGCGCTGGGTGTGGCCTACCGCATGAAGGGTGATCTTCCTAAGGCGCAGCAGGCCTTCGAAACCGCCCTGGGCAAGAACCCCGCCACGGCGGAGGGGCAGCGCTTGCTTGCGGACCTCTACGCTGAGCAGAAGCTTTTTGCCGAAGCCGTTCAGCATTACAAACAAGCTTTGCAGATCGAGCCCCAAAGCGCCGAATCGCACAACAACCTGGCATGGCTTTATGCCACCTGCGAGGACCCCAAATGGCGTGATCCGCGCGCCGCACTCGAGCACGCCCGTTTGGCAGTCGAGCTAACCCAATGGAAAGAAGCTGGATTCATCGATACGCTAGCAGAGGCCAATTACGCCAGCGGAAGTTACCGCGAGGCTGTCAGGATCCAATTGCTGGCCTTGCAACTCGACCCTCAAGACCCTGAGCTGCAAGAGCATATGGCCCGCTACCGTAAGGCGGCCGGTGGGTAGCGCACGCCCCCGATTTTGGGGTCCGCGGCTTGTCCACGGGCCTGCGAAAATGCCGCGGACCCCCATACCTGGGGCCCGCGCCAGGACAGCCAGTTGCGTGAAAGGTCAGGCTTGCAAAGGGTCCGAGGCCATGCTAGGCTTTCTCTAGGATTTCCCTATGGCGACCCTATACGTGGAAAACGTCCCAGACGACTTATACGAGGCCCTTCGGGGAAGGGCGCGCCAGCATCGAAGGTCCATTGCTGCGGAAGTGGTCTCGCTCCTGGAAGACAATATTCCCACGGCGCAGGAGCTAAAAGCCCGGCAGGAGTTCTTTCGCCAAGTACGGCGCTTCCAATCGCGCCGACCGCGTTCCGCCGGGCCTTTTCCTTCCAGCGAGGAGATGCAGCGCGAGGATCGGTTGCGGTGAGTCTGTTTGTGGTCGATGCCAGCGTGGCGGCAAAGTGGTTTCTTCCGGCGGAAGGAGAAACACTGACGGACGAAGCGTTGGAGTTGCTGCGCCGCTACACAAGTGGCCAAGTTCGATTGATTGTACCGGACCTCTTTTGGGCCGAGTTTGCAAACATCCTGTGGAAAGCCGTGCGTCAGGGCAGGTGGACGAAAGATGCGGCGGATACGGCCATCGCAGCCATGAAGGATCGGAGCCTGCCAACCGCCCCGTCATTGGAATTGCTGGAAGCGGCGTTTGCCATCGCCAACAAGTTCGAGCGAAGCGTTTATGATAGTCTCTACGTCGCGCTGGCAATCAGTTCGAAGGCGCAATTGCTCACCGCCGACGAGCGGTTGGCCCACGCACTTGCAGCAACTCTGCCCGTAAAGTGGCTGGGGTCGCTGTAGGCCCAGCCCTATCCCCCGTGAGCCGAGGCCGTAGCGCTGACCTTTAGGTCAGCACAGTGCCAGAAGGCGAAGGTGCCGACCTGAAGGTCGGCGCTACAAAGGCGCTACGAGGCGGCAACAAGCTGCCGCAATCCAAAGCGCAGGACGCCGCCTACTCTTTGCGCACCACGCCTGTTACACCGGCGAGGAAGAGTGTCGCCAGGAGCCAGCCAAGCAGAATCTGAATCCAAAGGAACCAACGTAGGGATCTCGGGGAGGTAAGCCACCGGCTGAACCGTGACGGCGGCGTTTCCGGCTTTGGATGAGGTTGTAATCCGCAAAACACCAGGAAGCGTTGGAGTGGAGGGATCGGATTCTCCGGGTTCGGATCCCGATAGAGGCCCCAAGAAATCAAGAGCTCCTGTAACCGCCGCAACCGGGTCCAGGCGCGCGGCTGACCGAGGCTGGTGGGAGACCCCTTCTGGTGCGAAAGCGCCTTCTCCGGGTTGGGCTCGGGATGCCAACTGTCGTCCTGCCCGAGCTTCACCAGCGGCAGCGAGTTTTCTACCGCATAAACCACTGGCGCAAACTTGGTGTAGTGTTCAGGGGGCGCGCCGTCGCGCTTAAAAGACTCATAGGCACCCTTCTCCTTAGGCACGATGTTCCCCGCAAGATAAGCCCGGCGGTAAAGTATCCAGCCCAGTCCGGTGAGGCCTGCTATCCAGTAAACTGCTAGCAGCGGGTCGTAACCGTAGCCGATTGTCCGTCTCAGGACGCCGCTTTCCAGGCGCGCTGGCCAAGTACAATCCTCCCGCTTTCGCCGCAGGCGTTCCATTTCTTGGAGCACGGCCAAGGCCCCATCCTCGTCTCCGGTTTCCCTCAGCACCTTGGCGAGTTGACGATAGGGCTGCGGGGCGAACTTATCTTGGAGCGCAAGCCACTTCAGGCGAGTGCCGACGTCCTTTGGGGTCCTGTCGCCTGAGAATCGCTCGTATATGAATCCATCGAGAGACAGGTTCCCCGGCTTGGGCCAGCTCTTCTCATCGTCGATGATCGAGCCCGCGGAAGCATTGCTTAGATCCAGTGCTGTAGCTTCGGGATCATTTACGCGCAACCAAAAGAAATTCCCCTTTATGGTTGAGGTGTCCGCAATAAGGCTGTTAAGCGTGCCGCCGCTGCAGTCGAGGTCACCGCCGATCTTGGCGCCCAGCAGCCGCACCTCGCCATGTGCCCTGAACCGGTCCCTGAGAAAGACACCGCCCCTCACGTCGGCACCATCGAGGCTCAGCGCGTCCCTACCAGGGTTGTTGAAGGTGCCGCCATCGCAGGTGATGTCGCCTCCGATTTGGGCGCCCAGCAGCCGTACCTCGCCCTCGGCGCTGAAGCAATCCGTGAGAAAAACCCCGCCCCTCACGTCGGCACCATCGAGGCTCAGCGCGTTGTCGCCCGGGTTCTTGAATCTACCGCCCGCGCACTCAAGGCTGCCGCCAATCTGGGCACCGAGCAGTCGCACCTCGCCCTCGGCGTTGAAGTCATTGTTGAGAAAGACGTCCCCCTTCACGTCGGCACCGTCGGCATTTATTGACAGCACCTCACTGCCTGCGAGGTCAAGCGCAGGGAGGCCGGTTGAAATCAGATTTGTGTTCTCCATTAAACGGCAGCGCCGCAGGAGGAGGCGAAAGGGAACGGAGACAAACGAGAGATCCAATCCGCCAGTGATCCTGGCCGCGTGGACCTGGATTCCCTTGGGGTCGATGGTGCCTGCCGCATGGCGGTCAACACATAACCAGCGGATCAGGTCAGCACGAATCTCGCGCTCGTGACCCCATTCGTCGGCCTTGGTGGGGTCATTGAGAGGGTCGTCGTCTTTGTCGCTCGGCCCGCACCACGCCGCTTCTCCCTTGGGCGCCGCGCGCAAAAGCTTCAGTTCGGCTTGGCTCAACTCGCCGAATCGGGCCTGCGCCAAAGCCTCGAGATCAGTGACCTGTTGCTGGGAGGGCTCGGCCATTGTCGCCACCTCTTACGACAAAGCTTATACCACAAATCGCAGCCCGGCGGAGGGGCGTCTGGCGGCACGCGGTGTTCCGAGTCAGAAGACCGCCGACGAAGTCTTTCTCGTGCGCGCA
>Ga0187781_10002258_pt1 | contig 14703 bp, 29 predicted proteins | sample 0715_SJ02_MP02_2_FD_132447 | JGI IMG/M metagenome (GOLD analysis project Ga0187781, IMG submission 132447) | Tropical peat soil microbial communities from peatlands in Department of Meta, Colombia - 0715_SJ02_MP02_20_MG | ecosystem: Environmental > Terrestrial > Soil > Wetlands > Peat | place...
AAGCTCCCCATGACTGCTTTCCTCGACGCGTGGGAGGCAGCTTATTTCGGAATTGCGAAAAAGTCCCCGTTCAGGAAGGGCTGATTAGCCGAGGGCGACGTCGAGGTCGGGTTCCGCCACGTCCATGAGGGCCTTCCAGCCGCACGACGTGCAGCGCACGTGGAAATGCGGTCTCGTCTCGGCGCACGCCCTGCGGAAGATCCAGAGGCTCGTCCGCCCGCGACATAGCGCGACGACGCAGCGCATCGTCGCGAGGTTATTGACTTCGTTCCTGCCGCACATGGGGCACGCGAGTCGGATGCCTCGCTCGTCGTCCCAGAGGTTCGCCTCGCCGCCCTGCGGGTCCGTCATCCGGTGATGCCCGAACAGCTTCGGCAGGTCCGGCACGAGCGCGACGGGCTGACGGTACGGGGCTCTCTCCGGCATGACCTCTTCTCTCCTTCTGTAGCTTCCTGTCGCTCCCCGTCGCCCCTTGTAGCACGGGTTTGTCCGGAACCCGAAGAATCGTTCGTCTTGACTCGCTGCACGATGTACGGCACTCTGACGGCACCCACGGTTATTTGGATCGTCGTGGTCACTTGACACCTTGGGCACAAGTCGCTACGATGCCCCCATGCCCAAGGACGAGCGCCACGCCAGGAGCAAGAAGAGCAAGAGCCCGGAGCCCAAGCCGAGGCGCATCGTCGTCTACCTGCCCCCGCCCATCGCCAAACGCCTCTTCCACCAGTGCGCCGAGCACGACCTCAGCATCTCGGAGGTCGGGGTGGAGGCCATCAAGAGCTGGCTCGTGACCCACGACTGAACCCATGACCATGACGAGACCCTCCCCCGAACAGCAACGCGTCGACGCCGTGCAGCGCGCCGCGAGGTACGTCCTCTCGCGGGACGCGCTCGGCCACGCCCGCTTCGGCGCGATGGACATCTTCCCGCCCGAGCTTGGGGCCGTGGTGCCGGGCTCCCCGGAGCACGCCTGGCGGCAGCAGCTCTCCTGGGCGTGGGCGAGGGCCGGGTTCCTCGACGAGAACATCGCCGGCAAGAACCTCGACAAGCGCCGCATCTACACGCTCCTCCCGGCCGGGCGCGTGGCGCTCGAGCGCGTCGCGGAGGACCCGCAGTCCGCCGCGTTCTACGCGAAGAACCACCGCGCCTCGGGCGGCGCGGCCCCCGAGCGGCCGCAGACGTTTTTCCGGCCACCGGAATTGGTCCAGACCCTTGGCCATCCCCCCGAGCGCTCGGCCGTCTCGACGCCCGCGAACCTGCGGTCGGCCTCCGCGGTTGACGCCGCTCCGCCGAACGAACCGTCGGAGCGCTCACGCGCTCTTCGGCTCGTCGAGCCTCTGCCCGCGCCTGAAGTAGAGGACGAGGGGGAGGCGGGCGCGCCGCCACCGCTGTCCGGGTCGAACCTCATCAGCACCATCCTCGCCGAGATCCAGGGGCTCGGGACCTACTTCGAGGGCGTCACCGGCGTCCTCGAGCGCCTCGACCAGAGGATCACGAAGGTCGAGGGCGTCGCGAAGAGCCAGACGGCGCTCCTGCTCGAGGCGACGAAGCTCCTCGGGTCAGGAGGAGGCGGCACCGGCGCGGGTGTGACGCGCGAACAGCTCGCAGAGGCGCTCGCCGAGGTCACCGCGGCCTTCATCAAGGACGATCCCAAGTCGTTGCAGCTCGCCTCCTCGCTCAAGAAGCACGAGGAGCTTCTCGTGCAGCTCTCGGGCGAGATCGGCTCAGCGATGGACAAGAAAGCAGCGGTGGACGGCCCGTGGCTCGCCGCGGAAATCTCCAGGGTGCTGAAGGAGGACGTCAACGCCGGCATCGCCGCCGGGGTGGTCACGGCTGCGCTCCAGAAGTCGAGCGGCCTCCGCGCGGCCATCTCGGAGGAGGTCACCCGCGTGCTCCACGGCAACGTCACCAAGGACCTCATCCGGAAGATCGTCTCGGACGAGATCCGCCCCGGCCTGAACCCGGTCATCGAAGCCGTCGTCCGGACGGAGGACAAGCTCGTCGCCCACGTGAGCGCGGCGAGCAAGTCGTACCACGAGGACATCAGCAAAGACGTCCAGCAGCGGCTCGGGTCCCGCCTCGGCTCCATCGCCGAGGGGGTCGGGCGCAGCATGGAGGCGCTCGAGTCCAAAATGGACGGCATCGCGCAGGGCGTCGAGCGGCGCTTCGCCGAGATCACATCTTCTGTAGGTTCCTCCGTGGATGCGCGCCTCGAGAACATCGCCCCCGACGTGAACGCCCTGCGAGGGCTGTCCGAGAAGCTCTCCGGCGAGATCACCTCTTCCTTCGAGAAGTTGAAAGCGAACCTCGAAGAAGCGCTCGACGAGGCCCAGGACCTCGGCGAGCGGATCGACAACGCGCACGAGAGCCTCGACGCGGGCCACGCCGAGTTCCAGCGCCAGGGCCGCGCCGTCGCCCTGAACTTCACCCAGACCGCGGAGGCGGCGCGCGCGGTCCTCGACGCCGCCGACTCGGTCGCCAAGGAGATGATGATGGTCGCCCGCATCCGTGCGATGCAGGACGGCGCCACGTACGAGGAGACGCGACGCGCCGGCAACGCGCTGGTCGAGCGGACGGCGGCAGCGGCAGACGACATCAAGAGCAAGGTGGGCGTGCTCGGCGGCGGCCTCATCATGAACCTCGACCCGGACTCCGGCGCGCCGATCGTGCCCATCATCCTTCCGCCCGCGGACGAGGAGCCATGACCTCTTCTAACCACGCGACCCAAGAAGAGGTGGAAGAGGTGATGACCGCCGAGGAGAAGCTCGCCGCCGAGGAACGGCGCGAGTACGAGTCGGCCTCGCCCGAGGAGCGCAAGGGGTACAACCACGTGTACTTCATCCGGTCGAAGCACCCGGAGAGGCCCACGTCGTCGATCAAGATCCGCCTGCAGCTCCACCGGGCCGGCGACCACGCGGCGATCTTCTGGCGCCGCATCGAGGAGGGCATGTCGCTCAGGACCGCCACGAACCTCCTCTACGTCTGCGAGAAGGTGTGGGCGGTCAAGACCAAGAAGGAGCGCGCCGAGCAGCCGTTCGACGAGGTCGTCCGCGAGCGCCTCCGCCGCTACGACTCGGAGGGCACGCTCCGGATGTCCGTGAACGGCAAGTCGTACCGCACGTCGTCCTCCCCCATCGCCCGCGCGGCGCGGGTCGCGAAGGGCGAGGCGGTGCCGGGCTCGCCGCTCCGGGGCGGCGCGGGCAGCGTGCGCGAGAAGAAGAACGCGGTGCGCGAGGCGATCGGCGCCTGGGTCGCGGCGCGCCTCCCGAAGGACGATCCGCGGGCGCCCGCGTTCGCCGAGCAGTTCATGCGCGAGGTCGAGGCGATGATCGAGTCGCTGTCCCAAAGGTTCAAGTACACGAAGCCGAGCCGCGACGACCTCTTCTCCGCCTGCGCCCTGCTCAACATCCCGCGCCCCAAGTGGGGCAAGCCCGCCGACGCCGAGCGCGCGTGGAAGAACCGCCGCGCGGTCCTCCGATCCACGCACCCCGACCACCTCCACCACGACGGAGGCCTCGACGCCTACCACGCGATCAACGAGGCCTACGCCGCGGTGGTCGCCTACAACGATAGTCTTGTTCCAAGCAATACCTCGCAAACCCCGATCGGAGAACCGTAATGTCCGCCCGCCCCCGCCTCGACGTCATGTCCGTGCTCGACCAATGGATGCCGGACCGCAAGAAAGGAATGGCGGCCAACGTCGCGTCGCTCCTCGACTTCGCCGCCCGCAAGAAGCCCGGCGAGGCCATCTCGTGGGCCTGGATCACGAAGTGCGTCGTCGGCGGCAAGATGCTCTCCCCCGACAGCAAGGTCGTCGTCGACATGAGCCGCCGCTCGTCCTCGGTCCGCAAGTACCTCGGCCGGGACTTCAACCGCGGCCTCATCTCGATCCACAAGGTCGGCGTGCGGGCGACGATCGACTCGGACGACTACGCCAACACGCAGCTCCGGAGCGACGCCACGCGCTACGAGGGCGCGAGGGTCAAGCTCCAGGAGAGCCGGTCGCGCGTCGACACGCGCACGATGCGCAACAAGAAGCTCCGCGACTGGGTCGAGAACGGCGTCAGCAAGGTGCTCCTCGCGCACAACGACCGGCTCGCGAAGCTGCTCCTGCCGCCGCCGCGGCCGGAGGACGAGGACGACGACAAGCCGAACGGCAAGAAGGGGGGCAAGTGACAGCATGAAAGTCCGAGAGCTGATCGAGCTGCTCCAGAAGGAGAAGCAGGACGCCGAGGTGAGGTTCAGCGAGACGTTCGTCTCCAAGAAATTCGTCGGCGAGCGCCATTCGTGCGGCCCGGAGGAGGGCTCACAGATCCTCGGCGTGGTGGCGGAGAGCGCGAACTACGACCACGCGGACACGTGGGAGGACCACGTCGTGCTCCAGGGGGAGGTCCTCGCCGACGTCCCCGGCCCGCACTTCGCGCCGTTCGACGACGAGGAGGGCACCCAACCGCTCGTGAAGGAGGTCCCTGATTCAAAAGAGTCCGCGAAGGTCTTGAATTTCGACGGGGCCGGGCGGGCGGCGAGGCAGGACCATGACCGCCGCTGCGTGTCCATCCTGCGCGAACCGGAGGTCAAACCGCCGCCCTTCGAGATCTCGAAGGCCCACAGGACGAAGTACAAGAGGCTCTTCGAGGGCCTCAAGGAGGCCAAGAAGAAGAACGTCGGCTTCGTCATCATCGCTGCCCCGTGGGTCCTCGGCGACAACTACGTGGAGCTTGTCACGAACCTCAACATCGTGGCCAGGGCCGGCCTGAAGCTCGCCGTCGGGACCCTCGACCTCGAGGGCTCCGAGTTCACCTTCCCGGGCACGTCATGAGCAAGAAGAAGACAAAGCGGCTGCGCGTCACCATCGACATCACGATCCCCGCGGACTGGACCGTCGGCGAGACCGAGATGTGGCTCTACAACCGCCTCCGCACGACGCACGTGCACGACGGCTGGCGCAGCAAGCCCGAGGTCGGGATGCAGCGCGTCGCGCACGAGAGCGCGTACGAGGCCGCAAGATGATGGCGATGACCTCTTCCAAGACCTCTTCGGACTCTCGCAAGACCGAGGCCCTCCGCCGCGACATCCTCGCCTGGGAGCCGCGCGTCGAGCGCGGGGGCATGTCGTGGCGCGAGGTCAAGCGCCGCGCCGGCATCGACCCGCGGACGCGCGACGGCTCGCACACGCAGATGCTCCGGCTCGTCGAGAACTACATCCGGCACGAGCTGACCGACTACGACGAGTTCCTCGAGGCGATGAAGCTGAAGCACGGGGGCCTGAGCGTCCGCGAGACCTTTTGGTTTTGTTTGGATCGAGTCACGCCCAAGATCCTCGAGGCGTTCCCCGAGCTTCAATTCCGGAATCCGAGGAACGCGAAATGACGAAGCGCCATCCAAACGTCGGCTCGACGCTCAAGTCCCTGTTCGAGGAGACCGGCGAGTCGCGCGAGGTCGACCTCCTGGCGTTGAAGAAGGCGTGCAGGTCGCTCGGGGTCCCGGTGCCGCGGACCGGGGAGCCCGCGGATCTCGGGCTTGCGTGGGAGAGGCTCGCGCTCGCCCTGAAGAAGGCGGGAAGGAAGCTCGGATGAAAGTCAGCGCGAAGAAGAAGCGGGAACCCATGACCGGCTCCGACGCCTGCGTCTGCATGCACACGGCCCTGCGCAAGTGCTGCGACAGCAAGATCACGTCGTGCGTCTACAACCTCGTCCACCTCGTGGACGTCGAGCCCGAGAGGTTCGACCCGTGGCGCTTCCTCGGGCAGCTCGTCGCCGCCCGCGTGAACAAGGGGCAGAAGCCCGAGGACGCCCTTATGGACGCGCACGTGGAGTTCGAGGACAAGTTCCTCGACTCGCTCGACGGGGACAAGCACGGGGGCCTGCCGAGAGAGGCGACGGCCTGGATGTATGCGCTCTCGTGCGCGATGCACTGTTTCTCGACGCGCGACTTCCAGGGCATGGCGGCGTATCTCGCCGAAGAAGAATGACGATGGAAGACTGGGAACCCGGCAAGCACGTGTGGCTCGGGATCGACTGCCCGACCTGCGGGACCCGGCGCCTCGACAACGTGGACTTCTTCATCTACCGCATGCCTGAGTCGCTCGACTCGATCGCGCGCGAAGTCTGGGAGCGGGCATGCCCGCCGTGTCGACCCCGGACGAAGGTCGCCCGGCCCGGCCTGCACACCGCCAAGCAGGCGTGCGAGTTGATGGGCATGGCCCGCGGCACGTTCGTCAACCGCGTGGCCGTCCGGTGGATGCGTCCGTTCGCGGTGCTCGTGCCCCGGACTTACCTCTGGAGCGACGGGCAGCTCGAACTCATCGCCATGCTGGACGCCGAATGGAACGAGATCCGGAGGCCCGTCATCTCAGCCCAAGTCCAAGTCGAAGGACTCCGGGGAAGGAATCCAAGGCCAAGCCGGACCCCGAGCGGGGCAAGGAGGAGGTCATGAAAATCTACCGGCTCACGCTCACGATCTTCCGCCGGCTCGGGGAGATCACCGCGCTCGAGAAGAGCGGCGAGGTCAGCGAAGACAAAGCGCGTGTGCTCCGGCACGAGGTCTGGGGCGAGGTGGGCTACGACGTCCACACCGCCTTCGTGATCGCCGCCCAGAGTGAGCACGTGGCCCGGCGGATCGCGTTCCTCAAGAGCGAGGCCGACGGACCGCGCCGTGTGTCCGACCGGTGGCTCGACAAGGGGCTCTCGTCCTGCGAAGTCGTCGGCGAAGCGTCGCCGGACTTCGTGAAGGTCGAAGATGGCCGGAAGCTCGCCGGCAAGATCGTCCTCAAGAGCTACAGGAACGGGTGACGCGGTGAAGCACGTGCTCACGCTCGGGGAGATCGCTACGGCCTGTAGCGAGTACGTCGTCCGTAAGCGCTACCCGGGGCTCATCATCGATGCCCAGACCAAGATTTTGACGCGGAAGCTCGAAGGGATCGAGACGGCGTACAAGGAAGGCGTCATCCTGAGCATCTCCGTCGAGATGGAGGAACCGAAATGAAAAAGATCGTGAGACAAGGAACGGACACCTACCGCGCGACGTGCCACGAGTGCGGCACGGTGTTCACGTACGAGCGCGACGACGTGCATCACAACTACGTGCGCGGCGGCGAGTGGGTGTCATGCCCGCACTGCGGCCACCAGCTCATGCACCACGGCGCTTCGGGGACCTCGTGGCCCGGTTGCGGTCGCGGCGACTTGAGGATCCCGAACCCGCATTCGCCCAAGAATTGCTGGTTCACTGGGCCGCCGAATCCTCGTGGGTTCCGGGATTGATCGGCCCATGACGTCGTCGAACCTCACCCCGAGGGAGAAGTCGCGCGTCGCCGCGACCATGGACAAGCTCGTCCAGGTCGCCGCGGATCTGGGACTCACGATCGAGCGCCGGGACGTACCGGAGCAGGGGTTCTACGTCCGCGAGGAGAAGCTCATCGTCTTGAGCACGCGCCGCTACCGCCCGCTCGTGCCCCGCGTCCCGCGGTCCCTCGACCTCGTCTTCACGCTCGCCCACGAACTCGGCCACCACCTGAGCCAGGACGAGAGCGAGGCCGCGGGGTGCATAGTGAACCAGGACCTCGCCAGCGACGTCCTCTACGAGGAGGCGCGGGCGTGGGACAAGGCGATGGTGCTGCTCGCGTCGCTCGGCATCAAGGGGACCGACTACCTCTTCGTGGACGGTTTCCACCTCGTGAGGGCGAACTCCCTCATGCTCCCCACCGGTGACTTCGCCGCCGCCCACCACGCCCAGGAAATCTCGGACAGGAAGGGCACGAGGTGCCCGGACTGCCGGTCGCCAGCGATCACGGTGCTCGGGCTCGAGAGCCGCGGGGACATGGCGCTCGCGTGCCTCGCGTGCGGTACCCACACGCGCCCGCACCGGACGCTGCGCGCCGTCTGCCGGGCGCTCGCCAAGGAGACGTTCGGGCACGTCTGCGGCTGCGACGCGTCGGGCGAGATCGCGAAATACTCGACGCGGTACCTCGGCCCTACGCCGCTTCGCGGCTCCGCCGAGAAGGGCCCGCGGAGCGAACGCGACGTGGAGGCGGTTGGTCGGCGCGCGACCAACCGCGCGGCGCGCTCATCCCGGGATGTGCGGCCATGAACAAATTCACGAGACGGCAGGCCATGAAGTGCCTCCGCGAGCGCGGATGGGTGCGCCTCCGCGATGGCCTCTGGAGGACTGAGAAACAAGGGCTCAAGCGGCACACGGTCAACGGGCTCACGTTTAGAGAAGCGGCGAGCATCGAGGGAATCACGTTCGTGAGGAACACATGAATCCGAGGCCGAGCCGTGGGCGAGGGCGAACGACGAGACGGACCGACCGAAGGGAGAGAACGTCATGAAGAAGGAAGAGCTGGAGAAGATCTTGGCCAAACTGCCCGCGGGCACCGAGATCTACGTCCGGAGCAGAGACGACGCGTGGCCCGCGAAGGCGCGCCTCTTCTCGTCCCAGGGAAGACCCCCGGACGTCCTCTACCTCGAGTCCGCGGCCGGTGACCACCGCAATTTCCCCGAGGGCTACAGCGGGGTGAAGGAGCTTCCGCTCTCATGAAGAGGTTCCCTTACCACGTCGTCTTCGTCGACCGCGCGCTCTCTCCCGACGAGTTCGAGCACTATCTGAATCTTCAGTGGAAAGATGGATGGGATTACGTCTCGCACATCTCAGCCTCGGGTCCGAAGCTCGGCATCTTGATGAAGAAGCGAGACTATCCGGAGTCCCACAAGGTCATCGGCGCGCTCATGTCGATCTGGGGCGACAGTCACATCACCGACGACGAACTCTTCGCGAACCTCACGGGGTTTCTGTCGGAGGACCCGTCGGAGCTTTCATCCGTCCGCGAGGCACTCACGGTCCTCGGCAAGGGCGGCCGCGCCGGCGTGGACGTCCGCTTCGAGGCATGGCTCCGCGGCCTGAAGGATCGGCCGACGATCGCGGTGTCGAGCGGCCGCGTGATCCCGATCTCCGATGAACTATTGGCAGCGCTTGCGGGGGACACGGGTCCGCGTAAGGGCGCGACCACGCCCTTCGGATGGGCGGTCAGGCTGAAGATTCGGGACCGCGGGTGGATCGAGCGCAACCTCACCGAGTCCGACGCCAAGTCCGTCGCCCGCAGCGGCAACAAGTCCGCCTCCGAGCGCGGCCTGCCCATCGAGTACGAGATCGTCCGCGACGAGGATGAAGAATGACCGTCGAGATCTTCCGCAAGAAGCGCGGCGACCACCAGCAGAACTACGTCTGCGACGGGTGCGGCTCCATCGACGCACCCGCCATCGCCTTGCTCAGCGTCTCGCCGTTCCCCCGGACGTCCGAGCGCCAGAGCCGCGTGTGCAAAGCGTGCCTGCTCAAGGCCTACGCGATGTTCGACGACCCGGGCTTGGTCGAGACGCGGACGCCGATGCGACCCGACGAGGCGAAGGCCCGCGGGTACGCGACGAAGCTGCACGAGGGGCAGAAGTACGACTCGGGGACCGCGCCCTACGTCGTCCACCTCGCCGAGGTGCGCGACGTGTGCGTCGAGTTCGGGTGGGACGAGACGGCGTACCGCGTCGCGGCCTGGCTCCACGACACCATAGAGGACACCGACACGACCGCGGACATGATCGAGACGGACTTCGGCGAGCGCGTCAGGAAGCTCGTCTGGGCCGTGACGGGCGAAGGGAAGAACCGCCGCGAGCGTAACGAGGACGCGTACAAGAAGATGATCTCCTACCCGGACGCGATCCCGCTCAAGCTCGCCGACCGCATCGCGAACGCGCGCGCCTCGAAGGAGACGAGCCCGGACGCGCTCTTCGAGATGTACGCGCGCGAGCACCCGGCGTTCAAGGACCGACTCAAGAACGCCTGCGGGTTCGACTCGAAGACGGGCGGGACCTTCGACCCGCGCACGAACGCGATGTGGCGCGCGCTCGACGAGATCTTCGGGGTCGGGACATGAGCCGCGACGCGATCCTCAAGGACGAGGACGGCGAGCGCTACTCGTACGACAAGTTCGCCACGCAGAAGTGGCTCGAGGGACAACCCGCCGGCGCCGACAAGGCCGCGCACTGGCTCGAGGAGCTGGCCGTCGAGCACTTCAGGGCCGGGCGCGACGCCGAGGCGAAGCTCCTCCGCGAGGTGGCCGCGAAGCTCCGGCAGACGCTCGTCCCTACGCTCAAGAAAGAGGCAACCGAGCATGAACGCAAGTACCCGTACCAGCTCGGGCCCGAGGACGAGGAGGAGTCGGCGTGAAAAAATCGGTTGATGAAGTGAAGAAGTCTGTCGCCAAGCTTCAGGGCCTTCTCGACGCTGGTGAGGCCGGGCTCATGTCGTGGCACGATGCCGTCGAGCGGCAGATCGACGAGATCGCCGAGCTGTCGACCTTCAAGGCTGCGGCCGACGACGCCCTCCGGCTGCTCGAGCAGCTCCCCGACGCTGCGTCGCGGCGCTGGGTCGAGAAGTACCGGAAGCTCACGGGAACATGAGCAAAGAAGAATACTTCGCCCCCGAGAACGAGGACGCCAGCTCGAGGCGCAGCAAGCTCTCGCCGTCGGGCCGCCACAAGCTCATCATCTCGAACTTCGAGACGAAGCCCGGGTCTTGGTCTTACTCGCAGGGCGTGGTCCTCCGGCGCGGGCGGCACAACGACGGGATAGTCGTCTCGTCGTCGCTCCGCTCCTCCGACAGGGACACGAACGCGGCTGACGCCGCGATCGTGGTCGACGAGGACGGCGAGTGGCAGCCCGTCGCCACGGTCCAGCGCAACTACGGCGTGTTCCCGTTCCTCTTCGTCGAGGACCACCCGAAGGGGGACTTCCTCGTGTGCGGCCACGACTACCAGGGGCAGACGGTCGTGGACCTCGGGACGGGAGCCCGCAAGGACGTGCTCTCGCCGGGCACCGAGGACGGCCACGGGTTCTGCTGGGCCGAATACCGGTTCGAAGAAAAAGAGCAGGTGCTGGTCGTCTCGGGGTGCCACTGGGCGTGCCCGTACGAGTACAGGCTCTACGACTTCTCGAGCCCGATGAACGGATGGCCCGAGATCGCGCTCAAAGGCGACGACGATCCGGGGCTCGGCGGCATCGGCATATACGACGACATCCGGTGGCCGGCGTTCGAACCGGACGGCAGCATCATGTTCTACCAGTCCGAGGACGACGAAGACCCGGAGATCCCTGGTGACCGCCGCGTCGCCTCGCACAAGAGCTTCCGCCGCGAGGGAGACAAGCTCGTCTTCCTTCATGAATGGGTCTCGGACAGGGAGAAGCAGCGTCGCGCGGACCGGAAGAAGGCCGAAGAAGCGTTCGAGGCCTGGAAGGAGGAGTTCAAGAAGAGCGACCCGCTCTACCTCGCGTACGCGAGGCTCGTCTCAGACCCGGCGCTCTCGCCCGAGGAGTACATGGGCCTCGGCGTCGTCCACGACTCGTGGTGCCCCGACTACAAGTCCGAGGGCGAAAAGGAGCGGCGCTGGTGCAGGCGCATCGTCACCAAGCCCGGCAAGACGGGCCTCGAGGTCGGCCTCGAGTGGGCCGTGGACCAGGGGCCCGTGAAGCTCGTCGTCCACAAGAACGGCGACCACGCGGGCGACGAGTTCTTCGAGCACTCCGCCGCGGGCATGGAGGCGGCGTTCGCGCGGGCGATGGTCCTCGTGGGGGAGTCACTATGAGGAAGAGGGAGATCGCCCGCGCCCGCGCGGCGTCGACGCTGCCCGACGACGCGATCGTGACCGTGCGCCTCTCCGTGGGCCAAGCGAACGCGCTCCTCGAGATCATCGGCCCCGTGACGATGGCGCAATGCTCCGCGGTCGGCGTGAGGGCGACGGACCTCGTGGGGATCTTGCAGGCATCGAAGGCCGCCCTGCGCGGCGTGGGGCTCCGGCACCCAGGATGCGGCGGCTTGTTCGTGGAGGCGAAGACCGAGGGGCGCAGCGGCCCGTGGACGTGCGACGCGTGCGGCCTCGTCACGCAGACCGTCGACCCGAAGCACTGGCGCGTCAAGGCGCCACGGAGCTTGCCGTGAAGAACGAGTCGCGTCTCCACGAGATACCTTTCATCCACTGGATGATCTTCGCGATGACCACGACGCTCACGAGCTACCTCATCGCGACGCAGCCCGACAACCCGTTGCCGCTCTACATGATGGGCTTCCTCCTCGTGGGGTTCGTCAAGATAGTGGGCCGCCTCACGGAGCCGAGATGAGCATCAAGGACCAAACCACGGACACGGTCGACTCGATCCTCATGGAGGTCGACGACTACCTCGGGCGAACGCTGGCGCTCGCCGACGGGCGAGCTTTGAACCTGCTCAAGAGGCTCGCTGCGGCGACGCGCATCGTGGTCGCGGATCTCTCCAAGGCCGAGTTCATCATCCAGGAGGCGCGCATCGCGTGCCCGCTCTGCCGCGGCAAGGGCTACTGGAGCACGGACGTCTACAAGAACCGTCCGTGCCACTGCAAGGCCGGCGAGTTCATCTCGTCGCTCATGGCGCGCGCCGAGGCGGCGGACAAACTCCTCGCGGCCGGCGAGCGCCTGATCGCGAACGCCGTCCCGATCGACGACGAACTCGTCGTCATTTCTTCCGCTTCTTCGACCGCCCCGAAGCAAGAAGAACCTGTCCCGGCGAAGGACGAGGACGACGAAGCCCTCGCGGGGCTGCGTGAGCTACGGGACCACGCGGTCGCCGACGCCGCGAGACGTATCGAGTGGCGGAGGGCCACCGGCGGGTCAGCGACCATGGAGGTCGACAAGGTTGATCAGCTCGCCGACCAACTCTGCGATCTGACGCTCTTGACTCTGAAGCTCGCCGAGGAGAACGACGCGCTCCGGCGCTCGTTCCTGGAGCTGCTCGAGTGGGCCTACCGCGAGCCGTCCGCGGGTGGATGGGACGGCGGATGGCAACGGCGCGTCGCCGGGATGTGGGAGAAGTTCGCGGCGCGGGGGCTCGGGCGGTGACATGAAGAACGCGAAGAAGAAGAGCCGCGCCGAACTCGAGCGCTATCGGGCCGAGGTCGGTGAGGTCGTCGAGAAGCTCCACAACGTGGCACGGCTCGCGACCCACGTGGCGAACGGCCTGGTGAAACGCATCTCGAAGGTCCCCATCAAAGCTGCGTGGCAGATCGACCGGTGCACGCCGGAGGAACACTTGGTCTCGCTCCGCGAGGCCGTGGACGACCTCATGGACTGCGAGGAGTACGTCCACGACGAGATGACCGCGAACGCCTCGAAGGCGCCGCGGAGGTCGAGATGAATTTCAAGTTCTCAGAGCTGAATCTTCGCGCCTTCGGCGACACCATCCTGATGGCCGGCGTCGTGTTCCAGGGAAGCGGCCAGACGTACGTCATGTACTTCCCCGGCGAAGGAAGAGAGCCCGCGGTCCACCCGAGCGCGCACGTCGAGATGACCACGAACGACTGGGAAGCTCTCCTCAAGCAGACCGACGAGGTCGAGGTCGAGGTTCTCGCGAAAGCCGAGGACGGATCGATCGTCAAGGCGTTCATCCGAAAGAGCCAGCGCGCCATCGATGGCTCGGTGAACTGGAAGGTCTTCAAGCGCGACGGCTACGCGTGCCGCTATTGCGGGAACGACGACTGCCCGCTGACGGTCGATCACCTCGTGACCTGGGAAGAGGGCGGACCATCGACTGTCGCGAACCTCCTCTCGAGCTGCAAGAAGTGCAACAAGAACCGCGGCAACATGGCATACGCCGACTGGCTCGAGAGCCCGACGTACTTGGAGCGATCGAAGCGCCTCTCTCCGGAGAAGAAGGCTGCGAACGAAGCTCTCGCGGCCACGCTCGCGAGCATCCCGCGGGTCCTCCACAAGAGGAGTCGCTGATGTCCATGCGCGACGCCACCCAGTATGCACACAGCTACGAGAACACCGTCCCGATCGACGACGACCTCGTCGTGCTGGATCTCCTCTACGATGACCGCTGGGAGTGGAAGATCGAGAGGCGCCTGCACCTGCCGCATCACTGGAACCGGGAGAAAGACGCCTACGTGCGCGTCGTGCGCTCAGAATTCACGGTGTGGGACTTCCTCGTCGCTGGCGGCGTGGGCGAACGTCTCCTCGCCCGGGGGCTCGTCCAGGGCAAGAAGCACTGGGGCTACACGAACGAGCGCGACCTCTCCATCACCGACGAGGGACGCGGGTTCGTGCGCGACGCGTACGCGCGGATCGGGGTGCGCTACGACGACAGCTTCACGCAGCGCCTGCGATCCGAACGGTGGATCGTCGAGACCAAGGCAGCATGATAATGCACTCGGTCCTCCAATTTTTTGGTCCGAAAACAACCGTCCCGATCGTCGTCCTCATCTGCGCGATCGGATCGATCGCGGCCTGGCACTACGTGGTGCTGTCGATCTCGGTCATCAAGCACGTGCTCAGAGAATCCCGCGACGAAGAGAACATCCCATGAGCAGCAACGTAGAACCGCTCCTCGTCTGCTACCCGCACGGCGGGCCGCACGTGCTCCTCCGCTGGTGGACCCAGCACGACCGCGGCCACGTCGTCGTCGCGAGGAGCGGAGGAGCCCTGCACGCGGTCGCGCAGACCGTCGCGGAGGAGGAGCCCTTCGCCGAGGTCAAGGACCTGCTCCACGTCGAGATCGTCGCGCCGCCGTCGAAGCTCGAGACGCTCGCGGCCGCGCACAAGCGCAGGGACGCCGTCCTTATGTTCCGGCGCGAGGTGTGCTGCAGGATGGGCGCCGCGCTCAAGGTGGTGAAGACCTTGCCGCCGCCCTTCATG
>Ga0187781_10002259_pt1 | contig 14702 bp, 7 predicted proteins | sample 0715_SJ02_MP02_2_FD_132447 | JGI IMG/M metagenome (GOLD analysis project Ga0187781, IMG submission 132447) | Tropical peat soil microbial communities from peatlands in Department of Meta, Colombia - 0715_SJ02_MP02_20_MG | ecosystem: Environmental > Terrestrial > Soil > Wetlands > Peat | place...
AGCGGCCCGCTTCCCGCACGCGGCCCTGCACCTGCGCTTCTCCGACAACCACGACCAGCGGCGTGCGATCACGCGCTTCGGCGAGCGCGCCGCGCTGGCGGCCTCGGCGCTGATGTTCACGCTGGATGGCGTGCCGATGCTCTACAACGGCATGGAGGTCGGAGATGCGGGCGAGTCGACCGACCCGGCGTTGTTCGAGCGGGTGCCAATTTACTGGGAGTCCGGCTCCGGGCATCTGCGCCGGTGGTTCACACCCTTCTATCAGGGACTGATCGCGCTGCGCCGGACCCACGTGGCGCTGACAGCCGGTGAGGTGGTGTGGCTCGAGAACAGCGACCCTGGCCGGGTGCTGACTTTCCTGCGACGCGCGCCGGGTGAGACGATCCTCGTGGCGATCAACCTCTCCAACCAGCCCTTCGACGGCACGGTGCGCGGCGCCGAGGGCGGCATCAGCGACATCACGCCCGCGGCTCTGCAGTCGCCCGCTCGCCCTGCAGCTGCGCCTTCCCCTCGCCCGCGAGCCGCGCCTGCTGCGCTATCGCTCGAGGCCTGGGGCCTGCGCATCTATCGGGCAACGCCGGGGGCGGCGCGATGAGTGGCGAGCGGTGCCTGACGCTCGCTGCGCTGCTGCTGCTGCCGCTGCTGCCGCTCGGCGATGCGCGCGCGGCCGGCGCCGCCGCACCCTCCTACCTCGAGCGCCTGCCCGAGCAGGAGATCATCTATTTCCTCCTGCCCGATCGCTTCGCCAAGTCCGAGCGGCAGCCCGGGCCTGCGCGCGGCGGCGACCGGCTGGTGACGGGCTACGACCCGAGCGATCCGAAGTTCTATCACGGGGGGTCGCTGCGCGGCGTGACCGACAAGCTCGGATACATCCAGGCGCTCGGGGCCACGGCGCTGTGGCTGGCGCCGGTGTTCGTCAACAGGGCAGTGCAGGGACCTCCCGGCCACGAGAGCGCCGGCTACCACGGCTACTGGATCACCGACTTCATGCACGTCGATCCGCACTTCGGCACCGACGCCGATCTGCACGAGCTGGTGAATGCCGCTCATGCGCGTGGCATGAAGGTCTATCTCGACATCGTCGTCAATCACACCGCCGACGTGATCCGCTACCGCGAGTGCCCGGTCGCACCGTGCCCGTACCGGAGCGAAGCGGACTATCCCTACACGCGGCGCGGCGGGCTCGACGGGGCGGCGATCAACGAGGGCTTTCTCGGGCTCGACGGCCCGCACCAGACCGAGGACAACTTCGCGCACCTGACGCGCCCCGATTACGCCTACACGCCCTACGTGCCCGCGGGCCAGGAGCACCGCAAGGTTCCCGACTGGCTCAACGACCCGATCTACTACCACAACCGCGGTGACAGCACCTTCAGCGGCGAAAGCGTCACGCTCGGCGACTTCTTCGGGCTCGACGACGTGATGACCGAACATCCGCGGGTGGTGCGCGGCATGATCGAGATCTTCGGCTACTGGATCGAGCAGTATCGCATCGACGGATTCCGCATCGACACCGAGCAGCACGTCAACCCGGAATTCTGGCGGGCGTTCGTTCCGGCGATGCGGGCACGCGCCGCGGCGGCGGGCATCGGCAACTTTCACATGTTCGGCGAAGTCGCGACCGACAAGATGGATACCGCGCTGCTCGCCCGGCACGTGCGCGAAGACCACATGCCGGCGGTACTCGATTTCGCTTTCGCGGTCGGCGTGCACGATACCGTGGCCGGCACTGCGGGCACCTCCAGGCTCGCGCGGCTGTTCGCCGACGACGAGGTGTACCCGGACGGCGCCGCCACCGCCCGCCAGCTGCCGACTTTCGTCAGCAATCACGACGCCGGCCGTTTCGGCTACTTCGTACGCCGCGCCCGGCCGCAGATCAAGGCCGGCGAGCAGCTGCAGCGGGTGGTGCTCGCCCACGCCCTGCTGCTGACGCTGCGCGGCGTACCGGTGCTGTACTACGGCGACGAGCAGGGCTACGTGGGCGATGGCGGGGACGCGCGCGCGCGGCAGGATATGTTCGCGACCCGGGTCGAGCAGTACGCGCACGAGGCGCGGCTCGGCAGCGTCACCTCCGATGCCGGCGATCACTATCAGACGACGCACCCGCTGTACCTCGCGATCAGCGAGCTCGCGCACCTGCGCCTGGCCCATCCCGCGCTGCTCTCCGGCCGGCAGCAGACGCGCGCGGCGGCCGAAACCCCGGGCCTGTTCGCGGCCTCGCGCTTCGACCCGGCCGATGGCCACGAGATCGTGCTGGCCTTCAATACCTCGCAGCAGCCGATCGATGCGGTGGTCCGCGTGGAAGCGCGCTCCGCCCGTTTCCGGGCGCTGCACGGCGAGTGCAGCGTGCACAGCGCCGCGCCCGGGAGCCTGCGCGTGCACGTTGCGGAGCTCGGCTACCTCGTCTGCGAAGCGGAAGCCGGCACTTGAGCACCGAGCGCATGATGGCGGCGGATCCGCAGGCCGCGGCGTGGTGGCGCGGCGCGGTGATCTACCACATCTACCCGCGCAGCTTCGCCGACTCGAACGGCGACGGTATCGGCGACCTGGCCGGGATCACCGCGCACCTGGAGTACGTCGCCTCGCTCGGCGTCGACGCAATCTGGCTCTCGCCCTTCTTCACTTCGCCGATGAAGGACTTCGGCTACGACATCAGCAACTACTGCGACGTCGATCCGATCTTCGGCACCCTCGTGGATTTCGACCGGTTGTTGGCGAAGGCGCACGAGCTCGGCCTGCGGCTCGTCATCGATCAGGTGCTGTCGCACACCTCGGACCAGCATCCCTGGTTCAAGGAGAGCCGCACCAGCCGCGACAACCCCCGCAGCGACTGGTACGTATGGGCCGACGCCCGCGCCGACGGCACTCCGCCGAACAACTGGCAGTCGCAGTTCGGCGGCTCGGCGTGGACCTGGGACGCCCGCCGCCGCCAGTACTTCATGCACAACTTCCTGCCCGAGCAGCCCGACCTCAACGTGCACAACCCCGCCGTGCAGGACGCGCTCTTCAAGTGCATGCGCTTCTGGCTCGACCGCGGCGTGGATGGCTTTCGGCTCGACGCCATCAATCATGCGATGCACGACCTTCGGCTGCGCGACAATCCGCCGCTGCCGCCTGGCGGGCGGCCGCCGCGACGCTCCTCGGACTTCCAGCAGGCCCTGCACAACCGGTCGCAGCCGGAGATGATCCCGTTCCTCGAGCGCATCCGGGCGCTGACCGAGGAGTACGGCGGGCGGTTCACGGTGGCCGAGATCGGCGGTGAAGGTGCCGACTCGGACATGCCTGCCTATACCGAGGGGATGCAGCGCCTGCACACCGCCTACGGCTTCAATTTCCTGTACGCGGACACCCTGAGCCCCGCGCTGGTGCGGCGCGCGATGGCCGCCTGGCCGGACACGCCGGGCACCGGCTGGCCGAGCTGGGCTTTCTCCAACCATGATGCGCCGCGTGCCGTGTCGCGCTGGGCGGCGCCCGAGGAACGCGCCGCCTGCGCACGGTTCGCGATGCTGCTGTTGCTGACGCTGCGCGGCAACGTATTCCTCTACCAGGGCGAGGAATTGGGATTGCCGCAGGCGCAGATCGCCTTCGAGGATCTGCGCGATCCGGAGGCGCTCGTCAACTGGCCGCTGACCCTGGGGCGCGACGGGGCGCGCACGCCGATGCCCTGGCTCGCCGCCGCGCCGCAGGCCGGGTTCACGACCGGCAAGCCCTGGCTGCCGCTCGGCGCTGGCCACACGGAGCTGGCCGTCGAGGCGCAGCAGCACGACGCACATTCGACTCTCAATCTCACGCGCCACCTGCTCGCCTTCCGGCGCCGGCACGCCGCGCTGCGCACCGGCTCGCTGCGGTTCCTCGATGCGCCCGAGCCGCTGCTCGCCTTCGAGCGCAGGATGGGGGGCGTGCGGTTGCTCTGCCTGTTCAATTTCGGCGCAGCGGCGCAGCCGGCGCCCGTCGAGCTCAGCCGCTCGTGGCGCGTGCTCGAGCAGGTCGGCGGCGCCAGCCTCGAGTCCCTGCCGCGCTGGTCGGGGCTGGTCGCCGCGCCGGTGGTCTAGTGATACCGCACGAACACCGCGGTGGTGCGCGCCGGCACGGTGAAGGTCCCCGAGGCCGCGGTCGAGGTGAACTTCCAGCCCGACAGCAGCGTCGAGTCGGAGCCGGCCAGCTGCACGGGGTGCAGCGACACCTGCCCGCTGCCCGTGCCCTCAGTCACTCCCGCAAATGACGCCAGCGAGAAGTTCTGGGTGCTGGTGCTCGCGTTGTAGAGCACGACCACGCTGTCGAGACCTGAGGCGGTCGCGCTGACACAGCCGACGCCGAGAATCTGCTCGACGATCAGGCCGTGCACCTGCTGGCCCTGGTCGGGGAAACTCACGCAGTTATTGATATCGGTGGCGCTGGCGAGGCGGAACAGATCGGTCGCGCGGCGGACGCCCAGGAATTCCTGAAAACGCGCGGTGACCGCGGCGATGGTGCCCGCATCGGGCACCGGCTTCGAGTTGAGCAGCGGCCCGAGGGTCGCGGCGTTGGCCGCATTGTTGCCGGTGTTCTGCGGCGGCAGTCCCACGCTCCAGTTGTTGTTGGCCGAGCCGTCCCAGTAGATGCGATTGAAGTAATCACCGGAGTTATAGCTGTTGCTGTCGCCGGACTTCGAGCGCAGCAGATCATCAGCACCGTGGACGAAGGCCACGCCCTCGGCGAGCAGCACCAGCGACAGCCCGATGACCTGGGCGCGGCCAGTGTCGGCGATGCTGATACTGGCGGGGTGCTTGTACTCACTGATGTCGAACAGCGTCTCGTTGTCGTGGCAGGCGACGTACACGAGGTTCTCCTGCGGCTGCTGGGTGTAGCCGGTGGGGCTGCCGAAATAGTCGACCTGCGCGCCGTCGACGCCGGCGCGCAGCGGAAAGCTGGCGAGGTTGCCCGCCAGCCCGACGCTGATGCGGTTCTGCAGGGTAAAGAGCGCGTCGCCCGAATCACCGCTGCAGTCGGGCGTGCTGCTGCCGTTCGGGTCGTAGCACAGACCATTGATGAAGCCCTGGTTGGCAGTCAGGGCCGAGCCGCTGTCAAAGGGGCTACCGCCGCGCACACCATCGCGCAGCCGGTCGTTGAAGGTGCCGATGCCGGTGCCGGCCATGTTGAGCTGCGTCGCCGGCGTGATCACCGCCGACACGGCACTGTTCGGCGTCCAGCCCTCGCCGTAGAAGTAGCTGTAGCCACGCCCATCCGCCGCCGCCACCGCGTTGACCGCGGCGAGTGCCTGCAGCATCGCGGCCTTGGGTATCAGGTCCATCGTGTCGAAGCGGAACCCATCGACCTTGTACTGGTCCGCCCAGCGCACCAGGGTGTCGATCATCAACTTGGCCATCATCGTCCGCTCGGTCGCGGTATCGGCGCAGCAGGAGTAACTCTCGACCGCACCGTTGCCGTCCAGCCGCTGGTAGTAGCCCGGCACGATCTGATCGAGAACCGAGTGCGGATCCTCGCCGCTGGCGCTGGTGTGGTTGTAGACCACGTCCAGCACCAGGCGCAGCCCGGTCTGATGCAGCGCCTGCGCCATCTGTCGGAACTCGAGTACGCGCGTGAGGCCGTTGGTGGGATCCGAGGCGTAGCTCGCCTGCGGCGCGCCGTAGTGAAAGGGATCGTAGCCCCAGTTGTAACAGTCGGTTCCCTGAGCGGCGATTACCGCGAGCTCGGCCGCCGTGCCGTCGCCGGTGGTCGCCGGGATGGTCGGGTTGACACAGGTGAGCGCATCGACCGAGGAGAAATCGGTGGCCGGCAGCAGATGCACGTGCGTGAGACCGGCGCCGGCCAGCGCCGCCAGATGCGTCATGCCGTTGCTGGCGAGGTCCGTGAAGGCCAGGAACTTGCCCTGGTGCGCCGCCGGCACGGTCGAGTCGTTGACGGAGAAATCGCGCACGTGCAGCTCATAGACGACGCCGTCGGTGGGAGCCGCGCTGGTGGGCAGAAGCGTCCCCGGCCAGCCCGCCGGGGTCACCGCCGCATCGGCGAGGTTGACCACCATCGCGTGCGTGCTGTCGCCGTTGAGTGAGACCGCGTACGGATCGCTCACGGTATTGGTGACCACGGCGCCGTAGCCGGCAGCCGAGGGGGCCGCCCGGCTGAAGACGCTCACCGAGTAGGTGTAGTACGCCGTGTTGGTCCACGACGAATCAGGCGCCGTGTAGCTCCACACGCCGCTGGTGGCGTCCTCCGTCATGCTCACCGAGACCGGGCTCTGCACGGCAGCGGTCGCGTAGACGTTCAGCTGCACGCTGCTCGCGGTCGGCGCCCACAGGCGAAAAGTCGGCACATCGGTGCTCGCGGCGAACGACACTCCGAGCGGGATGCCCGCCGCGCTGGCGCCGTACACGGCATCGAGCACCGGACCGATCTGCACCTGCGTGCCGTTGGTCGGCGTCGACCCGGAGTACTGAACGACGGCCAGCTGGTCGCGCAGCAGCGTCGCGGCCTGCGCCGCAGTCGCCGCCGGCACGACGAGCGCGATGGCGCCGGCGTACTGGGGAAAGGCGGTCTGCTGGGCAGCCGTCAACGCTCCGGTGGTGAGTTGTACACCGCCCGGATCGTCGCTGCCGGTGATGTCGCTGGTGCCGGCGGCGAGCGCGCCGGTAGCGGAGTAGTAGAGCTCGTAGTTGTGCGTGGCGTCTGCCCCGGGCCAGACGATGGTGGCCGCATCGAGCCAGACCGCCTGGGCGTACGTCAGCACGATGGTATTGCCGCCTCCACCCCCGCCGCCGCCACCCCCGCCGCCACTGACGCCGGGTGCGCCGCCGCCACTGCATCCGGCGAGCAGCAGCAGCGCCGGCAAGGCGCACGACAAGGGCAAGCAGCTGGCGTTCATGAGCGCCGATTATCGGCACCTCCGCGGCTGCTGAGGGCCGGGCGAATTCGTATTCATGCCGCAATCATGCCGTATTCATGCCGGGTTTCATTGCGCCTATACTCTGCTGGCAGGGGGGACCGAGTTGAGCAGCGACAAGGCTCATAAGGCCACGTCATTTGACATTGCCTACCAGGCCGGGGTGTCCCAGCCGACCGTGTCGCGCGCACTGCGCGGCAGCCCGCGCGTCAGCGAGGAAACGCGCAGACGGGTACTGGCCGTCGCGGAGCAGCTCAACTACCGGGTCGACAAGAACGCCTCGAACCTGCGCTTTCAACGCTCGAACACGCTGGCGCTGCTGATCTTCGAGGATCCGACCTCGGACGCCTCGGCCATCAACCCGTTCTTCGTCGCGATGCTCGGCTCGATCACCCGCGCCTGCGCGCAGCGCGGCTATGACCTGCTGGTCTCGTTCCAACATCAATGCGGCGACTGGCACAAGGAATATGAGGACAGCCGCAAGGCCGACGGCCTGATCCTGCTCGGCTACGGCGACTACCTGCTGTATCGCGAGCGCCTCGAGCGACTCACCGAGCAGGGGACCCACTTCGTCCGCTGGGGAGCGGTCGAGCCCGGCCAGCCGGGGCTGTCGATCGGGTCGGACAACTTTCAGGGCGGCTATGAGGCCGCGCGGCATCTGCTCCGGCTCGGCCGGCGCCAGCTCGCGTTTCTCGGCGGCATCTCGCGCGGCTGCCCGGAATTTCGCGATCGCTACCGGGGCTTTCAGCAGGCGCTCGCCGAGGTCAACTCACCCGTGAGCGCGGCACTGCAGGTCGATGCCATCAGCACCGAGCAGGCCGGTTACGCCGCCGTCGGCGAGCTGCTCGCGCGCGGCGTGCAGTTCGACGCCATCGTCGGCGCGAGCGACCTGATCGCGCTCGGCGCCATGCAGGCGCTGCAGGAATGCCGGATCGCCGTGCCCGCGGACGTGGCGGTGGTCGGCTTCGATGACATTCCGGCCGCCGGGCTGGTCAACCCGCCGCTGACCACCATCGCACAGAACACGCGGCTCGCGGGTGAAGTGCTGGTCGAATCGCTGCTGAGCCGCATCCGGGACGAGCCCGCCGAGGCACGCATGCTGCCGGCCCGACTGGTGGTGCGCCGCTCCTGCGGTGCGCGCCCCCCCGAGCTCACGCAGGCCCGAAGCTCACGCCCGTAGCGGTGGCGCCCGGCTGCGGGACGCGCAGCACCAGCAATCCCGCCAGCAGGAAGCTCGCTCCCCCCAGAGCGAGCGCGTAGATCGGCGCCCCGCCGAACAGCGCACGCAGCAGGAATCCGAGCACGCTGGCCGCGACCAGCTGCGGAATCACGATGAAGAAGTTGAACACCCCCATGTACAGGCCCATCTTCTGCGCCGGCACGCTGTCGGACAGCAGCGCGTAGGGGAGCGACAGCACCGAGGCCCAGGCGAACCCCATGCCGACCATGCTGGCCAGCAGCCAGTTGGGGTTACGAATCACCAGAAACGACAGCAGCGCCGCCGCACCCAGCCACACGTTCATCAGGTGGCTGACGCGCAGCCCCAACCGGCGCACCATGAAAGGAATGATCGCGGCGGCGAGCGCGGCGAAGCCGTTGTAGGCCGCAAACAGCACTCCCACCCACAGGGCGCCTTCGTTGAAGGCGTCGGAGTGCGGATCGCTGGAGCCGAAGTGCACCTGGGCGACTGCGGCGGTGGTGTAGATCCACATGGAGAACAGCGCGAGCCAGGAGAAGAACTGCACCGGCGCCAGGCGCCGCATGGCCTCGGGCATGGTGGCGAGGTCGCCCATGAAAGTGGTGAGCGCGCCGGCGCGCACACCGCGGCCGTGCAGCCATTGCGCCACACCCCAGAGCAGCGCGCCGCCGCACACCAGATACAGCTGCCGGTCGAGCTTGAGCAGCCAGATCGAGAGCAGCGCCGCCAGCCCGGCCGCGCCCCAGGCGAGTCCGCGGCGGCGCTCACGGCGCGCGTCGATCACGGCGGCAGTGTTCGCGGGGGCTGCATCGGCGAAGGCCAGGAGCTCCTCGGGCGGGTACTCGCGCGAGCGCAGCACGGTCCAGACGATCGCGCCGAGGAGCACCACGGCGCCGATCTCGAAGGCATGGCGGACCGTGTCCGGGATGCCGGCGCCGGCGGCGGTGGCTACGGCGTGATTGCTGACACCCGCGCGCGCCAGCAGCCACGGCAGCATGTTGCCCAACACCGCGCCGATTCCGATGAAGAAGCTCTGCATGGCATAACCGGCCGGGCGCTGGCTCGGGTTGAGCTGATCGCCGACGAACGCACGGAATGGCTCCATCGAGACGTTGATGGCGCCATCGAGCAGCCACAGCAGCGCCGCCGCCACCCACAGGACCGGCGAGCGCGGCATGAGGACCAGCGCGGCGGCCGCGAGCAGAGCGCCGGCCAGAAAGTACGGGCGCCGCCGCCCGAGCCGCGTCCAGGTGCGGTCGGAGCAGTAGCCGACCAGCGGCTGCACCAGGAAGCCCGACAGCGGCGCGGCGATCCACAAGAGCGGCACCTGCTCCAGCCCCGCGCCGAGACTCTGGAAGATCCAGCTGACGTTGGCGTTCTGCAGGGCAAAGCCGAATTGCAGCCCGAGAAAGCCGAAGCACATGTTCCAGATCTGCCAGAAGGACAGCAGCGGTTTCGTGTGCGGCATGCGCGTACTATGCGTGCTTTCACCGGAGCAGAGGCGCCGCGATTTATGCACACAGCGAGAAGTCGGTCAACGGCCCCGGTCCTGAGTTGTCTGCTCGCATGCGCGGCGGCGGCCTGCGGAGCAACACCGGCCGCTGCCGCGCCGCCGGCGGCTGCGGCGCCGCAGCTGCCGTGGTGGCACGACGCGGTCATCTACGAGATCTATCCGCGCAGCTTCCAGGATTCCAGCGGCGACGGCATCGGCGATCTCAACGGCATCACCCAGCGGCTCGGCTACCTCGAGTCGCTCGGCGTGGATGCCATCTGGATCGCGCCCTGTTATCCCTCCCCACAGGTGGACTTCGGCTACGACATCTCGAACTACCAGGCGATCGATCCGGTCTACGGAACGCTCGCCGATTTCGACCGCCTGCTGGCCGAGGCCGGCCGGCATCACATCCGCGTCATCCTCGACATGGTGCTCAACCACACCTCGGACCAGCATCCCTGGTTCGTCGAGGCGGCGAGCTCGCGCTCCTCAGCCAAGCATGACTTCTACGTCTGGAACGACGGCCGCACCGACGCCGCCGGCCACCACCTGCCGCCCAACAACTGGGTGAGCCTGTTCGGCGGCTCGGCCTGGCAGTACGTTGCGGCGGTGAACCAGCTCTATTACCACAAGTTCTATCGCCAGCAACCCGATCTCAACTGGCGCAACCCCCAGGTCGAGCAGGCGATGTTCGCCGCCATGCGCTTCTGGCTCGATCGCGGCGTGGCCGGGTTCCGGCTGGATGCGATCACCGCGCTGCTCGAGGACCCGCAGCTGCGCGACGAGCCGGTGCTCGGCGGCACCAACGCGCAGGGCGATCCCAACCTGGAGGAGATCTACACCAACGACCTCCCCGGAAATCACGACATCATCCGCCGCATGCGCGCCATGATCGACAGCTACCCGGGCGAGCGGCTGCTGATCGGGGAGACCTACGTGGCCCATACCGCCCAGCTCGATCCGTGGTACGGAGGCGCGCGGCACGACGAGCTGCAGCTGCCGATGGACACGCTGGTGGGGCTCGACAAGCGGCTCGATGCGGGCCGCTTCCGCCGCCTGCTGAGTGAGGCGCAGACCGAGCTGCACGGCGGTCAGCCACTGCTGGTATTCGACAATCACGACCAGATCCGCAGCTGGGACCGCTACGGCGACGGCGTCCACAACGCCGCGATCGCGCGCATCATCGCGGCGCTGCTGCTCACCTCGCGCGATGCGGCGCTGCTCTACCAGGGCGAGGAGATCGGCCAGGTCACCGCGACTCCCACCCGCGTCGAGGACGTGCGTGACCCGATCGGGGTCACCGGCTGGCCGAAGGAGAAGGGCCGCGACGGCGAGCGCACGCCGATGCAGTGGGACAGCTCCGCGCAGGCCGGCTTCAGCACCAACCCCCGCACCTGGCTGCCCGTGACCGCGAATTACCCGACCGTCAACGTGCAGACCGAGTCCGCCGATCCGCAGTCGCTCCTCAACTGGCACAAGAGACTGATCGCGCTCCGCCGCAGCAGCGCGGCCTTGCACGAGGGCCGCACCGTGATGCTGGACCGCTCGAATCCGCACGTCCTGACGTATGCGCGCGTGGCCCCCGGCGGCGAGACGGTCCTGGTCGCGCTCAACATGTCGGGCGAGCCGCAAACCATCTCGCTCGGGCTCGCGGCCGCCGGCGTGCACGCAACGCAGCTCGAGACACTGCTCGCCAGCCCCGGGCCCGTTGCGGCAACGGCGGCGGATCGCCCCGTGACACTCGAGCCGTTCGCGGCCTGGGTCGCGGCCGTGAACTGAGGACCCGCCGCCGCCAGCCACGGGTATGCCGGATTCCAGCCCCGTCACGCTGCAGGTGTCGGATCAGCTGTCGGTCTCGGGGCTGCTCGTCCTGCCGCCCGCGGCGCGCGCCTGCTACGTGCTGGCGCACAGCGCCGGCGCCGGCATGCAGCACCCGGCGATGCGTGCGGTCGCCGCCGGGCTCGCGAGCCTCGGCGTCGCGACGCTGCGCTACCAGTTTCCCTACATGGAGCGCGGCTCACGCCGCCCGGATCCTCCGCCGCTCTGCCACGCGACCGTGCGGGCCGCGGTGGCCGCAGCGGCGCGCCTCGTCCCGGGACTGCCGCTGGTGGCCGGTGGGCGCTCCTTCGGTGGACGCATGACCTCCCAGGCCCAGGCGATCGAGCCGCTCGCGGGCGTCCGCGGGCTGGCTTTGCTCGCCTTTCCGCTGCATCCGGCCGGCGAGCCGTCCACTGGCCGCGCCGCGCATCTGGCGGAAGTCTCCATCCCGATGTTGTTTCTGCAGGGCACGCGCGATGCGCTCGCGGAGCGAGCGCTCATCGAGGCCGTAGTCGCGCGCCTCGGAACGCAGGCCACCCTGAGCCTCTTCGAGGACGCGGATCACTCCTTTCATGTCCCCGCGCGCAGCGGGCGCACCGATCAGCAACTGCTCGCCGAAGTGTTGCAGCGGCTCGCCGCGTGGGTCGACACGCTCAGGTAACATGCCCTGACCGTGCCCAAGCGCGCCCTCGAACGCTACGCCGCCAAGCGCACCTTCACGCGCACGCCCGAGCCGCCCGCGAAGCTCGCCGCGCGCCGTCACGGCCCGCTGTTGTTCGTGGTGCAGAAGCACGCCGCGCGGCAGCTGCACTATGACTTCCGGCTCGAGCTCGACGGCGTACTCAAGTCCTGGGCGGTGCCGAAGGGACCGTCGCTCGACCCCAACGACAAGCGCATGGCGGTCGAGGTCGAGGATCATCCGTTCGACTACGCCTCCTTCGAGGGGGTGATCCCGGAGAAGCAGTACGGCGGCGGCAACGTGATCGTGTGGGACTGCGGGGCGTACTCGCCCGATGAGGGCGGGCAGTACTCCTTCAGCGACCGCGGCGAGGCCGAGCGGCGCGTGCGCGCCGAGCTCGCCAGGGGCAAGCTCAGCTTCCTGCTGCGCGGCGAGAAGCTCAAGGGCTCCTTTACGCTGGTGAAAACCCGCACCGGCAACCAGTGGCTGCTCATCAAGCACCGCGACCGCTTCGCGCAGGCCAACGACGTGCTCGCGCAAGCTGCGTCCGTGCTCTCGGGCCTCACGCTCGATCAGATGACGCCCGCGAGCACGCCGCCGCGGCTCGACGCCGGGCTGCTCGCGCCGGCCGGGCCGTCGGAGGCGATGCCGCGCGAGCTCGCGCCGATGCTGGCCGAGAGCGCCGAGGCAGTCGATCCGGACCCGCAATGGCGCTATGAGCCCAAGCTCGACGGCTACCGCGTCATCGCCTACGTCCGCGGCGCCGACGTGCAGCTCAGATCGCGGCGCGGGCTCGACCTGACGGCTTTTTTTCCGGAGCTGACGGAAGAGCTCGCAGCCCAGGCGATCGAGCAGATGATCCTCGACGGCGAGATCGTCGCGCTCGGGCTGGGCGGCCGCCCGTCGTTCAACGCGCTGCAGAATCGCGCGCAGCTCAAAAGCGCCACCGAGATCGCCGCCGGGCGGCGCGACAGCCCGGTGGTGCTGGTGTGCTTCGATCTGCTGCACTTCGCCGGCCTCAACCTGCGCGGCTCGCCCTATCGCGCGCGCCACCGCTATCTCGTGCAGTGCCTGCTGCCGTCTGCGCACCTGCAGCTGGTGCATTGCTCCGACAACGGGCCCGAGCTCTACCGCGCGGCGCTCAGCCATGGCTTCGAGGGCGTGGTCGCCAAGCGCATCGACTCGACCTATCAGCCGGGCAAGCGCTCGCGCGCCTGGCTCAAGATCAAGGCGGCGCAGTCGGCCGAGTTCGTGGTCGGCGGCTTCACGCGTGGCAAGGGTGCGCGCGACCCGTTGGGCGCGCTGCTGCTCGGCTACTTCGACGGCCAGGCACTGCGCTACGCCGGACACGTGGGCTCGGGACTCGACGCCGAGGTGATCGCCAGGCTCCTCGAGCGCACCGCCGGACTCACGCGCAAGGAGTCGCCGTTCGCCGACCAGGTGCCGCTGCACCGTCCGACCACCTGGCTCGCGCCGAAACTGGTTGCCGAAGTAACCTTCAGCGAGTGGACACCGGCCGGATCGCTGCGCGCGCCGGTGTTCGTGCGACTGCGCGACGACATCGAGCCCTCTCAGGTGAAAAAGCCCGACCCACGCCGCAAGAGCGCCGTCAGTGCCGATCCCGCGCCCGCGGGCCGGGGCGGGCCGAAGCGCGCGGCGAACAGCGCGACGCGTGGCGTGCGCGCCGCTCCCGATCCACCCGATGCGGTGGGCCTGATCCTCGAGCAGCTCGACAACCGTGCGAACCGCCTCGATCTCGAGGTCGCCGGCGGGCGCATCCGCCTCACCAACCTCGACCGCGTTTACTGGCCGGCCGCCGGCAAGGGCAGCCCGGCGGTGACCAAGCGCGACCTGCTGCGCTATCTCGCGCGGGTCGGGCGCTTCATGCTGCCGCACCTCGAGGACCGGCCGCTCACCATGATCCGCATGCCCGAGGGCATCGGCGGCGAGCGCTTCTTCCAGAAGCATTGGGAACAGAAGCTGCCGCAGTTCGTCGAGACCGTCACCGTGTTCTCGGAGACCAAGGACGAGCAGCAGCGGTATCTGCTCGCCAACAACCTGCCGACGCTGTTGTGGCTCGGGCAGATCGGCACGCTCGAGTTCCACGTCTGGCATTCGCGCGCCCGACCGGGGCCCGACACGCCTAACGCCAGCACCGACTACGCGAGCTCGCTCGCCGCTCTCGAGGCCTCGGTGCTCAACTACCCCGACTACCTGGTGTTCGACATCGATCCCTACATCTACTCGGGCAAGGAAGCGAAGGGGGCGGAGCCCGAGCTCAACAGGAAAGGCTTCGCGGTCGGTAAGCGCGTCGCGTTCTGGCTGCGGGCGCTGCTCAAGGAAATGGGCCTCGAGGCCATCATCAAGACTTCCGGCAAGACCGGTCTGCACATGTTCGTGCCGATCGAGCGCACCGTGACCTTCGATGAGGCCCGCCACATCTGCGAGACCGTGGGGCGGCATGTGATGCGGGCGCATCCGAAAGACATCACCATGGACTGGGCGATCGAGAAGCGCACCGGCAAGATCTTCATCGACTACAACATGAACGTGCGTGGCAAGACCCTCAATGTGGCGTATTCGCCACGTGGGCTGCCCGGGGCGCCGGTCTCGATGCCGCTCACCTGGGAGGAGC
>Ga0187781_10002262_pt1 | contig 14693 bp, 10 predicted proteins | sample 0715_SJ02_MP02_2_FD_132447 | JGI IMG/M metagenome (GOLD analysis project Ga0187781, IMG submission 132447) | Tropical peat soil microbial communities from peatlands in Department of Meta, Colombia - 0715_SJ02_MP02_20_MG | ecosystem: Environmental > Terrestrial > Soil > Wetlands > Peat | place...
CGTCACAAACCACGTCACAAAAGCGCTTCCGAGTCATTCCGAAGGGGAAGAAGCCGCTGCAAGTGCTTGAAAAGATGGTACGCCTGGCAGGATTCGAACCTGCGACCTGTTGCTCCGGAGGCAACCGCTCTATCCATCTGAGCTACAGGCGCACATGATTAAAACCACACGAATCGTCCAAAAGTGCAGGCTATCAGTTTCGGGGCTCTTGGGGGGATTTTGTGAGGACCCGGCTTCGCTTTCGCAGATTTAATTTCCCCACCGTTCCTCCAGGAGTCTCCAACGCTCTGCCGCGCAAACTCGCTCGTGTGCTTACGCAAAACGGATGAACTGCTGCACTTACTCGTATTCGGTCTTCGCTCCGCGCTCCGACAAGACATGACACTTGGAAGACTGGTCGTGAACGCTCCAGCACTTACTCCGTATCGATTGCCGTTGGCGCCCCTCGACTGGCGCCCAAGCTCTTCGTCCTGGGCACGTCCACAGAGCACTTATCAAGTGTACATCATTTTTGTGCAAGGAGAGTAGTTCTATCAAAAGCAAATAAAGTCCCCTCATCGGGCTGAATCAAAGCGGAGGTAGGTTCGGTTCCGGGGCTGCCAACAGGTTTCATTTCACTGCCGATTTGAGCTTCTGGCGCAGATCGTCAACTTCTCTTTCCAGTTGTTGTAGCCGGCTCTGCTTCTCAGCGGCGAGTGCCAAAAGGTAATCCGCCAACAATTGCTTGTTTTCTTCCATTGTCACCTGAAGGCTGTTCAGGCGATTGCCGAGCTCTTCCCGGTCGTTGTCGTAAGCCACTTGGGAGAGGTCAAAGAGGTCGTCGGCCAAGGCTTCTGTGCGGATGACGACGGTGGTCGTCAGCACCAGGTCGTCCGGCTTCGCAGCCAATTGGCGAGCGGTCTGGCGCAGGTTGGCGAGAGAGACAAGGCGATCCGCCAGCGGCCGGCGCGCCAGGGGCTGTCCGGCTTCGTCGGTCAGCGGCAGGTCTTCATTCGTCAAGTCCTTGAAGACCGCTTCGAGAGGGCCAAAGTTCGTGTCGTAACGTGCCAGGTAGTCAGGCAGATTAGTGGTCGTCAGCTTTTGCTGTGGGAGCAGAGTCGCAGGGAAGATGGCGAACGAAAGACTAAATAATAGAATGAGCGGCCTTCTCATGTGGACCTCGCTCTCTTCGGGAGATCGAGTGATCGGGAGATGGGGTGAACACTAAAGTCCGAAACTCTAAAATCAGAACTCGAATCTCCAGGCGCTTCCGACTTTCGAGTCTCGAGTAGATCCTTCACCCGATCACCCGATCACCCGATCTTTCGATGCCTTGACCTCCCAAGGCGGACTCAATAGCTTGCGCGATGCGTGTCGAGTGGTATTTCACCATCCACGCTTCCTCAGCCTCGACCATTACGCGAGCGAGCGGCTCTGTCCCCGAGTATCGAACCACCACTCGGCCCTGCTGGCCGATCTGGCGCCGGCAGTCTTCGATGGCGCAAGTGACTTCCGGCAGAGTTTCGAGCGGCGTTTTCTCTCTGACGCGCACGTTCTTGATAATTTGTGGAAACGGTTTGAAGGTTCGCGTGAGTTCTTCGAACGACCGCCCCGTCTCAGCCATGAGGCGCACCACTTCGAGCAGCGTGATGATGCCGTCTCCGGCAAGTGACAAATGGGCGAAAATAATGTGGCCTGAGGGTTCTCCGCCCAAGCTGATGCCGGAGCGCTGCATCTCTTCCAGAACGTATTTGTCGCCCACGGCGGTTCGCTTCAGGCCGATACCTTGTCTCGCCAGGGAGAGTTCAAGCGCCAGATTCGTCATGAGGGTACCGACCACGGCGGAGCCTCGCAGTGTTCCGCAGCGCTGCAGAAAAGGCGCCATGATGGAGAGAATGTAGTCCCCATCAATCAACTTGCCTTCGCGCGTCGCAAAGATGGCGCGGTCGGCATCACCATCGAAAGCCACGCCCAGGTCTGCCGAGAGTGCCTGCGTTACCTTCGCCATGGCTTGCGGATAAAGTGACCCGCAAGCGAGATTGATATTGCGACCGGTAGGCTCTGCGTGCAGAATGCGAGCCTCGATACCCAGGCGGCGAAGCACTTCCGGGATCACACGTTCCGCGGCCCCGTGCGCGCAATCTACCACCAGCCGGTATTGCGACGCGCCCAGGCCCTTCGGAATGATTTCGAGCAGGTGTTCCAAGTATTCGCCCAACAAATCAAGCGCCGTCTGCGGCGCGGCACCCGTCCCTCGAGTCTCTCCCTCGACCAAGCTCTCCTCCTGCCCGTCGGATCCGGCTTGCGCCAATTCCCGCTCTATTTCGACTTCGACCGCCTCGGAGAGTTTCGTCCCGGAGTTGGAGAAGACCTTGATCCCGTTGTCCTCGTAAGGATTGTGGGAAGCGGAGATGACCACGCCGGCAGTAAAACCATGATGACGAGTCAGGAAGGCCATGCCGGGGGTGGTCATCACGCCGGCCTCGGTAACTTGAGCACCCATCGAACGCAGACCGGCAGCTAGCCGCTGGGCAATCCAACTTCCCGATTCGCGCGTGTCCTGTCCCAGAACGACCGTCACACAGCCCACAGGTTGTCCTTTTTGGAGCACCTTGCCCAAACTGCGCCCGACGCGCCAGACAGTTGCAGGGTCCAGCGGATACTCGCCCGCCACCCCTCTTATCCCATCCGTGCCGAAAAGCATTGGTTTTTCCGCCATGCGCCTTCCTATTGTAGACCCCAGAGTTGTTAATGCCTAACTAACTTTGTAAGGCTTGTCTTTTCTCAGTCTGCAGCGATCGGAAGGCAGGTCAATCGAAGCTCGAGGGTCTATGGGGCTGCGACAGGGGAATTCACAGCCGCACCACTATCGGCTTTTCCCACCCGCCCATCTGCCGATCTGCCCGTCTGACGCCCGGGCCGCTAGGACGGCGTCTGCGATCCGCACTGCCGGCAATACCCCCGCTACGTCATGCATGCGCACGATGTGAGCGCCAGCCAGTATGCAGGCCACCACGGCGGCGGCGTCGCCGGCCAGTAGGGCCTCGTCCCGGCGCTCTCTCGCCAGCGGCCAATACGCTGCGCCGCCTCCCCCGCTTCGAGAACCCGAGTGTGCAGCCGCGTGCAGACCGGCACCGGAGGCAATGGCCTGCACAAACGACTTGCGCGAAGTGCCCGCCAGAATAGGAAGCTCGAAGCTGCGCAAATTGCCGAGGTGCGCGACGATTTCAAAGTTTTGAAACCGCGACTTGCCGAAACCCAGACCAGGATCAATTATCAATTGTGACCGGCGCAAGCCTGCGGCTAATGCCCGTTCAATAGAAGACTCGAACCCTCGACGCAGGGATCGTAGAATATCTCTTGCGAACGGCTTGCTCTGCATGGTCTTCGGACGGCCGCGCAGGTGCATCAGAATGAGCGGTGCTTGGTAGCGACGCGCCACCTCCGCCAGTCGCCGATCAAAACGCAGCCCGCTCACGTCATTCAGAATATTGGCCCCGGCTGCGATCGCCAGTTCGGCCACTTCAGCTTTCGTGGTGTCGATGGAGATGGGCGTCTTTGGCAGTTTTCGCCGCAAGCCCCGGATCACCGGCAGCACGCGCTTCAATTCTTCCTCGGCTGAGACGGGCCGCGAACCCGGACGGGTGGATTCGCCACCAACGTCGATCCAGTCTGCTCCCTGCTTCGCCAACTCGAGACCATGCGCAACGGCCTTGGCGGGATCAAGATAAAGACCCCCGTCCGAAAAGGAATCCGGCGTCACGTTAAGGGCGCCCATGATGAGAGTGCGCTCGCCAAGACTCACTTTGCGGCGACCAATTTCTATTTGGAACATGGGACGGAGATGCATGTCCAGTTTTCTCGGGCCAGACAACAGGTGTGAGGTCTGCAGGTGGATGAATAAAGCTAAGTAAAAGAGGCTACAATACTAGATTTCCAACCAGAGGCTTCAGCAGAGTCACTCCGTTCCCTCAGGGATCGATTGTCTCCGAGGGTGGACTAATGCCGATCATTCGCTCTTGCCGGTCTGAGACGAAGTCTTCGCGCGGTCTCGTTTTTCTTTTTGCGCCCAAAGGACAGCGACGAGGAACAGCACGACACCAAATTCCAGGAAAACCAACCAAGTGCTAACGACGCTCATGGTCTCAACCTCTCGAGGGCGACCCCCAGGATCGGAAACACGGCGCTTACCAGCATGCCCACGACGACTATCTTCGTCGCGATGCTTTTGCCAGAGAAGAGCGCATCCAGCGGAACGAAGACCGCCAGGAGTACGCCTGTTTCCCTCAAGAACTCACCAATCATTTCAGGCACGTCTTTCTTTTCGTTTGCCAACCCGAGCCTCAGAACCCATTCGCATCCACACTACGCAGAACTTCACCAGAATGTTGCGGAATACTCTCCTTCCGCCAATAGCCTTACTCAACACTGCCTTCCTCACGCCGGCTGCGGCCGTTCGCGGGGGGGCAAGCCCGGCGTGGGGCGAGGTTTCAGGACCTGAGCGGCCTCGGGTGCAGGAGGTTTCGGCGCCGCCGGCCGAACCACTTCCGGCAAAGGCTTTCCTTCTACGAGCAGCTTGACTTCGCTCGCGTCAAGGACCTCGCGGACCAGCAGAGCTTCTGCGATGCGCACCAGGGCCTCGCGGTGAGTGGTGAGGATGTCCTTGGCCTTCATATAAGCGGTGTTTACGAACCTTTTCACTTCCTGATCAATCTTGATGGCAGTGTCCTCGCTGAAATCACGCGAGGTGGCAAGGTCGCGTCCGAGGAAAATCTCCTGCTGGTGCTTCCCGTAGGCGAGTGGCCCTAAATCCGACATGCCCCATTCGCAGACCATCCGCCGTGAGACTTCGGTGGCCTGCTCGATATCGTTGCCGGCTCCGGTGGTGAAGTGGTTCAGGAAAATTTCTTCCGCCGCGCGTCCACCCATCATGACGGCCAATTGCGACTCGAGGTAATCGCGCGTGTAGGTGTGCTTGTCATCGAGAGGCAGTTGCATAGTGACGCCCAACGCCATACCGCGCGGAATAATGGTGACCTTGTGAAGCGGATCGGCGTGCGGAACCATGGAAGCCACCAGCGCATGACCAGCTTCGTGAAACGCCGTGTTCTTCTTCTCCTCCTCGGAAAGGATCATGGACTTACGCTCGGCCCCCATCAGCACCTTGTCTTTGGAGGTCTCGAAGTCGTGCATGATTACCGTCTTGCGGTTCTGGCGGGCGGCCAGCAGGGCCGCTTCGTTCACCAGGTTGGCCAAGTCCGCACCCGAAAAGCCCGGCGAGCCGCGAGCCAACACGGGAATGTCGACGTCCTCGGCGAGCGGGATCTTCTTCGTGTGGACTTTCAGAATGGCTTCGCGCCCTCCCACGTCGGGACGTGGAACGACCACCCGCCGGTCAAATCTACCGGGACGCAATAGGGCAGGATCCAACACATCCGGGCGGTTGGTGGCGGCGATCAGGATGACGCCCTCATTCGACTCAAACCCATCCATCTCGACCAGCAATTGGTTAAGCGTCTGTTCGCGCTCGTCGTGTCCGCCCCCCAAGCCGGCGCCGCGGTGGCGCCCCACCGCATCGATTTCATCAATAAAAATGATGCAGGGGGCGTTTTTCTTTCCCTGCTCGAAAAGATCGCGGACCCGCGAGGCGCCCACGCCGACGAACATCTCCACGAAGTCGGAGCCGGAGATCGAAAAGAACGGCACGTTGGCCTCGCCGGCAATCGCTCGCGCCAGCAGAGTCTTCCCCGTCCCCGGGGGCCCGACCAGCAGTACGCCCTTGGGAATGCGCCCACCCAGTTTCTGGAACTTCTGCGGTTCCCGCAAGAACTCAATGATCTCTTGTAGTTCTTCTTTGGCCTCTTCCACGCCGGCCACATCCTTGAAGGTCACCTTCTTTTGCTGGCTAGAAAGAAGACGGGCGCGGCTCTTCCCAAATGAGAGCGCCTTATTCCCGCCACTCTGCATCTGACGCATGAAGAAGATCCAGAGGCCGAGCAACAGAATCATCGGCAAGCCGTTAATCAGCCAGGTCACCCACGAGTTCCCCGAACTGTCTTTAATGGTGACACTAACGTTCTTTTCCGTCAGAGTCTTGTATAAGTCGGGATAATTGGCGGGAATGGTACTCTTGAACTTGGCCTCGCCCTTTTTCAGGGTCCCGTTGACGTCCGTTCCGGAGATTTGCACATCGTGGACGTTGTCCTTGTTAACTGCGTCGACGAAGGCTGTGAAACTAAGCTCCTGCACAGAACCCGTGGTGCTGGTCTTGACAACCGCCCAAATCAGCAGTGCGGTCCCCGCCATCACCACCCAAAAAATTATGTTTTTTACCGCCGAGTTCACGGCGCTTCCTCCTTCAGCCTGCCCATAATCCCTTAAGGGCGCTTACGACATCCTATTAGATGCATCATACCGCCCTTGCGAACCGGGTCTGACACGCTTCTCACCCTTGCCCTGAATTGCCAGCGGCGGCCGTCACAGTCGACCTCGCCTCAAGCTGCGGCTTTGCCTCCGGCCCCTGGACAAGTCGTGGTTGCCCGATACAGCGGTCCGCACTAGAGGGCTGCTTCCTCAATCACCATGATCGCTCGGGACGCTGGATGGGGGGCCACCGATGCGGCGGATGGAAATCCTCTCACCCATACAATCTGCTCCCCCCATTCCAGCACCGGCCAGAGCTTGCGCTGGCTCCGAGGGATCTTCCGTTCGCGAAACAACTCCTTCAATTTCCGCAGCTTTCGGCTACCCGAAGGCTGGAATTGGTCGCCCGCTCGCCAGCTTCGCAGCAGCAACCTGCGGGGCAGCTTTTCCGCGTCCAAAGCGTTGCCCGCACTATAATTATACTCCCCAGCAGGCCCAAGGGGTTCAATAATCTTTAGCACCAAAGTAACCCCCAGGGAGGGAACGGTAATTTCGCCCGGAAGGTCAACGGGGTACGCGTACGCCTCTTGCGGTATGGGTAGCGACCGTGGCCCGAGAATCAGCCAGTCGAATTCTTTTCTCGCTGTAACCTGGCCCGGCAGTTCCAAGCTCCGGCCACTCTGTCCCGCGGTGGAGAAACGGAGCAGTTCTTCGATGTGGGCTGAAGCTACGCCCCTCAACCCCGGGCGGACGGATTGCAGCATCTGGCGCAAGACCCAGCGCTTAACCGCAGGCGGGAAGGCTTGCAGGGCGCGCACCGAGATCTTCTCTTCTGCGCCTTCGCGCAGGCGCCACGGGCGGCTGCGCTCGCGAGCCTGTTGTTCCAAAAACGCCGCTTCGTCCCGGGCAAGGTCAGCATGGTGCTTGAGAAGCCGGACAATGGCGGGGTTAAATTCACGTTCCAGCAGAGGGAGCAGCTCCCGTCGCACTTTGTTGCGCCGCAGCTTCGAGTCGAGGTTGGTAGAATCAAGCCGGTACTCGAGGCGGCGCACTCCGATCTCGTTCATAATTTCGGCACGGGTGAGGTCCAGGAAGGGCCGCGCCACCTTACCCTCGAGCAGCGGGTAAATTCCACTCAAGCCTCGCGTGCCCGCGCCTCGCAACAAGCGCAGCAGCACTGTCTCCGCCTGGTCATTGGCCGTGTGAGCCGTTACCACCCTGTCGAGGCGACCCTGGTCCACCAGGGAAAAGAAAAACCGGTAGCGCAACTCGCGGGCCGTCGCCTCCAGATTGCGCTTTTTCTCGCGAGCCACTCGCGCCACCTCGGCTCCGCCACTGATGCAGGCAACTCCGAGGGATTCTGCCAGCTTGCGTACGAACCCTTCATCCCCATCGGATTCAGCCCCACGCAAATGGTGATTGAAGTGGACCACACTCAGAGTGATCCCGATGTCCCGTGCGGCGTCGCTCAGAAAGTGAAGGAGCAAGACCGAGTCCGGCCCGCCCGACACGGCCACACCGATCCGCTGCCCGGCATGAAAAAGTCCTTGCCGTTTCGCTTCCTTCAGCCAGCGGGAATAAACAGATGTGGCGGCGCGCATTGCTTAAACCTATGGTCACACGATACGCGGGTCCGGTCAACAGCCAGGCTTGAGAATGTCAGTGGATTCGACTACAGTTGCCCAATGATTCGCATACTAAGTTGCTCGACGATAGCTCTTTTCATGCTCTCTGCGCGTGTGTCGGCGGCGGAATCCACGGTGCGCGCGGCCGACCTGCGGTGCGAGTATCTGAGAAACCCACTCGGTATCGACCGCAGCTTTCCCCGGCTCAGTTGGAAGCTGCACGCTCCTCCGGCCGCTCGCGGCCTGAAACAAAGCGCCTACCAGATCCTCGTGGCGGCGACGGAAGACGCCCTCCGCGCGGGCCGCGGCGACCTTTGGGATTCGGGTAAAGTCGATTCCGATCAATCCATCAACGTAGCCTATGCTGGGAAACCTCTGGTATCGAGACAGCAATGCTGGTGGGCGGTCCGCATTTGGGACCAGGCAGGCCAAGCCTCGGGGTGGAGCGGGACGGCCATGTGGAGCATGGGTTTGCTCCGCGTGGACGACTGGAAGGCTAGTTGGATCGGCCTGGATGGCGGGGACGAGACGCGGCCCCAGGATCCAACCCGCACCCGCCTGCCCGCCCGCATGTTGCGGCGCGAGTTTCAAACCAGGGCTCAGATCAAACGCGCCACGGTATACATCTCGGGGCTGGGCTTCTTCGATCTCTATCTCAACGGCGCCAAAGTCGGCGATCACATCATGGATCCGGCGTTGACGGAGTACGCGAAGCGAATCCTCTATGTGACCTTTGACGTGACTGGCCAGCTCAAGCCTGGCCAGAATGCCCTGGGGGTGATACTCGGGAACGGGCGCTTTTACGCTCCTCGAGGCGGGAATTATGAGGTGAAGTTCAAAACCTACGGCTACCCAAAACTCTTGTTGCAGCTCGAGATTGAGTACCGGGATGGCTCCCGCCAGGAAGTGGTCAGCGACGGCAAATGGAAGATCACGACCGAAGGCCCCATCGGCGCTAACAATGAATACGACGGCGAGGAATACGACGCCCGTAAAGAATTCCCGGGTTGGGACAAAGCTGGCTACGATGATTCGAGTTGGCGGCAGGCCGAGTTGGTCCAGTCGCCCGGAGGAAGGCTCGAAGCGCAGATGCTCGAGCCCACCCGCATCACGCAAACGCTCCAGCCGGAATCGGTCCGTGAGTTCAAGCCGGGGGTCTACCTGGTGGATTTTGGGCAGAACTTCTATGGTCAGGTTCGGCTCCGTGCTTCCGCCCCCGCCGGCACAGTGGTCAAGATGCGGGAGGCCTACAGCCTGAATCCCGACGGCTCACTGCGCTCCCAGGATAACCGCAGCGCTCTGGCCACGGATGAATACATCTTCAAAGGCAGGGGCGTGGAAACGTGGAGCCCGCGATTCCGGGGACAGGGATTCCGCAGGGTAGAAGTCACCGGCCTGACGGGAAAAGTCACTGCGGACGAGTTTCAGGGCTTGGTGGTCGAGAACAGCCTCGATCCCGTCGGAACCTTCGAATGCTCGATCCCGCTGCTTAACCGCGTCTATCGCAACATCCGTTGGGGCGAGCGCATGTTTCTTCGCACCGGGGCGCCGCTCGATCCCGATCGCGACGAGCGGCAGGGTTGGCTCGGCGACCCCTCGAAGGACTCCGAAGGCGAAGCCTTCAATTTCAACGTCGCAGCCTTTTACGACAAGTGGATCGAGGACATCCGGCTCGATCAATTGCCGGATGGCAAACAATCCGATGTTTCGCCTTCCTACTGGGCGTTCTACAGCGGGGATATTGTTTGGCCCAGCGTGCTCACCATCATACCGGACTGGTATTACGGCTTCTACGGCGATCGCCGCATATTGGAGGTGAACTACGAGGCCATGAAGAAGTGGGTGGACTTTTGCCTCCGCCAACTCAAGCCCGATCACACGCTGGACAAAGCCGAATACGCAGACTGGTGCGATACCTCATCCATGGATGGCCGCCATCCCGACACCGGGTCCACCAGCAAACCTTTAGTTGGTACAGCCTACTGCTACCTGAATGCGAAGCTCATGGCGCGGACGGCCCAGCGCCTGGACAAGTCCGAAGATCAAGAACACTACGCCGAGGCAGCGGCGAACATTCGCGTTGGTTTCAATAAGAGGTTTCTGAACCCGCGCACGGCCACCTACGAAAGCGAAACTCAGACTTCCTACGTGCTGCCTCTGGCGTTTGGATTGGTTCCGGACGACCTCCGGCCGAAGGTTGTACAAAACCTGGTGAATGACATCATGGTTCAACACCACGGCTATCTGACCGTGGGGTTGGTGGGCATGCAGTGGTTGATGGAGGTTTTGACGGAGACAGGTCACGCCGGCACGGCTCTTACCATCGCCACGCGCACCGATCGCCCGAGTTGGGGCTACATGATCTCCAAAGGCGCTACCGCCATTTGGGAGCGTTGGGACATGGATACGCGCGACCCCGGCATGAATAGCGAAGCTCTTCTCATTCAAACCGGTGACCTCGAGGCCTGGTTCTTCCAAAGTCTTGCCGGCATTAATTACGATCCGGAACATCCCGGTTTCAAGAACCTCGTCATGCGTCCGCAGATGATTCCCAGCTTAACCTCCGCCAAAGGCTCTCTCGACTCACCGCAAGGCAAAGTCGAGAGCGAGTGGCAACTTCAAGGCGGCACATTCCATTGGAACATCGTAGTGCCGCCGAACGCCACGGCGACGGTCTATGTGCCTGCGAGGGAGCAGGGGCAAGTAAGGGAGAGCGGGAAACCGGCTGCAAGTTCGGCCGGCGTCAAGTTCCTCCGCATGGAAAACGGCGCTGCGGTTTTCGTGATCGGGTCGGGAAGCTATTCGTTCGCGTCCGCCTTCTAGCGTGGTCTCTCAGAAGTCCAACCCAGGCCTTACGCCCTGGGCTAATTTATGGCGTCCCTGGCGGGGCTGCTGACGCGCGGCCGAATCGCCCGTACTTATGCTGCGGATTATTGAGACGCGACACTAGTTTCGCTCAGCGCCGCAGGCCGCTCGGCTTCACCGGCGCACGGGGATCTTGACGGAACCGGTCGCGCCCGATAGTCCGTCCCGCACCACCACCCGTAGTTCTTCTGCTCCCCTTGCAACGTCTTGGTAAAGGCCTATCGTCAGGCCGTTCGTCATGACTTCCCGGTACGTGGGGTTGGTCATATTCAACGACAGGGTCTTGGTGGTTCCTCCCAGCGACTTGCCTTCCTTCGAGTATTGGCCGGCCAAAACATCAATCAACCCTCTCCAGCGATCATTCACGTGTTCGAACGCCAAATCTTTCACGTCGGCCGAGATGTCGATCTGGAGCTTGTATCCGCCTCTGGCGCCCTTAAACGGGCTCACCACGACCGTCACCCCTACTCGAGTGGCCTCGAGCGGGTTCCGGGCCTCCTCTTTGAGCGCCGCCATGCGGTCCTTTTTCTTCACAGACTCCGCGCCCGCCGTGCTGGCGAAGTACCCTTGGCGATGCCGAACCTCGACACCCCGCATGTTCACGCGCACTTTGATCGCACGGTACCGCCCATCCCACTGCCCGTGAGTCGGGTAGTAGCCCAACGTGTAGGTGACCTGGGAATCATCCAGCGCGCTGCGAATGGCATTCGGAAGGTCGTTCGTGTTGTAAAAGGCTTTCCCGCCCGTTTCGTCCCCCCAATAAATCATGGCTTGGGTTACTAAAGTCATCGCATTCAGACCAGTTCCATAAGCGCCTCGTTCGTAAGCTTCCCGCGCCCCGTTTTCTACTTTGAAAGCGGGGTCGACAAACAGGCCGCGCGCATCCACGGGGAAGAGCGCCACATCAGCCTGATTCATCGCCCTGATCGTTTGCTGGACATTCTCTTCAAGCAGAGGATTACTGCCCCCCTTACTGATCGATCCAGGTAAGCTCTGCGGAAGAGGAACGGCGCCTGTCAGCCAGATGATGCTCTTCCGGCCGGGCAAACCCGAAAGGTGTTTGGCGATGGCTTGGAGCGCCTCGAGAAGGCCCAATCTCCGGTAATCTTGAATACGCGAAGTCACGAGGTCGGCTATGGCGGTGTTGAATCGCAATGCCGCGAGCGTCGAAGCACCCGACCTAGCTTGTGCGGCCGATTCGAGCTGCGCGCTTGTGTCAGTTGCGCCGGCGGCCGGGTTCCCGGACTGCTGGAGGGCTTCGATCAAGGGTGACGGGGCACTGGTGAAGTCCTGAATGACGCGTAGTTGCCTCCCAAAGACGTACAGGGCCACGCGATCCTGCGGCTGAAGTTGGGTGAAAAACTTGATCAACTGCTGTCGAGCGTAAGCAAAGTCTTCGAACTTCGTTTCGCTGCCGTCCAGAAGAATGGCGGTAACGCTGATGGGAACCTCACCCTCTCTCGCCACGCGGTTGGAGAAGACGTGGTAGGAAAGGGGCGTCGCGGAGCCGTGTGCGGCGCCACGGCGCTCGACAGAAAACAGACTGATCTTCTCTTCCTTTCCCCCGTCGAGAAGCGTAAAGGCGCCGCGCGTCAGACCAGCGACCGGCGCTCCTTTCTTGTCGTGGACCACCACGTTGACCACGACCAGCCGGGTTGTGACCCGGAAGGCTTCTTGATCAGACCCCGGGACATCCTCGCCTTTTTGTGCGGGGCCCGAAGCCGCAGCGGTTGAGAGGGTCAGGAAACAACCGAGTGGGAAGAGCGCGGATGTTTTCATTCGCCTAACCTCCTTGGGCGCATAGCGCCAGGGGTAGGGACGTCAGCTTCGTATGGAGGGAGTGTCCGCTTTTCTTCTGGCCCCGTCAAGACGTTCTTTGCGCTACAATCTTGCGCGGAAAGTGAGGACGCGAACATGCTGGCAAAACTGGCGATTGCGGTTCTCGTGGGGCTGGCGCTCGCTCTCGGAGCTGAGACGACTTATCGCGTGTGGCCCTCCGAGCCGCCCGCCGACTGTCCGTTCCAACCATCGCCTGCGATTGTGGGGATCGCTTTCACCGGCCGGCACGCGCATTACGCCAATGCCGACACCTGGTATCCGTCCTGGGCGTCCGACGGCAACATGTATTCGCCCTGGACAGACGGCAAGGTCGGCAACGTGGAGTCGAGTTCCGGGGGCGCGAAAGCCACCACCGGACACGCCACCGTGGTGGGCGACGATCCGTTGAACCTCCAAATCATCAACGTGGGTACCTTCCCGGGAAACCCGGCGCCTTACGGTGGACGCTACCCCTGCGGCAGCCTCGTCTATAACGGGGTCTGGTACTACGGCACGTATTGTTTGATCGAGACGCCCGGCAAGGGGCTCAACTGGGATGTGCTCGGACCGTTCGTGGGTTTCAATTACTCGACCGATTTCGGTAAGACCTGGCACGCCACGCCGCACACGCCTTCCGAGCCGCTCTTTGCCGAACCGGAGAAGCCTGGCGGCAAGGTGAAAATCGGTGCCCCGCATTTCGTCGACTTCGGAAAGAACATGCAGTATTCGCCCGACGGCAAGGCCTATCTGGTGGGCCACGGCGCTATGGACCCCGACCCCAAACCTCGAGAGGCCAACCTCAGTTGGATCACCGCCGACCAGATTTACATGGCTCGCGTCACCCCGAGCATCCAGAATATGAACGACGCTTCGAAGTATGAATTCTTCGGCGGCCATGACGCCGCCGGCCAGCCCGTCTGGACGCGTGATTTTTCAAGGATCAGACCGCTGGTGGATTGGAACAACAATATGGGCTGCGTCACGGTGACCTATGACGCGCCATTGAAAAAATATCTGCTGGTTATTACAGATGGCGGTAATACTATTTCAAAGTATAACACCTATATATTGGAATCCGACTGCATCACCGGTCCCTGGAAACTGGTGGTCTACATGCGCCATTTCGGCGAGCAGGCCTACTTCGTCAATTTCCCCTCGAAGTTCATCGGCAAGGACGGCCGCTCGGCATGGCTCTGCTACGCCGCCAACTTCACCAACGGCTACCTGCACACGAATTACCGCGACGATCCGCCCGGCAGCGGCTACGGAATGAGCTTGCAGGAAGTCCGCCTGCTGGGGCCGTCCAACAACCGCTGAAGCGTGAAACGCTTGCGAGAGCCGGGCAAGAGTCTCCACTCGATTTATTGTTTCTCGTTCTCCTTCTTTGTCTTCTCCTCTTTCTTCGGCGGCGGCGCCTGCGTCTTCTTGGCGGGCGGCGGTGTGGCCTGTCGGTTCGCGGGCTGCGCTGCCGGTCGGTTCGGGGGTGGTGTTGCCGGTCGGCTGGGCGGCGGTGTCGCCGCTTTGGCTGGGGGTGGTGTGAACGGCCTGTTCGCCGGCGGAGTCGCCTCCCGGTTCGCGGGCGGTGTGGCTGGTCGGCTCGGTGGTGGCGTAGCCGGCCGACTGGGCGGCGGTGTGGCCGCCTTGGCCGGGGGCGGTGTGAACGGCCTATTCGCTGGCGGCGTGGCCGGGCGGCTCGGCGGTGGCGTGGCCGCTTTGGCTGGGGGCGGCGTGGCCGGCCGGCTCGCCGGAGGTGGTGTAGCAGGCCTTGCGGCTGATGGCGCTGCCCTGCCCGGGGCGGCCGCCGCGGGCCGGTTTTCCGGATTGGGCGGAGGAAGCTTCTTGGCTGGCGGGGCGGGCGGCGCCGCCTTGACGAGATTCGATCTTGCGATCGCGGTCTTTTGGCCGATCGGAACCACCTGTGGCGACGGCTTCATTTTAGTAACGATCGTCCGGTTTGCAAGCGCCGCCGGTGGTCTTACAGAAGCCGTCTTAGCCGCCGCTGGCACGAGAGTCCTGGGCGGCGCAACGGCTGTCCTCTCCACC
>Ga0187781_10002263_pt1 | contig 14689 bp, 15 predicted proteins | sample 0715_SJ02_MP02_2_FD_132447 | JGI IMG/M metagenome (GOLD analysis project Ga0187781, IMG submission 132447) | Tropical peat soil microbial communities from peatlands in Department of Meta, Colombia - 0715_SJ02_MP02_20_MG | ecosystem: Environmental > Terrestrial > Soil > Wetlands > Peat | place...
CATTTTACCAATTAGAGACTAATTCAAGTGGACCGGGGGGGAATTGAACCCCCGACCTTGGGACCCCAACGGGTTCTCCCGCGTGCGAGGCGGGCGTTCGTACCGCTGAACTACCGGCCCACTGGATTTCGTCCTCGAGCCCTTCCTTGTTTAAGCGTTCGCGGCGCCTATCCTGTCCCAAATGGGCAGAAACCCTTTTGCGGGACTCACAAGGCGGCGAAACCGAAATGCCCCGAACTGACCTGGAGGACAGGCTCTTCTGGCTGGCCAGTGAGAAGGAAATCAGGAACGCAAAGACGACAGACGCCTACTTCCTTCACACGAAGGAGGTCCTCCAGAAGAACAACATCAACTCCAGAGTAGTCATGGAGGTCTTCGCTCGTGACGTCCCATACCCTGACAACTGGGGGCTCCTCACTGGTGTCTACGAGGTGGCAAAGCTCCTGGAAGGGCTTCCAATCAATGTATGGTCGTTCGAAGAGGGATCGGTGTTCGTAGCGGACGGGAACTCAGTCATGTATGAGCCGCTGATGATTATCGAGGGAAGGTACGTCGACTTCGCAGAGTACGAGAACCCAATTCTGGGCCTCCTCTCGTCGTCAACAAGTGTGTCGACCCGGGCGGCGAAGTTCAGAATCGCGGCAGGCTCCAAACTGCTCCTCAGCTTCGGAACCAGGAGGGTCCACCCTGCCCTCGACCCGATGGTCGAACGGGCGTGCTACATAGCGGGCTTTGACGGCGTCTCCAACGTGCTCGGCGCCAAACTCCTCAAACTCGAACCATCGGGAACCATGCCCCACGCACTGGTTCAGATCCTTCGGAGCCAGGAGAAGGCGTGGCGCCTCTTCGACAAGACAATCCCCGGGAGCGTCCCACGCGTCGCACTCGTGGACACGTTCTGGGATGAGAAGTCAGAATCAATCAAAGCCCTCGAAGTACTCGGACCCAAGCTCTGGGGGGTCAGGCTTGATACTCCGGCCTCTAGGCGGGGCGACTTCGCCAAGATAGCCGAAGAGGTAAGGTGGGAGCTCGACATCCGAGGAGGGAAGAAGGTGAAGATCATCGTGTCAGGGAGGCTCGACGAGGAGACGATCGCCAAACTCGATCCAGTTGTCGACGGATACGGTGTCGGCACCGCGGTGGCCTACCCGCCCGTCATAGACCTTAGCGCAAAAATCGTAGAGGTAGAAGAGGGCAGGAAGATGGAATTCAGGGCGAAGCGCGGTGGCCTGGGAGGGCGAAAAGCGGTTTTCCGATCCTCAGGGTTCAAAGACACAGTGGCCCTTGAGACTGGTAGATTGAACCGGGGAGGAGCCCTTCTTAGACCGCTCTTGAATAACGGGAAGATGGTGGCAGGCTTTCAATCGATGGACGACCTGAGATTGAAGGTCAGCAAGGACTTGGACGAGCTCAAAACCGCGACACCATCTCTGCAGTGGAGGTGACCGTCGGCGAACCCGGCACTAGTGGTCGTCGATGTCCAAATGGACTTCTGTCCAGGTGGTGCGCTCGCGGTCAAGAATGGGGACAAGGTGGTCCCAGTGCTCAACAGTGTCATCGAAGCATTCGAGCGTCAAAGGCTTCCAGTCTTTTTCACCAGGGACTGGCACCCAATCGACCACACCTCGTTCAAGAGCCGAGGCGGTACCTGGCCTCCCCACTGCGTCAAGGGGACGCCGGGCGCCGAGTTCCAGCCGGGCCTAAGAATTCCAAAGGCTGCGGTCATCATCAGCAAGGGAAGCTCCAGGGACGCAGAAGCTTACTCCGGGTTCCAGGGGACCGACCTCGAACAACGACTGAAGAGTCTCGACGTTGACGAGATTTTCCTCGGAGGCCTCGCCACCGACTACTGCGTAAAGGAGACCACCTTAGACGCCCGCAAGGCAGGGTTCTCGGTCACTGTCATGGATGACTGCACCAGGGCGGTCGACGCTAGGCCTGGCGACGGCGACAGAGCGCTCGCTGACATGCGTAGGGCGGGGGCAAAACTAGCGACATCTTCTGAAGTTATCAAACAGTTGGCCAGCACGCAGCAATAAGGTCATCATCCTGGCCTTTCGGACCAGTCCTGATCGCCCGTCGTAGCACGCTGCGTGCCAGTCCGTGCGTTTTGGAGGATTTCCCTATTTATTCATTGTAGGTCTGTAGTCCATCTACTTCTGTTCTTATTAACGGCGGAGCATCTCTTGGCAGCACTTGAGCGAGGAAGACTCGGAGTTCGTGAGTTGGTGGCAGGCGCTGGCCGAAGACCCTGATTACTACACCAACACCGAGCAGGGGAAAAAGGAACTGGCCGACATGATCCGCAAGGAGTCGGAGCGCCTCCTCGAAGAGATAGGCAAGTCTGTCAAGCGTACTAAGGAGATAATCTGGCTTTCCAACTTCTGCACCTCCTGTCACTACTTCAAGCAGGAAGGGAGGAGGATGACCTGCAAGAAGTGGCAAGTTCGTATCGTCAAGCCTTTCTATGGCAGGGCGATTCTGAAGGAGGTCCCTTCGAGGACCGGGAGTGACGAGAAGGAGGTCGTAGTCGAGGGAATCGACTGGGACGCCCGCTGGAAGGAGGTTTCCGAAAGGATCGTGGACATGGCGGTAGGAATGGTCAACGGAGGATATCCCTACTTCTGCTACAAAGGTAGATGACGTCCGACAAATCTCTTCTTATATCGTACTAGACGAAAACTTCGTTCAAATTAGCAGATTCATACATTTCCCACGGAGTAGAATGTTGGCACATGAGCGCGAAAAAGTGGACAGTAATGCTTCTGCTCCTGTTTGCAGTGGCGCTTTTCGTCCCGTCTATACCTCAAATCCAAGCCTCGGGGCACTTCGTGGGAGTACAGTATCAGCAGACGGCAATCGTTTCTCCCTCATACTATGTGTTCCACTGCGGGTCGTACATCGATTCTAAGGTGACGACCCAACTGGGGTCTCACTTGTCGGGGGACTACCAGCTCTCCACCGGCTATACGTTCTCCTGCAACTATAACAGCCAGCAATAACGAAACGTGCTAGGGTTCAGGCACGAAGGCTTCTGGTCTCCAGCAGATATTGTCTTGACTTCTGGTCTAACCAACCACTGCATAGTGTAATGTCAGGGCTGCAAGCGGAGCCCATTCTCACACAAGGAAATCGTCTTTCCGTCTTTTATTCGACAGGATTAGGGAGTAACCCCGACGGGATCGTATGTCCGTAGATCCAGGGAGCATGCTCACTTTCGTGCGTTTCCTTTTCGCGTTCACCATCGGGTCGCACATCCTCCTGGTTTCTTCGAGCATCGCGCTCATCCTCTTAATTTCGATTTCTGAATTCCTGGCAATCCGTGGACACGACCCTGTGTACGAGGCCCTGGCCCGGAGGCTCTCCAAGGTGTTCGTGATTTCATTTGGGGTAGGGACCGCGAGCGGGATTGTGATGGCGGTCGAGCTGGTAGGGCTGTTCCCGTCTTTCATGACCCTTGTCGCGTCCACCGGGGCGATGGTGCTGCTCTATGCCGAGATGTCTGCCTTCTTCTTGGAGGTCCTTGCGCTTGTCCTTTACGTGTACTATTGGAACTCGTTCCGGGGGAGATACTCGCACTGGGCCGTGTCAATATTCGTCGTCCTCGGGACGCTGGCCTCGGCCGTTTTCATCACCATGCTGAACGCCTGGATGAACACGCCCGACGGCTTCAGCACCTCCACTTTTGTAACCAGCGGCTTCAAGACGATTACGGGCATCCAACCCTACGCCGCCTTCCTTACGGTCTCGACAGTCTCCCAGGTCTTCCACGTGCTCGTGACGACCCTCTTCGCTGGAACCATGGTCATCGGGGCCTACTTCGCCTACTGGTTCGTCAGGTCCAGGGATGCCGGCGAGAGGGCAATGTACAGCAGGGCGTTAAGGATTCTGGGGGCCATCGCCATCATCACGATCATACTCGCTGGAATCTCCGGTTCGGAGGAGATGGGAAACCTCCTGGTCAACCAGCCTCTGAAGTATGCAGCCCTCGACGGCAACGTCGTCAATGGCACGAACCTCCCTGACCGTTTCTTCGGGAGCATAGTAAACGGGAGCTACGTGGGAGGAATCTCCATACCGGGCATGCAGGCGCTCCTGGCCAAGTTTGAGACGAATTCCACCATGTTGCCTGGTCTGAGCCAGTTCCCTGCCAATACCTGGCCGCCACTCCTCGTTACCACCACCTTCAACGTCATGACCGTCGGGGGGCTGGCGCTAGGCGTGTTCATGCTTGTCTTCTTCGTCTCCTTCGTCAGGAAAAGGAGGCCATACGAGTCAAAGCGCCTGCTCCACCTTTGGATCCCTGCGGCGGTGCTGGCAATGCTCGTCTACCAGCTGGGGTGGGCTACGGACGAAGTGGGCAGGCAACCCTGGATTGTCTACAATGTTATGACTGTGGCTCAGGCAGCGAACACCTCCGACGCCCTCCTTGTTCCTGGGGTCATCATCGTCCTGTTCTACCTCGCCGTCGTCCCCGTCACCTTCTACTTCTACTCAAGAATTTTCCAAGGTTCGAAGAAGGAGGCACCAACATGAACGGAGTCTTCGAGGTGAACTACGCGGCCTTCTCGATGTTCGCCGCCCTTCTCATCACCGAGATCATGGGGGCAGTGGGCCTCCTGATAGCTTGGCCTTCGAGGAGCAAGGTCCTTGACTACATCGTCCCCGTCTGGGAAGTCACCGGGACCTTCGGCGCACTTTGGGTGGTGACAGGGGACTTCGCCTATCCAGGGCTACTAGTCCCCGTGTCCGAAATATTCACTCCACTACTTATCGTCTTTCTTATCCTATGGGTGGCAAGGAGTGCCTCAATCGCTTTCGCCGAGTTCATAACGAAGCGCGGATGGCTCGATGAGGAGAAGCTATTCAGATCGTATGCGGCCGCGACCTTGGTGTTGGGTATTGTGGTCCTCGTCCTACTTTCGTCCCTTGTTGGAGGCCAAGGGGTAAGCCTGACTTCAGGCTCCTTCTCGATCGTCTCCTGGGTAACAGCGGGGAGCGTGGTCTTCGTCGTCGGGACGCTTCTGCTTGCGGTGGGACTCGCTCCAGTTTTCTTCGACCTGCCGGCCCTGCGCAACCTGGTCCTTCCGTTGACAGGGATTGGGATAGTACTCTCCGTGTTCTCCTACTGGCTGATGTCCCCCGGACTGCTCACACCCTGGATGGCCGTCCCCGTCCTGCTGACCCTGGCGGTTGGGGCCCTCTACGCATGGCAGAGGACGTCCAAGATAGTCGCGAACAAGGCCGTCTTCCTTGCGGTGCTCAGCGTCATCATATTCTCATTGCAGCCCCTCGTCTACCCGAAGGCAATAGGTCAGGCGCTGCCCATCGACGCCGTTACGACGACTGGCGCCATGGCAGACGCATTCCTCTCAATCACCGTTGTCGGTGGCCTTCTTCTGGCGTTGATGCTCTCCCTTTACGTGACGGTGGCGGCACGGGGGCCGAGCGGCCCCGGTCCTAGCTCAACAAACTAGATGATGGGAATTTCCGGATACCCGACCTTCTCAGCAAGGCTTAGGTAGGAATGACGCGCCTGCCTGGATAGATTGACAGAGGCAGGGCTACCTCCAGATCAGGTCTGGGGGAAGAAATTCGTGATCTACGCTGCCTTGGGAATACCCCGAGTAGACCCCCAACAGTGGAAGCTCAGGGTCGATGGCCTTGTCAGCAATCCCGCGGAACACACCTACGACCAGCTTGTCTCTCGCCCTCAGAATAGCCTGGTCAGGTCGTTCCATTGCGTAACCAGATGGTCAATCAAAGACGTGGCTTGGGAGGGCCTGCTGATCAGGGATCTGCTGGCTCCGGCAGGAGTCAGCCCCGATGCCAGTTGGCTTATGTTCCACTGTGTCGACGGCTATACGGCTCCAGTCCCGCTTGAAGACGCCCTCAAGGAGGACTCGATTCTCGCCTTCAAGCTCAACGGTAAGCCGCTGAGCGCAGAGCAAGGGTTCCCAGCCAGGCCCTTCATCCCAGGACTTTACGCGTGGAAGAGCGCCAAGTGGGTGAACAGGATGGAGCTCCTCCCGGACTACAGGGATGGCTACTGGGAGACTTACGGCTACCATGAGAGGGCAGACGTGTGGGAAGAGGAACGCTTCAAGGGGCACAAGGGGACCCCTGTCAAGCGCAAGGCCTTCGGGACCGCCTGAGCTGCTCACACACCCAGCCGCGGGGACAGAATCACGCCCTCGGTGACCTTCAAGAACATCGTGGCCTGATATCCTCCGTCCATGACACTCTTGGTGCAGTCGCTGCAGAGCCACCAGACCATCCGCCTGTCCTTATAGGATACCCACACAGTGTAAAGCGACGCCGGGTTCCTCTTTTCGAAACGCTCCCAACAAAGCTTGCACACGACTGGTCCCAGACTGTTCGTCACAGGGTCGTAGGTTTCGTAGTTCCCTGGCATGTGTGCCTGACGGACGAGGCTCACAGCGTTAGAGACGCTGAGGGTCATAATGAAGCTTCCCTGGAAACGACATGTTTTTCCGTGGTTGACATCGAGGCGTCGGCTCTACAGTCCAGTGATTACCATGGAATACAAATGGAAAGCGCTCTCGGTGACGGCGATAGGCGCCCTGATGGCAGCGGTGGACAGCACCGTAGTTCTCCTCGCTCTTTTCCCCATGGCCGCCGACCTGCACTCCGATTTCGTCACGATGATCTGGGTAATCATAGCCTATCTCGTCGTGAACACGGCTCTGGTGCTTAGCCTTGGCAGGCTGGCCGACATGTACGGGAGGAAGCTCCTCTACAACGTTGGATTCGTCGTCTTCACGATAGGCTCGGCGCTTTGCGGCTTCGCTCCGAACGGACTCTCACTGGTGGGCTTCAGAGTGGTCCAGGGGACGGGAGCAGCCCTTCTTACATCGAACTCATTCGCGATTCTCTCGGAGGCATTCCCCCGAAACGAAACCGGGAGGGCCTTCGGCATACAAGCGGTCGTCTGGGGCCTAGGCAACGTCCTGGGAGTGATCATCGGAGGGGTCATCATAACGTACACGATCTGGCGCTGGATCTTCCTGATCAACGTCCCCATCGGCATCGTCGGGACCCTCTGGGCGTACAGGACCCTGAAGACCGTCCTCCCCCCGAAGGGGCAGCGGGGCACCTTCGACCTTCCCGCGGCGGTCGCCTTCACGGGAGGGCTGCTGTCGCTGCTCCTAGGGATAACGTGGGGGCTTCTGTACTCCTGGCACGACCTCACGGCGCTAACGGCACTCGCGCTTTCGCCCCTGATCTTCGCCGTGTTCATCGTCTGGGAGGCTAGGTTCAGCAAGAACCCAATACTCGATTTCAGCTTCTTCCGAAACAGAGTTTTCGCCTTTTCGCTCGCTGCAGCCCTCCTCCAGTTCCTAGCCGTATTCAGCGTGAATTTCCTGCTCATCTTCTACCTAGAGGGAATAGAAGGGCTGTCGGCGCTCGAGTCGGCCTACCTGATAATCCCGTTCGCACTCGCCGCCGCTGCAGTAGGGCCGATAGGGGGCGTGCTTACGGACAGGTTCGGCTTCCGGAGGATTTCAATCCTTGGGCTCATGATAGGAGCCGCCTCCCTCTTCCTGTTCAGTCAGCTGACGGTCAACTCCACACTGTTCGAGATTGGCGTCATCGAGACAATCTCCGGTGTAGGGCTGGCCCTGTTCTGGCCGGCCAACACCTCTGCCATAATGTCCTCCACCCCTCCCGCGAAGTATGGTGTGGGCTCTGGTACGATGAACACCTTCAGAAACACCGGGGGGATTCTGAGCTTCGCACTGTCCCTGACGGCGGCCACCTCGGTCATCCCCTCCCGGGTGGTGTACCAGTTGTTCATAGGAAACCTCTCTGGAAAGCTCCCGACCAACCTTGCAAACTCCTACCTCTCGGGGCAGAGCTTCGCCTTCGAAATCTCCGCGGCCCTGCTCGTCGTTGCCCTGATAATCATCGCACTGACCAAGGTCGGAGCACGCCCGATCATCTCAGAGGAGCCCCTTGCTTCGACCCCGGCCCAACCCTCAGCCCGGGGGTAACACTGAGTCCTAGACGGCGGACCCACTCGACAACATCGCTACTGCTTTGGCTCCTTCGACGGCGGGGACGAAACTCATTTGAAGCCGTTCGGATAGGTTGCGGTCGGAAGATGGCAAACGCCGAGAGCGGTCAAAAAGATACGCGAAAAAGGGAGGACGACGCTGTCCGTATGCTGATTCTGAGATCCCACGCGTTGACCGTCCTCACCTTCGCGGCGGTCATCCTCATCTCTCCGGTCTCATTCGTACTAGGCCTCCCATTGGGCATCTCTCCTCACAGCTGGCTGACGACATGGACTCACTGGACGGTGGTCTTCATCACCGCGGCGTTCTTTGTCGCTCTTTTCGGATTTGAAGGCGCACTGGACAGTAGACTGAAGGCAGACCGCATTTCAAAGACGATTTCTAGTGCGGGCTAGGGCGACGGGTCTCCCTGCGAAATTTAGGGAGCAGTAGCAGGGCACTAGGGAGCTCTGCAGGCACATGCAAGTCCCTGTCAGGCGCCCCAGCGCCTGACCTGACGCAAACGACTGGCCAAGGCGGGCCAGAGCTTGTGCGTACCGACTAAAACTGCTGCTGGCAAGGTCAACTGTCCAAGTATCAGTACGACCTCATCGTACTGCCCGTAGTTCGGAATTAGCACCAGCGCCCCGACCCCGTCCCAGTAGGCGTGCAGGAGGATCACAGCGGCCAGGTTCCTTCCTGTGTACCAGTAGCATGCGCTGAGGGTGAACGCGCCGATAAGAATCACCGCGAATCCTAGCAGAGAGATTGTCCCGAACCCCTCTACCTGGAGTGCAGGGAGATGGAAGGCAGAATAGATTAGGGGAGAAAGGATAACCACGCCAAACCCCCGTCCGAGAATCTGGTTCAACTCGTTCATCAGGTAGGCTCTGAAGAACAGCTCCTCTGAGAGCACTATGACCGCAAGATCAAGGACGCCTCGGAGAAACCCACTGATGTCGGGATAGCAAGCGAACCCGCCTCCGCCGCCTATGCACATGTTGAACGGGGTCAGCACAATCCCGAAGTACCCCGTCAGGGCTAGGGCGAGGATTCCCGCTTCTACAAGCTCGAAGCAGGCAAGCTTCTTCCCCGACTGCACATGGCGCCAGTATCTTCCCATCCAGAGCAGGCCGACTGAGATGAGGATTAGCGAGACACCGACAAAGAGGTCTTGGTTCCTGATCGCTGTCTGTTCAAGGGGACCAAGATACTGCGGAGCTAAGTTCGTCAGATAGACCAGGACGAACGCAACCAGGAGTGCGACAACTAGTCGGGGGGCCCGCCGTAAATCCAATCAATTCATGGACCCCAGGAGAAGTAATAAGAATGATTGACGTTATCGACGTCGGTTTGTCTCTTCACGCGCCCTCTGTCTTCTTCTATTCGCTGGGGTAAAGGTGACAGTCGACCCAGTGGTCCTTTTCGATTTCGAGCAAGGGAGGGTCTACACTCTTACAGGTTTCCATCACAAATGGACATCTCGGGTGAAAGCTGCACCCTGGAGGAATGTTGAGGGCGCCCGTTATCTCCCCCGTGCTTATGATTTTCTGAGGTTTCGCACGCTCTTCGACGTCAGTCACTACTGGTATCGAAGACAGCAGCATCTTGGTGTAGGGGTGCAGAGGGTTCCTGAAGAACTCCTCCGTGGACGCGATTTCCCTGACTTTGCCTAGATACATGATCATCACCCTATCTGCGACGTTCCGCATCAGACTCAGATTGTGCGTGATGAAGATGTACGACAGACCGAGACGTTCTTTCAGTCTGAGAAGAACATTGATCATCTTCGCCTGAATCGAGACATCCAGGGCAGACGTAGGCTCGTCCAGAACAAGTAGCGACGGGTTCGTCCCCAGCGCCCTCGCGATCGAGACAAGCTGCTTTTCTCCTCCCCCCAATTCGCCTGGGTACCGCTCTGCGAACTCGAGCGGCAACTCAACCAGGCTGAGGAGTTCGTCGACGCGCTGTGAGATCGACGCACCTGTTTTGTTGACCTTGAGCGGGACCTCGATGGCCTGCCGTACAGTCCTCTTTGGATTAAGCGAGGACGCAGGGTTCTGGAAAACCATCTGAATGTCTCTCTTGAGTTCCTTGCTCCTGTGATTTGCGCTCTTGGAGAGATCCTTGCCTCTGTAGGTGAGTGTCCCTGATGTGGGCGGATAAATGCCTATGATCATGTTACCTATGGTCGTCTTTCCTGAGCCTGACTCGCCAACGATTCCGAATACCTCGCCCTCATGCATCTCGAAGCCTACGGCTTCCACTGCCTTGATCACCCCTTTGTTCGTCTGGAAGTACCTGGTCAGGTCATGGGCGGAAAGTATGGGCTCACTCATTTCTTAGCACCGTGCTTTTCATCGTATAGGTAGCAGGCTGCCACCTGTCCGTCGCCCACGCTGTAGAGCGCTGGCATTGCACTGTCGCAGACGGGCATCTTGTATGGGCACCTTGTCACGAACCTGCATCCATTTGGCGGTGTGAGGTAACTTGGGACCTGACCGAGTATCCCCTCTGGGACGCCGCCGCCCGTCAACTTTGGAATCGAGTCGATGAGCATACGCGTGTATGGATGACGCGGGTCGTTGAATACCTGGTTAGTCGGCCCTTCTTCCACTATAGTTCCCGCATACATGACGTAGACCCTGTCGACAAAGTTCTTCACCGTACCGAGGGCGTGGGAGATCAGGATGATTGACAAGCCTCTTTCGTCGACGATTTGCTTCAGCAGCCTCATTATCTGATCCTCGATCGTGACGTCAAGCGACGTCCCAGGCTCATCGGCGACAAGGAGCTCATTCGCCGAGATAAGTGCGAATGCTATGTTGACGCGCTGCTTCATGCCTCCGCTGAGCTGAAATGGGTAGCTGTCAAGAATCCTGTCTGGTTCAGGCAGGGCCGCCTGTTTCAGGAATCCCACGGCTCTCTCGTGAACCTGGCTTGTCGAGAGGCGCTCATCCGCAGATATGCGAATTATGTCGTACATCTGCTCCTTAATGGTGAACACAGGGTTCAGCGCAGCAGAAGGGTCCTGGAATATCATTGACACCTTCTTTCTCCTCAGGTGCGTCAGTTCACCACGCGACATTTCGAGCACGTTATTGCCCTCGTAGGTTACCTTCCCCTGGGTGATTCTTCCGTTGCTGGCGAGAAGCCGGAGCATCGATTTTACGGTGGTGGTCTTGCCACAAGCCGATTCCCCTATGATTCCAACCTTTTCGCCCTTGCCCACCGAAATGTTCACCCCATTGAGCACCTTGAGCCACCCCTCGTATACCTTGTACTCAACCTTCAGATCCTCCACCTGGACCAACGACGTGTTCAAGAACACCTTCTTGTCGAACCCATATGGTTCAAACTCTACCTAATCTCCGATGAGAACATATCGTTGACGCCGTCGCCTATGAGGTTGAATCCGAGAATGACGACCACAATCGCGAGCGCAGGGAAAATAGAAATCCACCACTGAGCCGGAAGATACGCCGAGCCATCAGAAATCATCGTCCCAAGGTCCGGGATTGGAGCCTGCGCTCCTAACCCCACGTAACTGAGTGCCGCACCGATAAGGATGGTCCACCCGCCGTCGAGGGACACCTTTGTCAGAATCGAACCAAGAATGTTCGGCAAAATCTCTCTGAACATGATGTGCGTCGACGAGGCGCCCGCGAGTTGGGCCGCGTGCACATAGTCTTCGTTCCTTATTGACGAAGCTTGGCCGTAGACCAGTCTAGTGTACCACGGCCACCATGCCAGCGCGATAGCAAGGAACGCATTGATGCCTCCGGGTTTCAATATTGCTACGACGGAAAGCGCGAGGATTAGCGGGGGAACCGCAATAAAAACGTCAGCGACCCTCATGATCAGCGTACTGAACCACCTAGTGATGAAATATCCGGCAATCAGGCCAAGGACTACCCCGGGGATTACATCCAGCGAAAGCACGACGACCACAAGTTCCAAAGAGTACCGGAAACCAAACATCAAGCGCGACAGCACGTCGCGGCCGTATTCGTCGGTCCCAAACAGGTGGGTGGCGGAAGGTGGTAAGCTGGCTTGATTGAAATTGACGTAAAGACCTGCGCTCTGGGGGTACGGGGAAATCCACGGGGCGAAGATTGCCACAAAGACAACCGTGCCTATCGCAATGAGGCCAACAATCGAGAGCCTGTTCCTGCTGAACTTGTACCAGTATTTCCCGTATTTCTGAGAAAGGGACAGACCTCGTCTCTTTGTTGTGTCCATTATTCACTCTTCACCTGCAGCCTAATTCTCGGGTCCAGATATCCCACAACGATATCCACCAAGATGTTCGCTATGACGAACATCACACCAGCGACCATGACAACCGCGACAATCGCATTGAGGTCCTTGCTCAACATGGCATTCAGACCGTATCTCGAAAACCCAGGCCAGTTGAAAATCAGTTCGACTAGGAACGCGTTCGCTATTTGGGCCGAGATGTCGAGAGCATAAATCGTCAGCGTCGGAATCAGAGAAGGCTTCATCAGATACTTCAGCATTATCAGCCTCTCCGGCATGCCGTGAGAGATTTCTGCGAGAGTGTAGTCCTTGCCGAGGTTCTCAACCACGCTCGAGCGCATTATCCTCGCTTCCTGTGCAATCGGTCCGAGGGCGAGAGCGAATGCAGGTAGGATTAGGTGCCAGATCGCATTGAGCATGGTGCCGAAATTCCCCGTAAGCAGCGAATCGATGGTGTAAAGACCCGTGATAGTGGGAGGGGGCGTGACCCCGAGGCTCAGCCTACCCGTTATGGGGAACCAGAAAAGGGTGTATCCGAAAACGAGCTGCAAGATGATTGCGACGACGAAAGAGGGAACGGCTATTCCAACATAGGAGATTAGTCGGACAACATTGTCCACTGCAGTGTTCGCTCGTCTCCCAGCGAGGACACCGAGGGGGACGGAGATGAGGATGTCGATTATTGCAGCGGTTAGGATGAGTTCAACGGTGGCAGGGAGGAACTCTTGGACGTCCAGAAGCACGTTTCTCTGGGTAAAGAGGGACAAACCCCAGTTGCCTGTGAAGATTCCCTCCAACCAGTAACCGTACTGGACCCAGATCGGGTCGTTGAGATGCATCGCTGCCCTCAGCGCGTTGACTGCTGATTGGGGAGCCTGTGGTCCGAGGGCCAGCCTCGCAGGGTCCCCCGGGAGTACCCTGGCTATTATGAAAATCAGGATGGAGAGACCAAAGAGGGAAATGACGGAGTAGCCTAGCCTCTTGAGGATGAAACCCCATGATCCCCAGTCTAGCTTCACTAGACTCGCCCGTCAGGTATAACGTCCTTGTGCATAAGGGGCGTAGTCATTCCCTTTGGCCGTAAAAAAAGGGGCATGGACCCCGCCTCCAGCTGTCTAGCTGGTTAGCGAGGCCAGTGCTTGCGGGTAGAAGGAGACGTTTCTCCAGTAGAAGTCGTACCCCAGCAGGGGTATCGGGTGCCCGTTGGCGGGGTACCAGTTGACGACACTCGGATAGTAGGCTCTCACTTCGGTGACATCGAATGCATAGATGGTTGGGTACATGTGATAGATTTGTTCCTGGGCGTTGTAGTATCCCTGGAAGCGCTGCGTCTGGTTTAGGTTGCTGACTGCACCCAAGATGATGTTATCCAGAGTGGAGTTCAGCAGCCACTCGTTCTGCTCCCAAGTTCCATCGGCCGCAGACGTGTACCTTGACTGCAGGAGCGAACCTGCTTCGTAGTAGCTTGCTGCATCTTCGATTGAGACTATGTTGGGTGAACTGGTCTCGTTGGCGAGGTCAGCGACTACCGTCAGCCACGGCGTTCCCACAATGTTCACCGTGATGCCTATCTGCTGCATGTCCGAGGCGAACTCGAGTGCAAGCTTCTGCTCTGCCGGGACTGCGGTCACCCAATAGTAGGTGACTGGGTAGCTGCTGAGGTTGCCATCCTTGTAGTACTTTGATTGCTGTATCAACTGCTTGGCCAGCGCCAGATTCTGGGTGGACGGTGGGATTGCAGGGTCATGGCCAGGCAACGCCACTGGTACCGGGCCGGCTGACAGCGTGGTGCCTGGGAAGATTTGATCGACCACTGCGGTGTAGTTGAGGGCATACGACATGGCCTCCCTGACATACAGGTCGTCTGTAGGCGCTTTCTGTGTATTGATCATCAGATACATCTCTTGTGTCGATGGGATAACGACCATCTGTGCTCCCTTGAGCGAGCTCAACGCCTGAATGTTCTGGTATGGTTGCCACATGTCCGTGATCTGTATCGCGCCAGTGGTGAACAGGGCTTTCACCGTGTTGGGGTCGTCAATGCCAATGTACTGGACTGTCTTCGGCTGGTTCGGTTGCGTGCCATTCCAGTAGTTGGTGTACTCTTGGAATATCATGTTGGCTTCGAGGTTGGCGGATGTCATCGTGTAGGGGCCCGAGCCTGCGTCGTGCGTCAGAAGCCAGGTCGACCCATAATCACCCAGCGCTCCATAGGGGCCCGACACGATGTGGGCCATCACCTGCGCCGGGTCTAGGATGTAGAGTCGGACTAGCGCAGACAGGAACGGGCCGAAGGTCTTCCCCAGGTGGAACACAACGGTGTAAGGACCAGTCGCGTTGGTGCTCACGATGTACGGCGAGAAGAGATACGAGAATCCTTGGCCCATTGTGATCATTCTGTTCATCGAGAA
>Ga0187781_10002264_pt1 | contig 14686 bp, 9 predicted proteins | sample 0715_SJ02_MP02_2_FD_132447 | JGI IMG/M metagenome (GOLD analysis project Ga0187781, IMG submission 132447) | Tropical peat soil microbial communities from peatlands in Department of Meta, Colombia - 0715_SJ02_MP02_20_MG | ecosystem: Environmental > Terrestrial > Soil > Wetlands > Peat | place...
AAGCAGTCTGCGAAGACGCGGAGATAGAGGGGCGGCCCACGGGCCGCCCTTTTTCTTTTGTGGGATATCGTACACGTAGCACAAGTAAGTGCGAATGTTGGGTAAGAGTGTGCCTCCACTAGGGCCGAAATCTGGCGGCAAGCGCACGGATGAAAGCTGGGCTGGTACCGCAGCAACCGCCTAGGAAAGTGGCGCCAGCCGTGGGGAGTTCGAGGGCGGAATCGGCGAATTCTTCAGCTGTAATCTTATAGGTTGGGACCCCATTGGAAAATTCGGGTAGGCCAGCATTTGGCTTGATCCACAGTGGTAAGGAAGAGACTGCTGCGAGGCGTTTGCAGACAGGAATTGATTCACGAATCCCGATGCAGTTAGCACCTATGGCGTGGACCCCTTCACTGACGAGAGCGGTGGCAACGTGTTCGGGCGTGCTGCCGGTGAGGGTGGTGTCATTGTGTTTGCCCCAGGCCAAAACGAGGGATACGACCACGGGGAGGCCAGTCTTCAGGGCTTCGCCGACCGCGATGCGGGCTTCTTCGACGTCGGTCATCGTTTCGATCAAGAGCGCATCCGGACCTTCGGAGGCGAGGGCTTTGGCCTGGACAGAAAAGGAATTGCGCAACTGTCCGTGAGTTGTTCCCTTGCCGATTGGACCCATGGAGGCGAAGACGAGCGCGGAGTTTTGCGCGGCCTGGCGGGAAATCCTGACCCCAGCTCGATTGATGGCCACACATTGTCCTTGTAATCCAAATGAGGCAAGAGTGATGGGATTCGCGCGAAAGGTATTTGTCAGGATTACGCGGCTTCCCGCATGGATGTAACTTTCGGCAACCTGACGCACAAGATCGGGTTTTGTCAGGTTCCATTGGTCGAGACAATCGCCGAATTTCGCGCCGAGGCGTAGGAATTCGGTGCCCAAGGCGCCGTCTGAAAGGATGAAAGTACCGCGGCGGCAATCGGCGAAGCGCATGGCGAATAGCCAGTATACAGAAGCGGAAAGATGCCGAGGGTCAAGGGCCCCTAAGCAACCGTGCTTCAGCTGACGCAGGCGCACAGGGCGAAGCCTGTACCACATCGAGAAGAAAAGGAGGTCCACAAGTAGCCAGTGTTAAAGCAGAATGTAGACATCCGAGGAGAAGCCCGAGAGGACAGGCTGAAAGACTATGACACCAAGAGCGAAGGTGTACTTGGCCGGAGGGGCGTAGCATCTTAAAATGAGAGAGCCGTGAAGATCGGAATTGATTTTGGAACTACACGAGTGGTGGTGTCGGTCGCGGACCGGGGCAACTACCCGTTAGTGAATTTTGAAGCGCCGGACGGAGAGGTGAGGGATTGGTTCCCTTCCCTGCTGGCGTTCTCCCGAGACAAGCGAGCCTATGGTTGGGAGGCACTGGGGCACCAGGGAGAACCTGGCTGGACCATCGTACGGTCCCTGAAACGTTGGCTCAAGAACGCCGGGCCGCAAAGCGACATTGAAATTGCCGGACAACGGCTAAAGTTGTCGCAAGCATTGACCGAGATGATGGCGGCGCTGGGACGCGAACTCCTGGAGAAGTCCACATTAGGAGCGGGTAAGAACGAGGCACTTCAGGTAATGCTTGGCGTGCCGGCCAATGCGAACAGCAATCAGCGGTTTCTTACGCAAGAGGCAGCGCGAGCGGCTGGATTTGAAGTACTTGGGTTGCTGAATGAGCCATCGGCGGCGGCGGTGGAGTTTGCGTACCGAACGGGTAATGAAAGCAAGCGCCGCGGCAAGGGCGGCCTGCTTGTGTATGACCTGGGCGGCGGGACGTTTGACGCTTCACTGGTAGCTTTGGGGGAGACGGAACACACAGTCATTGCCTCTGATGGGATTCCTGATCTTGGCGGCGACGATTTTGACGAAATTCTGGCGCGGCTGGTGCTGGCAAGAGCCGGGAGACCTCAACCAAAAGAAGAGACGTTGACAGCTTCCGAGTGGTACCTGTTGTTTGACGAATGCAGAGAAAAAAAAGAATCCCTCAGCGCTAACAGCAGGAAGCTGACGGTCGATCTGGAGCGGGTGCGCAGAGATTGGGGAGAAGTTTCCATTGGAGTGGAATCATTCTATGAACAGTGCAAGCCGCTGGTTGAGGCGTCGCGGAACGTCGTGGAAGAGTTGTTGGCAGCCCATCCGGACCAAGTGATCGATACGCTGTATTTGACCGGAGGGGGTTCGGAGCTGCCACCGGTTGCGCGAGTTCTGCGCGAGACATTTGGCCGCCGAGTGAGGCGGTCGGCATACATGCGCTCTGCCACGGCGATTGGCTTGGCGATTCGCGCGGAAGGACATGAGAGGCGGCCGCTGCGCGACCAGTTCACGAAGCATTTTGGCGTTTGGCGAGAGGCGGACGCGGGACAAAACGTTGTGTTCGACGTGATTTTTCCCCGGGGGCTACAGCTGCCGGCCCGGGGCGAGGCCCCACTGCGAATTGTGCGGTCCTATCGGCCAGCGCACAACATTGGGCATTTTCGCTACCTGGAATGCGCACAATTGGGAAGTGACAACCAGCCCGAAGGCGAAATCAGCAATTGGGATGAGATTCGAGTGGCGTTTGATCCCGGGCTCGGAAAAGCGGCCGATCTTGCAGAAGAGACAGTTCGCCGCTCGCCTGCCGCAGAGGGCCTGTGGGTGGAAGAGGAGTACATCTGCGACGCAAACGGGGATTTGACGGTGAAGATTCACAATGCGGCCGCGAAGCAGACAAGTGAATACCGACTGGGACGATGGGCGAAGCGTGGGAAGAGGGCCGCGGAGGCCACCGGCTGAAGTAGAATTTAGATGCTGGGCTGGCGCGGCACGAGGTTCAAGGTAGGATTTTGAGTTGACATTTCCTTCGCGCGCGGCATACTGAACAAACCCTTCAGGCTAACTCTGGTTTGCTGCTGATCCTCTTTCGAGTTCCCGAACGAGAATAATCCAGAGGCCTTTCCGACGCTCCCGGGGAGGAAGCATGGGCGGAACGAACCAGGAAGTCAGAGCATCGGGACTCGATTCCCTAGAACGAAAAGTACGTCTCGGATTCTTTGCCGCAGCGATTGTGTTGGTGCTGATCGGCGTGCTTTCCTACCTCAGTGTGGTGCGATTCGGGACCGATACGCGGATGGTCGACCACACATACCAGGTTCTTAATTCCCTTACCGAACTACTCTCAGAAATGGCGGCTGCCGAATCGGGTGTGCGCGGTTTTATCATCACCGGCCAACCCGACCAGGAGCAAGCTTACGAAGCCGCTGCGCAACGAATCGAGGCGAAAGTTCAGCATATCCGCGAACTCACGAGCGACAATCCGACACAGCTAAGGAATCTTGACGCCTTGGCGCCATTGATTGCCGATCGCCTGAACTTGCTGCAGAAACGCGTTGGGCTGCGGAGCAAGGAGGGTCTGGAGGCGGCGCAGGCATCCATGATGACGGACGAAGGAAAGCGCGTGCGGGAGAGCATTCACCAGATGGTCGGCAACATGGAGAACGAAGAAACCCGACTGCTCGAGGAGCGCGAGAAACTTACAGAAAGCAGCAGCGTGCTGGTGAAGGCGGCCATCGTCGCGGGGGGAGTGATCGCCCTGGGACTGCTGCTGGCCGCGATGTTCTTGGTGCAAAGAGGATTTGAGCGAAGCCTCAATACGGAAGCCGAGCTGAGGCTGGCTAGAGACACGCTGGAAGACCGCGTGCGCGAACGCACAAACGAGGTGGTAAAAAGCGGAGCAGCGCTACGGGCAGGCGACGAGAGGTTGTCGCGGATCATCGATTCGGCGATGGACGCGATTATTACGGTTGACGAGCAACAGCGCATCACCCTGTTCAATCCCGCCGCCGAGAAGATGTTCAAGTGCCCGGTGTCGGACGCGATCGGGATGCCGCTCGAGCGATTCTTGCCAGCACGGTTTCGCACTTCTCATGCGGAACATATGCGGTCCTTCGGGCAGAACCCCGTGACCAGACGAACGATGGGAGGATTCAGTCCTCTAAGCGGACTGCGGACGAATGGGCAGGAATTCCCCATCGAGGCTTCCATTTCCCAAGTAGAGATTAGCGGGAGGAAACTGTTTACGGCCATTGTTCGAGACGTCACGGAGATGGCAAAGGCAAGAGAGATTAGCAGCAAGCTCGTGGCCATCGTGGAATCGAGCGACGATGCCATCATCAGCAAGACGGTAGATGGAATCATCACGAGCTGGAATCCGGGAGCGGAAAAGCTGTTTGGATATACGGCAGAAGAAGCCGTTGGCAAACCTGTGCTAATGATTGTCCCTCCGGAGTTGGCGAGTGAAGAAAAAGAGATCCTCGCACGCGTTGTGAAAGGAGAAAGCACGGACCATTTCGAGACTCGAAGGGTAAGGAAGGACGGCAAACAGATTGACGTAGCGGTGACTATTTCGCCGCTGCGGGATAATTCCGGCCGGGTCATTGGGGCGTCAAAGATTGCCAGAGATATTACGGAGCGGAAGCAGGCGGAAGAGGAGATCCGACAGCAAGCTAGGTTGCTTGACCTGGCCCCGGCCCTGGTTCGGGACAAGGACAACCGAATCGCCCTCTGGACGCGAGGCGCGGAACGCTTGTACGGATACTCTCAGGAAGAAGCACTGGGGCGAAGCTCCCACGAGTTGCTGCGAACGGTATTCCCTAAGGCGCTAGCGGAAATAGAAAAGACTCTAAACTCCGAGGGCGTGTGGGAGGGTGAGCTGGAACATCGCACGCGCGACGGGAACCGTGTGATTGTGGCCAGTCAATGGGTTTTGCATCGCGACGTGAAGGGGAGACCCAGCCGGGTTCTGGAAGTCAACGCTGACATCACCGCACTGAAGCGTGCTGAGGCTTTGCAGATGCGGTCGCAAAAGCTCGAAGCCATCGGGACGCTAGCCGGTGGCATTGCGCACGACTTCAACAACATCCTTTCAGCAATTAACGGGAGCGCATCGCTGGCGATCTCGCAGTTTCCGCCAGATCATCCCGTCCAAGCGTGCCTTGTGGAGATCGAGAAAGCGGGGGCCCGCGCGGCGGACCTTGTACGCCGGATTTTGACGTTCAGCAGGCCGCAAGACCAGAATACGCACGCGCAGGCGCTGGTGCCCGTGGTGGAAGAGGCTTTGAAGCTGGTGAGAGCGACACTGCCGGCAATGATTGAGATTCGCACGGAATTTGAAACTGACCTGCCAAAGGCGCTAATCGATGCCACGCAGATCTATCAGGTGATCGTAAACCTGGCGACAAATGCGGCACATGCCATCGGGGACAAGCCCGGGCTGATCGAAGTCAAGCTGGACGAGCGGAGCGTAACCGAGGAGGAGATCCTGCTGTACTCGGATGTGCAAGCTGGAAATTACGTTCGGTTGCAGGTGAGCGACAACGGATGCGGCATGGACGCAGCCACAGTGGAACGCATCTTCGATCCATTCTTTTCTACCAAGCCGACTGGGAAAGGTACCGGGCTAGGCCTTTCAGTTGTGCACGGGATCGTCACCGCCCATCACGGGGTGCTGAAGGTATACAGCGAGCCTGGAAGGGGAACGACGTTCCACATCTATTTTCCCGCGGTCAAGGAAGCGGCAGCACCGGTGCAACCTGCCGAACGTGAAGTAGTCCCGGGACGGGGAGAGCGCATCCTGTTCGTGGACGATGAAGGCGTGCTCCTGTTTGTTGGCACCATGACTCTGGAACAGAATGGATACAAAGTGACGGGGGCCCCCAATGGAGAGGCGGCTCTGAAGGAGCTGCTGCAGAATCCGGACGCGTATGATGCGGTCATCACGGATCTTTCCATGCCAGGCATGTCGGGATTACAGCTAGCGGACCAGGTACGAAGCTTTAAGATAGACATTCCCGTGATTTTGACTTCGGGTTATATCAACCCGGAGGACCAAGCCAAGGCAGATAAGTTGGGAATCCGAGCGGTGCTGACGAAGCCTGTTAAAGCAAAGGAACTCCTGGCAACGCTGGCGTCCGTATTTGAGAAACGGTCGCGGCTGGACAAGAGCCAGACGGCCTGATCGCTAACGGGTGGCGTCTCTTTTTTGTTTCCAATCTGAAGTCCGGCCACTACATAAGGCTGCTGCGAAGCTACTTTTTGGGTTGGGCCAAGGGCTTGACGTCCGCAGCGAATTTCTCCAAATCCACAATGGCGGACGAGGGAATCCCATAGAGAGAAGGCTCGCCATCCCGCTTCGCGATGTAGTTGTCTCCATTTTTGGAAATTGAAACCTTTTCCGTGCGCTTGTTGTCCTTTGAAATGATTGTGAGCTCAAGGGCCGGGGTGGTGAAACCAGAGTCCGGGAATTTTTCCGCAGACAATTCGCGGAGACTGTTCAGCAACGGCTGCATGGAGGCTTCGTCGAGTTTCTTGCCGTCCGGTCCCCACCAGTCAGAACCGGAGCGCGTGAAAAAGTGCGACTTCGAGCCGTCGTGAATTTCGATTTTGTCTGGGTCGGCATAGCCGAAGTCAAAGAGCTTCCTGTTTCGGAAAGCATCGAGGGATTTGTCGAGACTGGGACCTAAAGAAGATGGCACTTTGTAGATCCCGGCGAGAGCGGAAGATTTGGCGAAGTAATCGTCTTTGGCCTTGCGAATTTCTAGTTCCTGGGTGCCGGAGGAACCGGTGACTTTTGCGATGGCAAAGGGGCTTGCCGAGCGGAAGCTCGAGGCGGCCTTCGCATCGTCCATATCCGAAGATGTTTCGATCCTGGCCTCACGGAGAGAGCGGACCAAGGCATCGACCTGTTCGAGATCGGCGCGCAAAGGGTTGGGCTTGAGAATCTGCCATGCTTCTTTGTCGCGAGCGAAGGTGATGTCCTGTTTTTTGCCGGACTGCTGGCCGATAAGCTCAATCTGGCTGACTTTGTCGAAGTCGAGGGTGAGAAGGCGCTTGTCGCGCAAATCGGCAGCAGATTTGTCCAGGCGAGTTTTGTCATAGCTGGCAAGAGTGAAGAGGCGTGGATCACCGGCGAGCATGACATAGTAATCGCTGCCAGAGGGAGTTTGGTCGCCGACAAGGAGTTTTTGCGTTTTGTTGCCTTTGACAGCGACTTCAACCTGGAGCGCCGGGGCGCTCAGACCGTAGGAAGAAAGATCCGGGGCTTTGTCCTCAAGCAAGCGGTCGGATTTGAGGGAAGAGAGTGTGGAGAGGAGGCTGGAAACCGCCTCCTGGTCCGCTGCAAGCGGCTGGGGTGCTGTGATTTGCCAGCCACCTGAATCGTTGCGGGAGAGATCTACCTGCGGCTGGTCCTTGTGTTCGATACTCAGCCGCGTGATATCGGGCTGATTCAGGGTGAGGATTTTGGGCGGCGCGTCGGGTGAAGTCTTTACTGCCAAGTCCTGGTCCGCCTTGTGACGGTTCGACCAGTAAAGCACACCCACGAGAACCGCAAGAACGACGGCGGCGATAAGAAGACCACGCAGTTTCATGATTTTGATCCCAAACGTCTGGAAAGTTCCGGCGCGGCTAACGACGGCGCCACCAGACGGAAATTCCGGCAAAAATCACAAGAAGCGGCAGAAGAAACTGGCTGGTGAGCTTGAGCCAGCTCAGTTGCGCCCTGGTCAGAGTGATGTGACGATCCTCAGGCTCTTTGGGACGGATGGAGATCAGATCTTCATCCGAAGCGAGCCAGTTGATGGCGTTCATCGCGAGGTCACGATTCCCGTTGAAACCAAGGAAAGAGTTTGCAGCCCAAAGGGAGCTGCCAATCACGACAAAACGGCCCTGGGAGTTTTCCTTGCCGGTGTTGTAGGTTCCGGCCACGGCGATAACCAAAGGACCTTTGATGTTCTTCGGATCTGCGGGGTTTATCGCTGGGCTATCGAGCTTGGTTGTAGCAAGACTCGAATCGGAAGTGCTGAATAGCTTCTGGACGCTGGTCTTATCGCTGTTCTTAGTCTCCAGCGAGCGGGCTAGTGGGAAGCCGGTTACGCGGCGCGTCATATCGTTGACGATGGCGTGGGAGTCGTAGCTGGTCACCAAAGCCACTTGCGGACCGAGGCCGGCGATTTGGCCGATGGGATTCATGTCGATAATCAGATCTTTTTGAGGAGTAACGCCCCAGCCTTCCAGCACTTTGATGAAGGCGTCATTTTCGGCAATTTCGCTACGGCCGAGCTTGAGGGGCGGATCTAGCATAACGAAGGCGCGGCCACCGTCCTCGACATACTTCTTGATGGCATCGGTTTCCGGCTGCTGGTAATCGGCGTCGGGCCCGGCAATGACGAGAACAGTGCAATCGCTAGGAACTTCGGCTTTCGTTACGAGGTTGATAGATTTCGATTGGTAGTCATCCTTGCCCAAGAGGTCCTTAAAGCGGGAGTAACCGCCACGGTCCGTATCCTCGATGGCGTGTTCGCCGCTTCCTTCCGCGAAGCAAACGGTGCGTGTATTGGACTTGAGGTCGCGGATAAAGGCGCCGGTAATGCCTTCTTCGGTCATGCTTCGGGCTGCTTCTTTGCGATCGCCAATCTGGACGATGGCGGTACCGTATTCCTTGACTCCGGCAGCGCGTGCGAGTTCGGGCTTCTTGTCAGGGTCTACATACTCCACATGCACTGTGGGAGAAAGATTGGCGTATTGATCGAGTGTGTCCTTGGCCTGGGAAAACCGAGTGCTCTGATCGTAGTAAGTAATGGTGGCGGGCTGCTTCAGGCCTTTTACAATTTTCTCTGTCTGCAGAGAAAGGCTGTAGCGCTTGTTGGAGGTCGTGTCGTAGGACTTGTTGTAGCGATCAGCAAGAACATTCACGATGACGAGAATCGTCAGGACGACCAAAACATAGATGATCAAGTAGGACAGGTACTTTGTCTGACGGCTGTGGACCAGTGAGGCGTTCATCTAGGATCTCCACCGAAGGGATTCGATCGACCGCGACGTCAGAAAGAGCCCTAGGAAAATGGCGCTGACAAAAAACACAGCATCCTTTAGCGAAAGCAACCCCTTCTCAAACGATTCGAAATGAAGGGGAATCGAAAGATAGGACATGACGCGCGCCACTGGTGTGGAATCGTATTCGCTCACCCAACCCAGGACCCAAAGAAGCAAGCACACCGCAAAGGTAACGGCGCCAGCAATAATTTGATTGCGGGTGAGCGAGGAGATGAATGTCCCTATAGCGAGCATAAACCCCGCTTGCAAAAAGAGGCCCAGATACGCAATGGCCAAGGGTTTCCAGTCCGGGTTGCCATAGCGAAATAGCCAGGCAAAATTGATGGCGCTGACAAGCAGCATTCCTCCGTAGAGGAGAACAGCCGCCAGCCATTTCCCGAATATCACGGCTAAATCCCGGACCGGCGAAGTAGCGAGCAGCTCGAAGGTCCCCGCGCGCTTCTCCTCAGCAAACAGCCTCATGGAAATAAGAGGAATCAGGAAAAGGCCAATGACGGCTACGTTGGAAATCAGAGGGCGTATCACCTGTTCGTTTATGTTCATCGGAAACATGCTGCCGCGCATTTGTGCTTCCATGCCGGCGAAGATGAAATAGCCGACCGAATTCCAGAAGAAGTAGCCGAAAACAATCGCGAAGATCGCCAACAGGATATAGGCGATCGGCGAGACAAAGTAGCTGCTCAGTTCTTTGCGGCAAATGATCCAAACATTTCTCATTTAGGTTTTACCCCTTGGCCTCGCTGGAGGCGGCTTCGGTTCCATTTGTAGTGGATCCTGAAGAGACCGCGTTTGCTTCATCGGAACTGGTGAGCTGCAGGAAGATTTCCTCGAGGCTGATGGCGGCAGTGCGTAATTCGTTCAGGTCCCAACCGGATTCGACGATGGCGCGGGCGAGATCGCCACGGATAGCGCGATCGCTTTTGCCTTCGACTTCAAAGGTGGAGCGATTGTCGCCGGCATGCTTGAACTGCACGCGGCTGACGCCCGGCACTTGCTCCAGACGACGCTGAACTTGAGCGAATTCGAGCACGCCATTGCGGCCAGCAACTTCCACTAGAACGGAACCGGCCCCGCGAGCGCGATTCTGGAGGTTGTTGACGGAGTCCGTAGCGACCAGCTTGCCCTTGTTTATGATGATGACCTGCTGGCAGGTCTGCTCGACTTCGGGAAGGATGTGAGTGCTGAGAATGATGGTGTGATCGCCGGCGAGGCTTTTGATAAGGTCGCGCGTTTCGTTGATCTGCTTCGGGTCAAGCCCGGCAGTGGGCTCGTCGAGAATCAGCACATCGGGATTGTGAATGATTGCCTGCGCGAGACCGACACGCTGGCGATACCCTTTGGAAAGCTTGCCCAGAACCTTGTCTTTCACGTCGGCAACCGCGCAGCGATCGAGGACAAAGTCAATGCGCTTGGAGAGCTCCGGGCCGCGCAGCCCCTTAATTTTGCCGACAAAGCCCAAATATTCGTCGGTGCGCATCTCGGGATAGAGAGGCGGAGTCTCCGGCAGATAGCCGATACGACGCTTCACCTCGAGAGGTTTTTCCAGGACGTCGAAACCAGCGACCGTGGCTTCGCCGGAAGTAGGCGGCAGAAAGCAGGTCAACATGCGCATGGTCGTGGTTTTTCCCGCGCCGTTGGGGCCGAGGAAACCAACAATCTGCCCTTTGCCGACCTCGAAAGAGATGTGGTCAACCGCAGTGTTGCGAGCGTACCTTTTCGTGAGCTGTTGGACAGTAATCATAAAGTTTGGCTTTGAAGCGAGGCAAGAAAACTGCGTCTGCCGCCGCGAAGAAAAAATACCGTAGCTACACCATCGGTGTCAAAACGTGAGACGCACCTTAGGGGCTTTTCGTTGCATCAGCTATGTCCCTTCAAGTTTGACGGAGAGTGAGATCAGGGGTGAGCGAATCAGGCTGGCGCGATGCCATCGCCACCATGAGGATCACGTGATGCCCTCGAGATTGGTGATAGAGTGCTCTTCTGAAAAAGGTTTGAGGAGAGACAAGCAATGCGAATTGTGGACGCAAGGGTGATGGTTTGCTGTCCGGGAAGAAACTTCGTCACGGTGAAGATCACCACGGAGGAAGGAGTTTCGGGGCTCGGCGACGCGACGTTAAATGGACGCGAACTGGCGGTTGCGAGCTACTTGAGCGAGCACGTTCTTCCGCTACTTCGCGGACGAGATGCGCGGCGCATTGAGGACACCTGGCAGTATCTGTACAAGGGAGCGTACTGGCGGCGCGGTCCGGTGACAATGAGCGCGATCGCTGCAGTGGACACGGCGCTTTGGGACATCAAAGCGAAGAGCTTGAACGTGCCGTTGTATCAATTGCTCGGCGGGGCGTCTCGCGATGGGGTGTTGGTCTACGGACACGCAAGCGGCGGCAACATCGAGGAGACGGTGGAGGCCGTTGGGAACTACGTTAAGCAAGGCTACAAGGCGATTCGGGCGCAATCTGGGATTCCGGGGCTTGCGAGCACATATGGGGTTGGCCGCAAAGGGGCGCATTACGAACCTGCGGAAAAGGATGCGCCGCCCGAAAATCAGTGGTCGTCTGAACTTTATTTGAATTTCGTGCCACAACTTTTCGCCAGGCTGCGGAAGGAGTTCGGACCCGATCTGCACCTGTTGCACGATGTACATCACCGAGTGGCACCAATCGAAGCGGCGCGGCTGGGCAAAGAACTGCAGCCGGCTCATTTGTTTTGGATGGAAGATCCTGTGCCGGCCGAATTGCAGGAGGGGTTCCGAATCATCCGGCAGCACACTACGACGCCTATCGCTGTCGGTGAGGTATTCAACAGCATTTATGGCTGCCAAACCTTGATTCAGGAACAGTTGATCGACTATATCCGCACGTCGGTGGTGCATGCGGGCGGGATTACGCATCTGCGGAGAATCGCAAACCTGGCGGAGATGTACCACGTGCGGACGGGGTCTCACGGCGCGACGGATTTGAGCCCGGTGTGCATGGCTGCGGCTCTGCATTTTGATTTGAGCGTGCACAATTTTGGGATTCAGGAATATATGCCGCACACAGCGGAGACGGATGCCGTTTTTCCTCACACCTACTCCTTTGCGGATGGGTACATGCATCCGGGCGACGCGCCGGGGCTGGGCGTGGATATTGATGAGCAATTGGCAGGGCGTTATTCGTATCAGCGGGCGTATTTGCCAATTAATCGGAAACTTGATGGGACGATGCATAGTTGGTAAGACGGGTGGCGCGACCCGCTTCGGAAGCAAGCCCTATTCAAGGCAGGTGAAACCCAAAATGGCGGCGCAAAGCCGCCGCTACACGCCCAAATTCAGGTATTGGCGAGCGTTGTGAAAGCAGATGTTTTGGACCATAGCGCCTATAAGCGGCTCATCATTGGGGAGGTCGCCCTTTTCCATGTCTTCTCCAACCAGATTGCACAAAATGCGGCGGAAGTACTCGTGCCGGGGAAAGGACATAAAGGAACGGGAATCGGTCAGCATGCCGATAAAGCGCGCGAGGAGGCCCGTGTGAGAGAGCGCGTTGATTTGCCATTCGATGGCTTCTTTTTGATCGAGGAACCACCAACCGCTGCCAAACTGGATTTTGCCTGCCACGGGCCCTTCTTGAAAGCTGCCAACAGCAGTTGCGATGGCGTAATTGTCAGCGGGATTGGCGTTGTAGACGATGGTTTTGGGCAGAGAGTTTTCTTTGTCTAGCTGATCAAAGAAAGAGCAAAGGGCTGAGACCTGGGGCCAGTCTCCTACGTTATCGAACCCTTTGTCGCGGCCGAGATCGTGGAACATGCGCGAGTTGACGTTGCGCAAAGCGCCGAGGTGGAGTTGCTTGGTCCAGCCTTTCTCCGCATCGAGGCGGCCGAGGAACAGCAAAAGGTAAGAAGCGAACTGGTCCGCTTCTTCGCTGCTTGCGGCATGGCCGGCACGCGTTTTGGCAAAGATGGTGGAAGCCTGTTGCTCGCTGCAAGGGACGGCGAAGCAGTAGTTCAAGCCGTGATCCGAGAGGCGACAGCCGTTGGCGTGGAAATCGTCGTGTCTGCGTTTGAGGGCATCGAGGAAATCGCGGAGGGTAGCTACGCCCACGTTGGCTGCGGCTTCTAGCCGACGTATCCAGGCATTGAAGTCGGCGGGAGAGTGGACCCAAAAGGCGCCATCGGGGCGGAAGGTCGGAAGAACTTTGAATTTGCTTTCGGAGGCAACTATGGCCTGATGGTGCTTTAAATCGTCACAAGGATCATCGACGGTGCAAAGAACTTTGACGTCGAACTTCCTCAGAATCCCTCGCGCGCTCAAATCGCCAGTCTGGAGCTGGGCATTGGCGGTATCCCAGACTTTTTTTGCAGAATTTTCATTCAGCAGCACATCGAAGCCGAAGTAGCGTTTCAGTTCGAGGTGCGTCCAGTGATAGAGCGGATTCCGCAAGGTGGCCGGAACCGTTTGGGCCCAGGCCAGAAATTTCTCGTAGGAGGATGCATCCCCGGTACAGAAGCGCTCCGCAATTCCATTGGCGCGCATAGCACGCCATTTGTAGTGATCGCCTTCGAGCCAGATTTCGAAGAGGTCGCGGAAGCGGCGGTCTTCTGCGATGTCACGAGGGGGAAGATGCGAATGGAAGTCGAGGATCGGCTGCGACGCGGTATAGCCATGGTACAGGCGGCGGGCGGTGGCTGAATTCAGCAGGAAATCATCGTGAATGAAGTCCATTTCGCCTCCACCGATCACGGGGAAAAATAGATCTTAGCAAAATAAGACAGCTGCGCCTTATTCGGTCGCACGATCTTGTGGGGACTCGGAGGAGCGCTAGACTTACCGAACTCCGGCGAGGACGTCTATTGTGAGTTGATCCAGGCGCTCGTACGGCAAGCGCTTTCGCAGAATGGCGTCCAGATCAAAAGGATGAGCCAAGAGGGATTTGACTCTGGTCTTGGAGTAAGGTCCGATGCCGGGGGTGTGCGCTTCGTTGCCGGAAATCTCTTTAAGAATGGATTGAATTTCCTTGTCCTGATTCCAATGAGCCGCTTTTTCCTTGAGGATCAGGTAGGTGCGCATGCAGCCGCGGGCGAAATCCTTTACACCCCTGCAGTCTTCGGTGCGATAGGCATGGGCATCGAAATGGCGGGGACCTTCGTAGCCAACGTCTTCGAGGAACTTCACGAGCCAGAACGAGGCTTTGATATTCGCCGAACCAAAGCGAAGGTCCTGATCGTAGCGGCCGGGCATCTGGTCATTCAAATCGATGTGGAAGAGCTTGCCCGCCTCCCAGGCCTGAGCGACGCCATGAAGGAAATTCAGGCCGGCCATGGTCTCGTGAGCAAATTCAGGATTGACGCCCACCATCTCCGGGTGATCAAGAGTAGGGATGAAACCGAGGTAGTGGCCGGTGGTGGCCATGTAAATATCAGCCCGGGGCTCATTCGGTTTGGCTTCGAGGGCGAAGCGGTAGCCGTAGTTCTGGTCGATGCTGTATTCGCAGAGGTAGTTGACCGCTTCGCGCAGGCGCTTTACAGCTTCGTCAGGACGGCGGCAAGCGTCCGTTTCCACACCTTCGCGGCCTCCCCAGAGAACGAAGATTTTGGCGCCGAGCTCTGCGCCGAGGTCCATGGCGCGAAGAGTTTTCTGCAATGCGAAGGCTCGCACCTCCGAATCATTCGCGGTGAAAGCCCCATCTCGAAAGACAGGATGAAAAAACAACGATACGGTGGCCATGGGCACAACAACGCCATTACGCTGACAGGCCTGCCGAAACTCTTTCACGATGGCATCGCGCTCGGCGGGTGTTGCATCGATGGGGACCAGGTCATTGTCGTGGA
>Ga0187781_10002266_pt1 | contig 14684 bp, 11 predicted proteins | sample 0715_SJ02_MP02_2_FD_132447 | JGI IMG/M metagenome (GOLD analysis project Ga0187781, IMG submission 132447) | Tropical peat soil microbial communities from peatlands in Department of Meta, Colombia - 0715_SJ02_MP02_20_MG | ecosystem: Environmental > Terrestrial > Soil > Wetlands > Peat | place...
AATCGCCGAGGCGAAACCCTGCGCGCCGGTGGTTGGGGCGCTGCGTTTGATGATCTCGGGTCGGGCTACGACTTGGGACGCAAGGCCATCATGGCGGCTTTGCGGGACTTCGATGGGCGCGGCGAGCACACCGTGCTGACTTCGAGGATTTGCCGGGCGCTGAAGCTTTCTGACATCACACAAATCGTGCTCAAGAAACTCGACCCACAGCAAGTGGCCGCGCTCTTCCCACTGGTTTCGGAAGCGGCCCGCCAGGGCGACCCAGTGGCGCGACGCCTTTGCGCCCAAGCCGCTTATGACCTCGCCCAGTTGGCCCGGGCGCTGGGCCGACGCCTTGGGCGGCACGGGGTGTTCCCCGTCGTCTGCGCTGGCGGTGTCTTCAACTCCAGCCCGACCCTACGGCGCAGTTTTGCGCGCTACGTGCATCAGTATATGCCCTCCGCTCGCGTAAGACTTTTGCAGCGTGAACCCGTCGAAGGCGCTCTGGCCATGGCGCGCGAGTTGGCGGCATAGGTGTAGAGGCGGCTTTACGCCGCCATTTGGCGAGGTAAACTCGCCGCTACAACACGTATCCTGGTGCCTTATGACTCAAATGATGAAGGAAATCCTGGAGCAGCCAATGGCGCTCCAACGCACCCTGGCCGCCGAACGCGACCACGCCCTGGCCTTTGCCGACTTTGCTCGAAAGCAGAACTTCCGGCTCATAGTCCTAGTAGCGCGCGGGACATCCGATAATGCCGCACTTTTTGGACGCTACCTGCTTGAGTTGACGACGGGCATCCCTGTCTCTTTGAGCGCGGCATCGATTCATACCCTCTATCACGCCCGCTTGAATTTTCGTCAGACTCTGGTGGTGGGCATTTCGCAATCGGGCGAAGGAACAGACATCAATCTGGTGCTCAAATCGGCGAGGCGTCTGGGCGCATATACACTCGGCATCACCAATGAAGCCCGTTCGACGATGGCCGACTTGGTGGACGACGTATTTCTCGTGCATGCGGGGAAGCAGCGCTCCGTCGCGGCTACCAAGACCTACACCGGGCAACTCCTGCTCCTCTATCTTTTGGCCTCGAGCTTAAGCTCTCAAATTGCCCTTAGCGATGTCACCGAAATCCCGCACCGAGTCGAACAGGCGCTCAAATTGGCCCCAGAAATCGAGAAGGTGGTCGAGCGCTACCGTTTTATGCGCCGGTGCGTGGTGGTCGGGCGCGGCATCAACCTAGCCAACGCCTATGAGCTGGCCTTGAAGCTGATGGAAACCTGCTATGTCGTGGCGGAAAGGTTCTCCGCGGCGGACTTCCTCCACGGACCGATTGCCATGATCGAGCGGGACTTCCCCGCACTGGTCTTCATGCCGCCCGGCAAGACATTTCGGGAACTCTTGAAATTGACGGCACGCCTGCACGCCCTGAGTGCGGACACCCTGGTCTTTTCTTCCTCGAAGGCGCGCATCCCCGGTGCCGGGCGAGTGATTCGCATCCCTGATCCCGTTCCGGAAATCTACACGCCTATCCCCTACATCGTGCCAGGGCAGATCTTTGCTGCTTTGCTCGCTGAGGTGAAGGGTCTGAACCCCGACAAGCCGCGGGAACTCCAAATTGTGACCCAAACAATTTGAACCCTACCAGTTCGTAATGGACCCGTCTGGCCTATGGAACAATGGGATGGGCCGCGAGCGTTCTGTAATCTCGGCCGCAAGTTGCAGCGGCTTGGTATCTAAGGTTACGCCGAGTCCCGGACGACGATTGGGCCACATCCTGCCGTTGCGGAAGTCGTAGCACTCCGGCAAATGGGGATAAGAAGCCTTCCCCTCGCCGGTCATTTCCATCAACACTGGCCCGGAGAACGCTCCGCACGCATGGACTAAAGCGGCTTCCGACACTGGCCCGGTAAAATGAGGAATAAGGCCCACGTAGTGGGTCTCACAAAGGGCGAGGATCTTCATATACTCAGTGATGCCCCCCACATTCGGCAAAGTGACACGGGCGTAATCAATGAGTTGCTGTTCGATTAACATGTTGATGTCCCAGCGGCTTCCGAACTGTTCGCCGACCGCAATAGGGACCTTGACGTGGGCGCGGAGCTCCTTATAAACCTCGGGATTCTCAGACCGGATCAGATCCTCCGCGAAGTAAGGCTCCAGCGGCTCGATCAGGGAGCTGAGCCGCACGGCGTCGGGGAAGTCGAGGCGGGTGTGGTAATCAAGCGCCCAATCGCCGTCTTTGCCTACCCCTTCGCGTATCTCGACGCAGTCCTCGTAGGTCTTTCGCACCATCTGATGGGAGTTGAAGGGCTGGCCGGGGAGGGGATCCGCTGTGGCATACCGAAAAGCGCGGAAGCCCGCCTCGAGGCAGGCGCGGGCGGTCTCCTTCAGGCTTCCCTGGCTCGGGAAACCAGTCGAGTAACACTCCACGTGGTCACGCGCCAAGCCGCCGAGCAATTCGTAGACGGGCACGCCCAGAGCTTTGCCTTTGATGTCCCAGAGAGCAAGGTCGATAGCGCCGAGGGCATCGAGTTTTTCGCGCCCGGCGGGATAGAAGTAACCGCGAAACATCATCTGCCACAAATGCTCGATGCGGAATGGGTCCTCGCCGATAATCATAGCGGCGCACTGTGAGATGGTGTCACGCGAGCCGCCCTCGCCGATGCCCGTAACGCCCTGGTCTGTTTCGACGGTCACGATGTTGAAACTCTGGTTGAAGTGTTCGGGAGACTTCGGGTTGTGATAAAAACGAATGCGCGTGATCTTCATGGGACGAGGCTCGGCAGCGGCACTCGCCTTCGAAGGCGCCGCAAGAGCCGCCGTTCCTCCCAAACCGACCGATTGCAGGAAATTACGCCGTCGCATATGACCTCCTGTTGGAGCACACCAAGTTATTCCCACACGCGCCGATTTGCAAGTGGAGCATGCGAGGGTGTTGAGGTGCGGCTCGATTCGCACGCGCGGATAGGAGATAATGGCGATGTGTTTCAAAATTCAGCCCGAGGGATCCGTGTGCGCCCACACCTGAAACCATCGCATTATTCACTTTGGTTGATGCCCGCCGGGGAAACTCGTGAGCGGTTGGCGGGAACGATCTTCGATTTGAGCCGGGAATATGGCGCGCCGGCCTTTGAGCCTCACGTGACCTTGGCTGGCGGCATCGTGGGGTCGGCGCGAGAGGTCGCGTCAAAGATGAAGGACCTGGCAAAGCGAATCCCACCTTTTGCAGTTCGTCTTACCACGGTCGATGGCCTTGACGAGTACTTTCGCTGCCTCTTCGTCAGGGTGGCCACAACTCACCCTATCATGACAGCAAATAAGGCCGCGCGGGAAGTCTTCCGTCTTAAGGAGAAGCACGCCTTTATGCCTCACCTTAGCCTTCTTTACGGCAGTTTGCCTTCCAGCCTGAAGGGAAAAATCGTCGCCTCCCTGGCTCGGCAGTTCGAGCTTGGGTTCAAGGTTAATAGTCTTCACCTCTATCTCATCAAGAGTGAGCCAGAGGCTTGGCGTCGCGTGGCGAGGTTCGGCCTGGGGTTGTAGCGGGTTTCACGGACTGACCGGGCTGGGTGCGGCTTCCTCCAGCTTGGCATCCTTTGCAGGGTGTGTGGAATTGATACATTCTATATCTGCCGGCAGCCGATGCCTGGGGTTGTGCGTCATTGAGGCATTACTACAGTCTGTGTCCATTTATCGTGCCCAACCACGATTTGGTTTCCCGTCCAACGCAAAGAAAAGTCCAAATCGGGGGGCCACTCTACTGCCTTCCCCTGCCACTGCAATTTTTGTTCGAATCTGCTCCCGTTCAATCCAACGACGACCAGGTACAACGAACCTTGCTTTTGACGGAAGTCGGCAACGGCGATGTAGTGGCTATCGGGAGACCAGACAAGCCCAGAGCAAAACCAATGCAGGTCGGCATCTTTCTCGGAAGGGAAGACTGGCTTCCCGTCAAGCTCGATCGAATTGGAATTGTCGCTTACCGTCCCCAAGTCCCGAGCGTCCCCAACATAAGCAATCCGAGAGAGGTCTGGAGACCACGCAAAACCCGTCCCGATGAATTCTCGCAATTCACGGCCGCTCCTCGCCTCGAACACCAGGTAGATGCCGTTGTCGGGATCAATCGTCCCCTGACAGTACACCCGTGAGGAATCAACCCATCCCCAGCTTTCACATCCCCGTATGCCAGCTCGATTGGTTCCATCCGGCTCGACGAGCCAAACGTGAGCCACGGCGATTTCCTCGCCCTGCTCATTGAAAACTTCCAGGCGTTCCCTTTCCTGTCCCTTGCCGACTTGCCGTCCGGGGGCATCCACGACGTACAGCTTGTGATCGGGCGACCAGGCGATCGCACATCCCAAGGCGTGAGAGCAAAGGCAGAGTGCGGCAACGCAAGCCGCGGCAACCGCTATCTTGCGGCTGAATATTAATACCGTTTTTTGCGCCATGCGGCGTGTGATGCGGCTTGTGCAATCAGCGTTGCTCCCACTCCTGGCGGGCACGATTGGTGCAACACTACCCTAAGGTCTAAAGGTGAGAAGAAATCGTATAGTGGGGGCGGCCCTTGGGGCCGCTCCGGGGAAACGATCCCGCGCCTGCGCCGCCCCTACGACGCAGTGCCCAAACACGATTCTTTTGCGCTTCCTCTGGCCGACGGCGCAGTCCTCTGCCTATTGTCCAGTGGGATTGAAGGAAGCCAGGACGGTAGCGAAGACCTTCTTGTACTTGTCGTACTTTTCCTCCACGCTCCAAGCAGTGGAGATAAAGACGATGTCGCCGCGCCGGAAGGCCATCACGCGATTAAGAATCGGGCCCAGCGAGTCGTCGGTGGTTTTCATTAGGACGTCCTCCACTTTGCGGCCTTGCAAGTCCAATTGTTGTCGCGCGGCTATTGTGCCATTGGCGTTCTTGGCGTACTCATCGAGAAAGGTGCTCACCGCCTTGTCGGCCGGCACGCGCATGTACTGGACGTTGACGCCGAGATCGTCCGCGCCGGGGGGATAAAACTCGACCATGGGAACTGGGCCCTCGGTGTCGTGACTGATCTGGCCGGGGTCATAGTCACTCAAGTGCGACTCCCAACTGCTCGGAACCAGAATCTCCAGGCTGAACTTGGCGTCGCCAAAAGGCATGAATTGGTGGCTGCTGAAATTCTTGCTCAATTCCTCCGCTGTATAAAGCGACCCGGTGGGAAGCTGATCCTGCGCAGGCTTCTGAGGGAAGCCGAAGGAAAGCAAACAAGTCGCAAAAACTAGCCATATAAACGCGAGTCTAGTCATTTTGGTTTTCATGAGATTACCCCCTGCAAGCACCAAATCGTATCACAAGGGAATGCCTTGGTGGGATGTCTTCGTCAAGTGGAAGAAAAAGCAGCTCTGCCGCCTGATGTGCCGAAAGCCTCTGGCTTTCCGGCGCAGGCCGTCTCACCCGCGGCTCGGCTGGAAAGCTAAGCCTTCCAGCCGAGCCGCGGGGTTGAAGAGTGTGTAGAACCGTGGGATAGGTCGACAGGGCACGGGGTTCCCGCTTTCGCGGGAATGACAGGTTGGTTTTTCAATCGACCATCGACAATCAGAAATCGGCAATCGTCACGCTACCCGGAGTCGTTCTACTTCTTGCTCGTCCAAGTCAATTCCCAGACCAGGAGCGTTCGGGATCTGCAGATAGCCGTCCTGGGCGCGTAGCTTCTGGCGAGTAATTCTTTCGCGCAACGTGGTCTCTTCCTCTACCACAAACTCGACGATCAAAGCGTTGGGGATCGAATTCAAGAAATGAAGTGCAGCCGTGACGTTGATATAGGTCGTGAACCCGTGATTGGCCACGACCAGCCCACGGTCGTAGGCGAGACTGGCGATCTTGAGGGCTTCCGTGAATCCTCCGCAGCGGGTCAAGTCCACCTGGACCACATCGATTTTCCCCCGGTCCATCAGTTCCAGAAACGACAGGCGGTTGCTCTCCTCTTCACCGGCGGCAATTCGAATCGAAGTCGATTGGGATAGCTTGCAGTAGCCCTCGTAGTCGTCGGGACGAAGCGGCTCCTCGAGCCAGAAAATGTTGAATTCCTCGAAAGCTCTGGCGCGCTGTAATGCCGTCTTGGAATCCCATACCAGACCGGCGTCAATCAACAAATCGGGACCGTCTCCCAACCCCTTGCGCCCCTGGCGTACCAAGTCGACATCAGTGTTGGCATCGCGGCCCATGGGGTCCCATCCGAACTTCACTGCCTGGAAACCCCGATCGCGAAAGCGCCTGGCCAGGTCGTGAGTTTCTTTCGGCGTGGCGCCGAAGAGGGAGCTTGCGTAGCATCGCAGCTTCTTATGGAAACCGCCGCCCAGCAATTTCCAGACAGGCAACCCTAACGCCTTGCCCTTAATATCCCAGAGCGCTATGTCGATGCCGCTCATGGCGTGAATGCCCACGCCCCTTCTTCCCGCGTAGATGTTGGCGCGGTACATCTTGTTCCACAGGTACTCCGTTTCAAACGGGTCTTCACCCAGGACAACTTCCCTTAAGCCTGTGGCAGTCGTATGGCTGAAGGGACCTTCGATGGCTCCTTTAACCGCTAGTGGAGACGAATCAACTTCTCCGATTCCGGTGATCCCAGTATCTGTGCTCACCTTGACTAGAAGCACATCCTGGCCGCTGTCACATTGCGCACGGACCTCCGCTTGGCGAAGGTAAAGAGCCTCTACACCTGTTATCTTCATCGTCGCAGCCCTCGCAGATATGAATTTACACTCCTCGTTTACAAGATAACCTAGATTGGCGTACAGTGTCGCGGTGGTTCTCTGGCGCGGAAGCGTGAGAACTCTGAAAGGACTACCCATGATTCCCATTTCGAGACGCGAAATGCTGGCTTCCCTGCTGGCTCTGCCTGCCACCCTGCACGCGGAAGCCGACTGGGCGCCGCTTTTTGACGGGCGCACCCTGCACGGTTGGAAGGCCGGCGAGAACGAGGATTCCTTCCGGGTCATGGACGGGCAGATCGTCGCCAGGGGGCCGCGCTCGCATCTCTTTTATGCCGGACGGATGCAGAATGCGAGCTTCAAGAACTTCGAGTTCACAGCAGAGGTCATGCCGCACACCGGGGCTGAGTCCGGCATTTACTTTCACACCGCGTTCCAGGCCAAGGGGTGGCCTGCGAAGGGGCTTAAGGTTCAGATTAACAACACCTACCTGGACGAGGACGACCACCGCGAGCATAACAAAACCGGCTCGCTTTATGGCGTCCGCAACGTCTATAAGGCTTTGGTCAAAGACGATGAATGGTCCCAGTTACACATCTTGGTTCATGGCAAGCGAGTACAGGTTCAGTTGAACGGAACGCCGCTTGTGGATTACCTCGAGCCGGACCCACCCCTAGTGGATGCCGATCATCCCGGACGTGTTCTGGGGCGCGGCACCTTTGCGCTGGAATGCCATGACGCGAACTCAGAGGTTTCATTCCGAAATATCCGGGTTAAGCCGCTCCCTGATAACCTTGTCGCAGACTTTGCCGACCCACCCGAGATCGACTCCGTCTACCGGGACCTGCTGTGGCTGCAGGCTCAGAACATTCCCGCGCTGGATTGCCACATTCACCTGAAAGGCGGCCTGACGCTGGAAGAAGCGCTTGCAAACTCGCGGCGGGTCGGCATTCAATATGGCATCGCGATCAACGGTGGGCTAGGCTTTCCCACCACCAACGATGCCGCCGCTGAGGAGTATCTAAGGAGCATGGAAGGCCAGCCGTGCTTTGTGGCGCTGCAAGGGGAGGGCCGAGAGTGGGTGAAGCTATTCTCAAGGGAAACGGTAGCGAAATTCGATTACGTGTTTACGGACGCCATGACCTTCAGCGACGACAGCGGTAAGCGTATGCGCCTTTGGATCAAGGAGGAAGTGGGAGAGATCAAGGACAAGGAACGATTCATGGATATGCTGGTCGACCGCGCCGTTGGAATCCTCGACCACGAGCCGATCGATATTCACGCTAATCCGACGTTTCTCCCGGATGACATCGCGGCCGACTACAATCAACTTTGGACTCCAGAGCGAATGCAGAGAGTGATTGACGCCGCCAAGAAGAATGACGTGGCCATCGAAATCAGTAACCGGTACCGCCTGCCCAGCCCCGCGTTCATCAAGGCCGCCAAGAAGGCGGGCGTCAAGTTTTCTTTTGGTACCAACAACGGCGACAAGAACCTGGGCCGTGACGAGTATGGCGTGCAGATGGTGAAGGAATGCGGGCTAACGTGGCAGGACATGTTCCTTCCCAAGCCAGAGGGCGAGAAGGCCATCCAGCGGCGGGGATTTTCTTAAAGCAGTGACAAGTGACAAGTAACGAGCAAGAGGGAGCAAGAATCAAGAAGCAAGTATCAGGAGGCAAGCCCCGCAGCCTATACGCACGCTCTGCGCGGGTTTCTTGCTCGTCACTGGTCACTTGTCACTCGTCACTCCTTAGGTGGCTCCCAAAGTTCGATCCGGTTGCCTTCGGGGTCCATGATCCAGGCGAAGCGGCCGTACTCGTAGTCCTCACGATGCGGGTCGACTTCAACGCCTTCTTCGCGGAGCGCGGCCAGCAGCCCATCCAATTGTAAAGTTCCTCGGGGCTTTCAGCTTTAAAGAATATTCCGCCAAGCCCGGTAACTCTTTTCATGCCACTACTCCTTTGGGATTGAAAGTTTTTCGAGTATCCCATGTTCTCGAACCAAACTCAATGGCCGGTGGGGGCCGGCTGCGGGTAGCGCAGACCTGCCTGCGGGCCGAAGCCCTTCGGCAAGTGTAGGCCTGCTTTTTAGGTCTGCGACTCGTCGTCAAGCGACAGGCAAATGCCGACCTTGAAAAGCAGGTCTGCACTACCCCGGCTGAGACGAGGCCGATGATATACTGGAGCACGCGGTTTCCGTTGTGTTGAATCCCGACTAGAGAGTTGAGGTGCAGCAATGAATAAACGCGTTGCAGGATTGACCGCTATTGTCACGGGTGCAGCGTCCGGTATGGGGCGCGCCGGCGCCACATTGCTGGCTGCGGAAGGCGCCAAAGTGGTAGTCGCAGATATCAACGAACCCGGCGGAACACGCGTCACGCAAGCGATTCGAGACGCGGGCGGGGAGGCAACGTTCGTGCCTCTGGACGTACGGAGCCTGGACAGCGTCAAAGCCCTCGTCCAAACAACCCTGTCGCACTATGGCCGCGTTGACGTGCTCTATCACAACGCGGTGGACGTGCGTTTTGTGAATGAGGAGGATCGACGCCTGACCGAGCTTCCCGAAGAAACCTGGGACCGGATGATCGATCTTATTCTTACCGGCACCTTTCGCTGCTGCAAGTATGTTGGCCGCCAGATGATCGCGCAACATTCCGGCTCGATCATCCTTTCTGCTACGGATGATGCTCTTATCGGGTGCGCCGGCCTCGACGCCTACACCGCAGCTAAAGGTGGTGTAATCTCCATAACCCGCTCCTTCGCCGCCGGCATGGGAAAAGAGGGCGTGCGAGTCAATGCCATCTGCCCGAGTTTTGTCTCAACCGAACCACAACTCGCGTGGATGAAGACCGATCAGGCTAAATCCACTATGGCGGCGCTACACCTTCTTCCTATAGCCACTCCTGAGCAAATCGCGCCTTTCGTGGTGTACTTGGCCAGCGCTGAGTCGTGTGTCGTCACGGGTGGGATCTTTCCAATAGATAGCGGATATATGGCCTTCAAGGCCAACCTTGACGTCATGGGAACGATGAACCCGCAAACGTAGCAAAGTCCCATGCGCAGGGCTTTTCCCCGCCTGGAAGCTCAATCGTAAAACCCATCGCAATCCATCTTGGCTGCACCTCGGCTGCGTTGTGCCTTCCCCTTCGAATCCTGAAGACCCTACTGGCCATTGCATGGAGAAGCAGGATTTCTTCACACCTTCTAAGTCCAGCGGTTGTGGTGTCACCTGCGATCCCTCGCTAGAAATCTCCGGTCTCTTTCACCGTTCCCTCTTTCACATCCGCATCAAGTTGATAGGGAGACTGGACCTCGTGCATTGCGTTGCCGACAAGATAGATGTGACCGCTCTGGGGGCCCTTCACTCTAAGGAAGGCCTGCGTTCCGTGTCGCGCCTTGGAGTTGCGAATGGCGGCATCCTCAACCCGATCGAAAACGACGGCGGGAATATCCGTCTGCAGCTTGGCCGGCCCTCCCACAAAGCCCTCCAAGTTCAATCCCTGCACATCCTGGAAATATAGCGCGCTCTGCCACTGGTTCAGCTCGGGCTTCTCCCAGATCACCTCGAGGTCTTTCACCTTGAGATCTCTGGCATAGCGAAATTGCATGGCATTCACAGTTCGGTCATAGGCCGCGGAAGGATCTGTGGAGAGAAACAGCTTGATGTTCTCCAGGCTGACGTTCTCGAGCCAGCTCTGGGGATGCCCGAGAATCAGGCAGGAGCCTTTGCCGTGCGCGATGACATTGCGGATAATGACGTTCCGAATGGAGCCGGCGGGCGGCTCATCGGGCTTAGGCGGCAGGCCCTGGCTCTCGCTGCGGCGTTGGATGGTGAAGTAGAGGGGATCGCCATTGCCCCACCAGAACCAGTCGAAGCGCTGGGTATTGACTATCAGGTTCGACAGCACCACGTTATCTACATATCCGCCGTCATAAACCATGAAAGCAATGCCGCGGTTCGAGCCGGTGATCACGCAATTCTCAACCGTTACATTGCGCACACTGTTCATGTTGCCATCGCAGAATTTCAGGGCGCTGGAGGCCGAGGAGAGTCGGCAATTGGTGATGGTAATGTTTTCGCAAGGAAGCGGCGGCCCCCACTCGTTCGAGGAATAGAAGACAATCGCGTCGTCGCCGGTCTCGATCGTGCTATTGGCGATGCGCACGTCCTTGCAGCCATCCGGGTCGATGCCGTCGGCCCACACGCCATATTTCAGGCTGGTGTGGATGTAAACGCCGTCGATGGTCAGGCGCTCGCAAGCGTAAGGATTGATGGTCCAGCTCGGCGAATGGAGAAATGAGAGCCCGGCAATCCTGACGTCCTTGCAGCGCAGCAGCAGGACCATGTGTGGGTACACCTTGCGCGTGTGAAGGTCCTTCGGAAAGGAGCGCATGAGCGGCTTGCCCAGCGACTGCATCAGGAGCTGGTTATCGCGAATGTAAGCGTCATTGAAATCATTCAACCGCCACTCATACTCCGCCTGGCCGTCCACGGTTCCCCGGCCTTCAATCGTGATATTCTCGAGATCCTCGCCGTAGAACAGGGCACTCTTGTCGAAGGCGGCATCTTCTTGGGCAGCGAACAATGTGGCGCCTGTTTCGACATAAAACCTGATGTGGCTGCGCAGGTGAATGGTCCCTGACGTATACTCGCCCGGGGGCAGATAGACTTCTCCCCCACCGGCTTTGGCGCAGGCATCCACGGCTTTCTGAATGGCCTGCTGCGCGTTATCCGCTTTCTTGCCCGTGGCGCCATAGTCCTTCACATTGAAAATCGCGACGTCCCCTGCCACACCCACAAGGGGCGCAGCCAGCGAAACGAAAAATGTGAGACATAACCAACGTATTCTGTGGGCAAGCAGGTGTGCCATCTTTCCTCCTTGCATACACGGTAATCGAAGCGTGTTTATAATGCGCAGTCCCTTGCCTGTTAATGAGTTCTTCGTGTAAGACACGCGCAAACTCACTTTTTGGGTTTAACTGGCGCATTTTGCAATCAGAATTGGCCCTGTTTTCGGTTCGTTTTAGCTTCGTTTTTCAACCCTCATCCTTTGTTTTCAAGTACTTCTTAGCTTCGTTCCGACGATTTTTCATTTCTTGCATTTCCCGGCTATGCCTCCCGCAGTCGAGAAGTCGAGGAGTCGATGAGCCATATGCCCCCTTTGGCCGGCGACCCGAGGCTTCCGACCAGCCCCTGCTACCCCACTCGACGCCTCGACCGTTCCACCCGTTGACTTCTTGACCTTGTGCTTTGTTTTCATAGACATTCTCGGTTTGTTCCCGTAGAAAAGTTGAGAAGTCGAGGAGTTCAGTAGCTCAGGAGCCATCTGCCGCCTCCCAGGCTGCCGTCGTGCTTCGGTCTCACGTCCGGTTCCTGAACCTCTCGACTCCTGAACTTCTCAACTCCTTGACTTTTTGACCTTGTCCTTTGTTTTCATAGACATTCTCGGTTTGTTCCGTCGAGTTTTGAAGTTGAGAAGTCGGGGAGTCGAAAAGTCGAGGAGCCACCCGCCTCCGAGTTGCGCCCGGCTCCTGTCTTCTCACTCTTCGACTCGTCGACTTCTCGACTTCTTGACTTTTCGACTTCTCGATTCGTGGAAGGAAGCAGCGGATGGGAACCACAGGCAGGGGGCACGGACGAAAACAGATCCAGGCTTCGCATAATAGCCTATTGTGAGGGGCCTAACCACCTGCCGAGTTTACCCTATCATTCTAGCCTATGCTTTCCGGTTTGTCAAGTGAAAAATACAACGAAAGTGAATGGGACTTCCCGAATTCCCGCGGCGCACCTGGCAGGGGGAAAAGAAACGCTCCTGACACCGTTTCCTTTCCAATGAGAGCCCAGAAGCCAGGACAGCTAGGCCAAAGACTGCCGCCAGAACCAAATTGCTGACACGATGATCTCGGCGGCCACGAACGTAACTAGGACTCCGGAGCGCACGCCCTTGTGTGCATCCTCCTGCCCAACCGAATAAGTCGAGGATCTAAAAAGCAGGTGTGCGCTACTCGCTACCCCTACAGCGCCCATCCACTCCGGTATTCCGGCTGAATGAGCTTGTCAGCCGAGGCAACGTTTGAGGCACGCAGGGCGGCGGCCTCCCAAACCAGTTTCCGGCCCGTGCGCTGCGCCACGTTGCCGAGCAGGATGGTCTCGGTCACCTTAGCCTCGTACTCGAAATTTGCACCCGGAACGGTCTTCGCGCCTTTGCAGGCGTCCAGCCATTCCCGGTTGTGTCCTGGAGAGCGGGGCAGCGTCTTGGGAGGCGGGGTGAAGGCATTCATCTTTGACGCCGGAATAAGCCGCGGGCGCTCGCCCATGAATCCACACAAAATGGTTCCCTTGTCGCCGACAAACAGCAGACCTTCTCGAGCGAGTTGCTGATCCTCCTCGAGTTCCGCCGGCCGCTCGGGCTTCAATCCTCCGTCGTACCAGGTGAGGTGCACGGGAGGCATGGCGCCGCGCGCGGGGAAGTTCCAATGGAGGATCGAGGCCTGGGGGTAGGTTTCTTCGTACAACTCCGTGGATGTGGCCTCGACGGTTTCGGGGGCTTCCAGCTTCAACACCCGGAAAATCGTGTCGAAGCTATAGCATCCCATGTCGCCAATGGCTCCGGTGCCGAAGTCGTGCCAGCCGCGCCAAATCACAGGGCAGTAGGCGGGATGATAGGGCCGCGCGGGCGAGGGGCCCACCCAGAGGTCCCAGTCGAACCCCTTGGGAATCGGGGCTTCCGCCTTCGGGCGGTCGAGCGCCTGCGGCCACACGGGACGATTGGACCAGTTGATCACTTCCCGCACGTCTCCGATGACCCCACCCCAAACCCACTCGCAGAGCTGCCGGGTTTGTTCGGAAGCCTGGTTGATCACCGCCACCTGCGTGGCGACTCCTGTTTCACGCGCCACCTCGGCCATACGCCGCGCTTCGTAGACGGCATGGGTCATGGGCTTCTGGCAGAAGACGTGTTTGCGCTTCTTCATCGCGGTCACGGAAATGTGGGCGTGCCAGTGATCAGGGGTGCAAACCACCACCGCGTCCACGTCCTTTTCCTTCTCGAGCAGTTCGCGGAAATCGTTGTAGGCCGCACAACCGCGATATTCACCAGACTTCTCCCTTGTGCCGTAATAGGCCTCCACCACCTTCTGCGCGGGTTCGCGCCCGCACACTCCACCCCAGGTAAGCGTGGTGCGGGTGAGATGGATCTCCCGGTCTGTGCTCAGCCACGCGGCCCAGTCCGAGTAGCGGGGACCGAGCAGTTTGCCGACGGAGTTGCGGAATTCGTGGTGGCTCCACTCGGGGTAGTCGGCGCTTAGCTCGTTCGGGTCGCACACCGCGGCGACCTGCACGTCCTGCTCAGCCAGGAACTCCAGCATCACGCGCATTCCTTGCGACCCGGTCCCAATGCAGGCGATGTTCACCTTGTCGCTGGGCGCAACGTGCCCGCTTCCTCCCAGAACGTGTCGAGGGACTATAGTGAATGCCGACGCTGCCAGCCCTGCGAGAACGCTGCGGCGAGTTACTGGGACTGACCCGAGCTTGGCCGGTTCCGTTTTTTTGGGCTCCATAGACAATCACTCCTTTCTTGTGCCCGCTTGGCTGCGCGGAGTTGACTCCAATCGGGCGGGTGATTATACACCCAAATCTGTAAACTCAATCTCACTACCGGTCATGAAAATGAAAACACCAGCCCTCTTCCCCTTGGGGGAGAGGGTGGACCGCGGTTGGCGCTCGCATCGGCCATCGCGGGCCGGGTGAGGGGGTCCGTGGTCTGATGCCATCAGTTTTCGACCCGCTCACCCGGCCCCCTCCCCCCCAAGGGGAGAGGGGACTAGGGTATTCGATTCATCCGAAGTTAAGCCGGGCGGCCACTCACAGTTGGCCCTCGACGGTGCCATTCGATCAGGCTTTATCTTAGCCTTCCTCGGTACCCCTCCACTTTGAAAGCTGCCATGATAAGAGCTATCCTGGAGGGCAGAGTCTTGGCGCTGTATCACAGTGTTGAAGTTGCGGGGCAGGTGGGCATCCGG
>Ga0187781_10002267_pt1 | contig 14674 bp, 12 predicted proteins | sample 0715_SJ02_MP02_2_FD_132447 | JGI IMG/M metagenome (GOLD analysis project Ga0187781, IMG submission 132447) | Tropical peat soil microbial communities from peatlands in Department of Meta, Colombia - 0715_SJ02_MP02_20_MG | ecosystem: Environmental > Terrestrial > Soil > Wetlands > Peat | place...
AAGCTGGCCGAAATAATCCGAGGCATAGAAGAGGTGGTCCCAATTGAAGCCGAGCCACTGGATGTCCTCCATGATGGAGTCAACGTACTCGACGTCTTCCTTTTCGGGGTTGGTGTCGTCGAAGCGGAGGTTGGTTTTGCCGCCGAACTCATCGGCGAGCCCGAAGTCAATGCAGATGGCCTTGGCGTGGCCGATGTGCAGATATCCATTGGGCTCGGGAGGAAAACGGGTCTGCACCCGGCCGTTGTACTTGTTGGTCTTTAGATCTTCGACGATCTTGTCGCGAAGGAAATTTGACGGGCGCGGTTCGGGGGCGGCGCTGCCCGCGTTGTCGGATGATGGCGGATTCATGGATTGATCTTATCGCAAGGCGGGTGGCTGACGGCTTGACCCTGCTCGGGAGTCTGTGGCACAAACGGCGAGGTGACGACTCCGGACAAACTGGCGGCCAAAAAGCGATGGTCGGTGGTTTTGCGCCTGGGCATTGGTGCAATCGTCGGCGCGGCGGTCGGGATCGTGTGGGGACGGTTGCATGCGGGATCGGCTGCGGCGCACCAGGCTCAAAGCTTTCGCGACATGATGGCGAACTTCGAGCGAGCCGGATTCACACGGGGTGTGCTGATCTCGTATCTGTTATTGATTGTCTTCTCGCTTTACTGGGAGAAGGCCGCGGCCAACGCTTCCGAGAACAAAACGGCGGAATCGCGCTGGTCGCGGGGTATTCATTTGGCGCTGGCAAGCGCGGGACAATTGCTGGTGCTGATGCCGGTGCCCGGGCTGCGGGCGCGATTTCTGCCGTGGTCGATTCTGCTGGTTGTGTTGGGTTTGTGGGTGGAAGCGGCGGGGATTCTGTTTGCGGTGTGGGCGCGGCGGAGTCTGGGGCGCAACTGGAGCGGCGCGGTGGCGATCAAAGTGGATCAGCAACTGGTGCGGTCAGGGCCGTACCGGTTTGTGAGGCATCCGATCTACAGTGGATTGTTGGGGATGTACCTTGGCCTGACCATGGTGTCAGGAGAGGTGCATGCGCTCGCGGGAATGGTTCTGGTTTGCGCTGCGTACTGGCGCAAGATCCGGCTGGAAGAAGATTATCTTGGTGGCCTTTTCGGAGCGGAGTACGACGAATACCGAAACTCCACGAGGGCGATTGTACCGGGAGTGTGGTGATCCTTTCCCGGGCTGGCCAGACATGCTTGCTTTCCGTGCGAGTTGTGGCTTGTTCGAAGCGGAGGGACTATGCGGTCTTCTGAATCGCCCGGGCGACCCGCGCCAGCGTCCTTTCTTTCCCCAGCACTTCCAGGGTTTCGAACAGCGGAGGGGCGTTCTTGCGGCCGCAGACGGCGACGCGGATGGGCTGAAACATTTGTCCGGCCTTCAGGCCGAGTTCCTGGGCGGCGGCGCGCAGGGCGCGGTCGAGCGGGTCGTGCTTGAATTCGACGTTCGCCAGCACGGCTTGTGCTTTCTGAAGAACTTTCAAAGCCATGGCCGCGTCTCCCTTTTGCGGGATGAGTTCGGCCGGATCATAGGGCGGCAACTGATCGACGAAGAAGAAGTCGGCCGCGGTGAGGACTTCATTCAACAGACGGATACGCTCGCGGATGAGCGGCGTGATCTCGAGCATCTTTTCCGGTTTCACACTGAATCCAGCTTCGCGCACGATGGGCAGCAGGCGCCGGCTGAGGTCTTCGACGGCCAGGCCGCGGATGTGCTCGGCGTTGAGCCAGAGAGCCTTGGGGTCGAAAGTGTCTTCGGGATTGAAAAGCAGGTTCCTCACCGGTGCTTCGCCCCGGTTCGGAATGACATCCTTAGTGGAACTATCGGCTTCGGCGGGCAAGAGTGCCCGCCCCACATTGAAAAGCGGATTCCTCACCGCCGCTTCGCCCCGGTTCGGAATGACATCACTAGTGGGGGATTCCTTGAAGTTGATGACGGCGTTTGAGCGATTGATGCCTTCGAGGGAGAAGGCGTCGATCAGTTCCTGCAGGCTCATCTTCGTTCGGTCATCTTTCGGCGACCAGCCGAGCAGGCAGAGGAAATTCACGAATGCCTCGGGCAGAAAGCCGGCGTCGCGATAGGTTGACGCTTACCACCGGGCCGTGACGGCGCTTGGAGAGCTTGGTCCCGTCGGGCGCGACGAGCAATGGAAGGTGGGCGAATTGTTGGGGCGCGTAGCCGGCGGCTGCAAAAATCAGGACGTGCTTGAATGTGTTCGAGAGGTGATCCTGGCCCCGAATGATGTGGCTGATGCGCAGGTCTGCGTCGTCGGCGCAGGAGGCTAAGTGATAGGTGGGCATGCCATCGGAGCGCAGCAAGGCGAAGTCCTCGATGTCGGCGCATGCTTTGACCTGTTTCCCATAAACTGCGTCATCGAAATGGACGGACAGTTTGCCTTCGGCAAACCGGACGGCCCCTTCGACTTCGCTCAGGGCAGGCTTGGGCGGCCGTCCACACACGGTCCCTTCTTCGCGCGGCACGCGGAAACGCAGGGCAAACGGCTCTCCGGCGGCGGCGCGGCGATCACTTTCCGCGCAGGACAAGTCGCGCATCCCGGGATTAAACAGCCATGTCCCTTGCGCGCCGGATTTCTCGCTGTCGCCGGTGTGGGCGGGGGTGAAATCGCGGTAGGCGAGTCCCTTTTCGAAGATCGCTTGGGCCATCTGACGATGCAGTGCTCCGCGTTCCGACTGCTTATACTCCTCGTCCCAGCCCAGCCCCAGCCACTTCAGGCCGTTAAAAATCGAGGTGACCGAAGCGTCGGTGTTGCGTTCGACGTCGGTATCGTCGAGCCGGAGAATCATCGTTCCGCCCGTGCGGCGGGCGTACAACCAGTTGAAAATAAAGGTGCGGGCGCTTCCCACGTGAAGAAAGCCGGTGGGTGATGGCGCGAAGCGTACGCGCGGCTTGGCCGTACTGCTGGTTAACTGGTTCATTCGGAAGTCCCTAGCGATGGTACGGTCGGGCCAAAAGCATCGTCAAGCTCAGGCCTCTGTGCACGAATTGTGGAAATCGGAACGTGACAGTGTACTTAAATCCTGTTGTGTTCGCCCGGTGGCTGTGAAAACATTAACTCAACCACTTCCCAGAGATCTGATTCGCCTGGAACTTGCCCAACCGGCGTTGGCGGCTTTATGAACAGCGTGGTTATCACTACGGTCGTAATCCCGGGTTTCGTTTCTCTTCTGCTGTTTCTTGTCTTCTGGTATCTCCACGAGCAGAGCCGGCAATCCTACTTCCGGGCTTGGCAACTGGCGTGGGCTGCGTACTCGCTGCACTACATTTTCGACGCGTTTCCGAAGTCTCCGAGCGCATTTTCTCTGGGCGAACTTTTCCTGGTGGCGATGGCGTTGTGCATCTTTGTTTCCACGCGGCTGATGCGCAGCTCGTACCACTTCCGCTGGTACGATGCGGCGGTTGCCGCCGTGGGGGTCACGCTGGCGGCCTGGACACTCCGCGGGCACATCGTAGCTGGCGTGTTCCGGCCCGAGGTTCAGCCGAGCATACGTCTTGGGATTGGCCTGGCTGCCATTCTGCTGTACTGCTCGTGGGCTTTTTTCTGGAGCGGCCACAAGCGGGGATCGCTGGCCTTTGAGGTGCTGGGTATATCGCTGGCCTTGTGGGCGGTACTGATGGGCGTAGGGCAGTTGCAGAATCCATGGGTGGAGATGTTCGGCACGGCCAGCCGGCTGTTCGGGCCGGTGCCCCAGATGCTGCTGGGCATCGCCATGGTGATGGTGTTGTTTGAGAACCAGCGCAACGCGGTGCAGGAGAACACGCTGGCATTGTCGACGCTGGGCGTGGACCCGCGGCGGCTGCTTTTTGCCGAAGACCTGGTGCCCAGCATGCAGGCTGCGCTGGAGCGGCTGATGAGCGCTCTGCCCGCGCGCCGCGCGGCCATCTTCATCACGGAACGCTGGCGGGGTTTGTTGCCCTCGGTGCAGCAGGGTTTTTCTCCAGGGTTCCTGGCGGCGCTCGAAAGAAGCGGAGCAGGAGACTACATTTGCGAACTGGCCTACCGGCATAGCGGAGTCTTCACGGTCGAGGATCTGGCTGAGATCACTGAACCGCTGCCCGTGGCTTCGGTCGGGGTTTTTGCGGAATTCAGGCGGATTCTGATGGAAGCCGATGTCCATCATTTGACCGCGGTCGCGCTGCAGACCCGGGAACACCATTATGGAGTCATCCTGTTCCCACACCGCCACCGCCGGGCTTTCGGCTCGTCGGGTCCGCGTCTGATGGTAGGCCTGGCTTTGCAGCTGGGTCTCACGCTGGAAAACTACGTCGTGAGCCACGATGCCCATCGCCGCACCCAAGAGTACGAACTGCTGACCGAGATTGGAAAGGCGATCAGCTCGCGGCTCGATCAGGATGAGATTCTGCGCACGATTCAGGTCGAGCTGGGGCAGATTTTCGACACCAGCCATTTCTACGTGGCGTTCCAGGAACCGGAGGAAATCCGCTTCGAACTCGAGGTCCGCGACAACCGGGTGCTGCCCAAGCGCCGCCGTGAACTGCTCGACGGTTTTACCGAATATGTAATCCGCAGCGGCGAATCCCTGCTCATCCGCTCCGACCTCGAGGCCACGCGCAAGCGTCTGGGGATCAGCCATGTCCCGGAGCGTCCGGCGAAATGCCTGATTGCCGCGCCCATCTTCGTCGGCAACAAGCCCACCGGAGTAATGGTGGCCATGAGTCCGGAAAGGGAATTTGTTTTCGAACAACGCGACCTAGATGTGCTGGTGACCGCGGCCGGGCAGGTTTCGGTGGCGATGGAAAATGCACGCCTGTTTGCCGAAGAACAGCGTCGCTCCCGCCAGCTGGCGTTCCTCAATAATATTTCGCGCACCGCAATCTCGAGCGATGATCCCGCGCACCTGCTCAGCCAGATCGCGGGAGAGATTCATAAGAATTTTACTTTCGATCACATCGGCATCGGATTGCTCGACTATGGGACCAAAGAAATCGAAATCAAGGCCGAAGCCGGAGCCAGCGCCCACGCTACCGGCAAGCGCATTCCGCTAGGAGCCGGCATCGTGGGCCGCGTGGCCCGCACCGGCGAACGCGCTCTGGTGCAGAATGCGCAGTCCGGCAGCCTGAGCGGCATTCTCCCGGATTCCCGCGCCGTGCTGTCGATTCCCATCACCTACGCCGAAACCTTGCTGGGAGTGCTCAACGTCGAGAGCCGTGGCGAGAATGCTTTCTCGCCCCAGGATGTGCTGATCCTGAACACGCTGGCCGACCTGCTGGCCACGGCCCTGCACAATGCTTTCGTGTTCCAGAAATTGCAGCAGCAATCCATCACCGATGGACTAACCGGGATCAAGACACGCCGCTTTTTCTGGGAAGCTCTGTCGGCGGAGTGGAAGCGCGCCTCGCGCTCCGGACGTCCGTTCTCGGTGGTGCTGATTGATCTCGACAAATTCAAGGAAGTCAACGACACCCTGGGCCACTTCGAGGGCGACCTGGTGCTGGCCCGGGTGGGGCGACTGCTGGAGCAGAAGTCGCGGCAGTCAAACGTGGTGGCGCGCTACGGCGGCGACGAGTTCATTATCCTGATGCCCGAGACCGGGGCGGAACAGGCCCAGGTGCTGGCGGAACGCCTGCGCCAATGGCTGGCCACCGATCCCATGCTGGGGGAGCACCACGTGACCGGCAGCTTCGGTGTGGCCAGTTTTCCCATGCACGGATTTTCCATTGAAGACATCATCCGGGTAGCCGACGCCGGCATGTATGTGTCCAAGCGCTCGGGAGGAAACCTGGTGTCGACGGCGCAGGAATTTGCTGAGGGACAGGACTTTGCCCGGCAGCGCCAGCAGATTTCGGCCTATATTGAGGGCTTCCTGCAGCGCGAGCATACCGGTCCCGAGCAACTGGAGGAGTTGACCTCTACCCTGTTCAAACTCTGCGGCGGCGAGGAAGACTGCAACGTGGCCGTGCTGAAGGAAGCCATCGAATCCTTGAGCCGGGCCGCCGAATCGCGCGAGTTGCAGACGGCGGGCCACGGCGACCTGGTGGCGCGCTACACCGGGGTGGTGGCGCGGGCTCTCGGCCTATCGCCGGAGGAAACTGCCGATCTGGTCTTTGCCGCGCGGGTGCACGATGTAGGTAAGATCTTCGTCCCCGAGGGCATCCTGAACAAGCCCGGCCCATTAAGCGAGAAAGAGCTTATCCTGCTCCGCATGCACGCCCACGTGGGCGCGGAGATCGTGGGCATCATCCCGCACGGCGCCATGATGCGGGAAGCGATTGAGCATCACCACCAGCGCTTCGATGGCTCCGGCTATCCCGACGGCCTGAAGGGTGAGCAGATTCCGCTGTGGGCGCGCATTATCGCCCTGGCCGACAGCTACGCGAACATGGTTACCGAGGAGTCTTTCGCAACGGCCAGGACGCCCGAGCAGGCGCTGGACGAACTCGCCCAGATGAGCGGCACTCGCTACGACGGGATGCTGGTGCGGTTGCTGCTGCGGGGACTGAAGGCGGAGCGGATGACGGCGCCCGGCTCCAGCACCTAGGTCTCGATGAATGGCCTTCTCGCTAGTGTTCTGCCAGAAACGCAGTGAGCTTCTTCGCTGTGTAATCGGCGAAGTGGGAGGCAATAATTTGGGCAGGCGCACCACTATAGACCCCGGCCGCCCAGATGACCGTTCCGTTCTTACCGACCAGCCGCATCGTCCCCTGCACGCGGTAGTATTGGTTGTCAGAGGTTTGAATGTCTAGCGAGCCACTGAGTACGGCATCCGCTGTATCCTCCTCCACAACCGCGCAGCCAGACCCGCAATTCTGTGCCAGCGAGCTGATTAACTTGGAGCGCACGGATGCATCCATGTCGGGATGGCTTGGAAAGTGTAGCTCGTCAACGTAGATACTTCGGACGTGCTTGGTAGTGGATTGCGCGCTCAACGAAGCCACTGCCAGCAGCAGAACGATAAACGTTCCAATCTTCTTCATAGATGCACCTCTCCGCGACATTCTCGCCGCTGCGATGTCACGCTGCAAGTTCCCGAGGGCGTGCGGGATTACATCGGTAACTCGGCTCACCGGCGTTGAAGAATCAAGAAAGGAAGGCCAGTGATATTGGTCATACCTGGCACCTTACGATTAAGGGCCGAGTGACGGGTTATCCGGAAGTTGGACGGCGCAAATGCTTCGTCTCGCTTGCAAAAGCCAGGCTGGACGCTGGAAACTATGTGCCATGTCCATCCCTCTTACTCTTTCTGGCAAGGTTGCACTCATCTCCGGTGGATCGCGCGGCATTGGAGCGGCATGCGTCCGTATGTTTGCTGCCGCAGGCGCGAAGGTCGTTTTCAGTTATCGCAGCGCCCGCGCGCAGGCCGAGACGCTGGCGAAGGAATGTGGCACGGACCGGTGCGTTCCCGTGGCCTGCGATTTGAATCATCCGGAAGCGGGCCGAATACTAGTGGCCGAGGCGGTCAGGCATTTCGGCCGGCTCGATATCCTCATTGCTAACCACGGAGTCTGGCCGCCGGAGGACGTGCCCATCGAGCGCATGGCCGATGAGCAGTGGCGGTCGACCATGTCCATCAACCTGGATGGCGTGTTTGGCCTGGCCAAGCACGGCGTCGCCCAAATGAAGGCTCAACCGCGAAAAGGAGCGGCAGCCGGACATATCGTGCTCATCAGTTCGACCAGCGGGCAGCGGGGCGAGGCTTTCCACTGCGACTATTCCGCCACCAAGGGCGCCCTCATCAGCATGACCAAGAGTCTTGCCAGCGAACTGGCTTCGGCGGGCATCTATGTGAACTGCGTGGCCCCGGGCTGGGTGGACACGGACATGAGTGCGGCGGCGCTGGCGGACCCGAAAACTGGCGACACGATCCGGCGGACCATCCCCCTGGGCCGGGTGGGCAAGCCGGAGGAGATTGCCGCTCCCGTGCTGTTTCTGTGCACCGAGCACGCCGGCTTCATTACCGGAGAAATCTTCAACGTGAATGGCGGCGCGGTGTTGGTGGGATAATCGCGTCGAAAAAGGTGCCCGCCGACGTAGTGTTCTAATTTCACCGCCAAGGGCACGAAGGCGCACAAAGGAATGAACATTCGAGAGTTCGCGCCTGCGTGCAACTCCGTGTCCTCAGTGGCTTGCGATTTTTAGGACACTACCTCGGCCAAGTTGCCTTTCTGCCCTTTCCTGCATCCAAGAAAATAGTAAGGAGCTTTAACTGCTGCGGGCAGAAAGTCCCCGAGAAACGCTACAATTCTGATTGGGCTCATCACTCCTTCACACGTAATGCGACGGCTACTCCCGATCCTGGTTCTGTTGGGTTCGGTCTGGTCCCACACGGCGGGACAGACCCAGAACGTGTCTGTCCCGCCACCACCACAAACGGTTTCTCCAGCCAAGACTTCTTCGGCCGCGCCTCCGGAAGATGAAAATACGCGCAAAGCCAAGGAGTTGATCCAGCAGGGCATCCAGGCCCTGGGCGGACCGGCCTACCTGAACATTCGCGACCGCGAGCAGAATGGGCGCGGTTATGTTCTGCATCACGGCCGGCAAGAGGGCGTCGGGGTGCTGTTCTGGACTTTCAGCCAGTTTCCCGACAAAGAGCGGGTTGAACTCACGCCCGAACGCGATGTCGCTGAGCTGTTTGTGGGAGACAAAGGATACGAGATAACCTACAAGGGCGTCCATCCCGCCGAACCGAAGGATCTGGTGGAGTACCTGCGCCAGCGCCATTTCTCGCTCGACGCCGTCCTGCGCACCTGGATCAACGATCCCGGCGCGTTGTTTCTGTATGAGGGCGCAGCCACCGCGGCTCAGCATCCGGCGCAGCAGGTGACGCTGATCAATGCCAAGAACGAAAGCGTCACGCTCTACTTCGACGCCGACACCCATCTCCCCATCAAGAAAACCTTCAGCTGGCGCGACCCGGTCGACCGGCAGAAGAACGTGGAAGATGAGATTTACGACAACTACAAGCAGGTCTCGGGCGTGATGGTTCCTTACAATGTCACCCGCTACTTTAATGGCGACATGTCCCGGGAACGGTTCTTCTTCAACGTGAGCATCAACCAGGGTCTGGACCAGACAATGTTCGACCCCAACTCGGGCTACGACCCGAACAAGCCGGCGAAGGGAAAGAAAAAGTAGGGAAGTCTGTGCCGATCCCACCCTATCCGCAAAGAACACGGATAGGATGGGGCACCCGCTCACGAAATGTCTGAACTCGGTGCTGATCCTACGTTTTGGCTTGAATCGCGGGAGACGTGCTGATTATTATTCCCCGCGAATGACCTGCTGCGGCTGCAAATTGGAATTTGAATGTTTCGTCTACCCACGCCGCCGAAAGTTTTACTTCGACTACGAACTCTTTTCCAGTTAGAACGTGATTTGGTGGTCGCGCGTCGGGATAATCGTAATTATCGTTGTTCCATGCAACGAACAACCCGTCTGTATCCTGGTAGGCAATGTCCAGACCATGCTCTTGTTCTATTCCGAAATCTACAGAGGGAAGTTCGGTCTTTGAAACGCCAAATGGTATGTGGGACGGTTGAGTAGTATCGTCCCATCTTCCGGCCATATCAACTTGAAGCTGCCCTGACAAGTCGAAAATTCTGACTCGCGCGTTAACGCCTCGGGCAACCGAGTTCGGATAATTTCCCTTGGGACGATTGACAAATCGAACTTTAATAAACGGAACTGTTCTCGTTGGATGGAGAAAGCCACTCACGACGGGGCCTATACCAACATCGGGCGCAACATGTATTGCATTTGGTTCGCGTAGAACAATTCTTGGCTTTGCATCCTCTATTTCTTTCGACTTGGCCGCGTATTTGTCCCGCTCAGTCTTCAAGCATTCCACCTCCGTAGCCCATTTCTGATCGAGTTTCCATGGTGTTCGGATAAAATGAACGAGCAAATAGATCACGAGAGCAATCAGGTACAGCCATAGTGTCAGCTTAACCATCTCCCAATCGAGAGACGCGCTTCTGTTTCTGATAACGGCGACAATTGGGGGGATAATTAGCACGGCAATCCCCCAGAAAATGTTATCTCGTGCCCACGGCGCGGCCTCTCCGAGAAAGAGGTTCCAAAACCTCTTCTGGTATTCCCAGAATCCGCTATTGCCAACCTTCGCCACGATCTCAGGTTCCCGCAGGCAGAAGAAAATAATGCCCTCCGCCAAGGGAAGAATTGTAACGTTTGCTGAGAGACCGCACAAAAGGTCGGGTTGCCTGAACAAAAAGTTACCTTTTCAGGGCAGAAAAACAGGGGTTCTTGTACAAAGCCACGAAGTGTGGCTTTTTTACCACAGACGACCTTCCCTCCCCCGATAGTAAGCTGGTTAGTAATTCAACCGAAAACATCTCTAGCAAGTGGTTCAGGAGCAGACAATCCGCTCTGCGGTCGAGACGAGCGGCGTCGGGCTACATAGCGGCGCCCCGGTTGCGATGCGCATCCTACCCGCGCCGCCGGGCACCGGCATCGTGTTTCGCCGCACCGACCTGGATGGCTTCGAGATCGAGGCGGTCAGCCGCAACGTCGCCCGGGTCAGCTACGCCACCAGCCTGATGAAAAAGGGCGTGCTGATCTCCACCACCGAACACCTGCTCTCCGCCTTCATCGGCATGGGCATTGACAATGCCATGGTGGAGCTCGACAACCTGGAGCTGCCCATCCTTGACGGCAGCGCGCAGCCCTTTGTGGAGATGATCGAGAAGGCGGGCATCCGCCGGCAGCGCCGCCCGCGCCAGTACCTGAAGATTTGCCGCGAGCTGGAATGGCGGGAGGGCAACAAGTTCATTGCCGTTTATCCCTCCGACACATACTCCGTTTCCTATTCCATCAACTTCCCCCATCCTCTGATCGGCAAAGAGACCTTCCAGGTACAACTGAGCAACGGGAGCTATCTGGGGGAAATTGCGGCGGCGCGCACCTTCGGCTCGCGCCAGGACGAGCAGGCCATGCGCAACATGGGCCTGATTCGCGGCGCCTCCCGCGAAAACTGTATTGTGCTGACACAGGACGGAATCGAGAACGGGCCGCTGCGCTTTCCCGACGAGTTTGTGCGCCATAAGGTGCTGGACCTGGTGGGGGATCTGGCTTTGTTGGGCAAGCAGATTCTGGGCAAGGTGGTCGCCGACCGCGCCGGCCACGCCATGCATACCGCGCTGGTCTCGCGCATCCTGCGCGACCAATCACTGTGGGAGGAAGTAACGGTCTCGGCCAACGGAGTCGAAAGCGCGGTCGTCCCAGCCGCGCGGGCAGCCGCTGGAGCGCCAGCCTAGGGAAACTCTGATTAAGTTCAATTTTGTCATTCCGAGCGTAGTCGAGGAACCTACTTTTGTTCTTTTCTGAACTTAATCAGAGGTTCCTTAGAGCGGTTTTACGGCAAAGGTCGCGAAGGCTGCGCAAAGGACGCAAAAGGACGGAGCATACACTGCCCATGCCAGTCGGGGAAATCGCAGAAGAGTAAATTACCGCGCATTCAGTCGGCGGGCTCGCAGGGTGGTTCGGCAGGATCGGTCTCGCTCACTGGCTGCTCGCGCAGCAATTTCTCCAGTTCAGCGCGCGTCCGCGCGATCACGGCAGCGGCAAAGTTGCGCGCCGACTCCTGCCTCTCTTTTGACAAATCCTTGACCCGCATGTGGAGCAGGGGAATGTCTTCCTCAAACCAGCGCAGCGCCTTCTCGACCCGCGCAATGCGGAGATCGTTGGTCATGGGCTCGGGACTATTAGCTGATGTTTCAGAATGACCAAGGAAAGGATTCCGAACAAGTCCCATCGAAGATACCTGAGAGGGGGCGGGGTTGGAGCGCGGCCGGCCTGTTCTCGACAGTTATATTCCGCAAGACGTTTTGAATGGGACGTTCTGCTTTTTGTTAGGAGAACTCTGATTAAGTCCCGGAAAAACAAAAGCAGAGCCTGCCCTGAGCTTGCCGAAGGGTTCCTCGACTTCGCGGAATCGCCCGCAAAGCGGCCGATTTCGCTTGGCTCGGAATGACAAAGCTGAACTTCATCAGAGTCTCCCCAGGCAAAGAAAAGCGCTTAAATAACCAATCAACTAGGAGGTTGAAACGATGGCACGTCGGGCTAGATTTGCACTCCTGTTGTTAACCTTAGCCATTTTCCCGTCCAGGTGCGTCTTCTCTCAGGAAACCGCCGCGGCCGATAACGCCAAGCTCTCCAGAACGCACTGTGAAATGTTCTCGTCGTGCGTTCAGAAGGTCCTTTATTTTTCAAATATTTCGCAGCCGAGCGATCTCCAGGACGTTGTGAACGCGATCCGCTCCATTGCTGAGATCCAGCGCGTTCAGCAAATTATTTCAGGACCGTTCATCATCGTCGAAGGCACGGCCGAACAAGTAGCGATGGCCGAAAAACTGGCCGATGCGATCGACAAAGGTAAACGGAGATTCGGCGGGATTGGGTACCGCATCGACCTCAAAATCCAGGAGTCGGAAGGCGACAAGAAATTGCCATCGCGTCTCTACTCTTTCGTGACCGAGGCGCGGCAGGCCGCTACGGTGAGCATAAAAAGACGAGCGCCGGCACAGGTTCCGAAGGAACCTGCGCCCGACACCAAGCCGCCGTCCGATTCCAGTAACTCCCGTAGCATCGAATGCCGCATTCTCATCGAAAACGAGCGCACGCTCGAAATGAGTGTGGAAGCCGAATTTGCCGGTGACACGACGAACGATGCGAGCGGCGCGAATTCCCCGCTACTCCGAATCAGAGAAAATGTCACAGTTGAACTGGACAAACCAACGGTCATCGGCAGGATCGACGATCCCGACAGCGACCGCGGCTTCACGATTGAACTGACTGCCACCCGAATCAAAGACAGGTCGTAAGGCTCCAGCGCAGGCTATGGACCTGAGGCCGCGCATTGGTCGGTCGGTTCCTACGGGCTCTGGTTAAGTACCGAAAAGGCAAACCCAAGGTCCCTCGACTGCGCTGAATTGCCTGCAAAGCAGGCACTTCTGCTCCGCTCGGGATGACAATGTGTCCCATCCACCGTAACTTTTTGCACTTTCACCCGGAGGCCGTTGTCGTCGGTATAACCGGGGTTGTAGGTACGGTCAAACCGGTCATCGCTGCCGATCGGAATGAGGCAACGCAAGCCAAAGTTGGGGTCGTTTTCAGGGATTACTAGAGTCTCGTCGACCAGCAGTGACGAGTCAGGGTTGATCAGGATCGTTGCCTTCAGACTATTCACGTGCCAGTAAAAGCTGCGTTGACCAAAGCGGGGCAACAGCCACGGCGCCCAGGGCGAAGGCAAAGACCAGGGCGATCGCAATGCGAGACCAGGCACCGAGATTCATGCTGGGGAGATTCTGCGCCTGCGCGAGCGACAACGATACTGCCAGGAGGCGGGTTGAAAATCGAAAGTAACCTGAGGCTTACTGCAGGGGTCCAGACTCGGCGATGATGTCCTTGGCGCCGGGAATTTCTTCCTCGAGCCGCTCGTCGAGCCACTTCTCCAGATACGCCTGGGATTCCTTCTCCACGTGATGGAAGCGGAGACCGGCGCGGCCTTTCACATCCGCCCAAACCACTTCGGCCTCAAGGCTCATTGTGTGGTCGGTCTCGGGCAGCGTGAATTGCAGGCGGGGCGTGGCTCCTTTGGGCAGGGCTTCGCGCAACTGCAAGGCGATGCCACTCTCACTGATGTTGGTGCTGCTGGCCCTGACTTTCTTGTCGCCGAGCAGAATCTGGATCGGCATTTTCACCGGGTGGCGGAAGTAGCGTCGGCGTTCCCGCACCATGAAGTTCAGCGCGGCGTGAAAACAGCGGGACGCATTCAGCGTGCTGATGGGTTTCTGCAGGACGAAGTTCGCGCCCAAGCCGAAGGCGTCCTGGGTGGTGGTCTTTTTGCCGTTCAGGATGGCGAAGGTGACGGAATTCTTGTTGCTGGGAGTGCTTCTCAGGCCCTGCAACACTTCCAGTCCCCCTTTCAGGTCGTCGCAGTCGACAATGACCGCGTCGAACTTTTCGGAGACCAGAATGTCGGCGGCGTCCCGCGCTTCGTGGCAGATTTCCACGTTGATCGAGAGCTTCTCGAGCGTCGGGCGGACCACGCGCATCAATTCCGGATCCTGGCTTAGGAGGAGGGACTCCAACGTCATGCTTGTGATTCTAGGGGCACGCGACGTGGCTCCAAAGTAACCAAGGTCATGCAACCACCGATTGGCCTGCCAGCCTTTGCCGCCCGGCACGCTTGCTGTGTATCGAATCGTTTGACCCGGAACCACGCAGGGAGGGAAGGAGGAGCGGCGACAGACGTGGCAGCATTGTGCCCGCCAAGCACTGCGGAGTACAACTAGACACGAGCATTCATGCCGCAAGTTGCCTATCTGTCGCTGGGTTCGAACGTCGGTGACCGCGAGCACCACCTGCGGGACGCGATCGCGCGTTTGGCCAGAGCCGGGACAGTCGTCGCGGTTTCCTCCCTCTACGAGACGGAGCCGGTGGAATTCACTGATCAGGCGTGGTTTTTGAACTGCGCGGTGGCGATTACGACGACCATGGCACCGGAACAACTCATGGCGGCGGCGCTCGCCATCGAGCAGGAAATGGGCCGGCGGCGGACTCTCGAAAAAGGCCCGCGCATGATTGATATCGACATGGTGCTGTTTGGCGACAGGGTGGTTCGGGCGCCGGGGCTGACCGTTCCTCATCCAGCAATGCACCAGCGGCGGTTTGTGCTCGAACCGCTGG
>Ga0187781_10002268_pt1 | contig 14671 bp, 15 predicted proteins | sample 0715_SJ02_MP02_2_FD_132447 | JGI IMG/M metagenome (GOLD analysis project Ga0187781, IMG submission 132447) | Tropical peat soil microbial communities from peatlands in Department of Meta, Colombia - 0715_SJ02_MP02_20_MG | ecosystem: Environmental > Terrestrial > Soil > Wetlands > Peat | place...
GCAGAAGACGCCGGCCGGTTCGGCGTCGACCCACGGTGGGCGGAGCGTGCTGAACTGGCATCGGTGGTTGTTGCCGGTCGGCGTCGCTGCGGTGCTGCTGCTGGTCGGGATGGTCGCGCCGGTGGCCGTGAGGAGAAGGCGTCGACGCCGCGCAGCCCGGCGTAAGGCCGAGGCCGCCAAACTTGGCCGTGGTGGCGACACCGGCTATCAGGCCGCCACCGAGTCTGTTTCACAGTGGTCACCGGAGGCCGAGAGCGATCTCGCGTCGTCGAGCTTGTCCGACGACTACCGGGCGGCGCTGCGTCCGCGAACCGTGCGCCTGCCCAACCAGTTGGCCAGGGACTGGACGCCACCAGGGCGTGACGACTTGGTTGGCGAGCCGCCGTCCGACGAAATCGAAAGTCCCGCTGAGTTTTCCGGGTTTGACAAAGACCTAGGCGAACACTTCGACGAAGATCCCGACGCGGTGGATACGGCTCCGACGCGGATCCCAACAGCGAGCGAACTCCGAAGCGGGCGACATGCAGCAGCGGACACCGAAGAGGACACCACTTACTTGGCAGTCGCTGCGCCAATTGCGCCTGGTCAGTTGGCGATTCACCTTCCGATGGACGACCCGTACCAGGTGCCCGACGGATACCCGGTTAAGGCCAACGCCAGTTTTGGCGTCTACTACATGCCCGACAGCGAACTATACGAGGACACGCTGGCCGAAATCTGGTTCGCCACCGAAGAAATCGCGCAGGCCAACGGTTTCACCAAGGCCCAGTAGCGGCCTGGGCCGCTGTAGTCAGATCTTGCGGATCACCGTGACGACTTTGCCGAGCACGGCGGCGTCGTTGCCCGGGATGGGGTCGAAGGCCGGGTTGTGCGGCATCAGCCAAACCTGGCCACCGGTGCGCTTGAAGGTCTTGACGGTGGCCTCCCCGTCGATCATCGCCGCCACGATGTCGCCGTTGTCGGCCACGTTCTGCTGACGGACCACGACCCAGTCGCCGTCGCAAATCGCGGCATCGACCATCGAGTCACCGACCACCTTGAGCAGGAACAGCGCGCCGTCGCCGACGAGTTCGCGCGGCAGCGGGAAGACGTCTTCGACAGCTTCCTCGGCAAGGATCGGGCCGCCGGCCGCGATGCGCCCCAACACGGGGACGAAGGTGGGTTCTGGCAGCGCGTCCGAGCCCGAGACATCGGTGAGAACCGTCGGCCTCCCGGTGTCATCGGCGCCGCGAACGTCAACGGCGCGTGGGCGGTTGGGGTCACGGCGGAGATAGCCCTTGCGCTCGAGTGTGCGCAATTGGTGAGCCACCGAGGACGTCGACGTCAGGCCTACCGCGTCCCCGATTTCCCGGATGCTCGGCGGATATCCGCGACTGGTGACCGAGGCGCGGATGACGTCCAGAATCGTGCGCTGTCTCGGTGTGAGCCCCGTATCCGCAGATCGCGCAGTGCGGCCGAGGTCGCCGTCCGGTGTGTCGCTGTCGCTCATACGAACGAATGTAGCCGCATCCAGCGCCGAGATCAAACATGTGTTCGAGGCGTGTCGGGATGTTGCCCCTGTTGCGGCTGCGAAAGTTGTCGGTGGCGTGCCCTATCGTCTGCGGCGTGTGCAACACGTCGATCACATGTTCGGAATTCGAACGCATTATCGATTACACTTCGAACAGGTGATCGACAACTAGCCGAGTGGAGGAACGCACATGATGCCCATCGAGACGATCTCGCCCAGCGCGCCGATCCGTTGCCGGCCCGTCCAGGTGCGTCCGGCAGGCCGCCCTGGCCGGCCCGGTGCCCGGGGTCCGCAGCCGCCCCGACCGGTCGCTGCGCGCCCGCGTTACCGGGGCACCGGAGTATTGATGTCGACGGCGTCACATCGGCCGCGTCCGATTACGCCGGCGACCACGGTGGCGCTGGCCCTGCTCGCGGCGCTGATCACCGTGTGGCTCGGGCTGGTGGCGCACTTCGGTGACATGCTGCGGGCCGGCTCCGACCAGGCGGCGGCCCACATGCCCGACCGGCTCGCCGTGGTCCGGGTCGAGCCAGGGGAGACGCTGCAGCATTTGGCCGCCCGGGTAGCACCCGATGCGCCTACCGGTCAGGTCGCCGCGCGCATCCGCGAACTCAACGACCTCGACTCCGCGACGGTGGCCGCCGGTCAGACGTTGATCGCACCGGTGGGCTGAGGGCTTCACCGTGCACCGCCGAAACATGAATGGCTCGATGGCTGTTGATCGGTGCCGTGACGGCCGCGTACACCGGGCGCGACCTCCGTTGACGCTAGGCCCGCGGGGAGTGCGCAGGTACGCTCGGGGTGGTCTCAGACATCCCGTTGTCGGCGCGGCGAAGGAGCGGTCATGCACTGTCCGTTCTGTCGCCATCCCGATTCCCGGGTGGTCGACTCCCGGGAGACCGACGAGGGTCAGGCAATCCGACGCCGTAGGTCATGCCCTGAGTGCGGACGGCGATTCACCACCGTGGAGACCGCGGTGCTAGCGGTTGTCAAGCGCAGCGGTGTCACCGAACCGTTCAGCCGCGAGAAGGTGATCAGCGGTGTGCGTCGGGCCTGCCAGGGTCGCCAAGTCGACGACGACGCCCTGAATCTGCTGGCCCAGCAGGTCGAAGACGCGGTACGGGCCAACGGGTCACCAGAAGTCCCTAGCCACGAGGTCGGCCTTGCGATTCTCGGTCCGCTGCGAGAACTCGACGAGGTGGCCTATCTGCGATTCGCCTCGGTGTACCGGTCCTTCTCGTCTGCAGACGATTTCGAGCGCGAGATCCAGGCGCTGCGCGCGCACCGCAAGGTGTCCGCATCCGGTTGACCGGTCCGTCCACAGCCTGCCAGTGAGTCAGCCGCCCACGGGTAGTGTCGGGACATGACTCGCGTTCTGCGAACCCAGGTTTGTGTTACCGGTGGCGGTCCCGCGGGCCTGGTTCATGCTTTGTTGCTGGCCCGCGCCGGAATCCAGGTCGTTGTCTTGGAAAAGCACAACGACTTTCTGCGCGACTTCCGCGGCGACACTGTGCATCCGACCACCATGCGGATTATGGACGAGCTGGGATTCATCGATGAATTCCTGCGTCTACCGCACACCAAGATCAACCGCATTGCCCTTGACGGCGACGGTTCAGTTCGGACCTTCGGGAACTTCGATGCGCTCAAATGGCTTGGCTTCAAACAGCCTTACATCGCATTGATGCCGCAGTGGGATTTCCTGGACTTTCTCGCCGAAAAGGCCAGTGCCTATCCGGAATTCACCTTGATCCGCAATGCGGAGGTCAAGGATGTGATTGTCGAGGGCGGCCGGGTCGTCGGGGTGCGCACGCCGGAACTGGAGGTGCGTGCCGAGTTGGTGATCGGCGCCGACGGGCGCGTATCGGCCGTCCGCGCTGCGGCGGGTTTGGAGATCGCCAGCGCGAGCTCGCCGATGGATGTCTTGTGGTTCCGGCTGAAATGGCGCCCGGGCGATCCCCAGGAGCTGTTCGGGATAGTCCGCAAGGGCCTGCTGTTGGCCATGATCTACCGCGGCGACTACTGGCAGGTCGCGCATCTGATGCCGAAGGGACAGAACCCGCGAGACGGTTCATTGGAGGCGTTCAAAGAGCGTCTGGCATCGGCGCTGCCGAGGTTGCGTGACCACGTCAACGATTTGCACTCCTGGGACGAGACCAGCCAGCTCGATGTGCGGGTGGATCGGCTCAAGACGTGGTGGCGTAGCGGTTTGCTGTGCATCGGCGATGCCGCGCATGCCATGTCACCGGCCGGTGGCGTCGGTATCAACCTCGCTGTTGCCGACGCGGTGGCCGCAGCGAACATCCTCTGTGAGCCGCTGCGCGAAGGTCGGTTGACCGATGCCGACCTCGCCAAGGTGCAGCGCCGGCGCGAGCTGCCCACCCGGATCATCCAGGCCGGCCAGGTATTCATCCAGAACCGGGCGGTCGAACCCTTTTTGATCGGCGACCTTTCGCCGATCCGTATTCCGAAATTCGTCGGCCGCGGCCCATTGCAGTTCATCCCACCGATTGTTGTCGGTCGGGGCTTCCGTCCAGAGCATGTACGCACGTCGGACGTACACACCGCCTAATGCGTCGCGGGACTAGGCTGGCGGGGTGGCGCCTGACCTGCACCCCGATCTGCAAGCGCTCGCTCCGCTGCTCGGCACATGGCAGGGTCGTGGGTCCGGGACATACCCCACAATCGAGCCGTTCGACTACCTGGAGGAAGTCGCGTTTTCCCATGTGGGCAAGCCGTTTTTGGTCTACGGCCAAAAAACCAGGGCCGCAACCGATGGGAAGCCGCTGCATGCCGAGACGGGATATCTTCGCGTACCGCGGCCCGGTCACGTTGAACTGGTGCTCGCCCACCCAAGCGGCATCACCGAAATCGATCTAGGCACATACGCCGCCGAGGGCACGACGATCGAGCTCGAGATGACCGCGGTAAACATCGGTCTGACACCCACCGCCAAAGAGGTCACCGCCCTGGGCCGGCGCTTCCGACTCGATGGCGACGAACTGTCGTATTCGCTGCAGATGCGCGCTGTCGGACAGCCGTTGCAACACCACCTCACCGCGGTGTTGCACCGCAAGGACTGAACAGTGCGGATGCCGAAACCGCTTTAGCACCAAGCAGGATTGCCGTCAGACGAAGTGCGTGACACCGTCGTCGACTACCCGACCGGCAACCTGGACCCAGCCCTCCGGGCTCCAGGTGGTCTGGATCACCGATCCCTTGCCCTGGGTGATGGTCAAATCGCGGCTGAGGTATTCGGTCATTCGCACGGCAGCGGATCCCGTCGCTTCGTCTTCGACCACACCCAGATTGGCCGCGAAGAACCGGGAGCGCAGTGATCCGGCCGACTCGTCGGTCCATGTCCACAGGTAGTGCGCCACATCGTCGGGGAAGTCGGCGGGGTTGGCGGCTGCGAGGTCATCGAGCGATTCGAGATCGTGAATTGCGAACTCCGGAGCCCATTCCGAGCGGGCGCTGATCGTCGTGACCTCGTCGCGGTAGCTCACCTGGACAATCCCGGCCGGCACCTGCAGCGTCCGGATGGGCGTACCCCTAGCGCGCAACCACCATGACGCTCCGACCGTCGGATGTCCGGCAAATGGCAGTTCGGTGCGCGGGGTGTAGATACGAGCATGCGCAGTGGTAGATCCAGCACTCGGCAAATCGACGAAAATCGTTTCGCTGTAGCCTAATTGAGTCGCCAGGCGCTGGTGCCACTGGAGCTCGACGGTGCTGGCGTCGACGACGCCCAGCGGATTGCCGAAATTCCCAGCTGAGTCGGTGAACACGCGCAACACCGTGACATCGAAGCTCATGCGCGCCGCTTGCCCCCGCAAGCGGGAGGTGCCCCCACCCCATCGCTTCGCTCTGCATCGTCGCCGGCGCGGCCCATACACCGACGATACGGCGTCGCCTTTAAGAGCTGGTCAAGTGGCGCTACGCTCGTCGGACCCCATGGCATTCAACACGGCGACACGGGTGTCGACCGGTCCGGAGACGGTTTGAGCGCCGCCGCCGCTGCGGAGCAGCTCGCGCAGCGCGGTCTGGTCGTACTCGGCGGGCTCGGTGGTGTCGATGAAGCGCTCGACCACCTCGATGAAACGGTCGGGATCGTCGTGGAAGGGGAAATGCCCTGAGCGCTCGAAAATCTCCAAACGGGAACCTGGCATCGCGGCATGCGCCATCCGGGCGTGACTGACGGGCACTACCACATCGTCTGTGCCCCAGATGATTTGCACCGGAACGGACTGAGTCAAATAACATCGGTCGAGCATGGTGACCATCTGACCACGCCAGTCCACCACCGCCCGTAGTGTCCGGGTGAACGCCGCAGAGGCCATCGGCTCCGGTAAGTCGGCCAGCACCCGCAGCACGTCCGGCAGGTCGTGGCCCACTCCGGTTGATCGCAACACCAGGCCGGCCGCGCGTCCGACGAGCTGCAGAGCCGGCAGCACCAGCGGCAGCCGCAGCAGCGCCAGCGCCTCGCTGCCCATCGGCAACGATGCCAGCCGCAACACGATATTGACGTCTTTGGTGACGCCGCCTGCGCCGACCAGGACCAGCCGCTCGACCAGGTGCGGGAACTGGTAAGCGAACTGCATCGCTACCCCGCCACCCAGCGAATGGCCGACCACGGTGACCCGCTCGATCTCGAGCACAGAAAGCAAGTCGCGCATCCCGTTGGCGTACGCCGCGACCGAATAGTCCGCCCGTGGCTTGTCCGACTGGCCGTGGCCCAGCAGGTCGACGGCGATGACCGTGAACCGCTGCGCGAGCTTGGCTTGAACGGTCTGCCAGGTAGTGGAGTTGTCACCGATCCCGTGAATCAGCAGGATCGCTGGACCCGAGCCGGCGATCCGGAACGCGCGTCGATACCCGTGCACCGTTCGGAATTGCAGCGACGGCGTGACTTCCCGGACCGGGCGCAGATTGGGCTTCCGCTGGGTCATGTCGCCAACCTCGTTGTCGGGCCCGGGAGGGGCGCTCAGGTCGGATCGTCGTCGTCAAACTTTTTCTCGGCCTGCTGAGCAAGGAATCGCTCGAACTCCGCGCCGAGCTCGTCGCCGCTAGGCAGATCCTCATCCCGCGTCAGCAGAGACCTGTTCTCCTGAGCGGCAATGAAGGCATCGTACTGTCGCTCCAGCGCAGCCACCACTTGAGCGACCTCCGAGCTGGCCTCAACCTGCTCGTCGACCTTGGCCTGGATGTCGACCGCCGCCTCTTCGAGCGCTTTCAGCGGCAGCTGCAGCGATCCGGTCTTGGCGACCTGCTCCAGCAGTGCCTGCGCGGCGGCCGGATAGTCCGTCTGTGCCAAATAGTGCGGGACATGCACGGTGAAGCCGACCACCTCGTGGCCGTGCTGAGCCATCCGGTATTCCAGCAGGTTCGACGCGCTGCCAGGCACCTGGACCTCGGCGATCCACGGTGTGAAGTCGGCGATCAGCTCGCGGTTGTTGGAGTGCGCCGTCATCGTCACCGGCCGCGTGTGCGGAACGGCCATCGGGATCGTGCCCAGGCCGATGGTCTGCCGCACACCCAGGCGCTCAGCCAACAACCGTACCGCGGTGATGAACCGCTCCCACATCAGATCCGGCTCCATGCCGGCCAGCAGCAAAAACGGCGTCCCGACACTGTCATGCATGGCGTAAAGGCTTAGCTGGGGATCGTCGTAGTGGGTGAAGCGATCGGTCTTGAATGTCATCAGTGGGCGCCGCGACCGATAGTCGAGCAGCTCGTCGATCGCGAACGAGGCCACCAGTTCGGTGTCCAGCGTGTGCTTGAGGTGGCCGGCGGCCAGCCGGATCGCATGACCGGCGTCAGAAAAGCCTTCCAAAGCGTGCACCAAAACTGGGCCGCGGCCATCCGACGACGACAACTGCGGCGCCGGGAACTCGAGCTCGTACATGCCGTTCTGCCCGGGCTGGTAACGCTGCTCCCTGTCGGGTGTGTCGGGGGGCTGGTTGTGGCCCATCGCTGTTGCCTCCTTGCACGGCGCGGTGTGCCGCACTTTGTCCAGATAGTGTCTCTCAATTCGGCTGCTCACGGATACCGGACCCGCTACCGGATCGCATGCCTGTGTGTTCGGGAACGCGGGCGGTTCCGACCGCATTCCACGCTGATACCCATTTCGCGCAGCGCCGAATTTGCCGAGCGAGCGCTGCTCTGCGTGCCCGCGCTCACCCGATCGGGCATGATCGACAGCGATGCGCATTCTGGCGGCAGCGGTGGGCTCAACGGTCTTGGTCTCGTTACTGGCGGCCTGCGGGCACCAGCCACCTTCTGCAACTGGCACCAGCAAACCCGAACAAGCCGCGGACCACATAGCCGATGCTGCGAACCGGGTCATCGCGGCACCAGTGAATCCTGATCCGCGGGTGGGCGCGATTTTCCTCGGCGGCAGCGACCTGCACACCTGCACCGGCTCGGTGTTGCACTCGGCGGCGGGCAATCTGGTGCTGACCGCCGCGCATTGCCTGGGCGGCGGTGGCCCAGCGACCTTCGTCCCCGGTTTCGCCGGCAAAGCCACGCCTGACGAGGTGTGGACGTTGGGTGCGCTGTACCTGGATCCGCGGTGGGTGGCCAACAAGGATCCGCGGGCCGACTACGCGATCGCCCGGGTCGGCCGCGCCGACGGCGGATCGGTCGAAGCCCAGGTCGGTTCGGCGCTGTCGCTGGGTTCTGCACCGGCGAAAGGCAGCCGGGTCAACGTGGTCGCCTACCGTGTCGGCGTCGGCGGCATGCCCATCGGCTGTCAGGCCAGCACGGGAATCAGCGACGGTGGCTATCCGGAGCTGCCGTGCGCAGGCCTGGTCGAGGGCACCAGCGGCGCGCCCTGGATCAGCGGCTCGACGGTCACCGGGGTGATCGGCGGCCCGCAAGGCGGCGGGTGCGCGGAGAATCTGTCCTTCTCGTCACCGTTCGACCAGCACATCACCGATCTTTTGGCGCGCGCTGAGGCCGGTGGCCCCGGCGACGTGCCGCCGGCTGCCTTCGACGACGAGTGTTGAGATTCAGCTGAACTGATTGAGCGCGCGCACCTTGTTCATCACATCCAGCGCCGCGACCTTGTAGGCCTCGGAGAACGTCGGGTAGTTGAACACCGCGTCGACCAGGTATTCGACGGTGCCCTCGCAGCCCATCACGGCCTGCCCGATGTGCACCATCTCGGTGGCGTTGCTGCCGAAAATGTGTACCCCGAGCAACTTCAGGTCCTCGGTGGAGACCAGCAGCTTGAGCATCCCGTAGGAATCACCGGCGATCTGACCGCGGGCCAGTTCGCGATAGCGGGCGACGCCCACCTCATACGGCACTGAGTCCTTGGTGAGAGCAACCTCGGTGGCGCCGACGTAGGAAATCTCCGGGATCGAGTAGATGCCGATCGGCTGCAGTGCGGTCAGGCCGCGCACCGACTCGCCGAACGCGTGGCAGGTGGCTACCCGGCCCTGGTCCATCGAGGTCGAGGCGAGCGCGGGAAAGCCAATGACGTCGCCGACGGCGTAGATGTGGTCGACCTTGGTCCGGAAGTCCTCGTCGACGAAAATCCGTCCACGGTTGTCGGCTTCTAAGCCCGCGTTCTCGAGGTCGAGGTGCTCGGTTTGGCCTTGGCGTCCCGCCGAATACATCACCGTTTCGGCGGGAATCTTCTTGCCGCTGGCAAGGCTGGTGACGGTGCCTTGCTCGCCGACCCGGACGGTGGTGACCTCTTCGCCGAATCGGAACGTGACCGCGAGGTCGCGCAGGTGGAAACGCAACGCCTCGATGATCTCGGGATCGCAGAAATCCAGCATGGCGTCGCGCTTTTCAACAATGGTGACCTTGGTGCCCAGCGCGGCGAACATCGACGCGTACTCGACGCCGATCACGCCCGCGCCGACCACGACCATCGAAGCTGGGATCGATTTGAGGTCGAGGATGCCGTCGGAGTCGAGCACCCGCTGCTCGTCGAATTCCACCCCCTCGGGACGGGCCGGTTTGGTGCCGGTGGCGATGATGATGCGTTCGCCGCTGACCGTGGTGCGTTCACCGCGGGAATGGTCTTCGACCAGCAGGGTGTGTTCGTCGCGAAACCGGCCCTGCCCGGGAATGAGATCGACCCGGTTACGCATCAGCTGGTTGCGCACCACGTCGGCTTGCTTGCCGATGACATGCTGAGTTCGCGACAGCAGGTCGGCCGGTGTGATCTTGTCCTTGACCCGATAGCTCGCGCCGTACAGCTCGCGCTGGTTCATCCCGGTCAGGTACAGCACCGCCTCGCGCAGCGTCTTCGACGGGATCGTGCCGGTGTTGACGCAGACCCCGCCCAGCATCTGCCGCTGCTCGACGACCGCGACCGATTTGCCCAGCTTGGCCGCCGCGATGGCAGCCTTCTGCCCGCCGGGACCTGACCCGATGACGACCATCTCGTATTCCAGCATCGAACCCATGAAGAAACATCTACGCCGGTTCTCGGCCGCGTGCACGCCGAGCAAGGCGACATACGTGTGAACAATCCGTTCACGTGTTGTCCCCAGCTGCGAGTTTGTGCACAGCGCACCCTCGGCGCGGTCCGCGCCGCCGGCGGGCTGACAGTGCTGGTTGCCAGCGTGTGCGCCATGACCAAGCAGCGACCTGACTTTGAACTGAATCGCCCCGGCGCGGTGATCGCCGCACTCCCGGCCGTGCTGGGCTTCGTGCCGGAGAAATCGCTGGTGCTGATTTCGATCGACGACGGCGAACTGGGGTCGGTGATGCGGGTCGACCTCGGCGAGGCGCTGGTTGACCGGATCGGCCCTCTCGCGGAGGTTGCCGCCGCCGCCGGCCCGGAGGCGGCCATCGCGGTCATCGTCGACGCCGACGGTGCCGGCTGCCCGATGTGCAACGAGCAGTACCGCGACCTGTGCGCGACGCTCACCGAGGAGCTGTCACAGCGCGACATCGTGCTGTGGGCCGCACACGTGGTGGACCGGGTGGCCGCCGGGGGGCGCTGGCACTGCGTGGACGGCTGCGGCGCGGGCGGCGTTATCGATGACCCGTCCGCGTCGCCGCTGGCGGTGGCGGCAGTGCTCGACGGCCGTCGCCTATATGCGCGGCGCGCTGATCTGCAGGCCGTCATCGCGGTCGACGACCGGGCCCGAAGCGCGGCGCTGGCCGATCTGATCGCCGCACAGGTCGCCTCGCGTGACGCCGCACACCGTGCTGATCCGGCTGCCTGCGTCCGCCGTGACATCGAGGACGCCATGGCCGCGGCGGTCCGTGTTGGAAAGGGACAACAGCTCTCCGATGCAGAGCTCGCAGGCCTGGCCTGCGCGCTGGGCGATGTGGAGGTACGTGACACGCTGTACGCCCTGGCGGTCGGCCAAACCGCGGGGGAGGCCGAGTCGCTGTGGGCACTGCTGTCGCGCAGACTGCCAACGCCGTGGCGGGTGGAGGCACTGGTGCTGCTCGCGTTCAGCGCCTATGTCCGCGGCGACGGCCCCCTGGCCGGGGTGTCGCTGGAGGCCGCGCTGCACTGCCAACCCGGCCACCGGATGGCAGGCATGCTCGATCAGGCCCTGCAATCGGGCCTACGGCCTGAGCACATTCGCGAACTGGCTGTCACCGGTTACCGGCTGGCCAAGCGCCTCGGTGTATGCCTGCCGCCTCGTCGGGCGTTCGGCCGACGAGGCGTCTGAGGCTTAGACCTTTTCGACCTTGACGGCGTGCGCCATCTCGTGCGGCAGGCTCACGTTCTCGTGGCCCGGTATCACGATCGTCACGCCGCCGGCCGGGTTGGTCTCGACGGTCACGCGGGCGTTGGGAACGACGCCGGCGTCCTTGAGACGGGTGATCAGGTCGATGTCGCCCTGCACGTGTTCGGTGAGCTGACGCACCACGACCGCGACGGGTGATCCGGCCGGCAACTCCGTCAACCGCACCAGATTGGGCTCCTGGTCGCCGAACCCGGGCCCGACACCCAAATCCAACAGCCCGGGAATCGGGTTGCCGAACGGCGACGTGGTCGGGTTATTGAGGACTTGCACAAGCCGACGCTCGACGTCTTCGCTCATCACGTGCTCCCACCGGCAAGCCTCGGCGTGCACTTCCTCCCAGGGCAATCCGATGACATCGACCAGCAGCCGCTCCGCGAGCCGGTGCTTGCGCATCACGGAGATGGCCAGTGCGCGGCCCTTGTCGGTCAGCTCGAGGTGGCGGTCGCCGGCCACGTGCAGCAGCCCGTCGCGCTCCATCCGCGACACGGTTTGGCTGACCGTGGGTCCGCTCTGGTCGAGCCGCTCGGCGATCCGGGCACGCAGCGGAGTCACGCCCTCTTCCTCGAGATCGTAAATGGTCCGCAGGTACATCTCGGTGGTGTCAACCAGGTCGTTCATTCCGCACCCTCCATTGCCGCTGAGTCTACTTGTCCAGCTGCGTGAATGGTCTGCCAACACTCCCCGCACGGCAGTATGCCCGCCGCTGGCGCGACGGGCATACTGATTCGTGCTGATCTGGGCCGTGTCAGCTTGCGTAGGACCGCAGTCGGTCGGCCCGCTCGCCGTTGCGAAGCTTGGCCATAACCTCGCGCTCGATTTGGCGAACCCGTTCGCGAGATAGACCGAACAGCTTGCCGATCTGGTCAAGCGTGCGGGGCTGCCCATCGTCGAGGCCGAAGCGCAACCGGATCACGTGATGCTCGCGCTCGTCGAGCGTGGCGAGCACCGTGCGGATGTCGGTGTGCAGCAGTTCGGCGATCACCGCGTTCTCCGCGGACATCGCTTCGGCGTCCTCGATGAAGTCACCCAGCGGCGCCTCTTCCTCGGTACCGACCGGCATATCGAGGCTCACCGGGTCGCGGCTGTGCTCGAGCAGGTCGTTGATCTTCTCGATCGGAATGCCCGACTCGGCAGCGAGTTCCTCGTCAGTGGCTTCACGGCCGAGGTTCTGGTGCATCTCGCGCTTGATTCGCGCCAGCTTGTTCACCTGCTCGACGAGGTGAACCGGCAGCCGGATGGTCCGGCTCTGGTCGGCCATCCCCCTGGTGATCGCCTGCCGGATCCACCAGGTCGCGTAGGTCGAAAACTTGAATCCCTTTGTGTAGTCGAACTTTTCCATCGCGCGGATTAGACCCAGATTGCCCTCCTGGATGAGGTCCAGCAGCGGCATTCCCCGGCCTGTGTAGCGCTTCGCCAACGACACGACCAACCGTAGGTTGGCTTCCAGCAGGTGGCTCCGTGCTGCTTGGCCGTCGCGGACTACGGTCGCCAACTCGCGTTTGCGGTTCTCGCCGAGCCGCTTGCGGGTCTCGAGCAGGTGCTGGGCGTACAGGCCGGCCTCGATGCGCTTGGCGAGTTCGACCTCGTCGGCTGCATTGAGCAACGCCGTTTTGCCGATCCCGTTCAGATACACGCGCACCAGGTCCGCGGCTGGGCTCTGAGCATCCAGATCGCTGTCAACCCGGCTTGTGGTGGCATTTGCCATGGCGGCCTCCTGATAGGCGTGAGCAGTCATCGGGTACAACGACCAGCGTGGGTGATGAGTTCCCACTCGGCGGCCGTCTCACACCTGTTGACGTGCGCGAATGTCCGCTTGTTCTAAGAATGTGCTGAGAACCCGGTGCAGCACCGGGTTATTCGGAACCGTCGAATTCCGTGTTCGGCGATTCCGGTTGCGGCGCTGGGCGAGTGTGTTGCTCGAGTGCCGGACGTTCGGCGGTGGGGAACAGCGGGGTGCGCCGCGCGACCCCGTCGAATCGCCGAGGTTCGTCAGCGCGGAGCGGCGGTCGGTCGTTGGCGATCAGCACCGCCATCCACGGCAACGGCACCGATGCGGCAATGATCAGAAGCGAGATCAGACCGTTGTGCCACATGCCATATGCGACGGCAGCCAGAATCAGCGCCGGAATCCGGAAGGCCATCAGCGTCAGATATTTCCGAACCCGCTGGCGGTGCTGCACCTCGTATGAAGGCGCTGCGGCGGTGATGAGTACGGGCCGACCGTCGTCGTCGAAACCCAGCTCAGTGCCGCGCTTCATTTCTCTACTGTTCCACATTTCGGCGACCCCGTCGAAGGTGGTTCCGGCACAATATGAGACATGCAGACCCAGACGATCGAGCGCACCGAGACCGACGAACGCGTCGACGACGGGACCGATAGCGATACTCCCAAGTACTTCCACTACGTCAAGAAGGACAAGATCGCTGAAAGCGCCGTGATGGGCACGCACGTCGTGGCGCTGTGCGGTGAGGTGTTCCCGGTGACCAAGGCGGCCAAGCCGGGTTCTCCGGTGTGCCCGGACTGCAAGCGGATCTACGAGACGCTCAAGAAGAGCTGACCCGATCGGCGCTGACGTGAGGCGGTTCGTCCGCTAGGCCGTCGGTGTCGTCGGCGCCTTCAGCCTTGGTGCGTGATATCAGCCACCGCCGCAGCCTGTGGGCATGGGTGCGCGGGGCCGGCCACTCCTCTTGGATGGCGGCGTTGAACTCCGCGCCCAGCATGATGGCGAAGCCCGCGAAAAACGCGAACAGCAGGAACGCGATCGGTGTGGCAAGTGCGCCGTAGGTGTAGCCGGTGCCGGTGATCCACCACAGGTAGATGCGCAGCCCCAGCGTCGCGATCACGAAGGCCACACTGGCCAGTGCCGCACCGAAGATCAGCCGGTGCGACGGCAGCGGTTCGGGCAACGCGACGCGATACAGGATCACCACGGTGATGATCAGGCCGGTGAGCAACGCCGGGTAGTAGCCGTAAGCCAGCACATCCTGCAGACCGTCGGGGATGAGTTGGGCGAGCTTGCGCGGGCCGCGCACCATCAGCGGGGCGGTGACGATCAAAAAGAGCAGCATCACCACGTACAACAGCAGCGCGAACAGCCGCTGGCGCACGGGATGGCGCAGCGGGGTCTGATCGTGGGCCTCGACCACCGAATCGACGAACGCGGAAATTGCCGAGGATCCTGCCCACAGTGAAATCAAAAAGCCCAACGACACCACTTCGCCACGGGCGCCCCGGTCGATGTCGGCGATCGTCGGCTCGATGATCTCGTGGACCACGCTCGGCGAGAAAACCTTGTTCGACATGGACACTAGGCGTTGTTCGATCACCGACATGGTGTCCGGCCCGAACAGCGGCGCCACGTAGGCGAGGCTGCCCAGCATTCCCAACAACAGCGGGGGCAGCGACAGCGCCGACCAGAACGCCGCCTGCGCC
>Ga0187781_10002271_pt1 | contig 14659 bp, 16 predicted proteins | sample 0715_SJ02_MP02_2_FD_132447 | JGI IMG/M metagenome (GOLD analysis project Ga0187781, IMG submission 132447) | Tropical peat soil microbial communities from peatlands in Department of Meta, Colombia - 0715_SJ02_MP02_20_MG | ecosystem: Environmental > Terrestrial > Soil > Wetlands > Peat | place...
GCCGGTCTTCGGCCGCGGCCAGGTGTCAACGTACATTCTCGCCGGCCTTGGCGATCCGAGCGAAGCAATTCTGTCGGCCTGCGCAAAACTGATCGCGCTCGGCGTCTATCCTTTTGTCGTGCCATTCGTGCCCATTTCCGGCACGCCGATGGAAAGCCACCCGCCGCCGCCGCCGGCGTTCATGCACGGCATCCTTGGACCCTTGGCGAAGATGCTGCGCGCCGCGCGCCTCAACGCCACTGATATCAAAGCCGGTTGCGGCCGCTGCGGCGCGTGCTCGGCGCTCTCGACCTACGAGCGGGAGACGGCGATATGATCTTCGAGCCATTTCCAAATTTCCTGCCGGCAGAGTACCGCGTCAAATTTGCCACTGAAGCGTGGGAGAAGCGGGAGGCCGCGGTGCTCCGCCGCAAGGTTTTTTGCGAAGAGCAGGGAATCTTCGTCGGCAACGACCGCGATGCCATCGACGTGACGGCAATCACCATCGTGGCGATTTCGTCGTTTGCGGTCGCGTCGCAGGAAGTCGTTGGCACCGTGCGCATTCACGCGGCGCAACCGGGCGTCTGGTGGGGTTCGCGGCTGGCGGTCGCCGGCGAGTACCGCAGAATTTCGGCGCTGGGCACGTCGCTGATCCGGCTTGCGGTCTGCTCAGCGCACGCGCGGGGCTGCCGGCGCTTCTTTGCCCATGTGCAATCGCAGAACGCGCCAATGTTCCAGCGGCTGCATTGGCACACCATTGAGGAAATCGTGCTGCATGGGCGGCCGCACCATTTCATGCGCGCCGATCTTAATCATTATCCGCCAATCGCGGATGCGGAGACCGGCTTCCTGTCCCTGCCAAAGGCGGCGTGATGCTCGGCTCGGTCGCGCTCGGGTCGATTGCCGAAAAGATGCGCACCAGTCGCGGGCTTTCGGCCAAGGGTGACATTGTTGCGGTGGCCGCGCGACTTTCGCTGTCGGCGGAGTCGGTCATCGCCGTCGGCGATGATTGCGCCGCAATCGCGGACGGCGACGGCTATCTGCTGCTCGCCATCGAAGGCTTCATCAATGAATTCGTCGAGCGCGATCCCTGGTTCGCCGGCTGGTGCGGCGTCATGGTCAACATATCCGACGTCGCCGCCATGGGTGGCCGGCCGATCGCCGTAGTTGATGCGGTCTGGGCCTCGGGCGAGAGCGGTGCGACGCCAATTCTTGATGGGCTCAAGGCGGCCGCGCAGGCCTATTCCGTGCTGGTGGCCGGCGGTCATACCAACGCGCACACCGACCGAGGTCAGCTCGCGGTCGCAATCCTCGGCCGCGCCAAGCGACTCCTCACCTCGTTCGACGCGCGCCCGGCCGATAGGCTGATCGCGGCGATCGATTTGCGCGGCCGCTACCGCGAACCGTTCTCCAACTGGGAAGCGGCGACCGATGCGCCGCCGGCGCGCCTGTCGGCCGACCTTGAAATATTGCCATCGCTCGCCGAGGGGGGATTATCCGTTGCCGCCAAGGACGTGTCGCAAGCGGGCCTCGTCGGAACAGCGATGATGTTGGCGGAGTGTTCGCGCGTCGGCGTTCGCATCGACATCACCAAAGTGCCGAGACCGCCCGGCGTCATGCTTGAGCGCTGGCTGCAAACCTTCCCGAGCTACGGATTTCTTGTGGCGGCGCCGCGATCGAAAGTGCCGCAAATCCTAGCGCGCTTTTGCGACCGCGGCATCGCCGCCACCGACATCGGCGAATTTACGGCCGATCACCGGGCAGTGATCACCGACGGAAGCGAGACCGAGACGATTTGGGATTTTGCACAGGCGCCGCTGATCGGCTGCGCCGCGCCAATGGTGCCGGCATGAGCGGGCCAGCGCGCATCGCCATTCTGGCGCATTCCACCAATCCGCGCGGCGGCGTCGTGCATGCGCTCGAACTCGGCGACGCCCTGGTCCGTTTGGGCCATCGAGCCACCGTGTTCGCGCCGGCCGCGCCGGGTACGGCGTTTTTTCGCCGGACCATTTGCGAAACGATTTGCGTCCCTGCGTCTCCTGCCGGCCGCGACGTTCGCACCATGGTCGAGGTGCGCAGCGCGGATTATGTGACGTATTTCGAGCGAGCGGAAAACCGCCATTTCGATGTCTACCACGCGCAGGACGGCATTTCGGCAACCGCACTGGCGACGCTGAAAGAGCGCGGGCTGATAGGCGCCTTCGCGCGCACCGTCCATCATGTCGATACGTTCGCCGATGCGCGCCTGTCCGCTCTGCAAATCCGCGCCATCCGCACGGCCGATCAATGGTTCGTCGTCGGCCGCTTGTGGCGCGACTGGCTAGCGCGCGAATTCGGCAAGGATGCGGTTTACGTCGGCAACGGCGTCGACACGTCGCGTTTTTCGCCGCATGCCGACGCAACCGACGTCGAATTGCGCGAGCGCCTCGGTCTGCCGCCCGGCGCCGTCGTTTTCCTATCGATCGGCGGAATAGAGGAACGCAAAAACACCGTTCGCATTTTGCAGGCATTTACGATGCTGCGGCCGCAATATCCGCAAGCGCGACTGGTTATCGCCGGCGGTGCGTCGCTTCTGGATCACAGCGAATATCAGGCGCGGTTTGCCGGCCTGCTGGCACACTGCGGCAGCTCGGCCGCCGCCGTGGTCCGCCCTGGCCCGCTGCAGCAAAAATTGATGCCCGCGCTTTATCGTGCCGCCACGTCTGTGGTGTTCCCCTCGACCCGTGAGGGTTTTGGGCTCACCGTGCTTGAAGCCATGGCTTGCGGCGTGCCGGTTGTGACCTCGCGCATCCCGCCATTCACCGAATATCTGGGCGAAGACGACGTCGCCTGGTGCGATCCCTTCGCCACCGACTCAATCGCCGACGCGATGGTTGCATCACTCGATCCCGTGCTCCGCTCGCGGCTGATCGCAAAAGGATTTGCGGTGGCGGCGCGTCACCACTGGGCCACGACCGCGCGGGCGCATCTTGCGGCTTACGCAAAACTCGCGGAGCCGGCGCATGCCTGAGATGCGCTTTCGTATTCGCTGGCCCGACGGCACGACGGAGGATTGTTATTCGCCGTCGCTGGCGATCAAGGACTTTTTCGCCGTGGGGGCAAGCTATCCGCTCGCCGAATTCGTCACCCGCAGCCGCACCGCGCTCCACATCGCCAGCGAACGCGTGAAGGACAAATACGGCCGACGCTGCTCGCGGGCCGCGGCGCAGCTGGCGCGCATTGAGGCTGCAGCCCAAGGTTTTACTGCCTTGCCCGACGCCCGTGTGGTCGTCGACGCCTTCGAAGATTGACCGGGAGCCGCGGATGGACCGGAAGACTCCCGCCGTGCATCACGATGTTGCCGTCATCGGCGGCGGGCAGGCCGGCCTGTCGATGAGCTGGTATCTGAAGCAGAGCAACATCGAGCACGTGGTGTTTGAGAAGGAGCGCGCCGGTCACGTCTGGCGCACCGAGCGTTGGGATTCGTTTTGTCTGGTGACGCCGAACTGGCAGTGCCAACTGCCCGGATTTCCCTATCGCGGCGCCGATCCCCACGGCTTCATGTTGCGCGATGAAATCGTCGCCTATATTGACGCGTTCATAGCATCTTTTGATCCGCCCCTGTTGGAAGGCGTGAAGGTGCAGTCCTTGCGCCATGACGAGGCTCGTGGCTTTCGCATTGACGCCGGCGACGGCACTTACCTCGCGGATCAGGTGGTTATCGCCTCCGGCGGTTATCAGGTGCCGGTTATTCCACGCTGCGCCGAACGATTGCCGCCCGACATCGTGCAAACCCCCTCTTCGCTTTATCGCAGTCCCGACGCGCTGCCGCCGGGCGCCGTGCTGGTCGTCGGCAGCGGACAATCCGGCTGCCAGATCGCCGAGGATCTGCATCTTGCCGGCCGCCAAGTGTTTTTGTGCGTCGGCGACGCGCCGCGCGTGGCACGGCGCTATCGCGGCAAGGACGTGGTCGAGTGGCTGCACTTGATGGGCTATTACGATCTGCCGGTCCACCAGCATCCCTTGCGCGAGGGGGTGCGCGACAAGACCAACCATTATGTGACAGGCCGCGACGGGGGCCGAGACATCGATCTGCGCCAGCGTGCGCTCGAAGGCATGGAGCTCTACGGCCGGCTTCTCGATGTTGCCGGCGATCAGCTCCTTTGTGCCGACGATCTCGGCTTCTGCCTCGATCAAGCCGACCAAGTTTCTGAGAGCATAAAGACCAGCATCGATAGCTTTATCGCCAAGAACGGCATCGCCGCTCCGGAGGAGGCCCGCTATCGGGCGGTGTGGATGCCGGCGCGCGAACGGCCGCAGCTGAATTTTTGTGCCGCCGGCATCAGGTCGGTTGTGTGGTGCATTGGCTTTCGCACCGATTACGGATGGGTCGATTTGCCGGTATTCACTGGCCGCGGCCAACCGTACCACATGCGTGGCGTCACTCCGGTCGCCGGCATTTATTTCCTCGGGCTGCCTTGGCTTTATACATGGGGGTCGGGCCGCTTCTCCGGCATCGCCAGAGATGCCGAATATCTCGCCGAGCACATTAAAGCGCGCAGGAGGTTTGCAGGCACCCAATCTTGCGTTGCTGCCGTAAACGACGCCGCAATTGGCACGTGACACGCAGATCGCGCGTAAGGCCTCTCTTTGATCTTGGGTTCGTCGCCGTCGACCTACGCGGCCTTTTGCTTCCAGCGATGGATTCTACCGCATGCGCGGCAAAGTAGCGAAAAGCAGCCCGGTTCCTTGGGGGGAGCCCGACAGCCCGAGCGCCCGGATTTTGCGTTGTGGTCTTAATAGCTTGACCCAATCTGGGAAGACACAAGACTTCGCCCGCTGCACGCTTTCGATCGGTTTCAGTCCGCCTAAAAAGCGGGTGTTTCGAGGAGCAAGGCGTCGAAGAGGCCAGACTTTGAAGTAAGATGCTCGCGTCTTAGTCTGGCCAAAAGCTCCATTAGCTGTCACAACGCTGTGACGAAGCTCCGCGCAGAAGCCTGTTACATTGAGCGATATCCAAGGAGACGACCGTGGCACAAGAGCAGAAACCATTCGAAGAGTTCGGCGCAATGGCGAGACAAGCCATGGCGCAGGTTCAGAACGCAACGGAGCAGTATTTTGGTTTAATTGAAAAGAGCATGTCATCGTCGCCATGGGCGAGCAACGACCTGAATAAAAAAATGCTGAACTTCGCCCAGCAGAACGTTGCCGCGGGCTTTGAATTTGCGGAGAGGCTGAGTCACGCGAAGGACTTTTCAGATCTTCTTCGAATACAGAACGAGTTCATGCAGACGCAATTGAACTCTTTTGGTAAGCGGGTAAGCGATATCGGCGAAGCGTCCGGCAAAGCCGTTATGGACGCTATTGAGAAAACGCGTCAGCAAAAACCGTGACATTCATTCCTGATCGATTGGACATTCTTCAACGCGTACGTGCATGCTTTGGTAAAGCCGCGTCCAGCGCAATCCGACACGGCCGCTTCGCCTCCGCCTTTTTATTCATTCTCGGGCCGAGCAGTTTATCGGGGCAGCTTGAGCCGCCAGGATGAAAGGCTCACTGCAGCGCCGCGTTGCGTTGTTGCAGGCACTGATTGCGGGCGACGGTAAGGTCGCCATCAAGCGCGGTCGCGATGTCGGCCGGCAGGATGCAGTGGGGCGAGGCATCGCGCACCCGATAAGCGGCGCTGCAATAACCTTGCGGCAGTTTCTTGTTGGCAAGGCAGTTGCCGCGATCCTCCACCGCCTGGTCGGCCAGGCGTTTGCACGCTTCCGACCAGGACGCATCATGGTCGGCGCCGGCGCTGGTCAGACAAGCCTTGTAGCGGCTTTCCGCGGCGGCTTTGTCCGCCGCCAGGCGTTGCTCCGCTAGTTTTTGTTGGGCGACTGTGCGCGCCGCCTCGGCGCGTTGCCGCCCATAGGCGTGAAGCGCCTCTGCCAGATGCTGTTCGTTGTGTTGCGCGTCGCGTGCCGGCAAATAGACAGCGTAGTAATAGCCGACACAATACGAAGCGAGCAGCAATGCAGCGATCACGCTGAGCTTGAGGAATGTGTTCATCGCCACGCCAAATCACCGCAGCTTTCAACGCGAGAATATCGATAAATCGGGGTAAATAAAGGCTGGCGGCCGGCCCGGGATGGACGACGAGTCGCCGGCATTGCTGCACTGCGGCGTTGTCAATCACATGTTCATGGGAGGCGCCGCGCGGCGGCACGTGACTTCGGCAAAGAAAACAGCAACAAAGCCCTCGTTCAAGCGAGCTGGACGCGTCGAAGTCAGCATTTGCCAAGGTGCCGAGGGCGGTAGAAGCGGCGGGATCTGTTATGTGGGCAAGCAATGAACTGAAAGAATGGCATGACTTCTACCTGCTGGTAGGAACCGCAGGAGCAACTTTGCTCGCCTTGCTCTTCGTCGCCGTCTCGCTTGGCGCCGGTTTTCTGACTGAAGAGCGCCAGTCGGCAACGCGAACGTTCATGAGTCCAGTCGTCGTGCATTTTACCAGCGTGTTCTTCTTGTCGGCGGTCGCGTTATTTCCGTGGCATCAAGCGACCTTCTTCGCCGCGCTGATTGGCGCTACTGCTTTCATCGGCGCAATTATCTCGACCTACATCACGGTCCAAGTCGTGCGCACCGATACCACAAACTATTTGGAGGATTACTTAGCTTACGGCCTATTGCCCGTCCTCGGCTATCTTGCGCTGCTCGCAGCCGCCGCGTCGATCTATCAGGAGAAGGAGTTTGGCCTCGATGCGCTGGCGGGCGCTCTTTTGTTATTGGCGATTGTCAACATCCGCAATGCCTGGGACCTCACGCTCGCTATGGCCCGCCGGCGCCGGCGAGAAGACTAACGGATACTGACTGCCGGCATTGCCGTTGCAAGTTCAACTGAAGCCGCTACGAACGCTCCCATTGGGCGCGCAATCGCCCCGTTTTTTGAGGTGGCACCAACGCGACCCCAGGCCAAAAAATTTTTCGCTGACCCGGGAATAAACCCGGCTTTCGCCCAGTCTGGTCCCTGAAAACCGCAATCTCGCGTCCGTCGCTGACACGGGTGACTTAAAGGAGACCGACAGTGGGCGAATTCGATCATGGGAACGGCCTTAACCGCCGAAAAGTCCTGGAATGCATGACCTGGGTCGGCACCGGCGTCCTGTGGACGATTTCCGGCGGCGTTCCCCACTCCGTCGGGCTCATAGGAGAGGCCAAGGCAGCACAGACACGTGGGCTTAATTTCGTGCAAATCAGTGACAGCCACGTCGGGTTTGATAAGCCGGCCAACCCGAATGCGCGCGGCACGCTGGAAGAGGCGATCGCAAAGATAAACGCCTTGGCGGAAAAGCCGGCGTTCATGATCCATACCGGCGACATCAGTCACCTGTCGAAGGAAAAGGAATTCGCTGACGCCTACAGCATCATTTCGCAGTCGCGGCTCGACGTGCATTACGTCCCGGGCGAACACGATTTTCTCGATCCGGAGCAGAAACTCTACCACGAACGCTTCGCGCGCGCCGCCAAGGGGTCGGGTTGGTATAGTTTCGATGCCAACGGCGTTCACTTTATCGGGCTCAACAATGTCGTCGATCTCAAAGCTGGCGGACTAGGCAATCTCGGCGCCGATCAGCTCGAGTGGCTCGCGGACGACGTCAAAGGGCGCTCGGCTTCGACGCCGATCGTCGTCTTCGCTCATATCCCGCTGTGGACGGTCTATCAGGATTGGGGCTGGGGCACCGACGACGGCGCGCAGGCGCTGTCTTATCTCAAGCGGTTTGGCTCGGTGACCGTGCTCAACGGCCATATCCATCAGGTGATGCAAAAGGTGGAGGGTAATGTCACTTTCCATACGGCGCGTTCGACCGCGTTCCCGCAGCCCGCTCCCGGCGCGGCCGCCTCCCCCGGCCCGATGAAAGTCCCCGAGGAGCAATTGCGCCAAATGCTCGGCATCGCCGACGTCACCTTGAAAGAGGGCGAGCAGCACGTGGCGATCATCGATTCGCCGCTTAAGGGCTGAGGAAAGCAAACATGCTGCGTTCCATCATTGCTGCGGCCGGGCTTGGCGCGGCGACCGGCTTAATGCTTGCCGCGGGCGTGCTGCTCGCCGCGGCCGGCGATCCTGCCACGGTGTCGATTGACAACTTTACCTTCACCCCGGCGACGCTGACGGTGAAGGCCGGCACGACCGTGACCTGGATCAACAAGGACGATATTCCGCACGCTATCGCCTCGGCGAACAACGCCTTCGTCAAATCGAAGGCGCTCGATACCGACGACACGTACTCGTTCACCTTCACCACGCCAGGAGCCTACAAATATTTCTGTTATCTGCATCCGCACATGGTCGGCTCGATCACGGTCGAGGCCGCGACCGGTAGCGCCGCTGCGCAATAATGTTACAAAGGTTGTCATCCCATGATCCCTGGGACGCCGGGCATCATACAATGGCACAGGATGACGCGGTCGAACATGAACGGACGCGGCGTTTTCGCGACGCGGCGTTACCCCATCTCGACGACGTGTTCACGCTGGCGCGCTATCTCATCCGTGACACGGCTGATGCCGAAGATGCGGTACAGGAATGTTATTTGCGGGCGTTACACCATTTCGACAGCTATCGCGGGCCGGCGATGAAACCGTGGCTGCTCGCTATATTGCGCAACGTATGCAACGACGAATTTGCACGGCGGCGCAGTGAGGAAGTGCCGACAGATTACGTGCAGGACGAGCCGGCGATGGACAGGACGCCGCTATGGCAGGAGGCGCAAGCCTCGCCCGAGCGATCGATGTTAAGAGCGCAGGACGATGCCACCATCCGCCGCCTGATAGCGGAGCTGCCCGAGCCGTTTCGTGAAGTGATCGTGCTGCGCGAGATCAACGATCTCTCTTATCGGGAGATCGCCGAGGTTGCAGGCGTCCCGGTGGGAACGGTCATGTCACGGCTGGCGCGGGCGCGCACAATGCTACGCACGGCCTGGAACGCGGCAGAGGACGTTGCCGCGCCGCCATCTATCACTAACGCAAAGACAACCTCATGAATTGCGCCGAAGCCGAAGTTTTGCTGCACGCGCTGATCGACGGCGAGCTCGATGCCGGGCACGCGCGCGAGGTCGAGACGCATGCAGCAAGTTGTTCGGCTTGCGCGGAAAAGCTCGCTTCCTTCCGTGCTGTGCGCAAGGCGATGAGTAGTCCGGCGCTGAAAGAGACCGCGCCGCCGCATCTGCGCAGCCGCATCGAACAATCGCTGACGCCGCCGGCGCCAACAGCCGCGGCGCTGCGAAGTTTCTATCGGCCAACGCGGCGATCTTTCTTCGGCGGTTTTGCGCTCGGCGCCGGTCTGTCCGCAGCAATTGCCGCCGGTGTCGTTCTCACCATCGTTCCCAACAATCAGGGACAGGAGATTGCCGACGATCTTTTATCGGCGCATCTGCGGTCGCTGCAGGGCGGCCATCTGCTGGATGTGGCCACCAGCGATCAGCATACCGTCAAGCCATGGTTCAACGGCCGTATCGATGTGGCGCCGCCGGTTGTCGACCTGACAGCTGAGGGTTTTACGCTTCTCGGCGGCCGGCTCGACTACCTTGCTGGCGAACCGGTGGCGGCGATCGTCTATCAACGCCGCCAACACGTGATCAATTTGTTTATTGCCCGGCATTCGGCGGTCAAACCCGCCGGCGCTCCTTCTGAAAGTGTTCAGGGATATAATATTCGGCACTGGTCGCAAAACGGACTTGATCTGTGGGTGGTAAGCGATCTCGCTGGCGGCGAACTGGACGAGTTCGTGAAAAAAATCTCGAGGGGTTTGGCTGGCGCCGGCGCTTCGTAACAGCCGCCTGATTTGAGAGCCGTCCACGGCCCGCCGAATGGGCCGCTCGGCAAACAATTTACAAATTTATATAGAACTTGGAATTTTGTGCTTATTCACGCCGGCTTGCCGCGATGTATTTGCTCGTCTCGGCGAATGGGTAGTACTATACTAGTTCCATAGAATAAATGTCAGAAACCGCACTCCATTGTTGCCGTTCGGCGCAATCAGATGATCGGTCGCGGTCGCGGCATCTTAAGGAGAAATCAATGAAGTTGGTCCGCGCTTTGGTTGCGGTGGCTGCGTTTGTGAGTTGCGCCGGTGTTTTTCTGTCCGGCGCCAGATCGGCGCCGGACAAGGTCATCACGATAGGCTTCCAGAAATACGGCAATCTCATCCTGCTCAAAGGTCGCGGCGGCCTTGAAGGCCGGCTTGCTCCGCTCGGCTATAGAATTGAATGGCGGGAGTTTCCGTCTGGCCCGCCGCTGATGGAGGCGCTTAACGCCGGCGCCATTGATTTCGGACATGCTGGCGAAACACCGCCGATCTTTGCGCAGGCGGCGGGCGTTCCCTTCGTCTATGCAGCCTACGAGCAGCCGGCGCCCAAAAGCGAAGCGATCATCGTGCCGCAAAACTCGCCGCTCAAGACGCTGGCCGACCTCAAGGGCAAAAAGATCGCGCTCAACAAAGGATCCAACGTTCATTTCCTGCTGGTGCGCGCGCTCGAAAAGGCCGGCCTGAAATACTCGGAGATCGAGCCGACGTTTCTTGCGCCCGCCGACGCGCGCGCGGCGTTCGAAAAGGGTGCGGTCGATGCCTGGGTGATCTGGGATCCGTTCCTTGCGGCCGCCGAAGCAGCGACTGGCGCGCGCACACTGGCCGACGGCGTCGGTTTGGCGCCTAACCGCCAATTTTACCTTGCCACCCAGAAGTTCGCGGAGGCCGATCCTGCGGCGGTTGATGCGGTACTCGCCGGCATTGCCGACATCGATCGCTGGGCGGCGGGCAAGGAACGTACAGTCGCCGAGAAGCTCAGTCCCGGCATTGGCATTCCGGCACCCATTCTGGAAGTGGCGCTTAAACGCCAGACCTACGGCGTTAGTCCGCTCGAGGCCGAAGTGGTCGCCGACCAGCAGCGCATCGCCGACACGTTTTTCGGTCTTGGGCTCATCCCCAAGCAAATCCCCGTTTCCAGCATTGTCAGGAAACCGGCTTCATGAACATCGCCGCGCCTGCCCAGGCCAACGTGCTGTGGTTTTTGCCGACTCACGGCGACGGCCGTCACCTCGGCACGACAATCGGCGCCCGGGCTGTCACCCTTCCGTATTTGCGGCAGATCGCGCAGGCCGCCGACGATCTCGGTTATTACGGCGTGCTGCTGCCGACGGGACGAAGCTGCGAAGATTCCTGGGTCATCGCTTCGGCGATCGCGCCGTGGACCGAACGGTTGCGGTATCTCGTCGCTGTGCGCCCCGGGCTGCAATCTCCGAGCGTCGCCGCACGGATGACGGCGACGCTCGATCGGGTCTCGGATGGACGGTTGTTGATCAACGTCGTCACTGGCGGCGACCCCATGGAAAACAAGGGCGACGGAATTTTTCTCAGCCACGACGAACGCTACGAAGTCACGCACGAATTTCTTGCCGTCTACACGGCGCTGCTGGCCGGCGAGACGGTCAATTTCCAAGGCAAGCACATTCGCGTCGAGGACGGCCGGCTCCTGTTTCCGCCGGTGCAAAAGCCGCGGCCGGCGCTTTACTTCGGCGGGTCGTCTGCAGCGGCGGTCGACGTCGCCGCCGGCACAATCGACAAATACCTGACATGGGGCGAGCCGCCCGCGCAGGTGGCCGAGAAGATCGCGCCGGTTGCGGAACTGGCGGCGAAACGCGGCCGCCGCGTCAGTTTCGGCATTCGCCTCCACGTCATCGTGCGCGAAACCAATGCGGAAGCCTGGAAAGCCGCGGACGAGCTGATCGAACACGTCAGCGACGAGACCATCGCCACCGCGCAGACGATCTTCTCGCGCATGGATTCGGTCGGCCAGAAACGCATGATGGAGCTTCACGGCGGCCGCCGCGACAAACTTGAGATCAGCCCCAATTTGTGGGCCGGCGTCGGCCTCATTCGCGGCGGCGCCGGCACCGCGCTCGTTGGCGACCCGCCGACCGTCGCCGCGCGGATGAAGGAATACATCGCGCTCGGCATCGATACCTTCATCATGTCGGGATATCCGCATCTGGAAGAAGCTTATCGCTTCGCCGAGCTGGTGTTGCCGCTGCTGCCGGTGGCCGCGCCGGTGCGCGCCGCCGCTGCGAGCGTCAATACCGGACCGTTCGGCGAGATCATCGCCAACACGCAAGTACCGCAGCGCCAAACCGCGCAATCGTGAGGGTGCATGAAATTTCTCACCGCTGTCGGCGATCGATCCAAAGCGCTGACACAATGGGCGCTGCCCGTCGGCATCATCGCGGTCTGGGAGGCCCTGTCGCTCGGCGGCATCATTCCGGCGCGAGTTCTGCCGGCACCGACGGCGGTGGTCGCGGCCGGGTGGCACGCGACCGTCAGCGGTGAACTGCCACGCAATATGTGGGTGAGCTTCTGGCGCGCTTTTGTCGGCCTGGTGATCGGCGGCGGCATCGGCTTTGCCTTCGGCCTTGCCAATGGGCTTTCGCAGCGTTCCGACCGAATCTTCGACTCGACGCTGCAGATGGTCCGCAACGTTCCGCACCTCGCGCTGATCCCGCTGGTCATCCTGTGGTTTGGCATCGACGAAGAAGCGAAAATCTTCCTGGTGGCGCTCGGCGTGTTCTTCCCCATGTATATCAACACCCAGCACGGCATCCGCAGCGTCGACCCCCAGCTTATCGAAATGGGCCGGACCTACGGCATGTCGGCATCGACGCTGTTCCGGCGCGTGATCTTGCCCGGCGCTCTGCCCTCGATCTTTGTTGGGCTTCGCTATGCGCTCGGCATCATGTGGCTGACGCTGATCGTCGCCGAAACAATCGCGGCCTCGTCCGGCATCGGCTACATGGCGATGCAAGCGCGCGAGTTTCTCCTGGTCGATGTCGTCGTCATGAGCATCCTGATCTATGCGCTGCTCGGCAAGGCCGCGGACAGCGTGGCGCGGCTGCTGGAGCGATGGTGCCTGGCCTGGCATCCGGCGTTTCAGGCCGCGGAAAGCGCCGCGCGATGACCGTACAGCCGCTTCGCAACTTCGACGCCTTCGTGGAAGTCACGCCCGATGCCGGCGAAAACGAAAGGCGTCCGGCCGAAGTTGCCGTGAGCATTCGCGGTTTGCGCCGATCGTATGGGCACAACCAGGTTTTGCGGGGCGTCAATCTGGACCTTAATGACGGCGAATTTGTCGCCATCGTCGGCCGTAGCGGCTGCGGCAAGAGCACTCTTCTGCGTTTATTGGTCGGGCTTGAACAGCCGAGCGAAGGCGAAATTGAGTTTGGCGACAACATCGATCCGAGTTCGCAAAGCGGATCGATTAGAATCATGTTCCAGGAACCGCGCCTGCTGCCCTGGGCATCGGTATTGGCCAACGTTGAAGTCGGATTGGGCAGGGCGGTTACCGCGAGCGACCGCGAGCGTGCCATCGCCACCCTTCGCGAAGTCGGGCTCGAGGAGCGGCGCGCGGATTGGCCGTCGGTATTGTCCGGCGGACAGAAACAGCGCGTAGCGCTGGCTCGTGCGCTCGTGAGCTATCCGCGGCTACTTGCCTTTGATGAGCCGCTCGGCGCGCTGGACGCGCTGACCAGGATCTCGATGCAGCGGTTGGTCGAACGCGTTTGGCTCGACCAAAGATTCACCGCGATCATGGTCACGCACGATGTGGCGGAAGCGGTGGCGCTGGCAGATCGGGTGCTGATGATTGAGGACGGCCAGATCACCGTCGATCATCGAATTTTTCTTCCCCGCCCGCGCGAACGTGGCTCCGCCGAGGTTGCGGCGCTGGAAGGAAGAATTCTGCGCGAGTTGTTACGCAATGGTCAGCCGGCCTGACAGGCCACCGCTTTCGCGAGCCAAAAACTCAGTCGTTCTTGATCGCCGCTTTCGCCTCGGCCGTCGCTTGTCGGCGCATGTCCTCGAACAGCTTCCGGCCTGGCGCAATTTTTTGCTCCTCAGGAAAACCGGCAATGATGTCGTTGAAGATCCCCTGCACCTCATCCTTGAATTCGCCGTGCGGCAGAATGTAGGCGTCGTTCCTTTGGATGCCGAGCAAGACCCGCTCGCCGAGTTCGATCGGATCCATGCCGTCGGCCATATCGGGGTTGAATAATTCGGGTTTTTCAGAATCTCCGGCGCGGTGCGGTTCGTGTCCGGGCCGATGCTGCTCCGCTTCCAAAATCCGCGTCCGCGTCATTCCCGGACATAAGACGGACACGCCGATGTTATGCGCGCCCAAGGCAAGGCGGAGCGAATCGGTCAAGCCGCGCACGGCGAATTTCGATGTCGCATAAAGCCCACCGGCCGACGGCAGCGGAATGAGGCCGGCCATCGACGACGTATTGACGATATGCCCGCCCTCGCCATGCGCGATCATTTTCGGCAGAAAACTCACCAAGCCGTTGACCACGCCGCCGAGATTGGTGCCAAGCACCCAGTCCCAGTCTTCGTAGCTCGCGCTTTCGATCGGCAGATTTCCGTAAACGCCGGCATTGTTGCAAAGAACGTGCACTTTGCCGAACACCCGTTCGGCCTCCTCCGCCGCTGCGGCCATCGCCTTCCTGTCGGTCACGTCGACCTTGATGAAATGGTGATCCCGATTTGTGTTCTGGGCGAGGATGCGCGCCGCTTCGTCGAGGCGCTCCTGCAAGATGTCGGCGATGATGACTTTCATGCCGGACTTGAGGAAGACCTGCGCCATGCCGAATCCGATGCCGCTCGCGCCTCCGGTGA
>Ga0187781_10002272_pt1 | contig 14658 bp, 13 predicted proteins | sample 0715_SJ02_MP02_2_FD_132447 | JGI IMG/M metagenome (GOLD analysis project Ga0187781, IMG submission 132447) | Tropical peat soil microbial communities from peatlands in Department of Meta, Colombia - 0715_SJ02_MP02_20_MG | ecosystem: Environmental > Terrestrial > Soil > Wetlands > Peat | place...
CCGACCGGCCGCAACTTCGCGGCCGGCATGTCCGGCGGCATCGCCTATGTGCTCGACGAGGACGGCACCTTTGCCAGCCGCTGCAACATGGCGATGGTCGAGCTCGAGCCGATGCCGGGCGAGGAGGAGATCAACGCCCGCGTCTATCACCATGCCCGCGATCTCGAGAGCCACGGCCTGGTCGAGGCCATGGCGGACATGAGCCAGTTCGATGCGGCGCGGCTTTATCTCTTGATTTCTCGCCACGCACACTTTACCGGCTCCGCCATCGCCAAGAAAATTCTCGGCGACTGGGCCACCTGGTATCCGAAGTTCCGCAAGGTCATGCCGGTCGAGTATCGTCGCGCTCTCAAAGAGATGAAGGCCGAAGCAAGGGCCATGCAGGCGGCCGAATAGAGCGCACTGTGGGCAAGGTTACAGGCTTCCTCGAATACGAGCGCGAAGACCGCGACTACGAGCCGGTCGATGAGCGCATTCGGCATTGGCGCGAATTCGTGCTGCCGCTGCCGGAGGAAGATTATCGCACACAAGCCGCGCGCTGCATGAATTGCGGCGTGCCCTATTGCCAGGGTACCGGCTCGCTGCGCCCCGGCACGCCGGGCTGCCCGGTCAACAACCAGATCCCGGACTGGAACGACCTCGTCTATCACGGCGACTGGGACGAGGCTGCGCGCAACCTGCACTCGACCAATAATTTCCCGGAAGTCACCGGCCGCGTCTGCCCGGCGCCGTGCGAAGCGTCCTGCACGCTCAACATCGACGAGAATCCGGTCACCATCAAATCGATCGAATGCGCCATCGCCGACCGCGCCATCGCGCAAGGTTTGAAGCCCGAGCCGGCGGCCGTGCGCACCGGCAAGAAGGTCGCCGTCATCGGCTCGGGGCCGGCGGGGATGGCCTGCGCGCAGCAGCTCGCGCGCGCCGGCCATGACGTGCATGTCTACGAGAAGCTGGCCAAGGCCGGCGGCCTGATGCGCTACGGCATTCCCGACTTCAAGATGGAGAAGGTCCACATCGACCGCCGCGTGACGCAAATGGAAGCCGAGGGCGTGGTCTTCCATTACGATGCGCATGTCGGCGTCAATGTCGATGCCGCAAAGCTCGTCGCCGAATACGACGCGGTGGTGCTCACCGGCGGCGCCGAGAAGGGGCGCGATCTGCCGGTGCCCGGGCGCGAGCTCAAGGGCGTGCATTTCGCCATGGACTTCCTGCCGCAGCAGAACCGGCGCGTCTCCGGCGAGCCGGCAGCCGACGCCGAGCCGATCCTCGCCAACGGCAAACACGTCGTCGTCATCGGCGGCGGCGATACCGGCTCCGACTGCATCGGCACCTCGATCCGGCAGGGCGCGCTGTCGGTGACCAATTTCGAAATCCTGCCGGCGCCGCCGCTGCACGAGAACAAGCCGCTCACCTGGCCGAACTGGCCGCTGAAGCTGCGCACCTCCTCGAGCCACGAAGAAGGCGCCGAGCGCGACTTCGCGGTAATGACCACGCGCTTCTCCGGCGCCAACGGCTACGTCAAGAAGCTCCATTGCGTGCATGTCGACGCCAAGATGAAGTCCATTCCGGGCAGCGAGTTCGAGGTCGACGCCGATCTCGTTCTGCTCGCCATGGGCTTCGTGCATCCGGTGCACGAGGGCATGATCAAAGGCTTGAACCTTGCGCTCGACCAGCGCGGCAACGTGGCGGCCTCGACCGAGGATTATCGCACCTCGCTCGACAAGGTCTTCGCCGCCGGCGACATGCGCCGCGGCCAGTCGCTCGTGGTCTGGGCGATCCGCGAAGGCCGCCAGGCCGCGCACGCCGTCGACGCCTATCTCATGGGCGCAAGCGCGCTGCCGCGATAACTCTGGTTGGCGCGCCTAAAAGCGACCTTCCGCGTCGCCGCACGTGCGAACCAAGGATCAGCCGCTACTGAAGGACTTCCATCTTCACCTTGGCAACGCCCCGTTTGGTCATATCCAATTGCTTTGCAGCTGAATAAGAGACGTCAAGCGCCCGTCCTCTGACAAAGGGACCACGGTCGTTCACCCGGACAACGACTGAGCGCCCGGTGTCAACACTTGTAACGCGCACCCGCGTGCCAAACGGAAGTGACGGATGGGCTGCAGTCAGTTCGTCCGGATTAAGTCTTTCGCCGCTCGCCGTGCGAGAGCCCTCAGTGTAAAAGCTGGCTAGCGCCACCTTTGCATCACCCGGCGCTGCCCTATCGCGCGATGTTCCCGCGTTGGCAGCGACTGTGGAGACATGTCTGTGCCTGGTTGTTGGTAGTGACGCATACCGGCCGCCGGCGGACAGTTCCGACCTGCTGCTCGTGACTGGCGCCTGAGCGCACGCGGCGAGTGTCGCAATTGTTAGAGCAAGCGCGAACAACTGCGCAGGTTTCCGAAGCGGCATCCGGAATGCCGCGTTTCGTTTGGGCACCGCTTCGATCTCGAAAAGCGAAGTTGCGAAGCCGCTACCAGAAAACATGATGCACCCCCACCCCGTTGACCATCGACTCGAACGGCCGACGGCGGCACAACCGTGGCATCAAGCGACTGTGCGTCCGAAGGAGCTAATTTTTAGCTTCTATGTTGCTTTTTTGCTACGAATTGACGGAGCTGAATACCGCTGACGTGGCGAGACATGGCAGCGACGTGTTCGGAATGTGGCGTCTTTTAGCTCGGTTGGGGCGACGCGGGTTTGTTTGTCGTCGCTCCGACACTAGCATCTGCAAAATTCCGCGACGACTCACCAAGGGAGGACCAACATGCCCGCTGCCGCCAAATGGCTCGCCGTCTTCATCGCCGCCGCCGCTTTCGCAAGCCTTGCGCAGGCGCAGGATTCGCCGAACCGCAAGGAGATGAAGCGCGCCGATCTGAGCGGCACTCAGATGGAGGTCATTCTCTCGACCGCCGAATACAAGCCCGGCGAAACGATCCCGCGCCACATCCATCACGGCGAAGAAGCATTCTATGTGCTCGAAGGCGCAACCGTCGAGGCGCCCGACGGCAAGCAGATCGAGCTCAAGACCGGCTCGGGCTCGATCAACCTGCGCGATGTGCCGCATGCCGGCGTCAAGGTCGTCGGCGACAAGCCGCTGAAGCTCGTCACCGTGCACATCGTCGACAAAGGCGCGCCGCTCTACGACGCGCCGCCCAAGTAAGCCGCGCGCTCCCTTTCCGCTCATTCCCGCGCAAGCGGGAATCCAGAGGCTTGGTGCGGAGAGCTGGGTCCCCGGCTGGCGTTACTACAGGAGTTGGCGGCGTGACACGCTCCACTCAGATCGGTTGGTCCGCAGCATGAGCATATTCCACAAGACGAATGCCACTCGGCTGACGCCCTGGCTGTGCGTGACGACAGTGCCTTTATTTGCATTTTCTTGTGCATCGCTCGGGCCACAGCAGCCTCCTTGGGAGGGATGCCGTGCAGCATCCAAGACCGAGTACGAGAGCGCCAAGAGAGATTTTTTGTTGCAAACCAGCGTCGGAGCGTATGCAACGACCGGCCATTGGTGGCGGCGTTACTATTGGTATTGTCACTTGTAGTTCGTAATCGCAGACGAGTGAAGGAGGCTTCCGTGTACGCTTCTATCCGTCAAGGCAAGGCGAAAATTGGCATGGCCGAAGAGTTGACCCGCCGGATCAAGGAGGGAGCCATACCGATCATCAGCGATGTCGAAGGTTTTAGGGCCTACTATGTCGTCTATGCGTCCGACGACACTGTCACAGCGATCAGCATTTTCAACGACTACGCGGGAGCCGAAGAGTCGAACAAGCGCGCGCTCGCCTGGATCGAGCAAAATCTTACACCCTTACTTGTCGGCCCAGCCACCGCGATGGCCGGCCCCGTGATCGTGCATACCTTGGCATAGCGAGGCGCCTCGATTGCCTCAATGCTCGTCGCGGCTCTTTGCCGCCACGATCCAGGACTCTGCAATGGATAGGCGCTGCGAGCGAGCGCATCCCGGACGGTTCAAACAGATACGGATATCGCCTCGCTCTACCGCGCGGCGGCGGGGCCGACCGGCAGCGGCGGCCGCGGCGGGCCGCCGTCGAGTTCCTGGCGGGTTTTCGGCGGTGCGGCGTTTGGCGAAGCGCTCGGTGCGCCCGTCGCGGCGCGATTGGGAGCGGCGCCCGGCGCCGCCGGCTTCTTCGGTTCGGCCTTGGCCGCGTCGCCTTTGGCGTCGCCCTTGTTCGCCTCGTTTTTGTTTGTTTCGCTTTTGTTTGTTTCGTTCTTGCCGGAGCCGCCGGGCGCCGGCGACGCGGCGGGCGGCGCTCCGGCAGCGGGCGCCGGCTCGCTGCTGATGTCGGCGCGCGGCCAGGAGAAATCGTCGGCGCGTCCGTGCGGCGCGGGGAGCGCCTCGCCCCGGGTCAGCACCCGGGTCGCCAGCGCGTCCGGCTCTTTCTGCGCCGCGGCTTTGGCGGAGCCGAGAAGCTCGCCGCCCTCGCCGCCGCCGGCGGCATTGAGCGGCACCACCGGTCCGACCGCGGCTTTGGCGGCGGCGCCGCCCTTGGCGGGCGGCTGCTCTTCCGGCCCCGGCAAGGCAACCGGCACGACGCGGCTGGTCAGCACCCGGCGCAACTCGTGCTCGACATAATGCGCGAGCTTCTCGGCGCCGGACTTGGTGAAATTCAAGCCGTCATAGGTGCGCAGCCGGCGGGTCTGTCCTTCGAAGTCAGGCCCCTGCTGCGCGAAGCGGCCCTGATCGTCGACAAAGCCGTCCCAGATATCGACATAGACGATGCCGGCCTTTTCCGAGCGCGCGCGATAAAGCTCGTCGAGATAGCTCATGTCGCTTGTCGACTTGGCGCCGCGGATCGACGGCAGGCCGACCCAGAGTATCGGCACCCCCTTGGTCTTGAGCGCGGCGATCATCTCGTCGATGCGCTTGGAATAAAGCTCGGCCCATTTGTCGGTATGAAACTCATAGCTCGCACCGAGCGCGGGCGGCGGCGGTGCCGCCGGCGGCGGCTTGCGCTGTGCATCGGCGCCGGCCGCCGGCTGGTCGTGCTCGGGCGCGGTCGTGGCGCCGTCGCCCGCCTGCGTGCCGGCCGCCGGATGTGGCGGGAGACGCTCGCGCAGCGGCAGCCGGTCGTTGACGCCGAGCATGACCACGATCGCGCTCGGCTTCTCCGCCGCCAGCACTTCTTTCACGGCCTGCGACCAATCCGGCGAGTCGGCGCGCTGCTCGTAGCGGACCAGGCCCGCATAGGGCTTGATCCGGCGCACGATGCCGATCTGCGGCGTGTCGGTCAGCGCTTCCTCGAGCCCATAGCCGAGCCAGTCGGCGAGCTGGTCGCCGATGACCAGCACGGTCTCGGCCGGCGGCGTGTCCACCTTTTTCGGCGCCGGCGGCTTGATCGGCTCATAAGACTGCTGCCGCTGCTGCGTGAACGGATTGTACGGATCGTAGCCGCGGTTGCGATAATACGGCTCGCCCCCCCAGAACGGCCGGAAGAAATCGTTGAACTGCACGAGCTCGGGCCGCTCGCGCTGATCGAAGGCCGCGCGGCCGCCGACGAATTGTGCCCCGGCCGGCGCGGCCAAAGCCATGCCTGCCGCGAGGGTCGAAAGCATGAATGCAAGCCGCCGGTTCGTCGTCGTCATCAGCTCAAGGCCCGGTAATGCGGGCCGCGCCGTCCGCGCGGCACGCCCTATCGTGCGATATGGCATGCAGGGCCCGCAGCGCCAAGCCACCCGCGTAAGTGACGGATAATACGCGCCAAATAAAGCCAATTTGATGATGCGGCCGCGATCCGCGACCGCGGCCAGGGGTTCCCGATGAGGCTTCTCGGCGATTCGAGGCACTGCCTCATGAATTAGCGCTTACGCGGCCACCACCGCCATGATCTCCACCTCGATCAGAAAGCCGGGATTCGCCAAGGCGGCAACGCCGATCAGGGTGCTTGGCGACGGCCGGTTCACGTCCCACGGCACCGGCAGGGTGCGGTCGTTGAGCACTTTCAGAAAAGCCGGCACGTCGAGCGCATACATGCGGCGGAACACCACGTCGTCCCAGGTGGCTCCGGCGGCCGTGAGCTGCAGGGTGAGCCCGTCGAGCACGGCGGCATATTGCGCGCGCAGGTCGCCCGGATGGAGCGGCTGATAATTGTCGTCGGCCGGCGTTTGTCCGGCGATATAGACCAGCTTCGACGGCCTCTCCACCGTCAGCACGCGGGTGTAGTTCGGGTGACGAAACAATCCGGGTGGATTCAGATATTCGTGCGGCATGGCGATCCTACGATTTGCAGTAGCTGATTTTCTGCGCAGCATGATCTTTCCGGAAGCCGGTTCCACCCCCGGATCAAGTCCGAGCGCAGGCTTCCGGGATCATGCCCTAGCGGTGCATGCGCCTGACCGTAACACGCTCGCCCTCGTGATCCTTGTTGATGATCTCGGTCTCGTCCTTGCAGATCAAGACGTCATCGAGCGCGAGCCAGAGCGACGCATCGAGCTGATCCGAGGAGATAACGTGGAAGGTGGCGCCGGAACGCATCTTGATCACCGAGCCGTCGATGGCGACGAATTCGATTTCGTCGTCGTCGCAGGCCAGCGCCGGCCCCAAGCCGCAAAGCAAACCCGCGAGAATGACCGCGCTTGTCAGCGCCCGCATATCAGCCGCCCCTGGCCCGCCGGAGCGCGGCCTCGCCGGAGCCGACGCGCGAGCGAGATTGAAAACCATTCATGTCAAAAGCTATTGCAGCAAAAAAGACTCGCGCCAAGAATCATCGGGCCAACAATCATTCATGCCACGGATTGACAAACAAACCCACCATCCCGGTCGAGCCCTTGGTGTGCGAAGACGGCGAGCCGAATTTGGCGATGACTTCGTCGCGCGTCAGCCCGGGCGGCAACTCGTTGGGCTCCAAGTCGGTGGCGGTGAGAATGAACGTATAATGATGCGGCGTCGTGTTCGGCGGCGTGCACGGCCCGGAATAGAAGCCGACGCCCATCGTGCTCTTGCCGCCGACATAACTGTTGGCGAGCTTGCTCGTCTCGGCTTCGGCAAATCCGGTCACCGAAGCCGGAATGCCGTAAGCGACCCAATGACTGACGCCGGACGGCGCGCGGCCTTCGGGATCGAACATCATCATCACAAAGCTCCTGGTGCCGTCCGGCGGGTTGCTCCACGAAAACTGCGGAGACACGTTATCGCCCACGCAATTCGGATTGTTCGGTTGGTTGGCTTTGCTGTTGGCGACCCTCTTCGGCATGATTTTGCCGTCTTCGAACGTCGCCGATTTCAAGGTGAAGATGTCGGCTGCTTTGGAGCCGCCGGCCGCAAAGACCAAACACAGCGCCGCCAATGCGGGCGTCAACGCACGATGATTGTTGCGCATTGTCGTCTTCCTTGTGCGATCCAGCCCCGATGAACAGTAACATCACAAATGGTCACGCGATGAGCGTTACTTGTGGTTGTCTTTCTTCTGCTCGTCCTTCTGCGTGCTGTCGCGCTGGCCGGTATAGGCGATGCGCCAGATCGTGCCGCCGGTGTCGTCGGCAATGAGCAGCGCGCCGTCGCGGGTCACCGCAAGCGCCGCCGGCCGTCCCCAGACCTCCGCGCGCCGTTCGCCGGACACCCAGAAACCGGTGGCGAAATTCTCGTAATACCCTTCCGGCTTGCCGTCCTTGAACGGCACGCGCACGACCTTGTATCCGGTAGGCTCGGAGCGATTCCACGAGCCCTTCAACGCCACGAACGCATTGCCCTTGTAATCGGCCGGGAATTGCTCGCCCTCATAAAACACGAGGTCGAGGGCCGACGAGTGCGCCTCGAACAACAAGTCGGGCATGATGGTTGCCTGCACCTTGTCCGGCGCAAGGTTGGCGAAGCCGGCCTGCGGATATTTGCCGATATAGGCATAAGGCCAGCCGTAGAACCCGCCCTGCTGTACGCGGGTCAGATAGTCGGAGGGAAGATTATCGCCGAGGCCGTCGCGCTCCTGCACCAGCGCGTAAAGTTCGCCGGTCTGCGGCTGAAATGCGAGCGCGGTCGGGTTGCGCATGCCCGATGAAAAAGTGCTCTGATGCGAGCCGTCCGCATCGAAGCGCTGGATCGTCGCCTTCGGCTCGGGCTCGACGCCGATATTGCCCGAGGAGCCGACGCCGGCAAACAGCGCGCCGGATTTGGGATCGACGGCGAGCGGACGATTCTGATGGCCTTGGACGATGCCGAACACGCCCTTCTGCGTGATCATTTTCGCGCCGTACGCCCCGGCAATGGGCTTGCGTTCCTCCGGCGGCACTTGATCGACGCGTTGATACTCGCTGCGGCCCGCGCGCAGAGCGCCAAGAATGTGCGGCACCGACCAGATGCCATCCTGGTCGGCGATGAGGACATGATCGCCCTGCCAGGCCAGACCGTAAGGCCTGTTGAGATCCTCCACGTGCCGGTCGATCCAAAGGGCGTGGCCGCTGCCGTCGTCGCGCAAGAGCGTCAGATAGCCGGCGCTCTGCTCGGCCACCAGAACGTCGCCGTTCGGCAGCACCAGCATGCGTCGCGGATTGACCAAGCCGGTCGCGAACGGCGTCGCTGTGAAGCCCGCCGGCACCTGCGGCGCCTGCCCGGCATAAGCGACAATCAGCGGCCGATTGGTGACGATCGGTCCGGTCTTCGGCGCCGGCAGATCGGCCGGATCGATGCGGAAGCGGCGGCCGATCTCGTGCTCGTTGAAGAAATTCTGCTTGGCGTCGTCATGCTTCAAGTCATCATGGACGCCCGTTGTCTGCGCGCGCACCACGCTCTGCTGCGGATTCAAGGGAAGCGCAAAAGCGCCAACGGTTAGCACGGCGCACACGCCCAACACGTATCGGAAGTATCTCATCGTCCCGGCCGTCCTTCTTAGGAGTGCGTCACACAGTCGAACCCAAGATCAGTGCCCGACCGACACTACAACACGATGTCAGGCGACCACACGTTACATCACGCCTGCCGGATGCACGCCTGCTATTCCAATTCGGCAATTGGGACGATGGCGCCGAAAGCGCGCATGCCACGGCCCCTGGAGAGCGTCCCAGGAAACGCGTCCACCTCCGAGACCCGCTTGCACTGCTATCGATCCGCGTCAGCCACGCCAGGCTGTAACATGCGGCCAGGGGAACCGGCACATATCGGCGGCGGATTGCCGCCCAAACGTGCCGCGTGCCGCCGCGACGGACGGCAGGCAACGCGGTGTGTCGATTGTTGAGGCACGACGTGCATGGCGCCTTTGCAGCGGCCATGCGGCGAGCTCAATCAAGCCCAACGAATCAAGATGTTCGCGGTCTTCCAAGATGGCATCAGTCTTGCTGGGGATTTGCCCACGAACCCAGGCGAGGAGTGCGCGAAGATGGACCTTGGCGTGTTTATTCCCATCGGCAACAATGGTTGGTTGATCTCGACCGCTTCCCCGCAATATAAGCCGAGCTTCGACCTCAACCGCGAGGTCGTGCAGAAGGCCGAACGCTACGGGTTCGAATTCGCGCTGTCGATGATCAAGCTGCGGGGCTTCGGCGGCAAGAGCGAGTTCTGGGACTACAATCTGGAGTCGTTCACATTGATGGCCGGCCTCGCCGCGGTTACCAGCAAGATCCGGCTCTACGCATCGACCGCCGTGCTCACGCTGCCGCCGGCGCTGGTGGCCCGCATGGCGGTGACCATCGACTCGATCTCGCACGGCCGCTTCGGCATCAACATCGTGTCCGGCTGGGCCAAGGCCGAGTATGAGCAGATGGGGCTGTGGCCCGGCGAGGAGCATTTCCGGCGGCGCTACAAATATTCGACCGAATACGTCACCGTCATGAAGGAGCTCTGGGAGAACGGACAATCGGATTTCAAGGGCGAGTATTTTCAAATGAACGACTGCCGGCTGCTGCCAAAGCCGACGAGCGACATCAAGCTTGTGTCGGCGGGTCAGAGCGACGTCGGCATGGAGTTCGCGGCAAAATACGCCGACTACAACTTCATCCTCGGCTCCGGCGTCAACACCCCGACGGCGTTCGCGCCGCTGAACGAGCAGTTGCTCGCGGCGGCGGCGAAGACCGGGCGCGATGTCGGCGCCTATGTGCTGCTCATGGTCATTGCCGACGAGACCGACGAAGCCGCGATGGCGAAGTGGCTGCGCTACAAGGAAGCCGTCGACGTCGACGCGCTCGCCTGGATGGCCGGACAGGCCGATGCCGACAAGACCGCGGGCGCGGGCTCGACGGCGCAGACCATCAAGCTGCCGGAGGGCGCCGTGAACTTCAACATGGGAACCATTGTCGGCTCCTACGCCACCTGTGCGCGGCTGCTCGACGAGGCGGCGGCCGTCCCCGGGACCAAAGGCCTCATGTTGACCTTCGACGATTTTTTGATCGGCATGGAGCAGTTCGGCCAGCGCATCCAGCCGCTGATGGCGTGCCGCGCGCAGAAGGCCCAAGCCGCCGCTTGAGGCGGCCGCGCTCGCCGCGCGCCCTCCGCATATCCGCTGCGTGGCGCTTCGCGCAATGTCTGAGCAACACGTTGCTCCCGGACATTGCGTTTAAGGTTTAGGCCGCCAATGCCCTCGCCGCCGGCAACGCGAGACCGCAATAGCGTTCAATCGTCGGGTAGAACGCCTCGGTATCGAGAGGCTTGGCGAAAAAGCCGGCAGCGCCGGCAGCGCCCCCGACCTCGCGCCTGAGATTGTCCTGAGTGTTTTTGCTCAGTGTCTCAGCCATGACAAAGACCGGCAGCTGCCTGGTTCGCGGGCTGCTGCGCAGCTTCCACAACAGGTGTTCGGCATCGCAATCCGGCAGCTGACGCGCAGCGACAATCATGCTTGGCATTTCATTGCGCGCAATTCGGACGCCGTGAGAGCCATCCGCCGCCGTCAAAACCTCGATGCCAAATTTCTTGAGCCGGCTTTTCAGCAGCTCGGCGGGGCGCGGATCGGCGTCGATAATCAATATCCGCGGAGCAGATGGAATTTGTTTCAGATCGTCCCAGCTCTCGTGCTGCGAGACGGCTTCGCGTTCATCGCCGGGCAGCAACTCTACCAGCGCCTCGCGCAATTGCGGCCAAAACCCATTTCCCTTTTCGACCGGGGTTGTACCCAGGCTATCGCAGCGTTCATAGTCTTCCGGGTCGAAGCATGCGCTCGTTACGATTGCCTCCAGACCCGGAGCTTCCGGTCCGAGCAATCGTTCACAAAGCGACAAGCCATCGAGATGGGGCAATCTCAACGCAGTGATCAACAATGTCGGCCGATGCTGGCGCGCCGTTAGTAATGCTTGCAAGCCATTGGTCGCGCGCCGGACCGACAGACCCATCCCGGTGCATTGCTTCGCAACCAGTTCCGACACCAATGGATCATCATCCACGACGAGGATGGATGAGCGTGGTTTGTCGGCTATGTTTATCTCGATCGCACTCATATTTGAGCCCCCTGGGGTTTTTATTTCCCATCGCTCGCATAAGCTTCATCGCGTCGTGCAATGCCGCAATGCTCGCGCCCCGCATACGACACATACTGCAGATAGATTGAAATTTGATTGAGATCATGAGAACCGCGATTGGCGTTGGCGGAAAGTAAACCAATTCGTCGGGGCCGTGCGCCCGCAGGCGGATTCTGCTTGTCCCATTGATGAGCGGCTGTCCTCCAGATGCCGAACGTTAACCGAGCGCCAGAATCGGATCCGTCCGCGCCGCCGGCCGGCCCATTTTTTTTGATCGCCGGGCCACAAATCCTCGTCTTTCTGATGCCGGCGCCCCGAAGGCTGGCGCGGCTTTGGCAGATCAGCAACGGAGGTCGAGGATGTGGCGTTTTCGCTCTTGATGGTGCACACTTCGTTCAGCGCTTGCCGCTCCAGCAACCAGCCGGCCCGGAAATGCCACGCTCCCAGGAGAGCGATCAGACGGCCGCATAGAGGTGCTGGCTCAAAAATCGGCGCGCGAACAAGGGAGAGACGGCCATGCCTCTGAAGCATCTTGCTATCGGCTTGGCGATCGCTACGGCGATACCGGCCGCGTTCACAACAGCGCAGGCAGCGGACGGACTTTACATTCCATTTTTCACCTATCGGACCGGTCCATTCTCAGGCGGAGGGATACCGTACGCCAACGGGCTGTCCGACTATCTGAACATGCTCAATGAACGCGACGGCGGCATTGGCGGCGTCAAGCTGTTCATCGAGGAATGCGAGACCGGTTACGATACCAAAAAGGGTGTCGAGTGCTACGATTCGGTGAGAGGCAAAAATCCCATCGTCATCACGCCGCTGTCCACGGGCATCACGCTGCAGGTGATCCCGAAAGCGTCGGTCGACAAAATACCGGTGCTGTCGATGGCGTACGGGCTTTCGGCTTCGGCCGACGGCAATCTGTTCCCGTGGATATTCAACACGCCTGCAACTTACTGGGACGGCGCGTCAGCCTTCGTCCGCTACGCGGCCGACAAAGAAGGCGGCTTCGACAAGCTCAGGGGCAAGCGGATCGGTCTTGTTCACCTCGACGCGCCCTATGGTAAGGAGCCGATCCCGCTCTTGCAGGCGCTTGCTCAGGACTACGGCTTCGAGCTCAAGCTCTATCCGGTTCCCGCGCCGCAAATGCAGAACCAAAGCTCGCTGTGGCTTGATGTGCGGCGCGATCGGCTCGACTGGATCTATCTGCAAGGCTGGGGCGCCATGAATCCGAGCGCGCTCAAGGAAGCCATCAAGATCGGCTTCCCGATGGATCGTCTGGTCGGCATATGGTGGTCGGGGAGCGATGACGATGCCCGCCCGGCAGGTGTTGAAGCCAAAGGCTACAGTGCGCTCAGCATCACCGGCGTGGGCCAGAACTATCCGGCACTTCAGGACATCCTCAAATATGTCGTCGACCAGGGTAAGAGCCAGGTAACGTCGAAGGACAAGGTCGGCGAGGTCCTCTATAACCGCGCCGTTCTCAATGCAGCGCTGATCGCCGAGGCGATACGCCAGGCGCAAAGCCTGACCGGCAAGAAACATGTCAATGGCGACGACGTCCGCCGCGGCTTCGAGGCGCTCGACATAACCGATGCGCGGTGGAAGGACATCGGTCTGCCGGAGTTCGCGGCACCCATCCATCTAAGCTGCGCCGACCACAATGGTCACAGCGGGATCTCTCTCGTCCAATGGGACGGAACGAAGTGGAATACGACAGTACCATCGATCCAGCCGATCAAGGAGAAAGTTCTGCCGCTGATCGAGAATGCGGCCGACGAGTATGTGAAGGCGAATACCGGTTGGCCAAAGCGGACCGAGCCTTGCGACAAATCGTCGTGAACTGGACTCTCATCGCTTCGATTACGCCCGCACCCGCAAAGCAAGCCCGACGCCGAGCAGGGCGGAAAGTCCCAACATGACAACCACGCCGGGGAAGCCGGCGAGCGCGAACACGATTCCGCCGCAGGTGACGCCGACCGTTCCGCCAAGAAAGCTGCATGAGTTCAGCAGGCCCGAGCCCTTGCCGGATTGGGTCGCCGGCAAGGCGGCGAGCGCAATGCGCGGGGCCGATGCATAGGGGAGCGCAATCCCGGCGCCGATCGCGAACAGGCCGACAAGCCGCGTCTCCGGCTGCGTCTGCGCCAGTGAAGCCCACAGAACCGAACTGCCGAGCGCGAACAACAGCCAACCGCCCACCAGCATTCTGCGCATGCCGACGGCAGTGGAAAGCCGCGGCGCCGCACGGGCGAAGCCGAAAAGCGCGACCGAAAGCGGCAACAGCGAAAGACCCGCGGCGATGGCGGACATGCCGAGCCCTTCGGGCGCCTGTGCGTACAGATTGTAATAAAGCAGCAAAGTCATGATGCCGAACATGAGCACGAACGCCATTGCGCAGGCGACGATCAGGTTGGCGTTGGCAAGCAAATGAAAGTCGAGCAGCGGCCGCCGATGCCGTCGCTCCGCCCAGATCAACGCGGCGAAAGCAATGATCGCCAATGCCGCTGGAATGATCGTGGCCTGCGGCAACGAGCGAATGCTGGGGAGCGAGCGCAGCGCCAAAATGAGCGACACCATGAACAAGGCGAGCAAACAGACACCCAGCCAATCAAGCGTATCGGCTTTGCGGCCCGGAGAGTCCGGCCGCAGTGCGAGCATGATCGCCGCCGGAACGATGGCAACGACATTGAGCCAAAAATTGAAGCGCCACCCTGCATAGTGGGTCACCGCGCCGCCGACCAGCGGCCCGATACTGAAGCCAAGCATCAGGAAGCCGGTCCAGGCGGCGATCGCGCCGGCGCGCTCTGTTTCGGATGACTCTGTCGCCGCTGCGAGCGTACCGGCGACCGCGAAGGCCGCACCGAGCCCTTGCAGGGCGCGCGCGCCGATCACGACAATTCCGCTCGGCGCGAGCGCTATGATCAGCGAGGAGAGAGCGAACAGCGCGATGCCCGCGGTGGAGGAACGCCGTGCGCCAAACCGGTCCGCCGCCTCGCCTCCCAGCAGGATGAAAACGGCAGCGGCAAGCAGATAGGAATTGACCACCCACTCGACCGCCGCGGAATCAAGCTGCAGGTCGCGAGTCATGGCCGGCAGCGCCGCCATGACAGCCGTGCTGTTGTCGCCGACCGACAGCATCGCCAGACAACATGCCGACAGGACCAGCGTTGTATTCTTCATCGTGCGGTGGGGTGGCGTTGGGACTTGTGCGCATCCTACCTCGCGCAGTGCCGCGGTAACAAATGGCGGAGCGTGCCCTCTAACTGGACATCG
>Ga0187781_10002275_pt1 | contig 14650 bp, 14 predicted proteins | sample 0715_SJ02_MP02_2_FD_132447 | JGI IMG/M metagenome (GOLD analysis project Ga0187781, IMG submission 132447) | Tropical peat soil microbial communities from peatlands in Department of Meta, Colombia - 0715_SJ02_MP02_20_MG | ecosystem: Environmental > Terrestrial > Soil > Wetlands > Peat | place...
ATGACATGCGCATGGACCTTGGCATTGGCACCTGTGGCAAGGAAGGACAAAGCGTGCCGGTTGGCGTTGGCCAGCCGACCTTGCGCATCGAAGGTCTGACCGTCGGTGGTACGGGCGGCTGATCTCCGCCCTAACCGACGACTGGCACCCAGAACGGCGGCAAGGATCATGTTTCTGTTTGATACAACTTTGGGGCATTTTTTGTCGAAAACCCCAACCGCCTCTTGGCAAACACGGCAGATCGGTTTTGAATAGCGTATGGGGAGTCGCCAAACCGACGACCCGGTTTTTTTATCGTGCGCTGTCAGGAGCCAGGCATCGTGCCGCAAGGCCGAGAACTTGCAGCGGAAGTGACGCCGCGCGACGCGAGCGCTATGGCGCGCGTCGCGGGTGTCAAGGCGTCGCCTCGCTTCGAAGCCCATTTTTCTTCCCCACCGCAATGCATATTTTCTACTGCGCTGGCGTGCGCCGTGCTCGCCATGTACAGCGCTGGGGCTTGCGCCGATGCGCCCGCTCAATCGGTGCCGCCTCAATATCGGCTCGAGGCGCCGCCTTCGGCCAACGCACTGGCTCCGACGTTGCCCGGCGTCGCGTCCTTGGGCCTTGGACACGAGCTTTTGTTTGGTCTGCCTGCATCCTTCCGGTTTGATTCTCTGTCCGGCATCAACCTCGAGGACGTTGGCAACCCGCTTGATCGGCCCCGGGCCACGTATCGCTACACGTGGTTATCGCGGCCGGGCTGGGACTTCAAGATCGGCCTTTCGACCGCACTAGATCAGATCACGCCCTGGCAGCGTTTGCTTGCGCCTGCGCCATCGGACCACCTGCATGTTGGTTCGCTACCCACTATGCATCTGGCCAGCGAGGGCCGACTTGCCGACCGTTGGCTGCTGTCAGTAAGCGCCGAGGGTCTGCGCACAGCCCGCGGACAGAGTTTGGACATGGATCTGCGGGTCGACTACAGCCTGACGCGAGACGTTGCCCTCTTTGGAAGTTATCGCCTCACCGACAGCAGCGGCGAAGGACCCGAAGTGTACGGATTTCTTCCGTCGAATTCGGCTCAGTTTGGCGTGCGCTTGCGTTTTTAGTTGGCCCTTGCGGCGCGATGCAAGCAACTATCCGTCTGATGGTACAGTACGGATTGCAGGCTCGATGAGCTGCATGGGCGGTGAGAATTGCGGCAGTTTCGCACCAGCAGGTGAGAATTCATGGTACGGCTAGATAGGGCTTTTGCGCGCTGGTTTTTTCGCTATTTCCGGCTAACGGCGGAAGGAGCTTTTGCGCGAACATGACCCACCGCGTTTAAAAGATCCGACCGCCAGGCAGCAAACCTGGCGGTTTTTTTTTGGGATTTCACCCGACACTTATTCTGGAGCAGCGCAATGCGATTCATGACCGACGATCTTCGCATCAAGGAGATCAAGGAACTCGTCCCACCCGCGCACCTGATTAGCGAGTTGGCCTGCTCGGAAGAGGCTTCGCGCGCCGTGCACGACGCTCGTTTGGCAGTTCATCGCATCTTGCACGCCATGGACGATCGGCTGGTGATCGTGATCGGGCCTTGCTCGATCCACGATCCGAAGGCGGCGCTTGAATATGCGCAACGCCTTGCGGGGGAGCGATTGCGCTACGCCGCCGAACTAGAGGTGCTGATGCGCGTCTACTTTGAAAAGCCCCGCACGAGGGTGGGCTGGAAGGGCTTGATCAATGACCCGGATCTGGATGGAAGCTTTCGTATCAACCGCGGATTGCGGATGGCGCGAGAGCTATTGCTTTCGATTAACGAATTGGGTTTGCCAGCTGGATGCGAATATCTGGACATGATCACGCCTCAGTATCTGGCCGATCTCGTGAGCTGGGGCGCAATCGGTGCGCGCACTACCGAATCGCAGGTGCACCGTGAACTGGCTTCGGGCCTGTCATGTCCCGTCGGGTTTAAAAACGGCACCGACGGCAACATCCGCATCGCAGTCGACGCCATCAAGGCAGCGCAGCAGCCGCATCACTTTTTGTCGGTCACTAAGGCCGGGCATTCGGCCATCGTGTCCACACGTGGCAACGAAGATTGCCACCTGATTTTGCGCGGGGGAACGCAGCCCAATTACGACGCCGCCAGTGTCGATGCCGCGTGCACCGAACTTGCCCGCGCAGGTTTGGCCCAACGCTTGATGATCGACGCCAGTCATGCCAACAGCCGCAAGGAACCAAAGCGTCAGCTCGACGTTTGCGCGGACATTGTCCAGCAGCTCTCGCGCGGTGAGGCGCGCATCACCGGCGTGATGGTGGAAAGCCACCTTGTCGGCGGCCGCCAAGACCTTGTGCCCGGCCAGCCGCTCGTCTACGGCCAGTCGATCACCGACGGCTGCCTGGGATGGGAAGAGAGCCAAGAGTGCCTCAAAATGCTCGCCGCAGGCGTGCGCGAACGGCGCCGACAAAGTGCCAACGCCGGTAAATGAGCGTCACAGCGCGATCGACGGCGCGCGCAGGCCCTCGCGCAGGAGCTCAGCGGTTTCCGGTAATTTCGGCGTAAAACGCCTTTGCATTGGGCTTGCGCCCGAGAAATTGCTCGACCAGTTCCTCTGGTTGTCGACTACCGCCGGCTTCCAAAATGATGCTCCGGTACCGGCGTCCCACCGATGGATCGAGCAAATTGCCGTCAAAGGCCGAAAGCATGTCTAGCGCCAGCACTTCCGACCACATGTAGCTGTAATAACCGGACTCGTAGCCTCCCATGAGGTGACCGAAGGAAGCGGGCATCATGGTTCCCGGTACATGGCCGAGGCGGCTTGCACCTTCAAGCTCTTCCCACGTTGCCAGCGCCGGCTTGGGCGCTCCCAAATGCAAAGAAAGGTCATACGAGGCCAGGAGCCACTGACGGCCGTATTGCAAGCCCTTCCCGAAGCGGCGTGCAGCCGCCAGCTGCTCGATTTGCTGAGCACTGAGCTCGGGGCATTGCGGGCACACTTCGCTAAATACTCGCAGCGGTTGTTCGCGCCGCGCCCATTCTTCAAACATCTGGGACGGAGCCTCGACAAAATCCAGTCGCACGGCCGTACCCGACTGATCGGCATAGCGTGTCTTAGAGAGCACGCCGTGCAAGGCGTGGCCAAATTCGTGCAGCAGTGTTTCGAGCTCCCTTTGGGTCAGACCCTTGCGATCCAGATTGCATAACAATGCCTTGATGGGCCGCTGTCCGGTAAGCACGGATCCAGCGCGCACACCAAAGGCGGCTGCGTGACTGAATTTTCCGTCGCGCGCGAACAGATCCAGGTAGATGCCGCCGATGCGTTCGCCCGCAGCGCTTTTTGCGTTTTGTTCCTGCACCTCGTAATAGCGCACTTCCGGATGCCAGACCGGGACATCGCGGGCAACGAATCGGATGCCATAGAGCTTTTCGGCGATCCGCAAGACAAATTTCACCGAAGCCTCGGTGGGAAAGTACGCGCGCAGCGCTTCTTGGTCGACGTTATAGCGGCTGCGCTTGAGCCGCGCCTCAAGAAAACTGATGTCCCATCGCTCCAGGCGCACGCTTTGCGTGGGAACCCCCACGAGCACCGCCTTTTCCTGCCGCAGCTCCTCGAGTTCACGTGCCTCGACCTCGTCGACACCCGACTTTACCGAATGCAAAAAGTCGGATACCGCCTGAGGTGAGCCGGCCATTTTGCGCCGTAACGAGAAACTCGCATAGTCGGCAAACCCATAGATCTGTGCCAATTCGCTGCGCAGCGCGAGCGCGCGATCGAGCAACTCCAGGTTCGGTTGACCGGCGCGATTCTGAAATGCCATCCATACGCGTCGGCGCGCATCTTCGTTTTGCGCCGTTTCCATGAACGGCATGTAGCTCGGATAGTCCAGGCTCACCAGGTAGTTGCCATTGGCGTCGCGCTCGCGTGCATCGCGCCAAGCTTCGGGAACACCCGCGAGCTCCTGCGAAGTCAATGCAACGGTTGTTCTCACATTGTTCAAATTTTCCCGAAACCGCAGCGACAGGGTGCTCAGTTCGTCCTCGATCGCCTTGACTTGTGCTCGCTTGTCGTCCGGCAGAGCCGCGCCGCTATCTTCGAAGTTCTCGAGTAACAGCCGCCGATACGATTGGTCCTGCGGATCGGTCGCCTTCAGAGCCAACGCCCGTGCGTACAAACGCGTGCTCTGAAAAAGCTCGGTGGCGAAGGGAACGATCTTTTCAAGGCACGCTTGGGCCGCCGAGCGCGTCTCCTTGTCCGGCGCCGCGTTTTGCAGCACGGCCAGCGGATCGTCAAAACCACCGGTGCGCAGGGCCAGCGCATTAAATTCCTCCAGAATTTTTCCCGCGCCGGCGCGCCGTTCCATGTTCGCCAACATCTTGCGGCGCTGCTCGAGCTCTTCGTCGCAGCGCACAGCGATCTGGTGCGCGCCGATGACCGAAAAGCCGGGTGGCAGCGCGGTCACAGGCGTTTGGCCCCAGCCCAATATCGGATTGCCCGCGGCCATGGCGAGCACAGCAACTTTTGATGCGTCCTTCATCGCCTTGGGCACAATCGGCCGCGCTTTAGCCACGCGAGCGCTCGCTGTGCCATTGTGGTTCGCTTCCACCTTCGTCGCGATTCAGTGTGCGCGCCAGCACGAAAAGCAGGTCCGACAAGCGGTTGCAGTATTGACGGGCGATCTCACCCACCGGTTCGACCGCGTCCAGCGCGACCAGCGATCGTTCCGCGCGCCGGCACGCCGTGCGGCAAACGTGCGCCTGGGCGGCTGCGCGCGTTCCACCCGGCAAAATGAACTCGGCCAGGCGTGGCAAACCAGCGTTGTAGTGCGCCAGGCGCTCATCAAGATGCGCGACGCGCTGCGCGGCCAAACGCGCCTGACCGGGCACGCAAAGCTCGGCGCCAAGGTCAAAGAGGTCGTGCTGGATGTCCACCAGGTCCTGGCGAATGTGCGGCGCAGACACTTCGGTCAGCAAAAGGCCGATATGAGAATTTAGTTCGTCGACCTCGCCGATCGTTGCAATCCGCAAACTATGCTTGCTCACGCGCGAGCCGTCACCAAGGCCTGTCGTGCCATCGTCGCCCGTGCGAGTCACGATTGTGGAAAGACGATTTGCCAAGTAAGCCCCGCTGATTTACGTGTCGTATCCAGTAAAGACCGCTTGCGTCCACGCTGTAGCGCAAGCTGCGCGCACCCGACGACCCGGCGTCGAATGATTGCCCAACGGGAAAACCACAAGCATACCCGGGCCGATGGCGCACCCGCCCGAGACGTTAGGCTATCTGGATGAGGCGGCCCATTAGGCAAGAAGGTAGCATCGCGGATCCGAATTGGCGGGAGCTTGGGTGAAGTTACAGCGATGTTTGGCGCCAGCACTGGCGCTGTGTTTAACCACCGGCCTTACGGCGGCGCGGGCCGTCGATGTTGGCGTTTCCGTACAGTTCGCACAGCCAGGTGCGTATGGGCGGGTTGACATCGGCCGCTACCCGCAGCCGCAGGTCATTGTATCGACGCCTGTGATCGCCGAACCCCCGCCCGCGCCCCCGCCGGTGCCCGAGCAGCCGATGTACCTCTGGGTGCCGCCCGAGCACCAGGCCCACTGGCGGGAGCACTGCCACGAGTACCACGCTTGTGGTCATCCGGTGTATTTTGTTCACCATGACTGGTACCGCGAGCATGTACTGGCAGAACGGCACCGGGAAGAGCGCCGCGAGGAACGCCGGGGCGAAGAGCGCGATCGCCGTGATTACGAGCGCGAGCGGGGAAGAGACTAAGCGCAGTTTCGCAAGTGCTAATTGGCAAACATACCTGAATTCGTGCGAGAAACCATGCAAGAAGAAGGCTGGCTCTGGATCGGCAAGTACGTGATCGTTATCATCGCCGCGCTGGCGCTAGGCGCCGTACTCGGCAGCCTTGATGTCTTTCGCAATACGCTGATCGGCAGCGCACGGATCAGCGCGGGATCGTTGGTACAGTTCATTGCGCACAGTGGCGCGCTGGGGCTGCTCTGGGCCTTGGGCTATCGCCACGCGGGACAGTTGCGGCGAGGCTCGGGCAGCGCAGCGCACCTGTCCACATCGGTGCTTGCGCTGGTGAGTCTGATCGTTGCCGGCAGCTACTACGAGGTCCTGCTTCGCTTCCTCTCGCCTCTGCTCTCGCCGGACGTGAAATCGTATTTGGACTGGACCTTTATCGTCATCATCCTGGCTACGGCCGGGTGGCTGCTTTGGTCGCTATTTGTACACTCCGAGGCGGTCATCGGCGCTATCAGCAAGGCGGCCAACCGCCGTGGCAGCCCGGGCGGCAGTGCGGGTAGTCTCTAGCCAAACAGGGCCACGGCACGCGGTCGCAGCGACGGGCGCATAGACGTCGGCGGGCCCGCATGGTCCAATGCCGACATGAATCTTCCAAGCGCCTTTTCCGCCGGTTTGGCGCAGCGTTTCGGTAATCGTTTTGCCACCGGCGCGGCGGTTCGCGATCACCACGGTCGCGACGAGTCCGCGTACGCTCCGATGCCGCCCGATGCCGTGGTCTTCGTCGAATCCACGCAGGAAGTCGCGGCGCTGGTGCAGGCTTGCGCTGCTTACCGTGTGCCACTGATTGCGTTCGGCGCGGGTTCCTCCCTGGAGGGACAGGTGCTGGCGCCCTATGGTGGCGTGTGCGTGGATCTGTCGCGAATGCGGCGGATCTTGGCAATCGACGATGCGGATCTGACGGCCAGCGTTGAAGCGGGCGTCACTCGGCTGCAGCTAAACGCTGAGCTCAAAGACACGGGCCTGTTTTTCCCGGTCGACCCCGGTGCCGATGCGACCTTCGGTGGAATGGTGGCAACGCGCGCTTCAGGCACCAATGCCGTGCGTTACGGAACGATGCGAGAAAATGTTTTGGCGTTGACCGTGGTGGATGCGCGTGGCCAGGTCTTGCACACGGCGCGGCGGGCTAAGAAATCGGCGGCGGGCTACGATCTGACGCGCCTATTTATCGGCAGCGAGGGCACGCTTGGTATTGTCACTGAGGTCACCGTCAAGCTGGCAACGCAACCGGAAGCCATCGCTGCGGCGATTTGCAACTTTCCCAGCGTCGACGCCGCAGTGCGCACGACCATCGCGACGATTCAAATCGGCGTGCCCGTGGCGCGCTGCGAGCTACTGGACACGAATGCAGTGCGCGCGGTCAACGCCTACAGCAAACTGGCGCTGCGCGAGACCCCGCTGCTGCTCTTTGAGTTTCACGGCTCCGAGACGGCGTTAGCCGAACACGCCGCGGTCGTGCAGCAAATCGCGCACGAGCACGATGGTGTGGACTTCGTTTGGGCGCACACTCCCGAGGAGCGCAGCCGCCTCTGGGCGGCCCGCCACAATGCGTATTTTGCCGGCCTGCAATTGCGCCCGGGCTGCCGCTCGATCACGACCGATGTTTGTGTCCCAATCTCGCGACTTGCCGAGTGTATTGACGGCACGCGTGCCGACCTGGCGCAGGCAACGTTTCCTTCCATGCTGATCGGCCACGTCGGGGACGGCAATTTCCACGTGCAGATGCTCATCGACCCCAACAGCCAAGTCGAGCGCGAAGAAGCCGAGGCCTGCAATGAGCGGCTCGTGCAGCGCGCACTGTCCATGGACGGCACCTGCAGCGGCGAGCATGGTGTGGGTCTGCACAAGATCGACTTCCTGGTGGCCGAACATGGCCCCGAAGCCATTGAACTGATGACGCGCATCAAGCAGGCGCTGGACCCGCTTGGCATCCTTAACCCGGGCAAGATGTTGCGCTAGCGCTTATGCGCAGCCGCTGCTTCAGTCGTGGATGAGCCGACCGCTGCCTTGCAGCGAGCTCGTCAGTGTCGGTTGGCCACGGTAGCGCACATTGCCCGAGCCTCTGATATCGACCGATAGCGATTGCGTCGCCCAAAGCTTGGCAGTACCGCTGCCGTTTACCCGCACCGCCACCGCTCGGCCAACTAATTCTGCTGCATCGAGCTCGCCCGAGCCATCGATAACGAAGCTCTGCCTGGCCGAATTTCCCGACAAACGCACTGCGCCGCTACCTTGTAGCAAGACCGTGATTGCGGCACTGTGCAAGGTGTCAATGCGGACCTCCCCCGGTCCGCTTGCGGTGACATCGAGCGATTCGGCATCCAAGCCGTCGCAGGTGACCTCACCAGGTCCAACGACCGTGATCGCACTCAGACTCGTAAGCTGCACGGTGGCCCCAATCGCATGCCGGGTACGAAAACTTGCCCCCGGACGCACGCCAATGCGCAACACGCCGTCGTTCACCGTTGTCTGGATCAAACCGACAATATTGTCGTCGGTGTGCAATGTGAGCTGTTCGACGCCGCCCTGCTTTATTACCAGGCCGATTGGCCCGCGCAGCTCGATTCGATGCACGTCGGCGATCACGCGCCCCTGATGCACGAGTTGGTCCGAACCGATAACGCGACCGGATTCACCACTGCCGTAGGTTACGCCACCAAACGACGCTCCGAACAAGTCATCGATCCACGACCATAAGGACCACCATGAGCTCGTTCGTTGCGCCCCGGGTTCGTCGGCATGCGCGCCCGGCAGCGCTGCCAGAAATAACATAACTAGCGCAACGGTAAGGGACCTTGCCGGTTTCATATCATCTCCGCAAGGAAACCCACGATTTCAATCGCGGGAGGAATAGCGTTAGAACTTTGACGTCGCCCGTATCCCCCACGTGGCATGGAGACTTGTCCAAATAACGAGGGATTGGTTTGCTCTTGAGCATTCCAACGGGCGCGAGGGCATAGATCCCGAGGTAAGCCGTCCGAATGTGGACCGGAACTGAGCATGATGCCGGTACCATAAATCGCCGCCGAGTGTTTGTTAGCTAGAGACATTTGGTTGGGTGTGAAAAGCTTCTGACTTCAGTCAGGAGTTGCTTACTTTGTTTTCGCTAGTTGGTTCATGGGGTCAAATTTTGCGTGCGCAGCGCGCCCGCGCACAAGCCACCCCGAATAAAAAACGCCCTCGACCTACGCCGTGAATAGCGCCCGAGTGCTGCAAACTGCCACGATGCCGCTAAAGCAGCGAGCGCTGCAGCAAAACCAGCGTGAAGGCGCTTAACGCGATTTCCACGGCCACTTCGCTAAGAAGCGATAGCACGATCTCGGGCGCGCTGCTGGGATCAAAGGAGTCCAGGCCAATTGCGATAGGAATCAGCAAGAGCGTTATGACCAACGCCCAGCGCCAATTGGCGATCCACGCAAGAAGATTGGCAGATAGTGTCCGGGTCGCTGACCATGTATACAAAACGCAAAGCGGCTGAATGAAAATCAGTGGCATACCGACTAGGTTGAAAACCACCACGAACTCCAGTTGCTGACGTGCCGGAAGCACCGCCTCGGGCGCTTGTCCGCTCAACAGCACGTCAAGCTGCGCAGCGCCAATATCGATCCACCAGACCAACAAAACCACCAGCAGCGGAGCAAGTCCGCTGGCAACCAATAATACGAGCTTGTCCGCCGGCAGGCGCCAAGATTGGGCCATGTCCAAGATCGCGGGGCGACGAGCCTGACGCACCGATTCGAGTGCGACGTAAAAGCCCGCAAAGCCGATCGAAGCCAGGGCCTCTCGAAGCGCCATACCGATATACGGCACATTGGGCAGGATCTGGATTGGCACAAAGACGAGCAAGAACAAAGCAACTAAACGGGCGGGAGCAGCCCCCAGCAGTGCCGCGGTCTCGCGCAGCAGCGAGGGAAACTGCTCCAGGCCCACCGGCTGCGGGGCAAACCGCCGCGCCGTACTCCAGGGTGTCGGTGGCAGCGCGCTCACTCGACGGCCTTGACCATATCCTCGACCACTTTCTTGGCGTCGCCGAACACCATCAGAGTCTTGTCCATGTAAAAAAGTTCGTTGTCCAGGCCTGCGTAGCCTGCAGCCATCGAACGCTTATTGACGATGATCTGGCGTGCTTTATATGCCTCGAGAATCGGCATTCCCGCGATGGGGGACTTGGGATCCTTGGCGGCGGGGTTCACGACATCATTGGCACCGAGCACCAGCACCACGTCGGTGTCGCCAAACTCCGAGTTGATGTCGTCCATTTCGTACACCAGATCGTACGGCACCTCAGCTTCAGCGAGCAGGACATTCATGTGGCCCGGCATGCGCCCGGCTACGGGGTGAATCGCGTAGCGAACCTGAATCCCCTTCTTGATGAGCTTGTCGGCCAGCTCCTTCAGGGGGTGCTGCGCGCGCGCCACGGCGAGTCCGTAGCCAGGAACGATGATGACCGATTCGGCATTACTGAGCAGAAAAGCCGCGTCGTCCGGCGATCCCGACTTTACCGGGCGCTGCACCTGCCCCGGCCCAGCCGAAGCCGAGGACTCGCTCCCAAAACCGCCCAGGATCACATTGAAAAACGAGCGGTTCATGGCGCGACACATGATGTAAGAGAGGATTGCGCCGCTCGAACCCACCAGGCTGCCGGCGATGATCAGCATCGGGTTATTGAGCGAAAAACCGATTCCCGCTGCCGCCCAGCCCGAGTAGCTATTGAGCATCGATACGACGACCGGCATGTCGGCCCCGCCGATAGGAATGATGATCAGCACCCCCAGTGCAAACGCGATCGCCAGCATGATCAAAAACGGTACCCAGTCCTGGTTGACCACGAAGACCACGCCGGCAGCGATCATCGCAATGGCCAGCACCAAGTTCAGCAGGTGCTGCCCCTGGAAGACCACGGGGGCGCCGCGGAAGACGCGCAACTTATAGCGGCCTGCAAGCTTGCCAAAGGCGATCACGCTGCCCGAAAACGTAATCGCGCCGACAAAGGCCCCGATGAACAACTCCACTCGGTTGCCCGTTGGGATGGGATCGCCGCGCGCGACGATGTTAAAGGCGGCCGGCTCCGCCACGGCGGCGATCGCGATGAAGACCGCCGCTAGACCGATCATCGAATGCATGAAGGCAACCATCTCCGGCATCTTGGTCATCTGCACGGTTCGAGCGATGGTCGTACCCACCGTCCCGCCAACCACCACTCCGGCCAACACCCAGGCAAGACCGCCGCCGACATCCTCGGCACGGAACTTGAATATCAGCGCCACCGTGGTGATCGCGGCGATCGCCATGCCGAACATGCCAAAAGTGTTTCCGGCACGCGAGCTCGAAGGATGCGAGAGCCCCTTGAGCGCCTGTATGAAACAAACCGACGCGACCAGGTAGAGCAAGACAACGGTGTTCAGACTGATGCTCATTGTCCGCTCCGTCTCACGTTTTCTCGCTGGTGGACGCAGGGGCCTTGGGTTCCCTCTTGCGGAACATCTCAAGCATTCGGCGCGTAACCAGAAACCCACCGAACACGTTGACCGCCGCAAGCGCCACCGCGGCCACGCCCATGGCGCGCCCAAGCGTCGTTTCGGTGAGCGCGGCGGCGAGCATGGCACCCACGATGATGATTGCGGAAATCGCGTTGGTCACCGACATCAGCGGTGTATGCAAGGCCGGCGTGACATTCCACACGACGTGATAACCCACGTAGATCGCCAGCACGAAGATGATGAGATTGATGACGGTGTGATTGACCAGTTCCATGTTCCAGTTCCCTCGATCCCTTGCCTTGTTCTTGGACGGCCGCTTGCAAGCGGGTCTTCTTGCGACTAGCGCAGCGCGCGATTGCTATTGCTTGCGCAAAATTTCTCCTGCGTGGCACACCAGGCAGGCGCTCACGATGTCGTCGTCCCTGTTGATGGTGAACTTGCCTTCCTTGTCAAGCACCAGTTTGAGAAAATCAAGCAGGTTGCGCGCATAAAGTGCCGAGCTATCCGCGGCCACGGTTGCCGGCAAGTTGATCAGGCCGATGATCTGGACGTTGTGTTGCAAGGTGGTCGTGCCCGCTTGCGTGAGCGCGCAGTTGCCGCCTTGCTCGGCCGCCATGTCCACAATGACCGAGCCGGCCTTCATCGACCGAACCATTTCCTCGGTGACCAGTACAGGGGCCTTGCGCCCGGGAATGAGCGCGGTGGTGATGACGATATCGGCCTGGGCAATGCGCTTGGCAACCTCGGCTTTTTGCCGGTCGAGCCAGCTCTGCGGCATGGGTCGCGCGTATCCGCCGATTCCCTTGGCGATCTCGCGCTCCTCGTCGGTCTCAAACGCTACGTCAATGAACTTGGCGCCGAGGGATTCGATCTGCTCCTTGACGGCAGGGCGCACATCGGAGGCCTCGATGACCGCGCCCAGGCGCTTGGCCGTGGCGATGGCCTGCAAGCCCGCTACGCCAGCACCCAGGACAACAACGCGCGCCGCCTTGATCGTGCCCGCTGCGGTCATCATCATGGGCATCAGCCGCTGGTAGCCGTTGGCGGCCAGCAATACCGCCTTGTAGCCGGCGATATTTGCCTGCGAAGAGAGCACGTCCATGCTTTGGGCGCGCGTTGTACGCGGCGCCGCCTCGAGCGAAAACGCGGTAAGTCGCGCACCGTTCATTGCAACGATGCCAGCCGCATTAAAGGGCTCAAGCATCCCGACAAGTACGCTACCGGGCTTCATTTGGGCCAGCTCTTCGGCTGTCGGCAGTCGCACTTTGAGCACCAACTCGGCGGCCAGAGCTTCGCCAACCGAGCCGATGACCGCGCCCGCGGCGACGTACGCCTCATCGGTCTGGCTCGCTGCCAAGCCTGCGCCCGACTGCACGATGACCTGATGTTTCTGAGCTGCCAGCTTCTTGACGGTTTCCGCGGTAGCGGCAACACGCGTCTCGCCCGGCCGTGTCTCGGCCGGAACTCCAATGCGCATGGGATCTACTCCTGGCGTCGTTATTCGCTCCGGTAATGGCGAGCCGGGCGTATTGAACAGTAGAATTTACTTGATTCTTATTCATATGGCCAACTTGCCAATGCCGCGTGTCTGGAGGCCCAGTGTTACGGTTGCTGCGATCATCGAACGCGACGCGCGTTTCTTGCTCGTCGAGGAGAACACGCCGCAGGGTTTGCGCATCAATCAACCCGCAGGCCATCTGGAGTTTGGCGAATCGCTGCAGCAAGCCGTGATCCGCGAGACGCTGGAGGAAACGGCTCACGACTTTCGGCCGACGGCGCTGCTTGGCCTGTACCTGCTGCCGACGGGTGCCACGGTTGCCGATACCACGTACCTGCGCGTTGCTTTTATCGGGGAACTTGGGGCCGAGCATCCGCACCGCGTACTGGACGTCGGGATCATTCGCACGCTGTGGCTGACGCGCGCGCAAATCGCAGAGCGGGCCGATGCAATGCGCAGCCCCTTGGTGCTTCGTTGCGTCGACGATTACATCGCCGGGCAACGAGCAAGCTTAGATACGCTTTACTGGCACGGTGTGGAGGCCGCTGCTGGTGCGGTTGCACAGCTCTTACGGGCACGGCGCTAAATCATGGCAGGCGAAAACATTGTTGTGGGTCTGTCGGGCGGGGTCGACTCCTCCGTTGCGGCCTACCTGCTAAAGAGCCAAGGCTACGCAGTCACGGGCCTGTTCATGAAAAATTGGGAGGATGACGATACCGATGCGTATTGCTCATCGCGCCAAGACTGGATCGATGCAGCGGCGGCAGCCGACGTTCTGGGAATCGAGCTCGAAGCGGTGAATTTTTCAGCCGAGTACAAGCAACGCGTTTTCGCTCAATTTCTTCATGAATACGCCGCTGGACGCACTCCCAACCCGGATGTACTTTGCAACGCCGAAATCAAGTTCCGCGCTTTTCTTGATCACGCGCAAACGCTCGGGGCGCAGCGCATTGCAACTGGTCACTATGCGCGCGTGCGCGCCGCAGACGGACGCTGGCAGCTGCTGCGCGGCGTGGATCCGGCCAAGGATCAGAGCTACTTTCTTCACCGTCTGAGCCAATCGCAACTGGCGCGAACTGTCTTTCCAGTGGGCCACCTGCACAAGAGCGAGGTGCGCGCAATTGCGCGGCGCATCGGTCTACCCAACGCGGCCAAGCGCGACTCAACCGGAATTTGCTTTATCGGCGAGCGACCCTTTCGCGAATTCCTGAACCGGTACCTACCCAACCGGCCTGGGCCAATTCGTGCGCCTGACGGACGTTTAGTTGGCGAGCATGTGGGCTTGAGCTTTTACACGCTCGGTCAGCGCAAAGGCATCGGTGTTGGTGGTCAGCGACATGGCACTGGAGAGGCATGGTTCGTTGCACGCAAGGATGTGACCAGTAATACGCTTTGGATTGTCCAAGGCCATGATCACCCCTGGTTGCAAAGCCGCAGCTTGCATGCCATCAATGCCAGCTGGATCGCGGGCGTGGCCCCCCAAGTGTCTGCATCGCGCATCTGCTTAAGCGCCAAGACGCGCTACCGCCAGCTCGATGCGCCGTGCGACCTGCATATCTGCGACTCGGTCGAGCCCGGCACGGCATTCATGCTCGACTTTAAGACACCGCAGTGGGCCGCGACGCCCGGGCAATCGGCCGTTCTTTACGACGGCGAGCTATGCCTGGGCGGCGGCGTGATCGAGAGCGTTGTTGGAATCTTGGATGCAGCGTCGCAGCACGATAGGGGCACGACGGATGTCGTCGCCTCGATTACGCGAGGCGCAACGGAAGTGAACGAAGACGCGTTCCCGTAAGCGCGAAGATGGCGTTGGCCACTGCTGGCGCCAGGGGCGGGGTCGCCGGTTCGCCCACACCTGTGGGCGGCGCGTCGCTTGGAATGATCCAGGTCTCCAC
>Ga0187781_10002276_pt1 | contig 14644 bp, 14 predicted proteins | sample 0715_SJ02_MP02_2_FD_132447 | JGI IMG/M metagenome (GOLD analysis project Ga0187781, IMG submission 132447) | Tropical peat soil microbial communities from peatlands in Department of Meta, Colombia - 0715_SJ02_MP02_20_MG | ecosystem: Environmental > Terrestrial > Soil > Wetlands > Peat | place...
GCGCCGTGTCCAGCGAAGGTGCAAGCACCACGTACAGCACGGTGGCGAGGGCGCCGGGCTCGAAGTGGTGCATCTTGCGGTCCAGCCTGGCGAGCACCTCGGCGGGATCGTTGCTCTCGAGGGCGTAAGCCCGCAGCGCGCTGCGCAACCTGCCCATGATGATCGCGGCCTGCAGGCCGGATCCGGCGACATCGCCGACCGCCATGCCGAGCTCCCCGGACGGGAGCACGAAGACGTCGTACCAGTCGCCGCCGACCACGCCGTGGCCCGGGATGAACCTGCTGGCCAGTTCCGCGCCCTCGACCGGGGGCGGCGCCGAGGGCAGCAGGCCCCGCTGGAGCGCACCAGCGGCGATTCGGTCGGTGCGTGCCATGATCGATTGCACCGCCGCCGCGGCCCGATCGGCGGCGATCTGGAGCAGCTCAGTGTCCTCGCTCGTGAACCGGCGACCGCGAAGCGATCCGACATGCATGACTCCGATGACCCGGCCGCCAACCGTCATCGGCACGCCCATCAGGGTCTTGATCCCCTTGTCGAGGAGGATCGGGTTCAGCACGGTGGTCTGGTCGACCCGGTCGAGTATGACCGGTTTGCGCTCAGCGGCTATGCGGCCGGCAAATCCGCGTCCCCGCGGGATGCGCACGCCCTGGCGGACCTCCTCCTCCAGGCCGGCCGCCGCGGTGGCGATGAGCTGCCGGTCGTTGGCTGGGTCAATCAGCAGCACCGCCGCGGTGTCCGCGGCGAAGATTGCCCTGGTGCGCTCGAGCAGTTCGGCGAGCAGCTCTTCGTAGTCCAGGCGCGATAGCGCGGCATCGGTGAGGGCCTGGATGTCGCGGAGCCGGTCATCGGGAGCGCTAGCTGTCGACACCGCCGCCTTTCCTCGCGGGCATGACTGCCACCACTACGGTCCCTCCGTGTCGCCGAACTCCCGTCAGGGGCATAACCAGCTGGGTTTGGTCAGGATAGACCACCGGGCGCTGCCCGTTGTCGTAGCGACGTGGCCTGCGCGCAACCACGCGTCAGGGCTCCGGGCCACGGCTCCGTCGCCGGAGCTAGGGTGCGCCGGAGACACCGGATGCGCCACTCGGCGTGGTCGCGGCAGCGGACGGGGTGGGTGCCGGCGTGGTAGGCGCCGAGCTGGTCGGTGCCGGAGTCGGGCTCGGCGAGACCGGGCGGCTCGGAGCGGACCGACCGGGTCCAGGCCGCGTGGTCGGAGTCGCTGCGTCCGCCGGCGGTGGGTGCAGCAAGGCCGGCGGCTGGACCGAGGACCGGCTCGGCGCCAGCATGAGCGCTACCGCTGCCACCGCTACCGCGCCGACCGTGACGAGCCCGCCCGCCGCGGCGCCGCGGACGAACGCACGCCGGTCGCGGGTGCGTCGCCACTCGGTAGTCCGCCAGGCGCGCATGTTGGGCGGCAGCGCGGCCCGCCGCGCTGCCCAGCTGTTGACCGGTGCCGCGGCCAGACCGGCCGTCGGGACCGCCAGCAGCAGCGCCAGCAGCGGTCCGGCAAGTTCGGTGGGACGGGTGAGCGCACCGACGATGCCGGCCACGCCGAGCGCCGCGAGCGCCGACTCTGCCCAGTTGGCCTTCAGTGGCTCCCACCATCTGGCCCGCTCGCTGGTCTTCGGCGTACGCAGGAAGGCCGCCTTGCGCGCGAACAGGGCGACCACCGAGGCCCGTGCCACCACCAGCGAGGTCGACTGCCAGATGAAGAAGGCGCCGACGGCGTCGCGCCACGATGCGCCGGTGCCGCGCCGGAGCAGCGCTACGGCACGGACCACACCGAGCAGCACCAGGACCGGGACGGTTGCCACCAGGAACGGGGTCAGCTTGCGGAACAGCTCGCCGCCGCCGGTAGCAAGATTCGCCGCACCTGCCAGCAGGAACACCAGGAACATCAGCCCGAGCAGGTCGCCGTACCACTGCACGGCCCCGGCCAGGTAAGACCAGCGCTGACCGAGGCTCATCCGGTTCTCGGGCGAGGATCTCCCCGGCAGCAGCGACCGCCAGTGCATGCGCAGGATCTGGATGCCGCCGAAGCACCATCGATACCGCTGACCCTTGAGCGCCTCAAAGGTCAGCGGCATGATCCCGCGGCCCCAGGACTCGTCCACGTGCAGGCCCGACCAGCCGGCCCGCAGCAGCCGCAGCGAGAGCTCCGCGTCCTCGGTGATGCACCACTCGTCCCAGCCGCCGAGCTGCTCGAGGGCCACCCGGCGGATGAGCCCCATGGTGCCAGCGAAGATCGCGCCGTCTCGCTCGTTGCGTGACGGCTGGGAGACGGCGAAGAAGTACTGGTAGGAGTAATAGAGCCGGCGGTAGTAGCGCGACCGCGCCCAGCCGCGGTAGTCCTGCGGCGCCTGCGTGAAGCCCACCCAGGGGTCGGCAAACAACGGCGCGCAGCGGCGCAGGAATCCCGGCTTGAGCTGGTAGTCGGAGTCGACCACGCCGATGACGTCCGCGCGCGGGTCGGTAAGCTCGCGCAGGGCGTAGTTGAGCGCGCCAGACTTGTAGCCTGGCCAGTTCTCGAGGTGCGCGAACTTTGCCTGGTGCCGCCTGCACCAGGCCTCAAGCGGGCGCCAGAGAGCCTCGTCGTCGGTGTTGTCGTCGATGACGACGATCTCGAACCGGGGGTAGTCGAGCCGTGCCAGCGACCGCAGCGTGTCCAGCACCATGTCGGGCGGCTCGTTGTGAGCCGGCACGTGCAGGCTGATGAACGGCAGGTCCGTCGCGGCCACCTGGCCCGGCGCTGGCCGGTTGTATCGCCGCTGCCAGTGCTCGGAGCCCAGGGCGTCGCAGATCTCCCAGAGGTAGGCGCACGCAAGCAGGGCCGCGAAGACTTCGAGCAGCCATAGCAGCAACCCGCCGATGGTGCCGGCGGCGCCCAGTTGGCTGTCGATCGTCCACTCGAGCACGAACGCGAGGTAGACCACGAACAGGAAGATGGCCGATGACCAGCACAGGTGGCCGCGGGCGTTCCATCTCCTGGTTACCGGGAGCCAGACCAGGCTGGCCACGATCACCCCGGCCGCCGCATCGATAGCCAGGTGCTCGGAGTCGCCGAGCAGCCGGAGCGCGCCCACCACGATCGCGGCGAGCGCGATGGTGCCACCGACAGAGAAGATCACCCGCCGGATGGCGGGCCAGGTACCCGCGGTGCGGGCGCGGCGGCTGGCCTGCACGAGCAGGCTCGCCGTGCCGATGGGAGCGGCGATGACCCCGGCTAGCACCAGCGCGGCGAGCACAGCGGTCCTTCCTGTCGTCGGAGCATGGTCACGGCTGTGGCGAAGGCGCGGTTGCCACCGCCGCCGAAGCTGCCCGGCAGTGCCGACGGTATGCGCGGACCGTGGGTGAGCTGACCGCCGCCGCGACTCCCGGACGGCGGCCCGCGCGGCGTGGCTAAGCCGTAGGGTCCGCCAGTGCAGCCGATCGGGCTATCACCGCGAGCAGCGGCAGCAGGAGCGGGACCGGGAGCCAGTCGGGGCCGAACCGGACGAGCAGGCCGCCGGTCAGCGCACCGATGATGGCCGCCAGGACGACACCAATGCTGCGCGGCAGGCCGGCTGGCGCGGTCCGCGTCGCCAGGCCGGCGATCACGCCGGTGAAGGTGCTCGTCAGGTACGTGCTCGACATCTGGCCGAGACGCCGGACCGCGGCGCTCTGCAGGCCCATGGCGAAGGCCAGCAGGGTCAGCAAGGCGAGCTGCGATCCGCCCCGACGCGTCGTCACCTCCCAGATAACGGTCGCCGCGACGAGCACGCACACCTCGAGCCCGAGTGTCATGGTGACCGCGATCGGCCAGGTCCGGCGGCGACCGGACCTGGCGGCGACCGGGACTCCCGCCAGCACGCCCGCAGCGTATCCGGCTAGTGCCAGCCCGGCGCGGAGCGCCTCGCCGCCATCCGTGGTCGCCGCTCCGACGCCCAGCAACACCATGTTGCCGGTCATGACGCTGCTGAAGACCTTGCCCAGCGCGAGGAATGACGTCGCGTCGGCCACGCCCGCGGTGACCGCCAGCAGAACGACCAGCCCGTCCCTGACCCTGCTAGTCGGGTCGCCGCCGGATTGGTCCTGCGGGTCGGCCTCGTCAGTCACGGCCCGAGCCCTCCTGCCAGCGCTACCCGTCGGCAGTTGCCCAGCGGGCGCCGACGACTTGCGCCAAGTATGGCGAGCCGGACTAGCTCGGTCGGCCCGCCGTCAGTCGTCAGCCATCAGGCGCCGGGCTCGTCAGGGCTTCGGGAGCGGGCTCGGTTGGCAGCTCAGCGGCGTGTTCTCCGGTGGCCGGGACGGGCCAGGGAGGCGGGCTGCTCTCCGAGACCCGGGCCGCCTTGCGCGCGTCGATCCAGGAATCCACGATCGCCCACTGCAGCCGCAGCCAGTCACGCTGCCGCGAGGCTCGGCGCGGCAGCGCCGCGGCGGGCTCGTACCACCAGCGAATCACCATCGGCTCGCTCACCGGTACGGCGCGCCAGATCGACACGGGACCCACGAGGTGTTCCAGCCCGGTGTGCGCGACTACCGCGACGTTCAGGTCACCGCGACCAGCCAGGCACGCTAGCACGCCGGTCGGGTGCGCCGGCAGCACGTTGGGATTGCTCGCGGCGTCGGCCGCGGCTTGCCGCCGTCCGGCGCGGGTGAGCCGCGCGATGGCCCGCCGATGCCGGCCAGGTGTCCAGTTGCCGCCTTCCGGGAACAGCAGGATCGCGTCGTCGCGGTCCATTTCGCTGGCGAGCTGGGTAAGCCGGGCGGTGATGGCGTCTCGATGGCCGCGCCGGACGAAACAGGACGGCAGCCGGCTGAGCAGGACGTCCATGCCGGGATCCCAGCGCAGCCGCTCGGTCAGCACGATCGCCGGTCGGCGCCGATAGCGGGAGATGAGCATCTCGACAAGTGCAAACGAGTCGCCGGGGCCGCCGTGCCTCGCGAGCACGAGAAGCGGATGCCCGGAGATCTGGTCGCGGTCTGGCGGCTCCTGTACCTCCACCCGGAATCCGAGCAGCCGCCGAGAGGCAGCAAGCAGCATCCCGAGCGCCCGCCGCAACAGCTCCTCGTGACGCCGCGACCACCGTGCCTCATCTCGGCGGCTGGCGCGAGGGTGCCGCAGCCACAGGGCGGCGCAGCAGACGACCAGGCCGGCGTCCATCGCGAGGTACAGCGCACCGAGCAGCGCCAGCCGCACCAGGCGGCGGCGCCGGGTCAGGGGTGCCACGACCGCCGCGGCGGCGGCCACGAGCACGAAGCACACCGCGAGCGCGGTTGCAATCGCCGGCCAGATCGGATCGATCACAGCGCGGCGGACGAGCGCGGGCGGCGGTCTCATGTCAGCTCCGGCTGAGCCGACAGGTACTCCGCGGCGGCCCGGTAGCCGCGCTCCATGCGGGCGGCGACCGCGCGCGCGGTTCGGTACCGCATCGACACCAGCGGCAGGGACTCCTCGCCGCTTGGCAGCACGTGGACCCGGACGTCGGCCGGGAGGTTGGCCATTTCCTCGACGAACCGGTGCCGCCGCGCTACCTCGAAGGAGGTGAGGCACACATCCCACAGCGACCGCGGCGCCTTCAGCGGCTGCTCGATCCGGCCGACGTGGAGCACGTAGACGTCGAGTGCGCCCAGCGCAAGCGCACGGCCGACCGGGATCGAGTGCACCAGCCCGCCGTCGAGGAAGTGCTCGCCGTCGATGACGACCGGCGGCAGCAGGCCGGGGACCGCGGCTGACGCCATGACGGCGTCGGTCAGGCTGCCGCGGGAGAACCAGTGCGCACCAGCCCGCTCGATACTCGCCGCTACGCACTGGAATGGGATGGCGAGCTCTTCGAAGGTGGCGGGCAGGCGGGTGCTGAGCAGCTTGCGCAGCGGCGCGGGCGAGTACAAGTGCGTCCGGTACCTGGCCAGCGTGCTGGCCCGAGCCAGGACGTTGTCGGTAAACATCCCGGCCTCGGCGAGCGAGGTCCACAGTCCGGCCAGGTTCTCCACTCCCGCCATGGTCGGGTCGGCGGCGATGGCCGCACCGTTGAGGGCGCCGACGCTCGTCCCTACGACCAGGCCCGGCCGGACTCCCGACTCCAGCACGGCGCGCAGCATGCCCACCTGAGTAGCGCCGAATACCCCGCCGCCGCCAAGCACGATGGCAGGCTTGCCTGCCGATATCGCCTGCCCCATCGTCTCCGCCGCCGGTCCGGGCCGCCAGCTTCCGCGCGGAGACTTCCCCGGCGACCGTGCCGGTAAACCGACTGGCACCGGGCCCGCCTTCGCTGCCTACCGTGCGGGCGGGCTGCCGACGCGGAGCGCCAGCATGGTCACGTCGTCGAGCAGCACGCCGTCGCAGAACTCCAGCACCAGCGTGCGCATGTCAGCGACCACGTCGGCGGCACGCCCGCCGGCCAGCTGCGCGAGGCCGTCGGACAGACCGTCCTCGAGATAAGCTCCCTGCGGGCTGCGGGCGTCGGTCAGTCCGTCGGTGTAGAAGAACAGGATGTCGCCCGCGGACAGCATCAGTTCCCTGGTAGCCGGCTCCGGGTCGGCGAAGATGCCCAGCGGCACGCCCCCGCCCGGCAGCAGCAGAGCCCGGCCGTCCGGGCTGACGAGGACTGGACCAGGATGCCCCGCCCCACCCAGCACGATGCGCAGCGCGTCCCCGTGCCAGCTCAGGTGCGCTGCGGTAGCGGTGACGAACCGCCCGCCGAACTCTTCGGCGAGCATGATGTCGTTTGCGCCCCGCAGCACGTGTGCCGGGTCGGCGTCGGAGTGTGCGAGCACCCTGATGGCGTGCCGCGCAGCGGCGGTTGCTGCCGCACCATCCTCGCCCTTGCCGCAGACATCGCCGATCGCGATCCCCCAGCCACCCGGCGTCGGGTAGACGTCGTAAAAGTCACCGCCCACCTCGCGTCCCCTGGTGGGGGCCAGGTGCGCGGAGGCGATCTCCACCCCGGGCACCGGCTTGAGGACCGGTGGCAGCAGGCTGGCGCGCAGGGCGTCGGCCGCCTCGGTGCGCTGATGGAGGGTGCGCCGGGCCGAGATGGCTCGGCCGAGCAGCGCGCCGATTTCCTCCGCCAGGGCGGCGTCGGCCATCCCAAACTGCCCGTCGGCGGCTCGCCTGATCAGCGTGAGTACGCCGTGTCCCGTCGACGCGTCGACCATCGGCACAGCCAGCACGCTGCCCGCGTCCAGCCGGGCCAGCAGCGGTGGCCCGTCAGGTGTCGGGCCTAGTGCGTTGTCGTCTGCCACATGGCTGAGCAACAGGACGTGGCCCGACTCGGCCACCTGATCGGGTATCGAGCCTGGTGGTGCCTCGATCGCGGTCGCGACCTGCGCCAGTATCGCCGACTGGGGATCGTCGGGACCGGCGACATAGTGCCGCCGCAGCTGCCCGCGCCGGTGCACGTCGACGATCACCCAGGTGGCCAGCGTGTCGGCCAGCAGCCGCGCGGTTCTTTGCAGCAAGACCGATTCACTGACCGTGGTGCTCTCGAGCAGTTGCCGGGCCGCGCCGGCAAGCAAATCCAGGCGACGCGTCAGGGCTGCCACGGTGCTGGCCACTGCGTCGTCGCTGTCGCTTGCGACGGCCGGGCTCGCGGGCACCGGGCTTCGGCCTCGGTCGGCATGACCGCCAGAGCTGCTCACCGCGACGAGCAGCCTGCCGGGGTCGCCGCGCACGGCAAGCGGCACGATGCTGAGCTCACCCGGTACCACTCCGCCAGTGCCCAGCATGCCGCAGCGCACCTGCCGTGCCTCATTCATGCGGGCAGCGGCCGCCAGCTGGGACCGGACCGCCGCCCTCGCGCGGGGTTCCACTAGCGCGGATAGTGACTTACCCGTCGCGTAACCGGGGCCGGCGCCGAGCAGTTCGGTTGCCGCAGCGTTAGCCCTCAGCACCGTGCCGTTGCCGTCGACGACGTACAACGCCGTCGGAGTAGCCCAGAAGACGGCGCGCAACAGCCGCCGGTCCGAGTGCAGCCCGCTGAGCGCGCGGCCGTCCGCGCCCGGCTCGGCCGCGTTCTCCGTGTCTTGGCCGAGCGCGGCGAGTGCACCGTCTAGTTCGGCCAGCGCGGCATCCAGCAGCAGCTCATGCTGCGCCTCCGGCAGCTGCGCGGCCTGGCGGAGCGCCGCGGCCCGCGCCTTGAGCCCGGCTATCTCGCTACTGGGGTCGGTCGTGCTAGCCGCCACGTTCGTAACCTTCGTCGATGCGATCGTCACCACCCGCGCTGACCAGGCTAACGGCGGCGAGAGACCCGGCTGGCCGTCGCTGCCCCGGACAGCCTGGCGAGCTCGGTGAGCTGCGCCCGGCGCCGGCTCGCGGGGCCGGCGTGCGCGTCGATGATGCGCTGCGCCACCTCGACGGCCCGGATGTTGTTGTGCTGCGACACCTGCCGCATTCGGTCGAGAGCCTGGTCTGCGGTGCAGCCGAGCGCGTGCATAAGGATGCCCTTGGCCTGGTCGACGACCGCCCGTGCACCGGCCGCGTCCCGGAGTTGGTCCGCCAGCCTGCGGGAGTGGCCGTACTCGGCGACCGCGTCAACCAGCGCCCCGCCGTAGGCGACTAGCAGCTCGGCGAGCTGGAGCTGGTCGTGGTCAAGAGCTCGGGGCCGGAGGCCGAACAACGACAGGGTCACGACCGCCTGGTCGTGGTAGCTCAGCGCGACGCAGCTCCGGATCGACATCTGCAGCGCGGTGGTAGCGAACTCGGGCCAGCGCGCCTCGGTAAGCGTGTCCGGGCAGCTCACCGTGTCGCCGCGGGCCGCAGTCTCGATCAGCGGCCCACGGCCGGCGGCAATCTGCACACCGACCAGCCGAGCTGCGTCGGGATGACTGGACACGACGCTGACCAGCTCACCCTGCCGCCATACCGTGACGTTCGACGCGACGCATCCGGCTACCTGGCTCGCCGCGAGGTCGGCGAGCTGGCTCAGGGATAGCTCGTCGGTGGCGGCGGCCAGGCTGAGCAGGGCTGCCGTGCGTTCGGCCAGGTCAGAACCGGGCAATGCGACCGTCCGCTAGGGCTGGCTCGGGGGCACGTCGGTTGCGGTGCTGGCGGCGGCCTCAGCCTGCGCAGCGAGGCCCTGATCCACCGTGTCGTAGAGGGTCAGCTTGTCGGCCAGGCCGGTGATCCAGAGCGTCCTGGTATACCGGTATCTGGCCCGCGCCAGGGTAAGGGCTCCGCCTGCGGCTTCGGCCTTCTTCCAGTGACCCACGATGACCGCCAGCGCGCTCGTGTCGAGGAAGTTGACCTCGCCGAGATCGAGAATGATCCGGCTGTGGTCATCCTCGGCGCGTGTCAGGTACTCGTCGAGCTGCGGACTGGTTACGATGTCCAGATCGCCGCTGACCGTGATGACCATGGTGTCACCATGGCTCTCCGCCGAGAGCGAGGCTGCTTCCACGCTCTACCACACTCCGCCCTGGAGAAACGACCCTCGCAGCACAACGGTATACCGGGTGCTGGCAGAAGCCCGCTTCGCCGATACGCGTTGCATAGAGCACAATGCGGCGGGCAGGTACCAGGCGGACTGGCGCGATGGCAGGGTGCCAGAGCCTGTCGGCCGGGTTTAGTCGATCTGCGGCCAGATGCCCGCCTGGGCGGGCCTCGGCCCATGGTTGGGGGTTTGGCGTTGAGCGACCAGGCTGCCACGAGCGGCGGCATTCGCCATGTGGCCTGGTTGTACCGCTCGGCTGACGAGTATCTGGCGGGTGTCCGGGAGTTCGTGCAGGCGGCGGTGTTGGCTTCGGCGCCGGTCCTGATCGCGGTCCCGGCGAGTCGGCTGCCACCAGGCTGGGCGGGGGAGCAGGATCGCGCCAGGGTGCGCACGGTCGACGTCACTGCGGTGGGCAGAAACCCGGCGCGGATGATGCCGGTGTTGCACGCATTCGCACAGGAGCATCCTGGTCAGCGGCCTCGGGTCGTGGCCGAGCTGGCCTGGGCCGGCCGGTCCGCAGCCGAGCTGGGCGAGGTGGCTAGGTACGAACAGGCGCTCAACCTCGAGCTGGCCGGCGCGCAGGTCAGTGTCCTGTGCCCGTATTCCACCGTCGACCTGCCCGGATCGGCAATCAGCGCGGCCTGCGCTAGTCATCCGACAGTGCGCGAATACGACAGCAAGCTCGGCCGCGCCGCATGCTACGCAGCGCCAGACGGGAGGTACCCGGTGGTGGCGCCGCTGCTGGCCCCGCCCGGCGCACAGACCCTCGCTTACGCCGATGACCTGCGCCAGGTGCGCGCGCTGGTCGCGGCGACCGCGGCGCGCGCCGGTCTGTCCGAAGCCCGCCGCATCGACCTGGTGATAGCGGCGAGTGAGGTGGCTGCGAACACGCTCAAGCACACCACCGGCGGCGGCGTCGTGCGCGTCTGGGTTACCGACGACGAGGTGCTGTGCCAGCTCGAGGACTCCGGCCACATCACCGATCCGCTGGCCGGATACGACCGTCCCGCCGGGGACGCATCGGGCGGTCAGGGGTTGTGGCTGGTCAACCAGGTTTGCGACCTCGCGGAGATGCGCACCGGCGAGCGGGGCACGACGGTCCGGCTGCATATGTATCGCGACCTGCCGAGAGCGGAGCTGCAGGACGCGGCGCGTACCCGTCAGGATTCTGTGAATTAGGTCGCCAGCGCGAGCGGGCCGGGCGACGCGCCCGGCCCGCTCGCTGGTGGCCGGCAGCTATCGACCGACCGCGTCGGGGTCGGTCAGCCGTCGGCTCAGGTCGTGCAGACCGATCCAGAAGGCCCGGCAGCTCCGCAGGGTCTCGAGTAGCCGCTCGGTATCCACCGAGCCCGCGGTGACGTTATCCGGCGCAACCGCCACCTGGCGCTGGCGCAGGGATGCGACCAGGGCTGCCAGCGCGGTCTCGACCTCCTCAGCGGCCATCCGTACGGATCGGCGCGGGTCGTCCACGAACACGGCCTGGATGTCGTGCCAGGGTCCGCTCGGGGCCAGCGGTCTCATCGTGGCGGCGTTCCGGTCGCCGGTCACCTCGTCGGCTGCGGCGGCCGCCGGCTCCGGCCCGGCGTCGGGCTGGCCTGCGCTGATGTCGGACTGCGGCGTCATGGCTACCTCCGGTCTGCCTGCTGGGCAGCTAGCCTGCCGGCCGGGTCTGGCTCGGTACCGTCGGACGCCGGCGCGAGGGGCCACACCACGGTGTCGGCTGGCCGGGCCGGTGCGTCGGCCGGAATCGGGTCGTCGGCCGCGACTCCGCTCGGGGCGGCGGTTGGCTCCTCGCCCAGCAGATCGGCGATCAGCGCTCGGTAATGGATCAGTGCCTGGCGCAGCTCCTCAGTGACCCCGCCGCCCGGCACTCTGGTGACCCGCTCGGTGATCTCCCGTGCCGACCGGAGGTGACCGACGGTCCGCGCATGGTCCACTGAAAGGTCTGCGATCGCCCGGTCGCCGTCATCCGCCGGGTATCCCATCTCCGTCATGACACTGGTCACCATCTCGTCGGCCGCAGCGACCGCCGCCGGTGGCGAGTCGACGAAGTTCTCCTGGATGGTTAGCCAGTCGGCGGCGTACCGCCTGCTGGCGCTCTCGCTCAGTGGCCTGATGTCGAACTTGCGCACCCGGCGCTGTCGGCTGGCCAGTTCGGCCTCGGCGCGGAACCTGCTGTCCTGCTCGGCCATCGCGCGGTCGTACTCGGGTCCGAACCGCTGCTGCAGGCGGCGCCGGTAAGTCGCAATCGCCGCCGCGGCGACTACCGCGATCGCGACGATGACCAGGATGACGATCACCGCTGTCATGGGAACCTCCCTGATGTCGGGTCCCGCTCCGCTCCCCCGCGCCGTGTGGTTCAAACACGGCGCTCGGCACGCGACGGCGCTGTTCGCGGCTCACCCCACGGACGCTGGACCGCCACTGAGGCGAGGCTCATCGAGACCAGCCGCTACGTGCGGCCGCGGCCCTGACCCCCCTGACCTGCTGCCGGCGGCGGCGCGGCGGTGCCAGAATGCAGCGGCTTTCCGTCTGCGGCGGCGGCCCCGGCCAGGTCGCTGGTGCCGCTCCCCTCGGCGGGTGCGCTCGCCTCATCGGACGGTGGCGATCCGGGGGGCTCGGTGTCGTCCGGCGGATGCTGCAACCGCTCAAGCGCCGCGTGCGGCAGCTCGCGCAGCCGCAGATCCCGGAATACCGGGGCTCTCGCTACCAGGATGACCCCGACGACCATGGCTACGAGGCCCCCGATCTGCAGCGCAACCAGCCACGGCGCCACATGGACCCGGTCACCAAAGACCACAACGCCCAGCACGATGCCTGCCGTCGGCTCGGCCGCCGTGACCGCCGGCAACGAGGCGTGCAGCGGAGCGGCGTTGAACGCGTTCTGCACGAGCCACAGCGCGATGATGCTCGCCCCGATCGTGGCGTAGCCGGGCCAGGTCAGCAGCAGGTGGAGCGGATGGTGGCCGTCGATGATCTGAACGCTGCGCCTGGTGAAGGCGTCGGCGATACCAAGGATCAGGCCAGCCGCCGTGCCGGTGAGAGTAGCGCGAACCCCGCCGGACCGGTTGCGGCCAAGCTGCACAAGGCAGGCTGCTATCAGCGCGATGCCGGCCGCGGCCGGCCAGTGGCTCGACGAACCGAACGATTCGGCCGGCGCCTTCACGGTCCTGGTCAGCGACAGCGCGGCGACCCCGGCGCTCAGCAGCACCGCACCCACGATCTCCGTCCTCCGCAGCGCCTGGCCGGACAGCGGCACGGCGAGGATCAGGGCGAAGATCAGGTTCGTCGTGAGCAGTGGCTCGGTCACCGACAGGGCCAGATGACCGAGCGTCCAGGCCTGCACTAGGTAGCCGGCCGTCATCACGACGATGCCCAGCAGCCATCGGCGGTTCCTGATGAGCCGGGTTATGAGGCCGAGGCGCAGGAACTCGGCATCCTGCACCTGCTGAGCCGCGTGCTGCTGGAGCACGAAGCCAGACCCCGTCAGCATCGCCGCGACGAGAGTTATGCCGACATAAAGCCCATTCATGGCGGCGCCAGCGTGGTGCGCGCCGACGGTCTCAGGACACCGCTGGCCACCCCGCCGTCATGGCTGCCGAGCCCGCTGGGCTGCCGAGAAGACGCCAGCCTGGCGCCCGGCAGCCACGGTTCAGCGCGCACATCATCTCCAACGCGCGGGGGCGCTTCAGCGTTCTCGGCAGGCCCGGCGCCGGGCGGCCGACTGGGCCTGGTTCCGCGACACACGTGCCAGCGGTCACCGGCTACTGTACCCGCGCCAGTCGACGAAATGCGTCGTGAGTCCATTTTGCTCGCATTAAGGTGCCCGAGCCCGACCGACTCGGCGTGCCGTGACAATACCGCGCCGATACCCAGCCAGCGCCGGCCGGCGGTGACGGGTTACCCGCGCTGGCGCCGCTCGCAGGGCCTGGCGGCTGGCCCTGGCTCAGCGGGATGTTTGGCCGCTGCGTCCCGGGTAGAGCCGGCCCCGAGGAGGGATCACATGGCCATCGTTCTCATTGCACTGCTGATCGTCATCCTGCTGGGCGGCCTCGGATTCGCCCTGCACGTGCTGTGGTGGCTCGCCCTGGCCGCGCTGGTGATCTGGCTGCTGGGCTTCCTGATCCGGGTGGGAGAGGAGAGCAGCCGCCGGTGGTATCGATGGTAGGCAGCTAGGCGCGGCACGGCCGCCCGGCCGATGGCGGCGGGACCGGGAAAGGTACCTCCGCCGTCGGCCGGGCCGCCGGGCCGCCGCGTGGCAGCCAGTCAGGACATCGGGTGCCCGGCGGGCTCATCGGGCTGAGTGCTCCAGTCACGACGGACCGGCTCGTATCCGGCCTCACCGTCCTCGTGCGTCTCGGCCAGCAGGCCATGCGCCACCATCTCGGCCAGGGCCGCGTCAAGCACGCGATCGTCTACTCGCGCGGCAGCCGAAATCGCGGACCGGCTAGGACGACGGCCGGTGAACTCGAGCGTGGCTATGGCCTCGAAGATATGCAGGCCGGTGTCGGTCACGGTCTGTGCATCTACGGGCGGCTGCGGCACTGCGCCTCCTCTCCTCAGCCGGCACCTGCTTCTGGTTCCGTTGCCCGTGCGCCGCCGGGGAAACGCCCGTGCGTCACCTGCTCGGCTGCGGAACCGTGCAGTTCACCTTCGGATTAGCGCCGACGTAATTCAGCGGGCCGGCGGCTATCGTCGCGGCGACGGTCCCGGCCTTCGCGCAGCTGGGCGCACCGGTGTAGTAGTGCCGCTGCAACCCGGCGAAGATGCCGATAACGATCCAGACAACGAGTAACACCGAAATGACCTTCATCGCTCCTCCATCGCCGATAACGGTCTGCGTCGTCGCCGGGCCGCCACCTGAGGGGCGGTGCCCGGCGGCGCTGAACTACCAGCGGACTGGCCGGTTAAACGCCGGTGGCTGGCGCCGCGGCCAGGCGGCCGCGGCGGGCGATGGGCTCGTGAGCTAGTTACCAGGCGCCGTGGCGCCCGCGTGGTGATCCGCGCGCGCCTCGGCGCGTGCCCGGGCCAGCTGCAGCTGAGCAACGCGTGCTACCTCGGCGGTAAGGCCACGGGACATCCAGGTCAGCATCGGCGGGACCTCGGCGAGCCAGGTGCCCATGGTGTGGCCGCCGCCGGGCGTGAGGATCAGCGGGACGCTGGCCTCGTGGAGCTGGAGTTCTTGGGCGAAGAACTCGGCGTTCGCGACGTCCGCTCTGTCATCGGCGCCCGCA
>Ga0187781_10002277_pt1 | contig 14643 bp, 12 predicted proteins | sample 0715_SJ02_MP02_2_FD_132447 | JGI IMG/M metagenome (GOLD analysis project Ga0187781, IMG submission 132447) | Tropical peat soil microbial communities from peatlands in Department of Meta, Colombia - 0715_SJ02_MP02_20_MG | ecosystem: Environmental > Terrestrial > Soil > Wetlands > Peat | place...
ATTAGTCAACGCAACGATGGCAAAAAACAAGGCAATGAGCAAAAAGACGCGGCGGGCCGGCGAAAGCTTCATTAGCATGGCCCAAAAAAGGGCACTAGTGGTCTTACTGAATCGCCGGACTCGGGTCTCCTTGCGCAGCGCCTCCCAGTCAATCTCGCGGGAGTAAAGGCTGTAGCTCGCCCGCGCTTCCGACATGAATTGCGACCAAAGGGCTTGCACAGCGATCCCTTCGGTCACTCGCTGCCAGAAGCCTTCAACCCTTTTTCCGATACGCATGATAATGTCTCCCAGACTCGCGGCGGCCCTTTCAAAATCACGACTGGAATTGGAGGGCATGATAGAGCATTATAGGCCAAACGAGCGGCGGAGGTGTCGGATGCCAAGTGCCAGGGGTCGGGTCCTAGGGGAGAATTGTGAATAGTGAATTGTAAATGGTGAGTTGCGCGCCGCTTGCTGTCTAGACCCGGGCGTCTTTTCCTAGCCGCCAGTCCCTACCCCCTAGCCCCTCTTGCACCTGACCATTAGATAAAATCCCGTCCAATCAACCGCTCGATGCGCTTGCGGATGGGCGGGTGGGTGGAAAACAGGCTGGAGAAAACCTCCCCCGTGGTGAGCGGCTGGCAGATGTACATGTGCGCCATGGAGGGTGAAGCCCGCATGGGGATGCGCTTCGACCATTGATCGATCTTGCCCAGCGCCCGCGCCAGACCTTGGGGATTGCCGGTGATATGCGCGCCGGTGGCGTCGGCCTCGTACTCGCGCGAGCGGGAAATAGAAAGCTGAATAAGCATGGCGGCAAGGGGCGCGACAATTGCCATCGCGAGCATGGAGAGGATGCCTCCGCCGCGTCGATTGTCGCTGCGCGAGCCGCCAAAGCCCCCAAACAGCTCACCCCAATAAGCCATCCGGGCAATCAGAGTGATGGCCCCGGCCAGCGTGGCCACCACGGCGCTAATCAGGATGTCGCGGTTCTTTACGTGGCCAAGTTCGTGCGCCAGCACGCCTTCTATTTCCTCGTCGTCGCAAATGTCCAGGATGCCCGCCGTCACCGCCACCGAAGCGTGGCTGGGGTTGCGGCCGGTAGCAAAAGCGTTCGGCGAATCCGTAGGGATGTAATAGATTTTGGGCACTGGAATGTTAGCCTTGGCCGCCAGGCGCTCCACGATCTGGTAAAGGCGCGGGTTCTCTTCGCGCGCAATCGGCTTCGCCCCACTCGTCGCCAGCGCAATCTTGTCGGAAAAGAAATAACTGCCCAGATTCATCACCGCCGCCAGCACCAGGGCAAACATTAATCCCCGCTGCCCGCCAAAGGCCTCTCCAATGACCAACAGCAAGCCGGTCATCGCGGCAAGTAGAATCGTTGTTTTAAGATTATTCCACATAACTTCAAGCTCCTATCGTCCTCATAACCATACTAAATTAAATTAGATGCACTTCCAACCCCACACGGCCATATCAAGCCATGTTCCGGAGCAAATGAACGCGAGGAAAATCACGTGCGAGCGCCCTATACAATCTTCCGTCCGCCCTCACAAGATCGCAGCCCTCTCTTCGGTTTGTCGAATACTGGAATGTCCTCTCCCCGGAAGAGCAAGCCGCAGTGCGGGATGAAGTCCACAAAAAAGTCGATGCCAAGATGGCCGATTGGGAGAGAGAACGCAGGACCGGGGGCTAATGGTACCCACACGCACTCAACGCGCCGCTGCGCAAAAACAGGGATACAATATGAGCATCCCCGAGTGGGGAAAGGTCTCGCCGATGTTGCGTGGCAGAGTTGGTCCCCGAGGTGGCGCGGCGCTTTGGCGTCTTCGTGGGGCTGCAGCCCTTTGTGGGTTGATTCTCCCCGCCATGTTTTCCACCTCGGCCCTTGCGCTGTGTCCAAAAAGGCTGCGGAAAAACCCGTCTAGCCTGCCATTCCGAGGAGCCCCAGACGACAAGGAATCTCGCCCCGATCAGATTGGGGTTTTCAAAGCGAGATTCCTCGCTCCTCTCGGAATGACAAGGTTCACAAAGGGTTTTCCGCAGCCTGCAACGCCCCAGCAACTCGCCGCGCAGGATTTGGCGGTCACGGTCCTGGACGAAAACGGTCTGGCTGTGCCCTCGGCACACTTGACACTCACTGACCAGACGAACTCTGTTCTCCAGAAAGCCGAAACTGATTACGCGGGCCGCTGTCAATTCTCCAAGCTTATCCCTGGCATCTATTCCCTGCGGGTTGAGAAGGAAGGATTCTTCGTGTTCAACTCTAGCGACGTCCAGGTCGCTGAGACGAACAACTTGGAAGTCACCCTGAATCACACGCAAGAGTACGCGGAATCGGTCAATGTGGTTTACTCCCCCCCGGCCATCGATCCCCAAAAGACGTCGGCGAGTGCGTCCCTGTCGAGCCAGGACGTTATCAATCTTCCTTACAACGTCGGTCGCGATATCCGCTACGCTTTACCCTTGTTGCCTGGCGTTCTTCAGGACGCCGATGGGCAGCTTCACGTGGCGGGGGCCAACACGTTTCAGATCTTCGATCAGCTCGACGGGTTCGATGTTTCCGATCCCGCAACTGGCTTGTTCAATGTGCGCGTGAGCGTGGATGCCCTTCAGTCAGCGGAAGTCCAAACCGGCCGCTACTCCGCCGAGTACGGAAAGGGCTCCGGAGGCTTGGTGAGCTTAAGAACCCTGATGGGGGACGACCACTTTCGGTTCTTGGCTACGGATTTCATTCCTGCAATTCAAGAATATGGAGGTTTCCATTTCAAGACCTGGACCCCCCGCTTGACCTTCTCCGGTCCCCTCCGCAAGGATAAGGCCTGGTTCATGAACGCTGCCGACGGTGAGTACGACTTGAATCTCATCAAAGACCTTCCTCCCGGCGCGAATCGTGGCACCGCGTGGCGTGTTAGCAACCTTTCGAAGGCCCAGGTGAACTTGACCCCTTCCAACATCCTCACGGCGAGCTTCCTGGTGAACGAGTACCGCTCCGACCATTTGGGCCTGTCGTTGTTTACTCCCTTGGCCACGACGCTCGACCAGAGGGACTCCGCCTACCTGTTGATGCTCAAGGACCAGCACCTATTCCCCGGCGGGACACTGCTTGAGGTGGGCGCCGCCGCCGGCGAATATCGCAACGCACTCCTGCCGCTGGGCACGAGTCAATATGTCGACCGCGCAGGGCAGTACAGCGGCAATTACTTCGAGAAGACGGCTGGCCGCGCCGACCGCCAGCAGGGCATCGCCAACCTCTTCCTTCCTCCCAGAACCTGGCATGGCCGCCACGAACTCAAAGTCGGGCTGGATCTCGACCTCATCGCAGACCGCCAGTCTTTCCAGCGGCGGCCGATCGAAATCCAGCGCCCGAACGGCACTCTTTCTCAGGAAGTCACCTTCCAGGGTGGGGCGCCCTTCACGGAGGAGAATTTCGAATCCAGCAGCTACGTCCAGGACCGCTGGTCGCCCTCCGACCGCTTGCTCATCGAGCCGGGGGTGCGCTTTGATTGGGACGATGTGGTCCGGGATTTCTTGGTCTCGCCGCGCTTGGCTTCGAGCTACCTCCTGAGCCGAAACGGCGAGACGAAGCTCACCGGCGGGGTCGGCGTTTATGGCGACGCTGCGAATCTCGATCTGCTCACGCGTTCCTTGAACGGTCAGCGCACCGATTCCTTTTACAACCTGACGGGCCAAACGCTGACTCAGCCGCCCCTAGTGACCTCGTTCGTGGTCAATCCGCGAGTGCTCAAGCTTCCGCGCTTCACTAACTGCAGCCTCGGCGTGGAACGGAAAATGCCGCATGCCATTTATCTCCAGATTCAGTTCCTCGATAAACGCGGACGGGACGGCTGGGGTTTTGTCAGCCAGGGCGGCGCCTTCAACGGCGATTACAGGTTGGAAGGTCTCGAGCGAGACCGCTACGACTCGGTGGAGATTTCCACGCGCCACACCTTCAAAGGCGGCCACAGGTTCTTCGCTTCCTACACGCGCTCCAAGGCCGACTCCAACGCGGTTTTGGATTTCAGCATCGACAACCTGCTCTTCAGCCCCCAGGCCGGCGGCCCCCTCCCCTGGGACACGCCAAACCGCTTTCTTTCCTCGGGATGGACACCCATGCCCGGGAAGTTCACGCTCGCTTATTCGGTCGATTGGCGCGACGGATTTCCTTTCAGCTTAGTGAACCAGAACCAGCAGCTCATCGGTGCTCCCGGCTCTATGCGTTTTCCCCGATATTTTTCGCTGGACTTGCAACTGGAGCGGCGCATTCGCTTGTTCGGATTCGTGTGGGCGCTGCGCGCGGGATTCAACGACATCACGAATCGGTCAAATCCCTCCGTGGTGAACAACAATGTCGACTCGCCCGATTTCCTCACCTACAGCGGCATCCAGGGCCGTGCCTTGACGGCCCGCGTCCGCCTCCTGGGCCGGAAGTAGTTAAAGAGCGCAGGCCTCGTAGCCAAGCGAATGAACAGCCCTCTCCCTTGGGGAGAGAGTGTCCCGCGACGGCGCTTTCTCCAGCCGGAGCGGGACGGGTGAGGGGTTACTTCCGCGGGTCACGCATACATTGTGCTGTGTTTACCCGCCCTGCTTTTCGCATCGGCGATGGAGCGCTCTGCAAGGTGGCTTACATGGGAATGCAATGTGGCCGCTACCCGCGAGGCATGCCCTGGCCGCTATCTAAGCACGCCGTTCATGATGTTGCGAAAACGGGTGCGGCTGATCTGGTGATCGGCCAGAATTCGCCCTTTATAGACAACAGCAAACACCGCGTAGGGTGTCGGAGCGTCTTGGGCATCACGACTTGATTCAAGATCGATTATCTTCGGCCTGATATGGTAGTCCTCTTCGGCGGTCTGGGCGATTTCGGCCGCGAACTTCGCAATGTACGGACATTGGGCCGAGCGGATGATGGTCAGGCCCCTGTTGAACCGGGCGGCCTTCCGCTCATAATCTCCTTTAAAGCTCGGATCGGCTGCGCCGGCTTTGAACTTGCGGACCAACAATTGGTAATCCGGCGGCGCAGTGTCTGCGAGCTTGAATCCGTTCGCGAGGAACACGGAGCGGCTGGCTAAAAAGGGACCGTCCCGCGTCATCACGGTGACGCCGTTCATGCCCGCCGCCCTGGCATCTCTGAGGCAGGCTTCGATCATCGCGCTTCCCCACCCTTTGTGCTGATGTTTCTTCAAGTGGTTCCACAGGCATTGAATGAACATGTAGCCGGCGGCGCTCACTCCTCGCCAGGCGAATTCACCGGGAAGGTATTCGATATAGCAGCCAGGTTTGCCGTCTGGGCCGACAAGAGTTTTGGCTTTTAGACCTATTTTGAATTGCGTCTTTAGCCAGCATCGCTTGGCAACGAGGCCGGGGTGCGAAGGGTCCTTGATACCGCAGCATGGGGACTCATCGAGGTTGGATGAATCGATATCGATCAAAACGGGTGCACCCGTCATTGAGCCCTTTCCCATTGCTACCCCCACCCTTTCCAGCTCCGGCATTGAGGAAGAAGAATAACCAAGACCCGCCCCACGCCAGCGCGCGAGCGACGAGCACCCTACTAATCTTCACAGCAGGGCACCATGGCGCAGTATCCACCTTTTCGTAACCTGTATCAAGCGTTGTTCGCTGCCCATTCGGCGGGAGCATCTCATGTCGGTGATGCCTCCGACCGCGCAACTTGGAACTTCCCCCATGCCAGATCGAAGCAAACCGCTGTATACTCGGATGTGTAAGCGGCAGGTGCCGCACAGCCGCATACTGCTGCCAAGCGTCACAGCAAGGCGCGGTTCTGAGGACTGACCATGAAGACGACCAAGTTTACGTACTGGCAGGATGGAGACTACTTCCTTGGTTTCTTGAATGACTACCCTGACTATCAGACTCAGGGCATGTCGAAAGAAGAACTGGTAAGCAATCTCAGGGATTTACTGGGTGACCTCGAGTCGGGCGAGGCGCCGTATGTTCGCAAAGTGGAAGACCTGGTCGGGGCTGAATGAAAAGACGGGACCTCATCAGGAAACCGCAAGAGATGGGTTGTGTGTTGGTTCGACACGGAGGAAGTCACGATTGGTATACGAACTTCGCGACGAAGAAGTCGCAGCCTGTGCTACATCACAATGAGATTCACGAGGGGCTGGCTAAGTCCATCATCCGAAAGCTCAGCAAAGAGTGACTGGTTCGGGGATCCCAAATGGGGATTGGAGAATGCAATTGCGCACCTGCCAGGACGCAGTAGGGGAGCGCCAGAAAAGCAGGGCAGCGCAAGGAATGAGGAAAGGCGCCGGCCTGAAGGTCGGCGTTACCGAAGGGCAGCAGGCGGAAGAGAAATGTCATGGACATCTTCGAACTCACCAAGGCCTTAATCAACATCGAATCCGTGACCGGCCACGAGCGCGCCTGCGTGGAGTTTTTGCGCGGATACCTTGCCGCGCGAAACCTCGAAGTGGTGCTCCAGCCAGTCTCGCGCGATCGCTCCAACGTATTCGCAATGGCAGGAAAGCCAGATGTGGTTTTGAGCACGCACATCGACACCGTGCCTCCTTTCCTTCCCGCCCGCGAGGACGAGGAGTTTATTTACGGGCGGGGAGCGTGTGACGCCAAGGGGATCGTGGCCTCGCAAATCGTGGCGGCGGAACGGCTCCTGGGCGAAAGGGTGACGGACTTCGGCCTGCTCTTCCTGGTCGGAGAGGAAACCAGCAGCGACGGCGCACGCGAGGCGAACCTGCATCCGCCGGGCTCCCGATACATTATTAATGGCGAGCCAACCGAAAACAAACTGGTGGTGGGGTCGAAGGGCAACCTGAGGCTGGAGATTCGTGCCAAGGGCAAGATGGCACACTCGGCTTATCCGCACCTCGGAGATTCGGCGATTGATAAGCTGATCGATATTCTCGTTGATCTGCGGAAGATTCCGCTGCCCCATGATCCCTTGTTGGGACCTGCCACGCTCAATGTTGGGGTTATCTCTGGCGGCAGGGCGCCCAACGTTGTCCCCGACCACGCCTCGGCGCAAATCGCAATTCGCACCGTGAATGGTTCGGAAGAAATACGTCGCAAGATCTCGGAGGTGATTGGCGGGCGCTGCGAGTTCGAGTTTGTCCGCGATACACCGCACCTTTGCATGGAGAAACTGGACGGCTACGAAACTGACGTGGTGGCTTTTACCACGGACTTGCCGTCGCTAACCCGCTGGGGCCAGCCCGTATTGCTGGGGCCGGGTTCGATCAGCGTGGCCCACACCGAGCGTGAATGCGTAGGCAAAGCGGAGTTGGTCAAGGGCGTTGACCTTTATTGCCGGCTTGTCCAGGACCTGAAAAAGACAGTCGAGAGTCGAGAGTCAAGAGTCGAGAGCTAACAGCGAGATGGCGTCGGCCAGAATCGAGCTGGCTCTGAGGGCTAACCAGAACGGTCCACTCTCGACTCTTGACTTGTTCGGGGGCAGAAAGGGAATCGTGATCTAACTATGAACAAAATCGAAGTTGGCATACTGGGCGCAACGGGAATGGTGGGGCAGCGCTTTGTGAGCCTGCTCGAACACCACCCCTGGTTTGAAGTCCGATGGCTTGCGGCTTCGGAACGGTCAGCAGGGAGAACCTATGCGGAGGCTTGCAACTGGCGCGTGCGCGACCCTATACCCAAAGACGCCAGCGAGCTCCCAGTAAATGAATGCAAACCGGGCCACGCGCCGCAATTGCTTTTCTCCTCGCTCGATTCCAAAGTGGCGGGTGAAGTCGAAAGGGAGTTTGCGCGGGCGGGCCACGTGGTGGTCTCCAATTCCAGCAATCACCGCATGGAACCGGACGTCCCCTTGTTGATTCCGGAAGTGAATCCCGACCATCTGGCCCTGGTGCGAATCCAGAGAAAGCGGCGCAACTGGAAGGGCATGATCGTCACCAACCCGAACTGCACCACGGTCGGGTTGGCGATGTCGCTGGCTCCGCTCGAGAAGGCTTTCGGGCTCGAGAGGGTGCTGATGACCAGCATGCAGGCGGTCTCCGGGGCGGGTTACCCGGGCCTGCCGACGCTGGATATTCTCGGCAACGTGATCCCGCACATTGCGGGAGAAGAGGAAAAGGTGGAGCGGGAGACCCAAAAGTTGCTGGGGAAATACGTTGACGGAGCTGTCAAGCCCGGCGATTTCTTGGTGAGCGCGCAGTGCAACCGGGTGCCGGTCGAGGACGGCCACACCGAGTCGATTTCGGTTTGCCTGAAGTCCAAGGCTTCCATCGAGGATTTGATTGAGGTCTGGCGGAAGTTTCGTTCGCTCCCGCAGGAGCGGAACTTGCCCTTTGCCCCCAAGCATCCCATCATCGTTCGCGAAGAGCGGGACCGCCCGCAGCCCAAATTCGATCTCGCAGTCGAACACGGGATGGCCACCGTGGTGGGTCGCGTGCGCTCCTGCCCCGTGCTCCAATTCAAGTACACCGCCCTCAGTCACAACACCATCCGCGGCGCGGCCGGTGCAGCTCTGCTGAATGCGGAGTTGATGAAGTCGGAAGGGTATCTCGATTAGGGAACAGGGAACAGGTGACAGGGAACAGAACGGGTTACGGGGAACAGGCTGCCCGGACCTCGTTTCTATTCTCTGTTCCCTGTTCCCGATTCCCTGTTCCCTACGTGGTGGAACATGAGTAACGCCTCATCGGAATCGCTCGATGCGAGACCTATCAGCCTGGCTCTGCTGGGTTACGGCAAGATGGGCAAAACCATTGCCGCGCTTGCCTCGCAGCGCGGCTTCGAAGTGCGCCTGGTTATGGACGTCGACGCGAACGCGCAAGGCAAGGGCATTACGGCTGAGAATTTCCAGGGCATCGATGTGTGCATCGAATTCACTACTCCTGACGCGGTAGTCGAGAACATTCGCCGGGTGGCGGCGCTACGCGTGAATCTCGTAGTGGGCACAACAGGTTGGCATAACCGGCTGGAAGAAGCGCGGAAGATCGTCGAAGGCGCCGGCGTCGGCATGGTTTATGCGGCGAACTTCTCCATCGGCGTCAACCTGTTTTATCGCCTGGCGCGTGCCGCGGCGGAGATCTTTTCACCCTTCGCGATGTACGACCCTTACCTCACCGAGGCTCATCACAAGTTCAAGAAGGACGCGCCCTCGGGCACGGCGCTCGAAATCAAACGGCAGATTCAATCCGAATTCAGAACCCGCGAGATTCCCGTGACCAGTGTGCGCGCAGGTTACTTTCCCGGCGCGCACGAGTTGGGATTCGACTCCGAGGCGGATACCATTATCCTTCGCCACACCGCGCGCGGACGCCAAGGCTTCGCGGAAGGGGCCCTGTACGCCGCGCGCTGGGTGGTGGGCCGCAAGGGTTTGTTTAGATTCGGAGATGTTCTGCTCCCCGAAGGGGAGCAACATGAGTAGCCGCGGGCGAAGGCAAGCGATGAATGCCTGTGATCCGATCCCGCCCGTCAAGATCCGAAGGTGTGCGGGATGTCTGACTGGACTGAGCGCGCTATTAGAGATTGCGACCACAATAGGGAGGTTTCATGAGCCTGGACGTTCGTGGCTGCGGCACGGCGCTGGTAACGCCGTTCAGGAAAGACGGCACCCTGGACCTTGATGCGTTGCGGCGTTTGGTTCAGTTCCAGCTCCACGCCGGCATCGACTTCCTTGTCCCCTGCGGCACCACGGGGGAAACGCCTACGCTCGAACATGCTGAGTATTTGGGGGTCGTCCGCACCGTGGTCCAGGAAGTGGCGGGCAAAGTTCCCGTGATCGCCGGGGTGGGAGGAAATAACACCCGAAAAGTGATCGACCTTGCCGCCGAGGTGCGTGGGCTGGGCGTCCAGGGAATCCTTTGCGTAGCCCCTTACTACAACAAGCCCACTCAGGAAGGCCTTTACCAGCATTTCCACGCCATCGCCGAATCCACCGACCTCCCCATCATCCTTTACAACGTTCCGGGACGCACCTCGTCCAATATCGAGCCTCCCACGGTGGCGCGCCTCGCCCAAATCCCGAACATCATTGGCATCAAGGAAGCCTCCGGCAGCATCGTGCAACAGATGGAAGTCCTTGCCGCTGTCGCGCCGGACTTCCGCGTGCTTTCAGGCGACGACTCGTTCACCTTCCCGCTCATGGCGCTGGGTGGCGTGGGTATCATCTCGGTGGTCTCGAACGAAATCCCGCGCGAGATGACCCGGCTGGCGCACCTGCTGCTGGAGGGAAAACTCGAGGCAGCGCGGCAGCTCCACTTCAGTCTGCTGCCGCTGATGCAGGTGAACTTTATCGAGACCAATCCCATTCCCGTCAAGGCCGCACTGGCCATGATGGGCCTGCTCGAGGAAGTTTACCGCTTGCCTATGGTCCCCATGAAAGCTGAAAACCGCGCCAAGCTTGAAAAGGTGCTGGCCGCACAGGGGCTGCTCTCAGCGCAAAAGCACTGACCATCGGGAGGCAAAGGAAGTGGCGGGAGTTTTCTGTAGTTCTGTTGAAGTTAGCAGTTACTGAACAGCCCTCTCCCCAGGGGAGAGCGTGTCGCGCTGCCGGCGTCTTCTTCAGCCGGAGCGCGACGGGTGAGGGGTCACTCTCACGCAGTCCTATAAGGGAGGAACCGATGGCTGACTTTTCACGTCGTGCCCTACTCCAAATGGCAGGTACAGGGCTTCCGGCTGCCGCATTCGCGTCGAATTCGCCGGCCTACGCTGAAGCCAAGGGAAATGCCGGGAAGGAGGCTGTAATGCAAGGCGAACTGTGCCACTCGCCCTACCATCGTGATCCAGTAACTTTTTATGTGCATCGTCTGGGCACGGATCATGCCGAGGGTATCGCCGTGATCGACATGAACGGCGATGGCCTTCCTGACATCACCAGCGGAGCCTACTGGTACGAGAATCCGGGCCCCGCCGGAGGCGAATGGAAGCGGCACAAGTTCCGGCAAATCGCACCGGTCCCGCCCCCCTCAGGACCTTCGGCGGCGGAGAACATGCCCTTCTACGACGAGTTTGTGGCGGACAACGGCGAGTTTGCGATTGATGTCAACCACGATGGCACCGTCGACCTGGTAACTTCCTCTTGGCAGAACGACGGCATCTGGTGGTTCGAAAACCCGAAGAAAATGGGCGAAATATGGACACCCCACTTCATCTGCCACTCGGTGGAAACCGAGGGATTCGCCTTCAGTGACTTGGACGGCGATGGCCAACCGGAATTGCTTGCCGCCCACTACGGCCGGCAGGGTATGCTTTGGATCAACTTCGCCGGACCCGAGCCGGCAGTGCACAACATTGGGGGACACGATCAAGATGGCCACGGTTGCGGCATCGCAGACATCGACGGGGACGGCAAGGCCGACGTGCTCTCCGTCCATGGCTGGTTCCAGAACATCGACGCCACCCACGACAAGTGGGAGTGGCGCCCCGAGTGGGACTTGGGCGACTGCGGTTTTCCTATTATCGGCTTCGATGTTAACAATGATGGAAAGATGGACCTGATCTATGGGCACGGCCACAACTACGGTCTCTACTGGCTAGAGCAGACTTCGAGAGATGGGAAGCGCGCCTGGAGCCCTCATCTGATAGATGATTCTTTCTCGCAGATTCACGTTCTGGCTTTAGCCGACCTCGATGGAGACGGCGAACTGGAATTGCTCGCCGGTAAGCGTTACCGCGGGCACAACGGCCACGACCCCGGTTCCTACGAGCCTCTGGCCATTTACTACTACAAGATCGACCGCCGCAATGCCACCTTCACTCGCTACACTGCCAGCTACAATGGCACGGCGGGCGCGGGGACGCAGTTTGTGGTAACCGACATCGACGGCGACGGCGACCTCGACATCCTGGTGGCCGGCAAAACTGGGGTTCACTGGCTGGAGAATCTGAAGGTGAACAAGCGCTCACGCGAGGCCAGAGAGAAAGAACTGCTGCTCAATACCGACTGGCCGTTTCCCGGCGAAGATACCTAACAACAGGCTCAAAACCCCGCGCTTGTCATTCCGAGCGAAGCGAGGAATCTCGCTCTGCGTCGGGGGAATCAATAAAAGAGCCAGAGCGAGATTCCTCGCTTCGCTCGGAATGACAGCATTTACAGAGGTTTTTCCGGATCCTGCCAATTAGCCGTACCGCCCCTCGATGTAGTCGGCGGTGCGCTCGTCCTTGGGAGTGAGAAACAGATTCTCCGTGCGAGCGTGTTCGACAACTTCGCCCAGCAGCATGAAAATACACTCCTGACTCACTCGCCGGGCCTGAGCCATATTGTGGGTAACAACGAGGAGGGTGTAGCGGTCGGCAAGCGCGAGCATCAACTCTTCGATGCCGAGCGTGGATTCGCTGTCCAGGGTGGAACAAGGTTCATCCATCAAGATGACCTCGGGCTTCAAAGGCAGCAGCCGAGCAATGCAAAGTCTCTGTTGTTGGTCCAGTTGCAGCGCCGGGGCGCGGCTGTGTAACCGGTCCTTCAGTTCATCCCAGAGGAACACCTCGCGCAGGGCCGATTCCACCGCGTCGTTCAACTCGGACCTCTTCAAAGAGCCATAGGTGCTGTGGATGCGCAGGCCGAACACGACGTTTTCGTAGACGGAAATGGGCAGGGGATTGGGTCGTTGGAAGACCATGCCCACCGCTTTGCGCAACTCGATAAGCGAGACATCCGGGGCGTAAATGTTGTGCCCGAGGATCTTGATCTCGCCCGCGGTAGTGACGTAACCATAGCGCTCGTTGATGCGATTGAAGCAACGGAGCAGCGTCGTCTTGCCGCATCCCGAGGGCCCGATCAGGGCGGTAATCTGCCGCTGACGAATGTTGACGGACACATTCCTCAACGCCTGGAAGCTGCCATACCACAGATTGAGGTTCTGGGTTTCGATACTGTAGTGATCTGCGGACCCTGGGGTGCTCATCCGAAGATTCCGTTGACATATTCGTAGGTTCGACGGTTGGCTGGGTGGTCGGAGAAGATTACCTCTGTTCGATCCACTTCCACCAGTTCACCGTTGAACAGGAAGCCCGTGCGGTCAGCTAATCGCCGCGCCTGTTGAACGAGATTGGTGGCCAGGATAATGGTCATCTGGCTGCGCAAGCTCTTCAGCACGTCCTCAATGCGCATGGTGGTCACGGGGTCGATGGCCACGGAGAACTCGTCCAGGCAGAGAATCTTGGGGTCGTGGGACAAGGCGCGGGCGATCGTCAAGCGCTGTTGCTGGCCCCCGGAGAGCCGGGTGCCGAGGCTGTGGAGGCGATCTTTCACTTCATCCCAGAGCGTGGCTTGGCAAAGACAGCGCTCCACGCGTTCTTCAAGTTCGCTGCGCTTCCGAATACCGGCCATGCGCGGCGCGAAGGCGACGTTATCGAAGATGGAGAGGGGCAGGCCAACAGGCAGGGGAGCGACCATGCCGATCTTGCGACGCAGTGCGAAAAGGTCCTTCACCTGACGCACCTCCTCGCCGTCCACCTTGACGACCCCCGTGATCACCACCCCCGGCACTTCGTCTAGGGATCGGTTGAGGACTCTGAGCAAAGTCGTCTTGCCCGACTGGGCCGGCCCGATAATGCCCAAGACCTCGTTACGCCCCACCTCCAGGCTGACACCCTTCAGAGCCTCGCGGTTTCCGTAGCGCACCCACAGATGCGCAACCTCGATCACGGGACCGGGCGTCACCATTTTCTCCTTGAACGCAGACGGATGCGAACCATAATCGACAGGGCATTCACCGCCAGAACTGTGCTGAGCAGCACCACTGCGGTGCCGTACGGCAGCGCCTTGGGCACGTCAGGCACCTGCGTGGATATCGTGAAGAGGTGCATCGACAGCGCCATGCATTGGTCGAACAAGCCGTAGGCAAACAGGTGTCCTTCCCCGATGGCCTTGAAAAACACTGCCCCCGTGAACTTGATGGGCACCGTTTCGCCCGCGGCGCGCGAAACTTGAAGGATCACGCCCGTAAGGATGCCGCTAATCGAGTTGGGCAGAACGATGTGGAGAATGGTTTGCCAGCGCGTGGCTCCGACGTTCCAGCACGCCTCGCGAAATGCCTTCGGGACAGCCGCCAAGGCTTCCTTGGTGCTGGCTATGATGACCGGCAACGTCATAATTCCTAGCGTCAGGGAAGCAGCGAGGATGGACTTGCCCAGTCTGGCGAAGAGCACGAACGCGCCGAGCCCGAAAAGCGCATGCACAATGCTCGGCACCCCCGCCAGGTTAAGGACCGCCAGGTTAACGACACGGGTGAACCAATTCTCGCGGGCGTATTCGTTCAGGAAGACTGCGGCGAGCACCCCAATCGGTGTGGCTATGGCCAGCGAGATGACGACCAGATAGATTGTGCCCAGCAACGGTGACCAGATACCGCCGGCGCGCATGCCGTGTTTGGGGTTGGTCAGCAGAAAGTCCAGCGAGAGAATCGGCCATGCCCGGTAGACGAGATAGCCCACAATCAGAAGCAGCGGTACGACCATCATTAAAGTCATCAGCAAGAACAGCGTCCTCACCATGACCTCACTGAGCTGCTTGCGGCGCGTCAATGAAGTGGCTTCAAACAAAACACATCACCCGTCGAACCGATAGTTCTTCATTTGCTTCTAACCCCTCGCACGATAAGGTCAGCAGCCAGGTTGACAACGAAGGTTATTGAAAACAGCACGATGCCAATGATAAACAACACCTGGTAATGGTCCGAGTGCACCGGCGCCTCCCCCAATTCGGCGGCAATGGTGGCG
>Ga0187781_10002278_pt1 | contig 14643 bp, 13 predicted proteins | sample 0715_SJ02_MP02_2_FD_132447 | JGI IMG/M metagenome (GOLD analysis project Ga0187781, IMG submission 132447) | Tropical peat soil microbial communities from peatlands in Department of Meta, Colombia - 0715_SJ02_MP02_20_MG | ecosystem: Environmental > Terrestrial > Soil > Wetlands > Peat | place...
AAGCCGATGCCAAAATGGCGCGAACGGAACGCCGGTTGCAGCCAGATGAATGCGAAAGCAGGGTCCAGCAATGCCGGACGCTGAGCTGCAGGCGCAGAGGAAAGGCCACAGGGAAACAGTGGAAGTTGGCTGTCCGGCAGGATGGAACCAGAGATATTTTGGATTTTGGATTGAATAAAGATTAACCATACACGGTCAAGGATCTCAAATCCAAAATCGATTCGAGGTGGACAATGTCCATATCTGGCATTTCGTCTAGTAGCTCCCTGAGTCAAAGCATGCAAACCTGGCAGGCGCAGACCCAGAAAATTCAAAGTGAGTTCCAACAACTGGGCCAGGATTTACAGGCGGGGAACCTAACCCAAGCTCAGTCGGATTTCAGCACCCTGAGCCAAAACATTTCGAGCCCCATGCAAACCAATGGTTCTCTGTCCCAGGCATTTGCCGCTCTAGGAACGGCCTTGCAATCCGGGAACCTCGCAGCCGCGCAGAAGGCCTACTCAACCCTTCAACAGGATGTCCAGCAAACCGGCCAAGGTCATCATCATCATCACCACGCGGGGGGTAGCTCACAGAACGACACCTCCTGGTCAAGCAGTACGCTGTCGCAATTGTTCGGAAGTTTGGGATCGGCGCTTCAATCTGGGAATTTATCAACCGCTCAGACTGCCTATTCGACGCTCGCACAAGACCTTCAGCAACTAACCCAGGGCGTGAGTACCGCGGCACAAATGGCCACGCAGGCAGTAAGCTTTTTGGGTTGATCGCCTCCGGTCGCCGTGCACCATTCCTGGAGGCTTCCATGCGGGGCCGCAGGCTGCATCGGGTTTGCGGCCCCCCCCTTGGCCTTGGCTCGCGCCCCTAGCGAGCATCCCCTTGTGAAAATCGATTTCGGTACCCTGATGTACTGGTGCACCTCGGCCTTGCCTGCCAGAACCATTCTCCGCTATAGTGCCATTCGGGTTCAGGATGACTCGGGAGCAAAAAATCGATGAACTTCGCCGGCGCCACGCTGAGGCAGAGGCGGGCGGTGGTGAAGAGCGGCGCGCCCGCCAGCATGCGGAAGGTAAACTCTCGGCGCGCGAGCGGATCCTGCTGCTTTTTGACGAAGGCGCCTTCGAGGAAATTGACCAGTTCGTTAAGCACGCTTGCCAGGACTTTGGCTTGGCCGAGCAGCGCATATCGGGCGACGGAGTGGTGAGCGGCTATGGGAGAATCAACGGCCGCCTTGCCTATGCCTTTGCCCAGGACTTCACGGTATTTGGGGGCTCGCTCAGCGAAGCCAACGCCGCCAAAATCTGCAAGGTGATGGACCTAGCCATGAAGGTTGGCGCGCCGGTGGTGGGCTTGAACGACTCCGGGGGAGCGCGCATCCAGGAAGGCGTAGCGTCGCTGGCGGGTTATGCGGATATCTTCCTGCGCAACACGCTGGCCTCCGGCGTCATCCCTCAAATTTCCGCCATCATGGGACCGTGCGCGGGCGGAGCGGTTTATTCACCGGCCATTACCGACTTCACGTTGATGGTGAAAGACTCTAGTTACATGTTTGTGACCGGGCCGGACGTCATCAAGACGGTGATGCACGAGGATGTGAGCAAGGAAGATCTGGGCGGCCCTATGACCCATAATGCCACCAGCGGCGTAGCGCACTTCATCGCGCGCGACGATGCCGACTGCCTGGCGCTCATCCGAGAGTTGCTCAGCTTCATGCCCCAAAATAACCAGGAGGATCCGCCCCGCGTTGAGACCCAGGACCCCATGGACAGGCAGGACGAAACCCTGGAAACGCTCATCCCGATGGAGCCGGACAAGCCTTACGACATAAAGGAAATCTTCACCAGGGTTGTTGACGACGGTTATTTTGTGGAGGTGCACGAGCACTTTGCAAAGAATCTGGTGGTGGGGTTCGCGCGGCTGGGCGGGCAAAGCGTGGGCATCGTGGCCAACCAACCCGCCTTCCTGGCCGGTTGCCTCGATATCAACGCATCAGTGAAAGGGGCGCGCTTCGTGCGTTTCTGCGACGCCTTCAATATTCCGCTCATTACGTTTGAGGATGTCCCAGGATTCCTGCCCGGCACGCAGCAAGAGTATGGCGGCATCATTCGTCATGGCGCCAAGCTGCTGTTTGCCTTTGCGGAGGCGACCGTGCCCAAGATCACCCTCATCACCCGCAAAGCCTACGGCGGCGCGTATTGCGTGATGGCCTCCAAACACCTCCGCACGGATGTAAACCTGGCCTATCCCACCGCGGAAATCGCCGTGATGGGACCCGAGGGCGCGGTGAATATCGTTTATCGGCGCGAGTTGCAAAAGGCCGAAGATCCTGAAGCGATGCGCCGCGAGAAAGCGGAAGAATTCCGCGAGCGTTTTGCCAACCCTTACATCGCCGCTGAACGAGGCTGGGTGGACGCCGTCATCGAACCCCACGATACCCGCCCCAAATTAATCGCCGCGCTCCGCATGCTCGAAACCAAACGCGACACTCTGCCCCCCAAGAAGCACGGCAACATTCCGCTGTAACTGTTGGTGAACCTAGGAGGAGATGGAAATGCGCAGAATCCGTCGCCGTGAAATGTTGCGAAATTCTCTTGGACTTTCCAGTGCTCTTCTCGGCTGGAGTTGGGCGCAATTACCGGATATTCCTAGACCCTCAGGGGAGGGGCGTTCGTTTCGCATGGGTTTCACGCCGTCTCCTCATTTGGAGACGCCCCAGGCGTGGAATGAAATGGCAAATTTCATTCGCCAGAACGGCGATATCGTGTTGCAGCACCTCTGGGGCGTGCCTTGGACTGAGGCCTTGCATGACCAGCCGTTTCATCCCAACTTCATGGCCGACTGGGAACGCCGGAAGGGGCTAACCGGGGGCGGGTTGCGCACCTATTTGGCTGTCACCCCGCTGAGCGGAAACCGCACCGACATCTCCGAATACACCAACGAGCAGGAGAACGTTCCCCTGCCGGCCGAATTTCAAGGAAAGCCTCTCGATGATCCGATGGTGAAAACGGCCTATCTCCACTATTGTGAGCGTGCTATTGAGTACTTCCAGCCCGAATATGCCGCCATCGGCATCGAGGTCAATTCTTTTTATCATCCTTCACGCCGGAAGCGTTGGCCCCAATTCGTCGGCCTGCATCATTACGTCTACGGCGAACTAAAAAAGAAATATCCTTCTCTGCCGTTGTTTGCCACTCTGGACTTGCACACCATGATGGCCCCCGACAATCTCGACCGAGACGGCATGCTGGCGGGCTACAAGGAGATCATGGATTCGAACGATATCCTCGCCATCAGCTTCTATCCTTTTTTCCGGGGCGTGTCGAAGAGAGTAGATAGTTCGCTCGCGTGGCTGACGGAGACGTTCGATCCGTACAACAAGCCGTACGCGGTTGGCGAAACCGGCGAAGCTGCCGAAAATGTGGTGATCAAGCTCAAATCGGGCAAGCGTGAGTACAAGGGGAGCCCGGCGGCGCAGGCGGCCTATTTCGGGAAATTGCTTGCGCTAGCGCAGGCCCGCCGGTTCAAATTCGTCATCGCCTGGTTTTACCGCGATCCCATCGCTGTCGAGCGCTACCACTGGGAGCCTTGGCAGCACTGCGGATTCCTCGACGAAAACGGCGCGCCGCGTCCGGCCTACGCCGTCTGGCGCAAGTATTTCCAAATGCCACTGCGGGAACAATAGGACATTCGATCAGCCCGTATAGCACTAGGTGCCATAGTTCAAGATTTCGCTTCCTGCCGATCACCCTATGCCTTTCGTCTATTGCTCAGTGCCGCCTTCAGTGTTGCGTTCAGGTAACCGATGGAATACGCCAACCCGGGGCTGGGCCGGAACTGCCCTGATGCGTCGTGTGTCACGGCCTGCGTTGGTCCCAGCAGACTGCCCAGTTCCGGGACATGATCGGGGATGACAAGCCCGTCGAAGTTAATCTCCACCAGGGCCTCCATTACCCGATACATGTCGTAGTAACCGTCGTCCATCAAGGTCTCGGTAAAATGGGGCAAGGGTGACGTGACGTTGCGGAAATGAATTTTGAACAATTTCTTCTGGGCGCCGAAGTATTTGATGACCTCAACCGGGTCCGCGCCCATCTTCGGTCCGCCCTCAAGCCAGGTTCCCACGCACAGGCAGATGCCCACGTTGGGACTGCTTGCGATCTCCAAGGCCCGCTTGTAACCCTCAAAGCTGGTGAAGATGCGGGGAACGCCCGCCAGCACCGTTTGGGGTGGATCGTCCGGGTGAATCCCAATGCGGACACCGGACTCCTCAGCCACGGGTACAACCTTCTTAATAAAGTAGGTGAAGTTGTCCCAGATTTCCTCTCGCGAGAACACGCGACCATGCGAGAGTGGCTCCTTATAGATCGTTCCGTTCCAGCCGCCGTGGAAGGTGGGGCTTGATAGGTCGCAGTCGGATGCCAGATATCCACGGCGCGACGTTGCCGTGCCGCTCCTCCAATTGCCGTTGCCCTCAAAGCCGTAGGTCATATAAGGTATGCCGGCTTTGCCCAAGTAGCGGAGGTAATTCAGGTATTCTTCGATCTTCGCGTCGCGTCCGGGGAGGTTCAACACGATCTCCGGAACATTGATGATGGCGTCGCCACTGGGAGCAACTCGGCCCGACTCGTTGTAGACCTTAAAGCCGCCCGCTTCCCATTGTTCCCGCATTCGGGTGAATCCCTCGACGGTGGCAGTCTCCGGCACGATATCCCCGCTGCTGATCCATGTCACCCCAAGCTGCCTCAGGTACAACATGTTCTCCTCAGTGGGGTTGCGCGCGTACGTCCCGATCTTGATCCCGGGGGGAATCGGGAAGGTCTTCGCCGAACTCCTGCCCGCGGAAGCCAGCAAAGCCGCGCCTCCCAGGGCCATCTTGGCGAAATCTCTTCGGTTGATATTGAAGTTCGCGCCCCGCGCATGATTCGATTCATCGAGAATGTTCATGCCGAACCTCCCTCTTTTGTTCGAGCTCTCGCAAGTTTTCTGCCTCCGAATCCAAGGCCGCCTGCGGCACAGCACTGTCGTCTATGGCGAACGATGATACCAGATGAAATCTCTCAAAGGAATTCGCAGCACTTTCAGGGTGCGCAAATTGTTGCGGCCGATTTATGCCGCCATAGGTCGGAGTGAACCCGCCCCACCTCTATGAAAATCGGCGCCCCCCGGACCAGGCTTTCCTACCGGTAGGAAACGGCTCGGGCATTTAGCCTGGAATATTGTAAAATGTCAGCCTCGATGGCAACAATTCTCTTGACAATTGTGCTGGGCTATAGGCTAGTATTAAGCAAGGAGCGAACGGGTTCGCCGGAGTCAACACACTAAGCGCAATTCACTTGGCGTCCCCGCTCGTATTCCGAAACCGGATCGTTACACGCGGCCGGGAGGACGAATGGCTGAGGCCGCCAGCAGCCGTGGATCAATGCGAAAAGGAGGCCAATTCTCTCGCGATGTTTATGATAATAAAGGTAGTTATCGATATTCCCGATCGGGCAGCCGAAAAGCCAAGTTATTGAAATCAAATCAGTTGCTTACATGGCGGGTCGGCCAGTCGATAAAACGCGGGGGGAAAAAATGAAGGATAGTCTGGCGATGTTATTGAAAACAAATGGAGAAAAAATGTCAATTTACTGGTCTCTCGCGATGTTGTTGAAAATAAGGTGGTTATCTTAGCTCTCTCGCGATGTTGATGAAAATAAAACTGGTTACGTGACAAACGGCTGGCCAAGCATGAGCGTTCGTTGAAGTAAACAGGTGCTCGGCCAATCCGCCCAGGGTTGCGGGTATAATCGGCAATTGCGACGGTAGGGCAAAGACATCCTGGGCAAGGAGAAACGATGTTCCGTAAGATCCTCATCGCCAATCGCGGAGAGATTGCCGTGCGCGTGATGCGCGCGTGCCGCGAAATGGACATCCGCACCGTCGCGGTGTATTCCGCTGTCGATCGCAAGTCGCTGCATGTGCGCTATGCTGACGAGGCTTATCCGATCGGCCCGGCGCCTTCCACGGAAAGTTATCTACGCATCGACCGCGTTCTCGAAGCTGTGCAGCAGAGCGGCGCAGAAGCGATCCACCCCGGTTACGGATTCCTGGCGGAAAACCCTGATTTCGCCCGGGCCTGCGAACATGCGGGAATCGTTTTCATCGGTCCTCCCGTGAGCGCCATGAAGTTGATGGGCTCGAAGACCACCTCACGCCATGCGCTAATCAAGGAGGGCTTGCCGGTGGTCCCCGGCGCCGATCGGAATCTCGAAAGCTTTGAAGAGATTCAGCGCATCGCAAGCGAGATTGGCTACCCTGTGATGTTAAAGGCCTCGGCGGGCGGAGGAGGCAAGGGGCTGCGGATGGTCCACGAGGAATCCGAATTGGAATCCGCCTATCGCACGGGGCGCTCCGAGGCGCAGAACGCCTTCAACGATTCGTCGGTTTACCTGGAAAAATACATCGAGCACCCCCGCCACGTGGAAATCCAGATTCTTGGCGACCGGCACGGCCACTTGATTCACCTGGGGGAGCGGGAATGCTCGCTGCAGCGACGGCACCAGAAAGTGGTGGAGGAATGCCCTTCTCCCGCCGTAAATGAGGATCTGCGCCGGCGCATGGGCGAAGCTGCGGTGCGCATCGGCAACCTGGCCGGCTACTCGAACGCCGGCACGGTGGAGTTCCTTCTCGACCCGCGGGGGAATTTCTATTTTCTGGAAATGAATACCCGCTTGCAGGTGGAGCATCCCGTCACGGAGTTGGTGGACGGCATTGATTTGGTAAAAGAACAGATCAGAATTGCGGCAGGCGAAACCCTTTCGTGGCGGCAGGATGAGGTGCGGATGCGCGGGGCAGCCATCGAGTGCCGCATCTACGCCGAGGATCCCGCCAACAATTTTTTTCCCTCACCGGGACTCATTACGGGCTTGCAGGCGCCGTCGGGGCCAGGCATACGCCTGGACAGCGGGGTGTACGCGGGCTGGCGAGTGCCCTTGGAATACGACCCGCTGCTCACGAAACTCGCCGTGTGGGGTCGGGACCGCTCGGAGGCCATGGCGCGCCTGCGGCGAGCATTGGGCGAATTCGAAGTACAAGGTATCCGCACGAATATCCCCTTTTTCCGCCGCGTGCTGGAACACCCGGATTTTGTGGCAGGTCGGATGGACACCGGATTCATCGATCGGGTGCTGGCCGCGGGATTGATGGAAGAAGAGCCGCCGTCGGAAGAAGAGGAGCACGTGGCCCTGCTGGCGGCGCTACTGGATGCGGAACGGAACAGCGGATCGAAACCGGCGAGCGCCATGGCGAGCAACGGATGGAAACAGGCCGGCCGGCTTGCCTTGCTCCACCAGCGCCCCGTGCGGACGAGCGGGAGGTCTTGATGAAATTCCAGGCGCGGCTTCATCGCGGGTCCAAAACCTTGGAGCAGGAAGTAGAATTGGTGGCCCATGAATCTGTGAACGGCCTACGGCGCTTCCGCGTCGGCAATCGGACAGCAGAAGCGCACACCGAAGAAATCACTCCGGGTGTGTACTCGCTTCTGCTAAACGGGAAGTCGTACGAAGCCTTAGTCTCCAAACGTCCAAGCGATGCCTCCGGCCTCGCCGGCCCCTATATCGTCGTCGTTGGGCTCCGGCGATATCTTGTGGAACTGCGCGATCCGCGCCGGTGGCGCCGAACCGGATCATCCCTTGAGGCGGAAGGCCCCCAAGAAATCGTGACCCCCATGCCCGGAAAGATTGTGAAAGTACTGGTGACGGAAGGTCAGGAGGTACGCCGCGACCAGGGCCTGATGGTGATTGAAGCCATGAAGATGCAAAATGAATTGCGGGCGCCGCGCGCCGGGCGCATCGACCGCGTCTACTCGGAGGAAGGCCGGGGAGTGGAAGCCGGCGCGCGATTGGTGCGGCTGGTGTGAGGGGTGCTCAAAACTCAAGATTCAAAATTCAAGATTCGAGAACGGGGAAGCAGGCCTGGATCTTGCGTTGTTGATCTTGAACTTTGAATCTTGAATCATTCACTTCCCTAACCGGCGCTGGGCGGGAGGCCATTAGCCTTCACCACTTCTTCCGCAAAGTGATTGACCACCTTGGAGCGATTGCGGAGCATTTCAATGTAAGCAGCCTTCAGGAGTTGTTCTTTCTCATTGCGCAACGTTTGCCGGATGGCGCTTTGCACGCGCAGATCAGTAAGGGTGTGCTGGCCGGCTTCTTCCACACCCAGCAGTTTGAAGATATGGAAGCCGATATTGGATCGAATGATGGGGGAAACCTGGCCAACTTTGAGTGAATTGACAACCTGCTTTAAAGCCGCATTCAAGCCGGAGGCGGGGATAAACCCCATGTCGCCCCCGCCGGCAGCGGTGCTGGGGTCCTCGGAATACTCCTGCGCGACGGTGGCAAAATCTTCGCCATGCTCGAGGCTTTGATAAAGGGCCTGAATTTTGTGCTCCGCCGCAGCGGGGGTTTTGGCATCGTCGTTTTTCAGGTTACGGACCTCGGCATCGGGGCGCGGCGTCACCTGAATTTGAGCGATATGGTAAGTGGTTTCGGTCACATTGAAGTTGGCTTTGTTCTTCTCATAGTAGGAGGCGATCTCCGCATCGGTAACGTTAATATGGGAGATAATATCTTTATTAATGAGCTTGGTCAGGATAAGGTTTTCGCGTATCTGCTTGCGCAAGGCTTCGCTGTCCAAGCCCTGCTCCTGGAGCTTTTTCTCAAATTCTTCCGGGGAATAGGGGCTTTTCAACTCGCCCACTTTGGCGTCGACCTCCGCTTCGGATGCGGTGATCCGCGAATGGGAAGCGTGCGTGACCAGGATTTGATTATTGATAAGTTCGTTCAGGACATTCAGCTTGAAGCTGGCGGCCTCTTCGAGGGTGGCGGCGTCTGTGCCCTGGGCCGTGCGCCCACGGTAGAGCCGTTCCACTTGCTCGCGGTAAATAGGTTGGTCGTCAACTTCCGCCCAAACCTCCTGCCCAGGTGCGACCTTGTGAGTGGTGCACGCCGGCAGCAGGGTGAGGGCCAGAAGCACCACCGCAGCCGCGATCTTTAGAAAGTGGAAGTAATTAGAATTGTTCATGCCATCATTGTAACCCGCCGTTGCTTTCATGGTGGGCAAAATCACGATTGTCTGGTAATATCGATAGTTGCGGTAATCATGCATTCGATTCATGAGGGGTGTAGCAATGGCACGTACCTGCGACCTTTGCGGAAAAGGTCCCAAATATGGCAATCATATCAGTCATGCGCATAATGTGACCAAACGCCGTTGGAACCCCAACCTGCGGCGAGTGCACGCCCTCGTGCAGGGCGTGCCCCAGAGAATCAACGTCTGCACGGCATGTATTCGTTCGGGGAAAGTCACCAAAGTCGGCTGACGCTGGTTGCCAGTTCTCAGTCATCAGTTTTCAGTAATCTTCTGAAGATGGCGCCGCTCTTACTGACCACTGAGAACTGGTGACTAAGAACTAGTTTTATCATCCCTCCACTTCAGCGATGAGGTCAATTTCCACCGACACGTTGCGCGGCAGGCGGGCCACTTCCACAGTGGCACGAGCCGGGGGAACGTCGTCGAAGAAGCGCGCGTAAACCTCATTCATCATGGCGAAGTCCTCCAGGTTCTTCAGATAAACTGTGGTTTTCAAAACTTGCCCCAGGCTCGACCCCGCGGCCTCCAGAATCGCCGAGAGGTTTTTCAGTACGCGCGCGGTCTGCACGGCGGCGTCGCCCTCCATGATGGTCCCGGTTTCGGGATCGAGAGGGATTTGCCCGGACAGGAAAACCAGGTGGCCGGAACGAATCGCTTGCGAGTAGGGGCCGATGGCAGCCGGCGCCAAAGGCGTGGAAATAGCTTGCTTGCTCAAGTGAACCTCCGAGAAATTCGGCAGCAGTGTGAAACTATGGCTGCATAACGCGTTCGACCTGATAAACGCCCTCGATTTTTTTCAGTGATGAAATGATTTTATCCATGTGCTCAACGTCTACAATGTCGACGGTGACATCGATGTTGGCGCGGTTGTCGCCGGTGCGAGCCTCAATATTCTGAATATTGGAGTGCACGCCGGCGATGGCGGCGGTGACGTCGGCCAGCATCCCCTGGCGATCCTCCGTCACGAGGGTCAGCTTGACGGCATACAAGGCGTATTTGGGGCCCTTCCACTCGACGTCGATGCGGCGGTCCACGTCGTAAAGCAAGTTTTGCACGTTGGAGCAGTGCTTGGCATGCACGGCAATGCCCTTGCCGCGAGTGATATACCCAATGATTTCCTCGCCGCGCACAGGACTGCAACATTTGGCGCGATAGACCATGAGGTCATCGTGGCCATCCACCTGGATCGCCCCGTCGGAAGCGACACCCAAAGCTCGCTTGACCGAACTCGCCAGGCGCGAGACCTGCACCGGTTCGAGCTTGGCTGCCGGTGCAAGCTTGGCGAGCACCTGGCGCGCCGCGAATTTTCCGTAGCCGATGCCGGCGTAAACATCGTCAGCCAGCGTACAACCGTAGTCACGTGCCACGCGTGCGTAGTCCTCATCGGTAATCTTCTTCAGAGCGACATCGTATTTGCGCGCTTCCTTTTCCAGCAGCCGCTTGCCAATTTCAAGCGCCTGCTTGCGTTGCGTGACGTTGATCCAGTGCTTGATTTTATTGCGCGCCCGGGAGGTCTTCACCAGTCCCAGCCAGTCACGGCTGGGGGCATGGCCGGCCTGGGTAACGACCTCCACGATGTCGCCATTCCGCAGGTGGTACTTCAGCGGCATGATGCGGCCATTAACTTTGGCCCCGACGCAACGATGACCAACCTCCGTGTGGATGGCGTAAGCGAAGTCGATGGGAGTGGCGTCGCGTGGCAAGACAATGACCTTTCCCTTGGGGGTAAAGGTGTAAACCTCTTCCGGGTAGAGGTCAATTTTCAGAGTGGAGAGGAATTCACCGGGATCGCGCATTTCCTGCTGCCACTCGACAAGGTGGCGCAGCCACGCGAACCGTTCCTCGTCCTGCTGAGTGAGCGGGCGGGCGTCCTTGTACTTCCAATGCGCGGCGATGCCCTCTTCGGCAATACGATGCATTTCTTCCGTGCGAATCTGCACTTCAAAGGGTTGGCCGTGCGGTCCAATGACCGACGTATGCAGCGACTGATAGAGGTTAGGACGCGGGATCGCGATAAAATCCTTAATGCGCCCGGGGACGGGCCGCCACGTGTTATGAATGACTCCCAATGCCCCATAACAATTCTTAACGTTGTCCGTGATGATGCGTATGGCGAGCAGATCATAGACCTGCTCGATAGGAATCTGTTGGCGGCGCAGCTTCTGCCAGATGCTGTAGAGGCGCTTGATGCGGCCCTCCACCCGCGCCGGAATGTTCACCTCTTTCATTTTGGCTTCAACCTGAGCGCGCACCTCGGCCAGGAATTCGTCACTGACTTTGCGCCGGCTCTCAACGGTGCGCTTCAGGTCTTCGAATCCTTCGGGTTCCAGATGACGGAAAGCCAGATCCTCCAGCTCGCCGCGCATTTTCCCCATGCCCAACCGGTGAGCGATGGGGGCGTAGATTTCTACCGTCTCGCGTGCGATGCGCTCACGGCGGTCCGGAGGAAGATACTCGAGGGTGCGCATATTGTGCAAACGGTCGGCGAGTTTCACCAGGACGACGCGAATGTCATCCACCATCGCCAGGACCATTTTGCGAAAATTCTCGGCCTGCTGTTCTTCTGGGCTCAGGAACCTGAATCGGCTGATCTTGGTGACGCCCTCGACGATGCGCGCCACTTCCGCACCGAAATCCTGCTGCACTAATTCGGATGTGGTGTGCGTGTCCTCGATTACGTCGTGCAACATGCCCGCCGTCAGGCAGACCGGGTCCATTTTCATGTCGGCGAGGATGTAAACCACCTCGAGCGGATGGCAGATGTAGGGCTCGCCGGAAAGGCGCTTCTGGTGGGCATGATGTGCGGCGGAGAATTCGTAGGCACGCCGGAGCAAAGAGAGATCGTCTCCCGCCCGGTAGGACTGCACTCGCCGGATAATGTCTTCAAATTGGACCATACTCACTACCAACATTCTAGCAGGTTGGAGGAGAGCGGTGTAGCTTCAGGCAGGGGTAGCACGGCCATCTTGGCCAAGTCCTAACTCGGGCGGGGCCGCATTGAATCGGGGCTGGATGGCCGTGCCACGTATTAAAACAAAGACCGGACTTGTTGTCGACGTCGTGAGTCGAGACAAGTCCGGCCTGAAGCTAATGGCAAAGAGTTTTCGGACTACTGGGCGGCCGATGGAGCAGCTTCACTCGAGCCGCTTGCTGTTCCCGCCTTCCGGACAGCCAGGCTCTTATTCACCCAATCATCAGCCAGTTTCAAATCCGCCTGGCGTGTTTCTTCATCCGGGTCAATCTCCGCCTTCTGGCGGTACATCAGGTTGAGATAGGCCATCGAGTCAACGTCATTCGGTTTGAGCTCTATGGCCTTTTGAAGAGCTTTGATGCCCTCGTCAACCAACGGCCCATTCTGCTCGGCGAGTCCCTTACGGAATTTGTCCGGGATCACCGGCAACACATCTGGATGGGCAGGATCTTTGGCATGGTCAATATCGTGGTCCTTCCGCACCGTTTGTGCACGGGGGAAGCAAATGGCCCAATCCAGCATGCCGATCCAGTAGTATGGGACGTTATTGTTAGGTTCAAGTTTGATCAGGCGCTCGTTGTAATCCTTCGCCTTGTCAAAATCCTTCATGCCGTAGTAGATCTGTGCAATGAAAGAGAGGGCGGTGGTGTTGCCTGGGTCCATTTTCAGGACATCCTGGAAGGCGTCGATTGCTTGTTTGGCGATCTGTTTGTTGTCTGCGGACTCTCCCCCCGGAACATACTGCGCCGCATACGCGGTAGCCAAATACAGGCGCGCGTTGAGCAGGGTGGGATCAAGACGTACAGCCTCCTTAAAATGCATAATGGCGGGCTGGAACTGCGCGTTACGGTAAGCTTGCACTCCCTTATTGAGGTGGTCACGCGCCTTCAGCCGATTGCAACTGCTGGCAGTGAGCACCAGCAGCAGCACCCCACAGAGCGGGGCGAGTTTGTGTAGTTTCATCAGCGTTCCTCCGTCGAGGGAGGCAACTGAGAGAGAACCAGGAATCTTCCTCAATCGCCTTCGTAATTGGACCAATCTTATCGATCCCAGCACCTTCGGCGATAGTAGCAATCGTGCCGTCTTCGCCAAAATTTATCTTGGGATCCCCCTTCACGAACATCCGACGCTCGTGGCAGGGTTCGTGAACACTTACACGCCGCGGGTCAGGCACGCCAAGCGTCGAGAACCCCGGCTGCTGGCCAGCGAGGTGTTGACCCTCCTGCGACCCAGAGCAGGAAAATCCGAGCCTTATTGACCTTCCTCAATCGCCTTGGTTATCAATCCGATTTTGTCGAGCCCCGCGCCTTTAGCAATGTCAATGACCTCGGCAACTTTACCGAAATCCACGTCCGGGTCACCCTTCACAAACATCACACGATCGTTGCGGGTTTTGAAAATTTCCTCCAGCCGGCCGCCGAGATCCGCGTACGAGGTCGGGTCCTGATTGATTTTGAGGTTTCCTCTCGCGTCAACGCTGACCACAATCGTCCGATTGATAAGCTCTTCCGATGGTGGCGTCTTGTCCTTATTTGGCTGGGGAACCAATGCGTCGAGTCCTTTGGGCGTCAAAGGCGTGATCACCATGAAAATAATGAGCAGCACCAGTAAAACGTCGATCAGCGGGGTAACATTCATGTCCACGAGGGGACCTTTCTTGCCACCCCCTCCTACGGCCATAGCCATAGTACTACCCTCCTTCGGGTTGTATGAGCCGAGCCAAGCTTACCGCGGCCGCATCGATTATTGCGGCGGAGCTCCTGGGTGCGATACTGTTCGCTTTTCAGTGAGCAGTCCCAGAGAGTCCACTCCCGCGGCACGGACATTATCCACCACCTCGACGACCACGCCATATTTTGCATTTTGGTCGCTTTTGACGTAGACCGTCTTATCCAGCTTGTCGGCAATCCGGTCCTTCACCGTCGTGGTGATCTGGTTAGGCTCAATGCGGTCTTGCCCCAGAAAGATCTTACCGTCCTTGGTGATGGCCAGCAAGACGGCGTCTTCCTTATCGGCATCCTGCATGTCGCGCGTGTTATAGGCTTTCGCCATATTCACGCTCGTACCTTTTTGTAGCATCGGCGTAATCACCATGAAGATGATCAACAGAACCAACATCACATCGACCATGGGGGTTACGTTGATATCTGAAACAGCCCCAAGCGTTGTCCATTTCTTGGCCATTTACTTCTTCCCCCGCGATGCTCGCTTGATAAAATAGTCGATCAACTCCGAGGAGGAGTTATCCATCTCGACGTCGAATGACTCGATCTTGGTGGTGAAATAATTGTAAATCCACACGGCCGGGATGGCTACGAACAGGCCGAATGCGGTGGTGACGAGGGCTTCGGAGATACCGCCCGCGACCGCGCCCAGACCCGTGGATTTCGCGGTGGAAATCCCTTCAAACGCGTGGATGATACCCAGCACGGTGCCGAATAGGCCGACGAAGGGGGCCGTGGAGCCGATGGTGGCTAGTGAGGAAACGCCGAGCTTGAGCTCGGCATGCACTATGGCCGCAGCCCGCTCGAGGGCGCGCTTGG
>Ga0187781_10002279_pt1 | contig 14640 bp, 14 predicted proteins | sample 0715_SJ02_MP02_2_FD_132447 | JGI IMG/M metagenome (GOLD analysis project Ga0187781, IMG submission 132447) | Tropical peat soil microbial communities from peatlands in Department of Meta, Colombia - 0715_SJ02_MP02_20_MG | ecosystem: Environmental > Terrestrial > Soil > Wetlands > Peat | place...
ACGACTGCACCAATGAGCGCCCAGATAAGTATGCCGAGCAATGGCTTTCCAAGCACGTAGCCGGTAACGATGCCAAGCACAGCACCGATTACAGCTGCGACTTGTAACTTTGCTCGATCATGGTCCATCATCGGACGCCAACATTGGAAAAGCTGTTATGGGGGAAAGTATGAAAATATGGTTCATCGCTCTTGTCTGCGCGTCCACCTTCCTGCTTGCGCAGAGCGCGCTCGCCGCCATCAAGTTCAAGCGTTTTGCCCATTGCGGCGACGGCCTTGTAAGCGTGAAGACCTGTGAGTGCCACGCCAGCAATTCGCGAATTTGGCACTACTGTCACGCCGGGTACTACTGCCATACGTTCGATGGCAGTTGCCGAAAGTAGTCTCAAGCAAGCGTTCTATCTCGGCGACAGGCTGACTGGCGTTGAGTCTTGGTTATATCATCTGGTATATCGCCTCAAAGCGGCGCGCGTAGCTGACTACAGGGCTACGTAATGCGCACATGCTGGATCGGCCGGCGCGCGCGTGGCGCGAGCCGTGTGGAAAGGGTTTGCAAATTATTCAATGATTTCAAATGCGGAGAGGTGGCTGAGTGGTTGAAAGCACCGCACTCGAAATGCGGCATACGGGCAACCGTATCGGGGGTTCGAATCCCTCCCTCTCCGCCAATCCGGACTACAAGCTGCTCATAATGCCAAAGTTTTTACGTTCTAATGCTGGTGCCCCAACTGCTGCCCTAACAGTGGCGCACGCGATCTTTTCTTTTGTTTACTGATGTTCGACCCACGATATTCGTGACGCCGCAGCACGGAGCGTGCCAGCTAATTCGCCATCCAGCGTGTGGCGAAGTCGCGGTATGCAAGGTAGCTGTCTGCGAAAGGACCGCGCAGCAAACCGTCCGACAAGCAGCCGCCCTGACAAGTCCACCAAAAACAACCCGGACCATTCGTGCCGAATGACTGGGTGAGCACACGATCGGCATAGAACACTTCGATACTGTGACCAGTCTGCCTGTCGATGTCGTAAAGCGGCCCGTAGGCGGCGCGTTGCGCGGAATTGAAAATCACTGCTCGTGCCATAGCGGGCTGCCTAGATGTTTCTCATCAAGGTCGCCTCGTCGCGCAGACGCTCCCACCATGCCGGACAGGCGGGGGGCGCAAACCCGGTTCAAAAATCTGCAGCCCAAATTTTTTGGGCCGTTAAGACCCTGTTAAAGGTTTGACGGTCCGGACGTTATCGGTGCCGGTAACGTTCTCGGTCGGTGGAGGTGACACGCTCAGACCGCCGAACTGCCCGCCGCTAGCACACGAAGTCGCGTTTGCGACAATCGAACTGATGGCCAGCTTTTTTTCACTTACTCCCGGCACTCGTTGATGGGCGGGACATCGCCGTTGAGCGCGGCTGCCAGTCCCTGAACCGCGCCAGCCGGTGCGCCGACATAGATAGTCGAACCCGTGTTGCTGTTAGCCGTGTCGCCCTTGCAGTAACGGAAGAAAGACTTGTCGCAAGGGTAGGGACCCATGATTTGATAGGCTTGTGAGCTGGCGCCGGTAGCTTGAGTGACGGGGCAGGAACAAATGATTTGCCCCTTCGGCACGGGTTTATCGAAGCCCGGAAACGTCGTCTCCTCGGTGCTTCTGAAGCAGATGCCGCCATCGCACTGAGCGTAGGCGCCTGAGCCGCCGCTCGGGCAGGTGTAGACCGCGCTGCCTCCCTGCGGGGAAACAATCTGATCAGGCAGGCTGTAGGTACTAATCATGCATTTGTTGTCGGCCCCTGCGGCATTGGTCGAGCAGACGTCCTCGCCCTTGCCCATACTAAACGGCAGGCTGATGCTGTTGCCCTGCTTCACATCACACTGACAGTATGCGACGCCGTCATAGACATTGCAGCGCGCCGCAGCGCAAAGAGCATAAGTCTGATTTTTGCAGACCTTGAATGAGGAACCAGCCATCACGTCAAGGAGTGCATCGAGGCAACCTTTGGAAAGCTGGCCCATTTTGTCCTGAACGCAGGTTTTGACACGTCCGATGTCAGGCAGCTCGCCCGAGCAGAGGTGCCATACGTCAGCGCCGCACGCTCGGATGATCCCGATGTCCTTGTCCAATCGCTCCTGAGCCGTCGAGGGCACGGTTAAGCCCCCCATCAACATTAGCGCAATCGGCCATCCTGCGAGGATCAGCCGCGCCTGTGCGCCTGCCTTCAAACCAACTAACATTGCTTTCTTCATGTGCCGCTCCCTTGCAACTTTCCTCGGCTCATCGAGGCGCGAGCCAGCAGGGCAGCAATGATGAAGTGCGTCACAGCGGCCGGCCAAAGCAGCACGCCAACGTTCACCCCGCCCACGCCAACATAAAAAAGAAAGACCACCGCAAGCAGGCTAAGCGTAAGAAGTGGCACCAACGCCTGCCGATGTTCGCCCTCGAACGCACGTGGCCAACACCCGAGCGCAAGACAGATCATCACAAGGCCAGAAATCCTACCGACGAGGTCGCCGGTGGCACTCATTTCCGACCCGAATAGCAGCTTGGCCAGCAACGACGGCGCAACGACTAAGCCGACCCCGGTCAGAACTTCAAGGCCGGCGGCCGCCCTAACCCAGATTACCTCAGACCCTACGCTGCTCATCGCGCCAAGGTGCTCCGTGTGTTCTTTCCCGAAAGATGACAGCACAGGTGGGCGCAAACAATTTGAGGTGGATCAAAATCGCTGACGCGCTTGGTAACGGGTTCAATGTCCGGGTAGGGTCAAAAGCGGACATCGGGCTGTGCCATTTTTAAGGACACAAGACTACAGGCTCGTACACTGGTGCGAGTGCCGCCTCGTTGCCTTGTGACCTTGTGAAGCGGCAAGGACTGCGTGGTGGCTCAAAGGTGCGAGACGCGCAGGCCTGTATGCGTTTCACCTTGTTACTTGCCGGGTCATACAAGATCGAGCGTAAAAACCGCCTCGGCGTTACTGCAGCTTAATCAATACCATAATCAGACAAACTCATATTTCAATCATATTCGAAATATCCCTTGACAGGAAGGATCATTTCAGTACATATTGAAATATGAGAAAACACGATGCACTAGCAGCTTTAGCTGCCCTCGCCCAAGACAATCGGCTTGATGTATTTCGCCTCCTTGTCGAAGCGGGGCCGGAAGGGATGCCTGCTGGCAGTGTCGCCAGCGCGCTTAAGCTCGCACCGAATACACTGACCTTCCATTTCGACCGGCTCCGCGATGCGGGACTGGTGACCGTGCAGCGGAACGGCCGGTCCATGATCTATGCGGCAAAGTTCGAGACCATGAACGCACTGTTGGCCTATCTCACTGAGAATTGTTGCCAAGGAGCGCAAGACGCTTGTGCGCCAACAGCGGTTTGCAAGCCAGTGCGTCGGAAGCGGGCCAAAATCACGGCTTGAAGGAGCCAACCATGAAACGGATGCATGTACATGTTGCCGTCGATGACCTCAAGAAGTCCATCGATTTCTATTCAGCGTTGTTCGCCACTGCGCCGAGCGTGACCAAGGCCGATTACGCAAAATGGATGCTCGATGATCCGCGTGTGAACTTCGCCATATCGACACGCGGCCGACGGGCCGGCCTCGATCACTTGGGGATACAAGTCGAGCACAAGGATGAACTAAACGAAGTTTATGCGCGGTTGCGTAAAGCTGACGGTAATATCGTCGAGCAGGGGCAAACCAGTTGTTGCTACGCCAAGTCGGAAAAATCGTGGATCGATGATCCAGCCGGCATCTCGTGGGAGACGTTCCTCACTACCGGCGAAAGCACCGACTATGGCGATGGCAGCGGCGAGCGAGTTGCGCGCGTTGCGAAAGAGAAAGCATGTTGCGCCCCTGAACCTGCACCGGTTGAGGCTTGTGGGTGTCCAGCCGCGTGAGGCGCGTCATGGCCGAGCGTCCATACAATGTTCTGTTCCTCTGCACTGGCAATTCCGCGCGGTCGATCATGGCTGAAGCTATCTTGAACAAGGTAGGTTCAGGGAATTTCCGAGCCTTTAGTGCCGGAAGTCAGCCGAAAGGATACGTGCATCCAGAAGCCCTCCAACTTCTGCGGTCGCTCGGATACGACATGTCGGCTTTCCGGTCGAAGTCATGGAGCGAGTTTGCCGATCCCGATGCCCCATCGCTCGATTTTGTCTTTACGGTTTGCGACAACGCAGCGGGGGAAACCTGCCCTGTTTGGCCCGGGCAGCCAATGACTGCACATTGGGGCGTACCTGATCCTGCCGAAGCGAAAGGCAATCCAGCCGAAATCGCTCTTGCCTTTAAGGACACCTACCGGATGCTCAATCAGCGCATCGGCATTTTCACATCGCTGCCACTCCGCTCGCTCGGCAAAATGAGCCTGCAAAAGAAATTGAGGGAGATTGGGCAAATGGAGGGAGGGACGGTAAAGGTGGCCGAAACGACGTGAAACCATCGCTGGCTCAGCGCGGCGTTGCCGAGTGCTTGGGGACGGCGTTTCTGCTCGCGGCAGTCGTCGGGTCCGGCATCATGGCCGCGCGGCTTTCTGGGGGTAACGGGGCGTTGGCGCTTCTCTGCAACACTTTTCCGACTGGGGCGATACTGACCGTCTTGATTTTGACGTTTGGTCCCATATCCGGCGCACACTTCAATCCCGCTGTTAGTACGGCGTTGGCGCTGCGTGGCGACTTGGCGGCGACCACGGCGGGCCTTTACATCGGCGCGCAGGTGCTTGGTGGCATTTTTGGCGTGTTAGTCGCACATCTGATGTTTGAATTGCCGCTATGGGAAGTCTCCAGCACCGTTCGAACAGGCCCCGGCCAATGGTTCGCGGAGGCGGTTGCTACGTTCGGATTATTGCTGATCATTTTTGGATGCAGTTCGCGGACACCATCCGCTGTGCCTTATGCCGTGGGGCTTTACATCACGGCTGCTTACTGGTTCACAGCATCCACTTCATTCGCCAATCCTGCCGTCACGATCGCACGCTCACTCTCTGATACCTTTGCAGGGATTGCACCGGGCGGCGTCATTGCATTTATCGCAGCACAGTTCGCTGGAATGTGGTTGGCCGTGATCCTCAGCCGTTGGTTATGGCGAAACTAAAATCGTCTGCTTAAGGTTTAAGCAGATATTCCGCCAAGTCCGACCATTGTTTGTTTTACGGCTGAATTTACGCCAAGCGCCAGAAGCGGAGGTCGGACCTTAGTGCTTCGATACGGCGACCTTTGCGGCAGCAGCAATCAACACAAATCCCAGTACGGCCTTAATTGCCCCGACCGGAGCGAAGCCAACTGCCATGGCTCCTAGCGCGGCCCCTATCAGCGAACCGACCGACATTGCCGAGACGATGCGTCTCGCGCCCAGTCTCGTCTCCATTGCACCAGATCGCCAATAGCGCCACAAACCGATTGTCACAAGGCAAACCGATATGATGATGCTCGCCGTGCCAGCCGTCTTAATATCCGCACCAAAAATGAACATCATCGTTCGGATGAGCAGTTCGCCACCGGCGACGCCCAATATGCTGCTGACAAGCCCAATAATGATGCCAAGCACAAAGCCCGTACCAAAGTGAAGCGCCGCGCCAGCGGGGACCACCTGCGCGTATTTAAATGGATGGGCGACTTCGAAAAGGATCAGCATGCCGAGTGCCGCAAGCAGAGCGGCGATTGTCTTTACGGAAGGGAACTAAAAATCGTCTGATGTTAACGTTGGAGTATCGCCTACGTCAGTTCGTCCCGATCTACAAACTTTCACTGTCGTAGGCTGGACGTCCGTTAGCCGGAATCTATGATCTCGTTTTTAACCTGAGACCTGCCGACACAACGATCAGCAAACACGAGGCAAAAAGAGGCTGGTTGCATGTATGTGAGAAAGCCGTACAAGGTGCAGACTCTGGGAAATGCAATAAGGATTGATTCAGCATCGCTTCACCGAACTACCAATATCGCGGGGACTGAAACGGCAAACGTAGCGTCGGGGTAACTGGAGCGGCCAGCCCTTCCCGAAGCACGGAGATCGAAACTTCTGGTCAAGTCGACTCAGCGCCGGTCCTTGCCGAAATCAAACGTGCGTACCCCCTCCAGCCGATTCGGAAGCTCTAGCACCTCGGGACTGGCCAAGGTCTGACGTGCATTATCATAGCCGCTCTGCCAATGCTCCTCCATCGTGCGCCGGGAGAATTCGAAATCCTTGGCGATGCCTTCATAGGGCCTCGCCCGATAGATCAGCTGGACGATATTGCAGACTTTATCATCAGCTTCAGCCAGCAGCACCTTGGCATCAGCACTGTTCCGCAATTTCTCAGGGAGCTGTTCGAGAACCCTCGCGAGCGCGATGCGCAGTTTCTGTACATATTTGTAGCGATCGGTGGCGGCACGGTTGCGGCTCGAATAGATAATCTCCTTGTGTCGCACTTCAACTTCGATCATGTCCTTTGGCAATTCGCCGCGGGCATTCCAAAGGTCGACCTGGAAAGCGAGCGTGTCGCGGCGCGGCCAAGAGTTGAGCACCCATTCAAGCGGCGTATTCGAGATTAAGCCGCCGTCCCAGAAATACTCGTCGCCGATCTTAGTCGCCGGGAAACCAGGCGGCAGTGAGCCTGAGGCGGCGATATGTTCGAAACCGATCTTGTGCGTGGTCGTGTCGAAATAGATAAAATTGCCGCTTCGCACTTCGACGGCGCCGACACTAAAACGCATCTCGCCGGCGTTGATACGGTCAAAATCGATCAGACGCTCTAGGGTGGCGCGCAACGGCGTGTTGTCGTAATAGCTTGCTTTGTCAGGGCTGCTGGGTGGCCAAACGGCCGGCGACGGCATGCGCGGCACAAAGAAATTCGGCGCGCCGAACAGCAGGACGCCCATGGCGCGCACCTGGTTGAGCAGCTGGTGCTGGGTGTCGTCATACTTGACGTGCCGAAAATAGGGTATGCCGAACGGCGAAGTGGAGACCGCGTTCCAAAATTCCCGTAGCGCGTCAACGCGACGCTTGGGCGGATTGCCGGCGATGATCGCCGAATTGATGGCGCCGATCGAGATTCCGGCAACCCAATCAGGATGTAGATTGGCCTCGGCCAGCGCCTCATAAACACCCGCCTGATAGGCGCCGAGCGCGCCGCCGCCCTGCAGCAACAGCGCGATTTGTTCGAACGGCGTGCGCGCCTGCGGCACGGCAGGTCTCCTTTTCCTCTGTGTTGCGCTGCGACGAGCCTACGGCGCATGCGCCCCCGCTCGCAAGTGTTTGCCACCACTTCTTGCCAACGGGAGCAGATTTCTTCGAAATTTGCTCATAGTTGTTCGCGGATTGGGAATAAGCTACGCGTGGTCGCGTTGGGGTTGCCACATTCCAGATAACGTGCTTCCGAAAGATAGATTATAAAGATCGCACGTTCTATTCACCGCATTTTATGGCTCACTCCAGAGATCTTGCGGTCGGCGTGCATTCAACGCACTGCACGCAGCCACGATGAGATATGATCTCGCAATCATTCACTATAAGATGAGCGCCGGGTGCGACATGCGGCCAGGCGCACTTGGGGAGGAACTGACCTCACGGAGCGCAGGCATGAGCGTGGCGACGAACGCGAACACCGGTAGCGATCCCGCGTCATGGCACGCGATATCCGCCGGCGAAGTTGTGAAGCGGCTTGCTACTAACAGCGAGAAGGGACTCGATGCGGCCGAAGCTTCCGCGCGGCTGCAAAAGTACGGCCCAAACCGCCTGCCGGAGGGCAAGAAGCGGGGACCGCTCATGCGGTTTCTCTCTCAGTTCAACAACATCCTGGTCTACGTTCTTCTCGGCGCCGGCTTCATCAAGCTGATGCTGAACCTCTGGGTCGACGCCGCGATCATCTTCGGTGTAGTTGTTCTCAACGCGCTACTCGGCTTCATCCAGGAGGGTAAGGCAGAGAAAGCACTGGATTCGATCCGCAACATGTTATCCGCCGAGGCCCGGACAGTGCGCGGCGCCGAGACGCGCATGATTGCGGCTGACGAACTCGTTCCAGGAGACCTTGTGATCCTGGAATCCGGCGACAAGATTCCAGCCGATCTGCGGCTCGTCGATACGAAGAACCTGCGCACCGAAGAGGCAGCGCTCACCGGGGAGTCGGTGCCGGCCGACAAGGGGACGGATGCGGTGCCCGCCAATGCCACGGTCGGCGACCGGGAAAACATGGCCTTCTCCGGCACGATGGTCGTATCTGGTCGTGCCACGGGCGTCGTCGTTGCGACCGGTAGCCAGACCGAGCTCGGCCGTATCAATCAGCTGCTTGCCAGCGTCAGCCCGCTAGAGACTCCGCTCCTCCGCCAGATAAAAAAGTTCGGGTACGCCATTACCGCCGCGATCGGGGTGATCAGCGTGCTGATCTTCGCCTACGGAAAATGGGTGAAGGGCATGAACTTCGTCGAGTTGTTTCAGGCGGTCGTGGGCATTGCCGTGTCGCTCATTCCGGAAGGACTGCCTGCGCTCATTACCATTACGCTCGCCATCGGCGTCCAACGCATGGCCCAGCGCAACGCGATAATTCGGCGTCTGCCTGCGGTCGAAACGCTCGGCTCGGTATCGCGAATCTGCTCGGACAAGACCGGCACGCTTACTCTAATGGAGATGATGGTTGTATCCGCCGTCACCGCCGAATCCGCTTATCAGATCACCGGCGACGGTTATGCCCCCGAGGGTGGGGTCAAGAAGGATGGAAAGCCCGCCAGCAATGAGCCCGTGCTTGCGCTCATGGGCCGCGTCTCGGTGCTTTGCAATGACGCCGAGCTCTTCCAGCAGGAAGGCGCATGGAAAGTGGAAGGCGATCCCACCGAGGGCGCCCTTTATCCGTTTGCAAGCAAGCTCGGACTGGATCGCGCCACCGAGCAGGCGGCGTCGCCGCGGATCGACGCGATCCCGTTCGAATCGGAGCACAAATTCATGGCGACGCTTCACAAATCTACCGCGGGCAAAGAGGCTTTGCTCGTCAAGGGCGCCCCGGAAGTCATTCTCGAGCACTGCGATCGCCAGCAGACCGCCGAAGGCGAGGCGACGTCGATCGACCGCTCGCACTTCATGCAGGCGTCAGACCAGCTTGCCGCCCAAGGCGAACGGGTGCTGGCGCTGGCATGGCTGGAGAATCCGGGCGTCCAAGCCGGCAGTCTCGGTCCGGCCGATCTGCCCAAAACCCTCGTCTTGCTCGGCCTGATTGGCCTTCTCGACCCGCCACGCAAGGAAGCGATCGAGGCCGTGAAGGAATGCCACGGCGGCGGCATCCGCGTCACAATGATCACGGGCGATCACAAGATCACCGCTGCCGCAATTGCCAAAATGCTCGGCATTGGCGACGGCAAGACGGCGATCACCGGCGGCGAGATCGAAAACATGGATACTGCGACGCTGCAGGATCGCGTTCGCGGCGTCGATGTGTTCGCGCGTGCGAGCCCCGAACACAAGCTTCGCCTGGTAAAGGCCATTCAGGCCAATAAACAGATCGTCGCGATGACGGGCGACGGCGTGAACGACGCGCCTTCACTCAAGAAGGCTGACATCGGCGTGGCCATGGGCATCAAGGGCACCGAGGTGACCAAAGAGGCCGCGGGAATGATACTGGCCGACGACAACTTTGCCTCGATCACCGCGGCGGTGAGAGAGGGGCGCACGGTTTACAACAACATCGAAAAGGCCATGCTTTTTCTGCTCCCCACCAACGTTGCCCAGGCATTAGTCATTGCGGTGGCAATCTTCTTCGGCTTCACCATGCCGATCACCGCGCCACAAGTCCTTTGGGTCAATATGGTCACCTCCGTCGCGCTCGGTCTCGTGATCTCCTTCGAGCCGCACGAGATCGACGTGATGAGCCGGCCCCCGCGCGCGGTCGGGCGTCCGATCGTGACCGGCTTCGGCATCTGGCGCATCGTTTTCGTCGGCCTTGCGCTCCTCACCTATACTCTGCTGGCATTCTTCTGGATGAAATCTCACGGCGCGTCGGACGCACTCGCCCGCACGGTCGCGGTCAATGCCATTACCATCGGCCAAGTATTCTACCTGCTGAACAGCCGCTACCTCTTGGATTCGTCTTTTTCCCTCACCGCGCACATGGACAATAAGTACCTGCCGCTCGGCATCGGTGTGGTCGTGATCCTGCAGCTGCTGTTTACCTACGCGCCGCCCTTCCAAGCGATGTTCGGTAACGAATCGATTCCGCTCTGGGTCTGGCCCTGGCTGCTTGCGGGTGGTCTCTTGTTCTTTGCAGTCGTGGAGGCGGAGAAGCTCATCATCCGCTCATCCGATACGCTACGGAAGACCGTGACCGCGGTGGAAGCTGGAACGTGATGCTATTCACCGCGGCCGGCAAGATGCGCCGCGGAGCGCCAAGCGTGATGCGCCAGGGCTTCGAAGCTTCTTAAAGTGTCGACGCGCACCATCGCCGCGGCGGCGGTCAATGTTCCGTTTGCAACGGCTCCGAGCGTCGCGCTGCGCTGGCTGCGCTGTAGTTCCCCGAGTTCTGTGGCACAGCGGTCGAGCTGAGCAAGAGCCTCATCGGTCGGCATCGCCGCTGAGCCCGGCGTGATGTCGGCGCCGGGCGAGACGGACATCGCCCGCGGGGATTGGAGGATATCGTGCGGCTTGGCGATTTCGCCTGCAACCGATATTGCGCTTCGCATTGCGTCCGCGCATAAACGCCCGCCGCACGAATCGTTCGGCCCGTCGCGCACCGTGCTGAAGTCGATTGCTCCACTTGCCGTTTCCACTAGCCGAGATGCGTGATCGAGCGCGTGCAGTGTGCTCGTGAGTCGTTTTTGCTCGTCGTCGGAGTCGGGCGGTCCCGTCACATCCGACAGGAAGACTTGTGCCTGGCGCAACGCATCGGCACCCTCGGGCAAGGATATCGCGTCCTTCTCCGCGCGGACCGGTTCGCCGCGGCTTGCGGCCGCCAGCGCCGCCTCGACCGAGCCGCACACCGCTGCGAGCACTCGCGCGATCGTCCGCCGTACCGCTTCCACCGCAACAATCGGGGTCGCGAGCGCCGAGGGATCGAGGCAGCGCGTGAGCGGTGAACCGCGATCGGGCAGAATGCGTTCGACAAATCGCGTGAACGGGTCGATCAGCGGCAGCAGGACCAGGACGCCGACGACATTATAAGCGGTGTGATAACTGGCCAGAAGGGTCACGCCGTCGATCGCGTTGGAGGCACGGACGAGCAGGGGGGTGACGATGGGAAAAAGCACCAGCGCGATCACGGCTGCAATCAGTTTGAACAGCACATAAGCCACGGCTAACCGCTTGGCAGTCGTGCTCGCGCCTATCGCCGCCAACGCCGAACTGGTCGCCGTTCCGACGTTCTGGCCGATGATCAACGCGCAAGCCTGATCGAGCCCGACCGCACCCGCGTGGTAGGCTGACAGCGTCACCGCGATGGCCGCAGTCGATGATTGCATCAGCGCGGTCATCACCAGCCCCACTATGACCAGCACCAGCACACCGAGCATGCCCCACCACCATCTAGCATCGGGGCCTGCGAGAACCACTGGAAGGTCTTCCGGGTGCAATCGCTCGGCCAGCCCGCCCATGCCTTGCTGCAGGGTCGTCAGTCCAAAGAGCACGAGGCCGAACCCGGCGAGCGCGGCGCCCGCTCCGGATACCCGCCCGTGACCCAGAAGCTTGACCAGTGCGCCGAAGAAAATCATCGGCAGGGCGGCGGCCGTAAGCGAGACCCGAACGCCGATCAGCGCGACCAGCCAGCCGGTACCCGTCGTGCCGACGTTCGCACCGAAGACGAGGCCCAATCCTTGCGGGAACGTCAACAAGCCTGCGCTGACGAGGCCAATCGTCGTCATGGTGGTGGCGCTGGACGATTGCACCAGGAGCGTAACGAGTGCGCCCCAGAAAGAGCCGCGCAGCGGTGTTGCCGCAGCCTTGCCGAGCACGGTCCGCAACGCAGAGCCAGCCAAAGCCTTTAGGCCTTCGGTCATGACTGTCATGCCGAGCAGAAAAAGACCCACGCCGCCGAGTACGGAGATTGCCGTCGACATTCGACCTCCCGAGGTGAACGACGATCAGGCTGCCATTTTGCACTGTAGCGCAGCGGCACTGCGAAGGCAGCCTAACAAGGCCATGCCGATGCTTGGCGCGCACATTCTTCTATTTCTCGCGGCTGAGGGCCGCACGCGTGGCTTGCAATTCCTTCTTCTTCTGCGCGTCGACGGTGGGGTAAGCGAGGTCGAGTTTCTCCATCGCTTCGACAATGGCTGCGGCGACGACGAGCCGGGTAAACCATTTGTTGTCAGCCGGCACCACGTACCACGGAGCGCGTTTCGATGCCGTTGCCCGAATCGCTTCCTCGAATGCGTTCATGTAGTCAGCCCAGAACTTGCGCTCATGCACGTCGGAAGGCGAGAATTTCCAATGTTTGTCCGGCCTGTCGAGACGCTCCATGAAGCGTTTTTTCTGCTCTTTGCGCGACAGGTTCAGGAAGAATTTGAGAACGATCGTCCCCTGCCGCGTGAGGTAGTCCTCGAAATGCGCGAGGTCGGAGAGACGTTCATCCCAGATGCGCTTGCTCAGGAGGCCCGCGGGCAGCCTCTGTCGTTCCAAAATATGCTCATGCACCCGCACGACGAGAACTTCCTCATAATACGATCGGTTGAAGATCCCGATCCGTCCCCGCTCGGGCAAGCGCTTGCTATAACGCCAGAGAAAGTCATGATCGAGGTCCTCCGACGAGGGCTGCTTGAACGAGAAAACCTGGCAGCCTTGAGGATTCACCCCCGACATTACGTGCTTGATGGTCCCGTCCTTACCGGCTGCGTCCATCGCCTGAAACACGAGCAGCAGCGACCAGCGATTCTGCGCGTAGAGCATGTCTTGCTCCTCCGCGAGCCACTTGGTGCCGCTTTGCAAGAGGTCGGCCGCCTCGCCCTTGTCCAGTCTTAGGCCACATGTGTCGCCCGGATCGAAGTCGTCGAGCCGGAAACCTTTGCCTTTTGTGATCCGGAACGGTTCCACGTATTTCTCGATGCGATCGAGGATCTCTTTTCTCGCCATTGGCGTAACCTCCCTTTTGCGGCGGAGTGGCCACTCAAAGATTTTTGAAAACGCAATCCTTCAAACGGAGCATCGCGCGTCTATCGATGCCGCTATGCACCCGGGCGCGCGCATGCTCGGCAGCGCGCCGCAGCGAGAAATCTTGCGCTGAAATCTCATAAGGCCGGCGAACTCATCTGCTCACGTCGAACCTAACATCCCGATCAACTGACCGTCCTTCTTTTCCGCCGAACCAAGTTACGTAGAGCGTTGGAAGAAAGACCAGCGTCAGAATGGTGGCCACCAATAGCCCGCCCATGATCGCGAAAGCCATCGGTCCCCAGAACACAGTTGGAGCAATCGGGATCAAGCCGAGCACCGTCGACACTGCCGTCAGCATAATAGGCCGGAAACGGGCGCCGCTCGCATCGATCACGGCCTGCGAGACCTCTTTGCCCTGTGCCCTCTCGGCTTCAATTTGACCTATCAGGATTACGGCATTCTTGGTGATCATGCCAAGCAACGCCAAAATTCCGAGTATGGCGACGAACCCGAGCGGCCTGCCCGAAACAAGAAGCGCGGCAGCGACTCCGATAAGGCCCAGAGGTCCCACGGCGAGGACGAGAAACAGGCGCTGGAAACTGCGCAACTCGAACATTAGGACCGTGAGCATAAGGAGGAGCATGAGCGGCACCATAGCTACGACCGAGGCCTGTGACTTCGCGCTTTCCTCCACCGTGCCGCCGCTGGCGATGTGGTAGGACGGCGGAAGGCTTTTCGCCAAGGCGTCGACACCCGGCGAGAGCGCGTCGACCACTGTCTCCGGCAGCGTTCCAGGCGTGACATCGGCCTGCACGGTCAGCGTCGGAACCCGGTCGCGTCGCCAGATCAGCGGATAGTCCTGCTCGTATTCGAAAGTCGCGAACTGGCTCAAGGGGACGGTGCGTCCGCTGGGCAGTGGAACCTGCAAAGTAGACAGGGTCTCGAGCGACAAGCGCTGTTCGTCGGTCGCGCGCACAATGACATCGACGAGATAGATGTCGTCGCGTACCTGGGTAATCGAAGCGCCGGTTATCACGGTGTTGAGAACGCCAGCGAGCGCTTGGGAGCTGAGACCAAGCAGGCGCGCCTCATCCTGGTCGATGCGAATTCGCACTTGCCGCGCCGGCTCCATCCAGTCGAAATTGACGTTTGCGGCTTGCGGATTCTTCGCCACGACTTGGGCGAGCTCCGCCGCGATTTCGCGAACTTCGGAAATGTCGGGACCGCTTACGCGATATTGCACGGGCCATCCGACCGGCGGACCGAGTTCTAACGGGTAGACGCGAGCCACGGCGTTCGGAAAATCATTCGCCAGGAGTTTCTCCAGTTTGATCTGGAGCCGCTCGCGTGCAGCGACATCCTTGGCGACGATAACCGCCTGTGAAAAGAAGCTGTTCGGCAGTTGGACGTTGAGCGGAAGATAGAACCTGATTGCGCCGCGCCCGACATAGGTGCTCCAGCGCGCGACATCGGGGTCGCCCTTCAGCGTGGCGTCGAAACGCTCCGCGAGCGATTCGCTGGCATAGATCGACGCATTCTGCGGCAGATCGAGGTCGACCAGGAGCTCCGGGCGATCCGATGAAGGAAAAAACTGGCGGGGTATGAGCGGAA
>Ga0187781_10002280_pt1 | contig 14637 bp, 10 predicted proteins | sample 0715_SJ02_MP02_2_FD_132447 | JGI IMG/M metagenome (GOLD analysis project Ga0187781, IMG submission 132447) | Tropical peat soil microbial communities from peatlands in Department of Meta, Colombia - 0715_SJ02_MP02_20_MG | ecosystem: Environmental > Terrestrial > Soil > Wetlands > Peat | place...
ACCGGCAGTTACGTAAAAGCCGCCGAACGCTTGCACCGCAGTCAGTCGACGCTGAGCTACGCGATGCGGCAAGTCGAGCGCTTAGCGGGAGTCAAGGTATTTGAGTTGCAAGGACGCAAAGCCGTATTGACGCCAGCCGGCGAAGCCTTGTATCGCCAAGGCAGAAAATTGGTCGAAGAGGCGCGTCGAGTCGAGCGCCTCGCCGCGGAACTTGCGGCAGGCTGGGAGTCGGAAATCGTGCTTGCGGTGGAGATCGTTTTTCCGACGTGGCTGTTGCTCGAGTGCCTTGGCCGGTTCGCAAAAGAGCGGCCGCAAACGCGCATTGAATTATTTGAATCGGTGCTAGGAGGCACGGAGGAAGCGCTGCTCGAGCGCCAAGTCGATTTTGCTATCGGCCCCTCCATTCCTCAGGGGTTTCTCGGGGACCGGCTCATGCAGGTACGTTTTGTCGCGGCCGCGCATCCCGACCATCCGCTACACCACTTGGGCCGTGCGGTGACGATGGCAGATCTGAAAGCGCACCGGCATCTGCTCGTGCGTGAAACTGGCACCCAGCGCTCTAGCGCTCCCGCGCTTTTCGCGGACGAACGCTGGATCGTGTCGAACAAGGCCACATCCATCCGTGCTGCCTGCATGGGTTTAGGCTTTGCTTGGTTCCCGGAGGAAAATATCCGCGACGAGTTGCGCGAAGGTAAGCTCAAGGTGCTCCCGCTGCAGCAGGGAGCAGCGCGCTACGGCAATTTGTACCTCATTTTTGCTGACCCCGAAGCCATCCGGCCCGGTGCCCAGCGCCTTGCCCAGATCATCCGGACGACCGTAAAAGAGCGCTGTCGGCCGCAACTCGCATCCGAGAGCGATCACGTTGATCAGCCCTTGTAATATCTGCAGCGCCACCCCATAGCCAGGCGTTCAATTCATGTGGATCGTTCAAATCGCGCTGCGCCGTCCCTACACGTTCATCGTGATGGCGCTGCTCATTATTTTGGCAACGCCGCTGGCATTGTCCAAATTGGCAACCGACATCTTTCCGGAAATCAACATTCCGGTAGTCAGCGTGATTTGGAACTACAGCGGGCTGTCCGCGCAAGAAATGGGGCAGCGCATCACGTCGGTGACCGAGCGCGCCCTGACAACCACGGTCGACGATATCGAGCACATCGAATCGCAGTCGCTGGCCAGCATTGCGGTCGTGAAGATTTATTTTCAGCCCAAGGCCAATATTCAAACGGCAATCGCACAAGTCGTGTCGATCTCGCAAGCGCAACTGCGCCAGTTGCCCCCGGGAATTACACCGCCGCTGGTTATCAAGTACTCGGCGTCCACCATCCCCGTCATACAGCTCGCGCTCTCGGACCCCACGATGTCGGAGCAACAGCTCTTTGACACCGGCATCAACTTTTTGCGCCCGCAGCTCGTCACGATCCCCGGCGCCGCGATTCCCTGGCCCTATGGTGGCAAGTCCCGATTGATTTCCGTGGATCTGGACACGGCCGCGCTGCTCTCCAAAGGTCTGACTCCGGCCGACGTTGTCAACGCCGTCAACGCGCAGAACCTGGTGCTACCCTCAGGAACAGCGAAAATCGGCTCGACGGAGTTCAATGTCGCGGTAAAGGGTTCCCCTGACACGATCGACGGCCTGAACGATCTGCCCGTTCGCTCCGTGAGGGGAGCAACGACGTACCTGCGCGATGTGGCGCATGTGCGCGACGGCTTTTCGCCGCAAACCAACATCGTGCGGCAAGATGGCCAGCGCGGTGTGCTGCTGTCGGTGCTGAAAAACGGCGGCGCCTCGACGCTGCAAATCGTCAAGGAATTGCGCGAGCGGCTACCCAACGTCCTGCAAAGTCTGCCGCAGAGCCTGAAGATCACGCCACTTTTTGATCAATCGCTATTTGTCAAAGCGGCGATCGGGGGAGTCGTACGTGAAGCCCTTATTGCCGCCTGCCTTACCGCAGCACTCATTTTGCTGTTTCTTGGCAACTGGCGCAGCACCTGCATCATCGCGGTCTCCATCCCGCTGTCGATTCTCTCTTCGATCCTAGCGCTGTGGGGCATCGGAGAGACGATCAACATCATGACCCTCGGTGGCCTGGCGCTTGCTGTCGGTATCCTCGTCGACGATGCTACGGTGACAATCGAGAACATTGAGCGCCATCTGCATCTGGGGACGGACATGCATGAGGCGATTTTGACCGGTGCAGGCGAAATTGCCGTCCCGGCATTTGTCTCGACGCTGTGCATTTGCATCGTCTTCGTACCCATGTTTTTCCTAACCGGTGTTGCCCGGCACCTTTTCGTGCCGATGGCCGAGGCAGTCGTGTTCGCAATGCTCGCCTCCTACGTGCTCTCCCGCACACTGGTACCCACGTTGGTCATGCTGCTCATGGATCGCAGCCACACCGACCCCAATAGCACGAACTGGCTGGCGCGCGTTTATCAGCGCTTTGACCGCGGCTTCGAACGCATGCGCGGTGGCTACATACTGATCCTTAGCAAGCTGCTCACGCGGCGCGGGCGGTTTGGAGCAGCGTTTTTGGCCTTTTGCGCGCTCTCCTGCTTGCTCTACGCGTTTCCCCCCATACTGGGGCGCGACTTTTTTCCCTCGGTGGATGCCGGCCTGATCCGCTTGCATATGCGGGCCCCTACTGGTACCCGCATTGAGGAAACCGCGCGACTGTCCGAACGCGTCGACGCGGCGATCCGCGACATCATTCCTTCCGACGAGCTGTCGACGATTCTGGACAACATCGGCGTGCCTTACAGCGGCATTAACCTTTCCTACAGCAATTCGGGGACCTTCGGTACTTTGGACAGTGAAATCCAGGTTGCACTGCGTCCCGAGCACGGTTCAACCAGCCGCTATATTCAGCGTCTGCGAAACGAATTGCCGCAGCGCTTCCCGGGCATCGAGTTCTTCTTTCAACCCGCTGACATCGTCACGCAAATTCTGAACTTTGGCTTGCCGGCCGCAATCGATGTCCAGTTTGCTGGCGCTGCCATGGTCAACAATTACGCCGTCGCAAGCCGGCTTCTGACGAAGGTTCGAAACATCCCTGGTGCAGTTGATGCGCATATTCAACAGCGCCTGGACGAACCTGGCTTGAGCCTGCAGATCGATCGAACAAAGGTTCAGCAATTGGGGATGAGCGCAACCGATGTTGCGCAAAACGTTTTGGTATCGCTGTCGGGAAGTTTTCAAACCGCGCCGTCCTTCTGGCTCAATCCGGCAAACGGCGTCGTGTACAACGTTGCTGTACAAACGCCGCAATACCGCATCGATTCGGTCGACGCGTTGCTTCGAACCCCGGTGAACTCCGCCGGGGGGCCTTCGCCACAGCAGTTGCTTAGCAACCTGGTGCAACTTGAACCAGAACGGCAGCTGGCAGTCGTCTCGCACTACAACATCGCCCCCGTCGTGGACCTTTACATCAGCGTGGATGGCCGCGACCTCGGTTCGGTGGCGACTCAGGTGCAAGCGCTCATCGACGAGTTGCGCCCGCAATTGCCCCGCGGTTCCCAAGTGACTATGCGAGGGCAAGTGAAAACGATGCAAACCTCGTTCGAGGGACTGCTGCTCGGACTGTTGATGGCCGTCGTGCTCGTGTACCTACTGATCGTCGTGAACTTTCAGTCCTGGACGGACCCGTTCATTATCATCACCGCACTGCCAGCCGCGCTCGCTGGCATCGCTTGGATGCTATTGATTTCGGGCACCACACTTAGTGTTCCGGCGCTCACCGGCGCCATCATGACCATGGGGGTGGCAACGGCCAACAGCATCCTCGTGATCTCCTTTGCCCGCCAGCGCTTGCGAGAAGGCAGACCACCACTGTCGGCTGCTCTGGAAGCCGGCGCAACCCGCCTACGGCCAGTGCTGATGACGGCCCTTGCGATGATCGTCGGCATGATCCCCATGGCCCTTGGCCTGGGCGAAGGAGCGGAACAAAACGCGCCGCTCGGACGTGCGACCATTGGCGGATTGTTGTTTGCGACGGTATCGACCCTGTTCTTCGTTCCCGTGGTATTTGCCACGATTCACCAGCACTTCGCACGTCGCGCTGCAGCCCGCGCTGAAAATCCGGGTTCGCCGTCTGCCCCTGGTTTGCAAGGAAGCACCGCCAATGTCTGACAGCCACCACTCTTCTTTGGGAATCCATAGCGCAAGTTCAGGGCAGCACCTCGCGGCAGGCGCCATGCCGCGCATGCGCATGCTGCTTCGCGCGCGGCGCGCGACCATCGTGATCGTCGTACTGCTCGCTCTCGGTGCCGCCAGCACGGTGATCGGCCGGGTGGTGCGCATGCGCGATCTTCAGACCACGACGCAGCTACAAGCGCGCACGTTTGTTTCGACGACGCGCATCGAACAGGGCAAGGGAGGTGAGACACTCGCGCTTCCTGGCACGTTGCAAGGTTTCATCGAGTCGCCGATCTACGCTCGAACCAGCGGCTATCTGTTGCGCTGGAATCGCGATATCGGGGCGCGGGTCGAGAAAGGCGAACTACTTGCCGAACTCGATACCCCGGAAGTCGATCAGCAGCTGGCGCAGGCTACGGCCGCCCGTGAGCAGGCCGCCTCGAGCCTGGAGCTGGCCAAAAGCTCGGCTGAGCGCTGGGAAAGTCTGCGTCTGCGCGACGCCGTGTCGCAGCAGGAGCTCGATGAGCGGCGAAGCGCCTTTTCCCAGGCGCAGGCAAACCTAGCGGCCGCAGATGCCAACGTGCGCCGGCTGCGCGAGCTTGAGGGTTTTAAGCACATCGTTGCGCCATTTTCGGGTGTTGTCACCCGCCGCAATATCGATGTGGGCGATTTGGTCGATGCAGGTAACGGGGGTGTCTCCAGGGCCCTGTTTACTCTTGCCCAAACCGACCCACTGCGGGTCTACGTTTATGTGCCGCAAACGTATGCAGGATTGGTTCGCATCGGCGAAGCGATAGCGGTCACCCAATCGGAGATACCGGGCGTACGTTTTCGCGGTACGGTCAGTCGCACCGCCGGCGCAATTGATACCGTTACGCGCACCCTGCAGGTCGAAGTCAGCTTGCCCAATCATGAGGGGCGACTGCTACCGGGTGCGTACGTCCAGTTGGAATTGCCCGTTGGTAACAGCAATAACTTAATGGCACCCTCAAACTGCCTGCTCTTTAGGCCTGAAGGCCCAAGAGTGGCCGTCGTCAACGCCGATGGACGAGTGCACTTGCAGCCAGTCACTATCGGGCGGGACTTCGGACAGTCCGTTGAACTGCTCAGCGGCATAAACGTCGGCGATCAGTTGATCCTGAATCCGGCCGATTCGCTGGCCGAAGGCGACGTCGTTAGCTTTCAGCCACCGACGAAGGACAAGGACAAGAAGTGAGGTTTGGTCATCCGCAATTGCGCGGCGCGCCAGCAATAGCCCTTATGCGCCACGCGTTGGCGCCGGTGTTTGCTTGTGGCCTTGGCGCCTGTGCCCTAGGGCCGAATTATCAGCGACCCGCGGTGGACATGCCGCCAACCTGGACTGTCGAAGAACCGTTTCGTGCCGCGCGGCCTGATGAAGCAGTGCCCCGCGACAAGTGGTGGGAGATCTTCCCGGATGAGAAACTCAGTGCGCTTGAAGCTGACGCGATTGCGCGCAATCCGAGCTTGGCAATTGCTAAGGAGCGCCTGGATCAAGCGCGAGCGATCGTTACGGTAAACCGCGCGGGGCTTTTTCCTCAGCTTAACGCCGACCTTGGCGCGGCGCGCGAGAAAAGCTCCGCAAACCGACCGCTGGCGCTGTACAACGTTCCCAATGCATCGACGGTACAAAACGATCTGAATGCGGGCTTTTCAGTCCAATACGAGGTTGATTTGTTCGGCGGCGTGCGCCGTCAGGTCGAGGCAGCGCGCGCCTCAGAGCAGCAAACGCAGGCAGACCTGGAGAACGTCCGCCTCGTGGTCACTGCCGAGGTAGCCGCCGACTATTTCAGCCTTCGCGCGCTCGACGCCGAAATCGACGTGGTTCGGCAAAACATCGCCGCGCAACGCCGTGCCCTGGAATTTGTGACCTCGCGCCACGATATGGGCGTAGCTTCCGGATTGGATCTTGCGCAGGCACAGTCCCAACTTGATTCGACCGTGACGCAGATCGACTTGCTGCGCGTGCAGCGCGCCCAATTCGAGCACGCGCTTGCAAGCCTGGTAGGCGCGAGCGCGCCCACTTTTATCATCGCACCGAGGCTCACGGAGCTTTCCGTGCCGTCGATTCCGATCGGTGTTCCCTCGGATCTACTAGAGCGACGTCCCGATGTTGCTTCCGCCGAGCGCGCGATGGCGGCTGCCAATGCCCAAATCGGCGTAGCCAAAGCCGCCTACTTCCCCAGCGTGCCCTTGACGGGCGCCTATGGCGTTGAAAGCAATCAGCTTGCGTCGCTCTTTAGCGCCGCCTCAACGCTTTGGTCGCTTGGGATCGCAGCCACCGGGTCGCTGTTCGATGCGGGGCGGCTGAGTGCGAATATCGACTTCGCCCAGGCCGGCTACCGGGCCACGGTCGCAAACTACCGCCAGACGGTCCTAACGGCCATGCAAGAAGTGCAAGACGGATTGACGGGCAGCGCTAACTTGGCGCGCGCCGCGGCAGAAGCCAACGCGGCCGTGCGTAGCGCGCAACGTGTTGTTGACCTGGCCAACGATCGATACGCCGGTGGACTTGCCACCTACCTGGATGTCGTCACGGCCGAACAGGCGTTGCTCGCCAATCAGCGCCTGCAGGTGCAGATCAATGGACAGCAGACCCTAACGGCCGTATACCTCGTCAAGGCGCTCGGCGGAGGCTGGGACGCATCACGCCCTCCGCTTGCGCAAGCGCATTGACAGGCTGCCCACTCGTTCTTTGCGCACTCCTGCCGCTCGCGCGTGAAACCCCCGAGCTGTTCCGATCAGTAAAACAGCTCAGAGATTGCGACGGACGACTTGCGGCCGATACGCTCGAAGTGCTGTTGCAGCCAAGCCCTGGTTCGCTGCCGTCCCAGCTCCTTGAGCGTGCCGAAGAACTGCAGGTTCGCGGCGAGTTTGGTCTCCGCCGTCAAATCGCTCATGAACTCTTGGGCATCAATGACGTGAAAGCACGTTTTGGCGATTCGCCGTTCAAAGCGCCCGATCGGAAACCAGGCACTGTCCACGTACTCGCGCAGGTGCGCAAACATGCGCATCTCGCGTAAAAAAGTCGCTGTAAATCCGAACTCGAGTATGCGCTCTTTGATGTCCTGCGCGCTGAAAGGAGTTTGTTTGTATTTAAGCGGTGAGAGCAAAACCAGCAAGATGTCGTGCGAGCGGCACTCGTAGAACAGGGGAAACACCGCAGGATTCGCGGCGTATCCGCCATCCCAATACGGTTCGCCGTCGATTTCCACGGCTCGGTGCATCATTGGCAGGCAGGCCGACGCAAGGATGGCCTCGACGCGCAATTCGGGCAGGCGAAAAAGTCGCAATTTGCCGGAATTGGCATTCGTAGCGGCAACAAATAGTTTGAGGCGGCTTTGCGCGCGCAAACGCTCGAAGTCAATCTGCGCGGCGAGGATGTCACGCAGGGGATTGCGGTCGAAGGGATTGATTCGGTCGGGCGCAATGTCGTTTGCCCATTGGAGCATTCGGCGAAAAGCCGGTGTCAGCGCAACACCCTGGCCATCGACGGTGGAGACCGTTGTGCCAAAAGGCATGCTAGCGGCAATTGCGGTCCAGAATTTTTCCAGCGCCGAGCGCGCGCCTTCCCGGCCACCGTCGAGCAGTCCGTGCGCCAGAACAACCGCATTCATGGCGCCGGCACTCGTGCCACTGATTGCTTCAAACTGTAGCCGCCCGTCCTCGAGCAGGTAATCGAGCACGCCCCACGTAAAGGCGCCGTGTGCGCCTCCGCCCTGCAGCGCAAGATTGATCGTGCGGCAACGTGCAGATCTGGAAAACATGTCGCGGCGTGTATGCTGCAACGCAGCCAAACGCGTATCGTCGCACAAGCTCGCCCGGTTAAGGGCGCGGGTGACATCAAGACGGCAAGAAATCCACCGGCCAGTTGATTGTCATCATGCTGACATCCTTGGCGCCAAAGTCGAACTGCTTGACTCGCGCCAAGAGCTTGCGTTCGAGCTCGGGCGAGCGCAACTCGCTCGAAGCGATTCGGCACTCGACAACTTCCCCGGATGGCGCAATCTTGAGTTCCAGAACAACTTTGCCCTCCAAGGTGGGGTCTTCGCGCAGCGCCCGGTTGTAGATTGCGTAGATCGCGCCCTTGTTGCGCTCAAAGACGAGCTTGATCTCCTCAATCGAGCGTGAGGCCTTGCCGTCACCGCCGCGCTGCAAAGTTCCGCCGCGACCACCGCCGCCGCCCGCGCCGCCGCCACCTCCGCCGCCCGCGACGCCTTCAACTAGCGTTGTAGCGCGGCCAGCAAGGCCCCCGCCACCCGTGTCGCGACTGTAGCCCGCGGTGTTGATGCCGCCGCTACCGCGCGTTGCGTTAGACGTGATCAACGATCGCACGGGTATCCCCTGCCCGAAGCCCGCACCGACGCCCGCTCCGACGCCCGATCCAACCCCAGGGCCCTGCTTGATGTCCTTGTTTAACTGCACCGCGACCGGCGCACCGCGCAAATCGGCCAAATCGTCCTTCATTGCGAGCAATCCCACTCCCGCGGCCTTTCGCCTCGCGGCCTCGAGCTTCTCGCCTGGTGGCTTGTTGGGCACGGGATTTCTCGCTTCCGGCACTGGTACCTGCTTGGGCTCGGGCTTTGATACTTGCGGCTGCGCCTTGGTCTGCGTGTCCGGAAGCGGTTCTGGCTTCACGGAAGGAGGCGGCGGCGGAAGCGGCGCGCGCTCCAGCATCAGTTTGGCAAAGCGCTGCGGAAACTCCTCAGGGTGCTCCCGATCGACCGTCGGGCGCGGCAGCCAAGGCATCAGCAGTCCCAGTAACAGACACAAAATCAGCACGTTGCGCAAAATGCGCCGAAACCGCGCCTCGTCCTGCGCCGACCCCGTCCAGGGCAGCACGGCCGAATGATAGGAAACCATCGTCGCAGCCATTACGCCCCGTTCTTCCTTTGTACAGCGAAGGAAACCTCGCTGAAGTTCGCGCGCGCACAGGTGTACATGACTTTGCGCAGCAGGCGGTACGGAATGTCTTTGTCGCCCATGATGGTGATCGGTTTGTTCTCCGGGGCATTTTCTCGTCGAATCATTTCGTGACTGGCCTGAATATCGAGCTCGGCCTTGAGCGGTGCAATCATGTCCTCTTGCGTTGACATCGCCTCCGCAACCGACGCGACCTTGCGCCCCTGCACCAAAATGTCGCTGTCGTTTACGACAACCACTACCGTCTCCTTCGGGCTCTGATCGGCGACGGATTCGGGCAGCTTTACTGCCTTGCTATTGGGCAGCGCCTGAATCTCAGCGGTGTTCGAAAGCAAGAAGAAGATCAGGATCGTGAAGATATCGATCAAGGAAACCAAATTCATATCAACGAGCGATTGATTGCGCGCCTTTCGCATGGCGCGCCGCTCTAACGGCGTGTATTTCATGATTTGCCTTGATGTTCGCGCACCGGTGCATCTCCCACAGAGATGTCCGGAAAGAGCTCTGCCCGCACGACCTTTGCACCTTGCACGGTGACGCCGACCCGCACCGCATCCATTACCTGGACAAGCACGTCGTACGGCGTATTGGGTTCGGCCAGAACCGTCGCATCCGTTTTGTCAGGAAATCGGACCTTGATCTGCTCCATGAGCAACGAAAGGGCCTTGTAGTCGTGGCCCGACTCCGTATTGGGAATGCGTTGGATAAGGCCACCGATGCGGTCGCCTACTTCTAGCGCATCGGGGCGGATCACCACTTCCAGCTGCAAATCGCCCTTGAGCTTTTCCACGCCAGAGGACTGGGCCGGCAGTGTCAACTGCAGCACCGCGAGCCGGGAAAACACCGCCGTCGAGAGCAAAAACGGCACCAGCACCACGATCAAGTTCAAAAACGCGGTGATCTCCAGATGCGCCGGCTTTTTGTGCAGGCGTCGAATACGCATGATTAGTGCGACTCCCTCGTTTCGGCCACTAGCTTCCCATCCCCCGCCATCTTCTGTACCAGATTCAGAAAGCTAATCTTGGCGGCCTCCAGGCTATCGACGATTTCCGTCGTTCGTGCTGTAAGAAAGGCGTGGATCAGCAGAAAGGGGATCGCCACCATGAGAGCAAAAAAGGTGTTGTTCATGGCGACCGAGATACTCGCCGAGAGCAACTCGGCTTTTTCCGCAGGATTAACCTCGGCCACCGCAGTAAATGCATGGATAAGGCCGCTGATCGTTCCCAGCAGCCCGACCAGCGTAATCACGTTGGCGAAAGTGGCGATGTAGTGCGTGCGCTTTTCTAGCCGGGGCACGATCTCCATCATGCCCTCCTCCATCGCGGCGTCGATGTCCTCGCGCCGGCGCGTGCTCTGCAGTCGACTCAGTCCGTTATGCACGATTAATCCAATCGCAACATCGGTCTTGGACGTGGCCCCAAACACCTGCTGGAGCTTGCCGCCTTGCAGCAGGGGCAAGATTCGATCCCAGGCCTTGCGGTTCTCCGACCGCGCCCGGTTCAGGACAATGAACCGTTCGATGGCGATCGATAGTCCCAACGCCAAGATAAGCAGGCTGGGATAGATGAATAGACCGCAGTCTTGGAAAAACTTAACTACCGTTCCTATGGCATTCATTGAATACTCTCCAATCACAAAGCCCTAAAAAAGTTCTCCCTTGTAGATATCCTTGCGCCGTGCTTATTTGTGCTCCTGCGAAGCCACGGTAGGGGAAGGTTGAATCTGCGCGTCGTAGCGCACCTGCCGACGAAATACGTCACGGTCTATGGGTGCCAGCGCCTCATCGAGCACACTTCTCATCGGACGCCCCGCAAGCTCACCGGGCGCGGGCTTTTTCCATGGAACGATGTACAGGACCTTGGGCAACTCGCGGTTACCAATGATCTTGGTCTGGTCCATGTCCGCCCGATCGTCGGCCTTTGCCGCGTTCGCCAGCAAGGCGATGAAAAAAACACCCAGCAAAAAAACACGTTGCCTCATTCCTGCTCCTTACGGGCCACCGCGGTCCGGTCTCGATTGCGATTTTTCAGGTCGGTGACCCATTTGCTGACCTTTTCGTCTCCACCCGACAAGGCCAAATACCGATCGTATAGCTCTAGGGCGCGCTTGCTGTCCCAGAGATAAAGGTCAAAAAGAATCCCCAAATTCAGATTCGCGCTGGCGTACGCCGGATCCAGTGCAAGTGCGCGCTCGTAGGCCTCGCGCGCTTTGGCAAACTGGCCTTGCTGCCGGTAGGTAATGCCCAGCTGATTCCAGTACACCGGTTGCCCGGGACTGTCGCGCACGGCAAACTCCAACTCGGATATAGCTTGAGCAATCTTGCCGGCGCGCCGGTAGATGATCCCCAAATTGGCGTGCGGTCCTCCCAGCTCGGGGTTTGAGCGGGTCAAAGCCAGAAATCCACGCTCGGCGTCCGACAAACGCCCCTGCTGGAGCGCTCGCAATGAGGTATCAAAGGCGCGCAACACGTCAGGACTCAATTGGGGCGCCAAATCGGCGTTCGGCAGCGCAGCGGCACCGCCCGTATTCGAGCTACCGGCGGCTGCCGCAGTGGCCGGTTTGCCGCCGGCATTTTCTGGCGTCGTTTTTGCGGACGTTTTCGCGCCCGAGGCGTCGCTAGCTGCGGCGGTCGATGCACCTTTGGGGGCTGGCGACAGGCCGGCGCATGCCGCCAATGCTGCGCTCAGCGCAGCAATTAGGCCGTATTGGCGCAGCAATTTAACGAATCGCATCAACCGCCACCTCGCTGCGTTCGTTTTTGGCGTAGCGCACGGGCCGCAACTGTGCCAAGGCCGAGAAGCTGCTCTTTACCCACTGGTCATAGATACCCGTGGCACTGCGGCGCGCATTGACCTCATGCAATTCGATAGCCTTTTCCTCAAAGGGAAAGGCCTGCTCCTCAAGCATCACGTTGTACTGCTCGACCTCGTCCTTCGACAGCCCTTTGGGGCGCTGCGAAGAAAGCAACGCGCGCCCAAAGTCCTGGTACAGCTCGGCGGTGTGAAAGGTTGCCGCGGTCGCAACGTCGGCAACCCCGTAATCGGCCGCGACCGCATACGCCTTCAGGGCGTCCTCCATCTTCGCCTTTTTGAGCTTGAGTTGCTTTTTAAGCGGCTCCACAAGCTGAACCTTCTTGTATTCCTCACTCACGGGCTCGGCCAGAGCCAATGCAGCAGTCGCCGCCAGGTAGCGAGTTCTATTCGTGCGGCCCGATCCGCCTGCTTGGTCGGCCTGCAGCATCTCGCGCATCCAAGGCAAAGCAAGTGCGGCTCCGCCCTCTTCCTTGGCGATGCGCGCAAGGCGATATCGCGCTTCTATCGCCGGTTCGAGCGGTTCCGGATGCTGCCGCACATAATGTTCGTATGCCTTGGCTGCTGCCGAACGGGCTCCGGCCTTCTCATACAGCTCGGCTGCCTGCCATAGCGCTGCGCGCGCAAGCTGCGGCTCCTTCTTCAGCCCCGAGAGGCGTTCGTATTCGCCAGCTGCCGCGGCCCATTGACCGCTTTCCGAATACACAACCGCAAGCTTTTCGCTGATTTCATTTTGCAGGGGGTGGTTAGGATACCGCTGGCGAAAATCCTCGAGCGTACGTGCGGCCTTTGGCCAATCCTTCAGGCCAATAAGCACCGCAGCCGCGTCGAACTGCGCCGTAGCCCGCACGGGCGAATCGGGGGCGAGTGTGCCGACGCGCTGAAAATGATCCACCGCTTCGCGCAGACGTCCTTCGGCACGGGCCTGCTCGCCTTGCTTGTAAACGGCGGCGGCAAGACGCTCCGTGAGTGCACCTCGTCCCGGGTCCGTCGGTGGCGTGAGCGCGAGGACCTCGGTATAGCCATGTTCGGCCTGATCGAATTTGCCGCTCTCAAAGGACGAATGCGCAATGACAGTCCAGGCGACCCGTTGCTGGGCAGCCGCAGCGGGGGGTTTGAGTTTCAACACGAGCTGCGCGGTGGCCATCGCGCGGTCGAGCTGATGCAGCGCGTAAAGTTTCTCGGCTGCGTTGGTAAGTACCGGCCCGGTTCGGGGGTCGGCCGCAAATGTCGCCCCGAAACGAAGCGCACTTTCGATGCTTGCTCGCTCGATCCGATCGCGATCACCGGCGTTGGTGGTGCGCTTTTCCTGCTCCGCGTAGGCAAGCAGCGCTGCGTAACCCGCGTCGGCGCTCTTGGCGTGCGCTGGGTATTGGTAGGCGGCCTTCTCGTACTCCGGAGCGGCCTCTGCAAAGCGGCTATCCTCAAAGAGCAGCTCCGCAAGGAGAAAATTAGCTTGCGCCGCTTGCGGGTCCGAGGGGAAGGCCTGCAGGAATTCGCGGTACCAGTGCACGGCGGCCTGATAGTCCTCGCTTTTCTTGCTTTTCTGCGCCGCGGCGTGATAGTAGCGAGTAAGTTCTCCCAGGTACGTCTTGACCAAGGGTCGAGTCCGCTCCCAGGCCGGTGCGTTGGCACGGCGAAATTCGCCGTTCACGCCATAGCGCTCCACGTATTCCTTTTTGGCCTCCAACGCCATGCTCTCGAAACCGCCTCGCTGGTAGATATCAATCACCCTTGCTTGCAGCATCGGCGCCTGGGCATTTAGCGGATTGCGGCGGGCAAAAGCGCTGAACGTATCGGCCGCGTCCTTGACCCGTTCCTGTTTCATGTACAGCTCGCCTAACTGCTCGTAGACGCGAAACTCGTAGTCATGGCGAGAGGCCACGCGCACGTATTCGGGAATCGATTCGGCACCCTGCAGGTTCTCCAAACACAAGCTCACCACGCGGAATGTGTCCTCGACGAGCTCCCGATCGGCCCGCGTCAGGCCGGGCAGCTCCTCAAGCTTGCCCTCACCTTCTTTACCGATGAGCTTTAGATCCAGGACACCAAAAAACGAATGCAACGCTTCTTCCAGGCGCCCCTGTTTGTAGAGCGACCACCCCTGCATATAAAGGGAGCGTTCATAGTACGCACTGCGCGTCGCGCTGTGCAGCACCATCGCATAGGCCTCTTCGGCCGCAACGTAACTGCGCGTGGAAAACAGCAATTCGCCGCGGCGAAAATTCGCCTCATCGAGATATTTCGTATTGGGAAATTGCTGCACCAGTTGCGAGAGCGTGCGCAGGGCCGCCTCCAGGTCGCCTCCTTGCTCGTAGGCGCGCGCCAGCTGATACAGGACGCGGTCGTTGTTTGGATCTTGGGGATATGCCTTGAGAAAGTCCCGATACTGGGAGACGGCGCGCTCGTAATTCGGACCGCCACCTCCCGACGCACCGGTGCCAGTGGCGCTGCGGGTATCGGCGCTGTCCATCTCCAGGTCACCGAGCCGGCGCAACGCTTCAGGCCGCTGGGGATCGTGCGGGGCCGACTTTAAATAGTCGCGGTAGGCCTGCATCGTGGTTTCATCGCTGGTGGCGATGTCCTTGCTCTCGGGCAGCAGGTAGGTGCGGCTCTCCAGGCTCTTGAGAGTCGGCGGCGGTTGGGGGGCGGGTTTGCTTGCGCATCCGCACAGCGCCGCCACCACGAGCAGCAAGAGGCTACTGCTCCGTCGCATTCTCAGGTACCTTCGCAAGTCGAGCGCGATCGTAG
>Ga0187781_10002282_pt1 | contig 14633 bp, 14 predicted proteins | sample 0715_SJ02_MP02_2_FD_132447 | JGI IMG/M metagenome (GOLD analysis project Ga0187781, IMG submission 132447) | Tropical peat soil microbial communities from peatlands in Department of Meta, Colombia - 0715_SJ02_MP02_20_MG | ecosystem: Environmental > Terrestrial > Soil > Wetlands > Peat | place...
CATTGCGCTCGTCGAACATGCGGACGGCGGCGGAAGCGATGGCGTCGATTACCGCCGCGGAAACGCTGGCCGAGGCTGAGCTGCCGAATTCCGCCTCGGCGATGGCGCGCTCGACCATCGCCGCCTGTTCGATGACGTCACCGTGCTTTTCACGGTAAGCGTTGGCAATCGACAGAAGCACGCGCTTAAAGCTGGGGCGGCCGTAGCGGTCGTCGGGAGGGAAGTAGGTGCCGCCGTAAAACGGTTTGCCCTCGGATGTCAGAAACGCGGTGAGCGGCCATCCTCCCTGGCCGGTGAGCGCGCCTACGGTGGCTTGGTAGCGGATGTCGATATCGGGGCGCTCATCGCGGTCGACTTTGACGGCAATGAAATGCTCGTTGATGATTTTTGCGACCTCGGGATCGTCGTAGGATTCGCGGTCCATGACGTGACACCAGTGGCACCAGACCGCGCCGATATCGAGCAGCATGGGCTTGTTCTCGCGGCGCGCGGCTGCGAAGGCATCTTCGCCCCATTCGTGCCAGTCGATGGGCTGATGCATGGCGGAACGTAGGTAGGAAGAGGAAGCGCGGGCGAGGGCGTTATGTGCGGGCAGGGCCATTCGGTTAGGATAGCTCCCCCAGGGGAAAGGGGGAACATGCAAGTCAACGTTCATCTCAATTTTGCTGGGCAATGCGAATCTGCCTTCAAGTTTTACGAGAAATACTTAGGCGGAAAAATCGTTGTCATGATGACGTGGGGAGAATCGGGGATGGCAGAACAGTCGCCGCCCGCCTGGCACGCAAAGATCCTCCACGCGACCCTTGCCCTCGACGGCTGCCGGCTCACCGGTTGCGATGTGCTCCCGGATAGCTACGAGAAGCCTCAAGGATTCTCGGTGTTTCTCAGGATCGATACTCCGGACGCTACAGAACGAGTCTTTGGTCTTCTGGCACAAAATGGCACGGTGCGAGTACCGTTGCAACAAACCTTCTGGGCGCTGCGCTTCGGCATGGTAGTGGATCAGTTCGGGACGCCATGGCTGATCCAGTGTGCAAAAGCGGGCTGAGGCCGGGCCTCGTCGTTGATTCTTGCCTCGCAGCGAAATTCTCGCGAAGCGGCGCTGGCGGGCCAAAGGGCAGGAACCCTAGGCCGACGAAAGTCTCTTCGCCACTGTACAGTAAAGATCGACCGCCTCTTCTAGGTGCTTTTTTTCGACGTACTCGCCTTCCGTATGCGCGACGTGAATGGAGCCGGGGCCCACCAGCAGGGGTTCTCCCCAATCAGTGAGCGAAGGAATGTCGGTGGTGAAGGCCGCGACCATGGTGGGCAGGCCATCGAGCGTGCGCAGGCGCATGAATGGGACTTCGCGTGTGAATTCGACTTCGACCAACTCGCTGGCAGCGGCGAGAATCTGGCGGCGGAGTTCATCGGCAGGGCCGACGAGGCGATAGAAAATCTCAGCGCGGGCGTAATCCGGGATGATGTTGCGTGCACGGCCGCCCTCGATTGTGCCGACATTTTTTGTGCAGGTGCCGATGCCCGGGATCTCGGGCAGCTTCAGAGCGTGCAAGCGGTGGAGCGCCTCGACGAGCTTGTCGATGGCGGACTCGCCGAGTTCGGGATAGGCGGAGTGGGCCATTTTTCCGCGGGCGGTAAGAACTGCATGGAGAGAACCTTTGGTGGCCAGCGCGAGACGGTTGTCGGTGGGCTCGCCGTTGATGAGGAAGCGCGCGCCGATGGGTTGCTGATTGGCGGCGCACGCACCGATCGCATCGGTTTCCTCGCCGACCAGAAACAGGAGTCCCACGAAAATCCCCTCGGCGCGCAGCTTTTCGGCGGCCGCGATCTGCACGGCGAGAATGCCTTTGGCGTCGCAGGAACCGCGGCCGTAGATTCGCGTGGCGTCCTCCGAAGATGGAATGAAGGGCGGCACCGTATCCATGTGAGTGGAGAAGACGACCGCGGGATGAGGATGGCCGGGCCAGGTGGCGACGAGGTTGTTGCGCTTGCCTTCGACGGGCATTTTGCGGGAGTCGAAGCCGCGGCGGCAAAGTTCGTTGTGCAGAAAATCGCCGACGGCGGCTTCGTTGCAGGTGATCGACTCGATGTCAACGAGCTGCCGCGTCAGCGCGCACAGGTCCATGGGTCTTAGCTTACAGCAGGCTGGGCCGGAAGCCGTGTTTGCAGCACTCCTATCCTAGTTCCATGTTCTTAGCGGGCTGAAGCCCGCGCCACACGCGCCCCCACTTCGCTATACCCAGTCGACTTCGGGGGATTGAGGGATGAAGCCGGCTTTGTGGCCCATATCGAGCAGGCGACGGACCGCTTCGCGGCCGTCCTCGCCGTAGTCGAGGGTGCGCTCGTTGACGTACATGCCAACGAATTTGTCCGCGAGTTGCGCGTCCAGGTCGCGGGCGAATTGCATGGCGTAGGCGAGGGCCTCGTCGCGATGGTCGATGGCGTATTGGATGCTGTCGTGCAGCACCTGCGTGATGTTCGACATGAGTTCGTGGCCGAGCGACCGGCGGATCGCGTTGCCGCCAAGCGGCAGCGGCAGGCCCGTGACTCTTTGCCACCAGCGCCCGAGATCGACGATGCGATGCAAGCCGGATTTGTCGTACGTGAGCTGGCCCTCGTGGATGATGAGCCCAGCCTCATGTTTGCCTTCGAGGATCGAGGGAATGATCTGATCGAAGGGGACGACTTCTACTTCGATGCCGGGCGCAAATAACTGCAGAGCAAGATAGGCCGTGGTGAGCTTGCCGGGGACAGCGATGGTTTTTTGTTTAACTTCGGTCGTAGTGAGCGGGCGCGAGGAAACCAGCATGGGGCCGTAGCCCTCACCCACGCTGCCGCCACAGGACATGAGGGCGTAGTTTTGCTGGATGTAGGGATAGGCGTGGAAGGAGATGGCGGTGACGTCGTAAACGCCGCGCTGGGCGTCGCGATTGAGGGTTTCGATGTCGCAGAGGGTGTGGGTGAAGCGCAGGCCCGGAACACGGACCTTGTTGGTGGCCAGACCGTAGAACATGAAGGCGTCATCGGAGTCGGGGCTGTGCGCAACGGCGATTTCGCGGACCGGTGAGGAAACGAGGGTCATGAATAAGCTCTTAGCGTCTAGCTCCTGGCCAACAACTTCTTACCCTTTGGCCACGAGGCGGCAAATTCTGGCTTTCCTCCACTTGCCTGGAGGCAAGTCGCCGATGTTCAGGATTGGCGGGCGAAGCGGCGGGCCCACTGGGTGGCGACCGCGGCGGCCAGCATAATCTTTATTAATTCGGCGAACAGGAACCAGTCGAGACCCCAGCGAACGGTCTGCGCCAGCGAGTGTGTGAGTACGTAAAGCCAACCGAGGCCTCCGGCGAAAAGGACGAACTCCCCGACAAGACCTGAGAACGCGGCCCAGCTAAAGCTGCGGTCAGAACGCTCGTAAATCCATCCCGCGACGAAGGCCACGAACGGATATGCTAAGAGGAAGCCGCCAGTCGGGCCGATCAATTGCGCGATTCCGCCGGGGCCGGGAGTGAAGACGGGCAGGCCGGCGGCGCCTTCGGCGAGATAAAGCGCGAGGGCGGCGAATCCGCGTCGCGAGCCGAGCAGGAGAGCGACGGTGAGCACGCCGAAGTTCGACAACGTGAGTGGCACGGGCGTGGGCAGCGGGAGAGTAACACGGGCGCAAAGCGCAACCAAGAGGCTGGCGCCGACCACGATGCCGCCTTGCCGGGCCCACTCGAGCGAACGAGTCTGCCGGGAGAGAGTCTGGGTTGCGGCTTTCGACATGAGCGGTTCCTTTCGCAATTCGGGTCAGGCGCCGGGCGAGGACGATGGCGGCCCGGGCGAGTCCGGATCGTGAGCCCGAGTTGGCGCTTCCTTCAACTGGCGCCGCACTCGCACATAAAGCGAAATCGCCACCGACACGACCACCGCTGCGCTGACTGCCAGGATCAACAACCACCAGAGCATCCGCACAACTGTTTAGGATAGCAGAACGCAGTGCCTCGGCAGATTGCATTCCAACAAAAAAAAGCCACTTCGCCAATGGACGGCGTTTTGTTCCGTTTGAGCAGCATTTGCCTCCGCTTGTCAACGGAGAACCTGGCGCAGTTCACTTTCGTGATTGCCAGCGTTGGGAAATTTCGATGATGAGCGCATCACGGAACTTTTGATGGAGCAGGCGTGTAGGAAAGCATGTCGAGCGACCGGTCCTGTACCTCATCGACAAGATCGCCAAACTCTGCGCTTGACGATTTCTTGATCGCAATCCACTCAGGATCAGCTAGAAAGGCCTTCCAGGCGGAGATTTGCGTCGCGCGGTTTTTCCAGCGAAGCAGATAGACAAACTCTGCATGCCCGCTGGGGCCGCTTTGCGAAGTGAATACGATATCAAAACCATATCGCTTCATGATGGGCATGCACTGGTCACGGAATCGATCGTGAAAGTGCGCCTCGTTGTCCGGATGGAGCTTGTAAATGCGCAGCTGATACACAGGTGCTTGGGCGCTGGCTCCGATGCTAATGCCGAGCCAAAATAGAGCGAGAAGCACGAAGCGCTTCATACATACCTCTTCGGAAAAAAGTTCTGCCGAGGGGGTTTGACTGACGCGCGCTCAATCCTTCGCCGCGCCCTTCGCCAGTTGCTTGCGGCGGGCTTCCACGTTGATGGAGACCCGCTCCAGGCGCTTGCGCGCGAGCTTGGAGCCGGTGGCGACGCGCTCGACGTTCGACCACGCCTCGGGATTATTTATTTTCTGGCGCAGGTCTTTCAGGAATGGATTTACCTTGGCGAAGATAAAAAACATTTCCCCACTGCAGCCGGGCTGAAAAAAGAGGTCTTCATGCAGCGCGCCCTGCAGGACGAGCGCCGCCGCCATGTCCCAGTAGCCGCTGACTTGCCGAAACCAGTTGTTCTCCTGACTGCCAAATGCGTTAATTACGTTCATAAAGTCAGTCGCATTCTGCGGCCAAAAATCGACGACAAACCAGTTTCGGGCCTTGCGCATTTCGGGCTCGCGGCGGAGGTCGTAGAGTTGCAACATCAAGATCCCATCTTGTGCACTCGCTTTTTTCGCCATGTTCTCGCCTCGTGAGTAAATTTCATTTGCAGGTGTTTCGATTGAAGTTTCCGCGTCCCGCCGCTAACGTCTCAACTGGACTGCGCCGCGACTCCGGCTACCGTCTCTGCCGCGCGCTCGTAATCGCATTCTTTGTTGGGGCAGGTGACCACGGTCCCGTCCTTGCGCATGCGCTCAACCAGGTAGTCGTTGCCGCACTTGGGGCACTTCTCGGCAATCGGCTTCGCCGCCGAGGTGAACTTGCATTTTGGGTAATTCGAGCAGCCGTAGAAAGTGTTGCCTTTGCGCGCGCGCTTTTCGACCAGCTCGCCGTCCTTGCACAGCGGGCATTTTACGCCGATGAAATTCTGCTTGACATATTTGCAGTCGGGATATCCGCTGCAGGAAACGAATTCGCCGTAGCGGCCGTGGCGGAGGATGAGGTTGCGTCCGCATTGCGGGCAGGTTTCATCGAGTGGAATGTCGGGAACTTTTTTGCCCTGGTCGAGACGGCGCGTGGTTTTGCAATCGGGATAGCCGGTGCAGGCCATGAACTGGCCGAAGCGTCCGCGCTTGAGAACCATAACGCGGCCGCAGTTCTCGCAGTATTCCTCCTGCGACGTTTCCTGCATGTCGGCGGAATCGAGATCGGGCAGGTTGATGGGATTTTCTTTGGTGAAGGTGCAGGAGTTGGGATCGTCCTTGTCGTACGTGCTGCAGGCGTAGAAGGAGCCATGCTTGCCCCACTTGATGACGAGCGGCGCGCCGCAGCGCTCGCATTTTTCGTCCGTGGGCTTCTCCATACGCTTGATGTTTTCCATGTGCTTTTCGGCGTATCGGAGATCCTTGGCGAATTTCTTGTAGAACTCGCCGAGCGCGTCGGTCCACTTCTCCTTGCCTTCTTCGATTTCGTCGAGTTCTTCTTCGAGGCGGGCGGTGTACTGGAAATCGAAAATGTCCTTGAAGTTGTCGACGAGCAGGTCGGTCACCACCAGGCCAATTTCTGTCGGTACAAATTTGCCACCCACTTTTTGTGCGTATTGGCGTTCCTGGATGGTGCTCAGAATGGTCGCGTACGTGGAGGGGCGGCCGATGCCGCGCTCTTCCAGCTCTTTGACGAGCGAGGCTTCGTTGTAGCGCGGGGGAGGCTCGGTGAAATGTTGCTCGGGAAGCAGCGATTTCAGGGTGAGCTTCTGGCCAGCTTCTAGCGGCGGAAGCTTGTGCTTGAGTTCCTCATCCTCGTCGTCCTTCACGTCTTTGGCTTCTTCGTAGACCTTGAGGAAGCCGTCGAACTTCATGACACTGCCGGTGACTCGGAACCAGAAAACGTCGCTGGCTGATTTTGCGTCGATGTCAACCGTCGTTTGGTCGAAGACTGCCGGATTCATCTGCGAGGCGACGAAGCGCTGCCAGATGAGCTTGTAAACCTTGAACTCATCTTCCTGCAGGTACTGCTTTACTTGGTCGGGATGGCGCACGGCCGAGGTGGGACGAATGGCTTCGTGTGCGGCCTGCGCTTCTTTCTTCTCCTTATATGTGTTTGGCGATTCGGGCAGATACTGTGGGCCGTATTCGCGGCTGACATATTCGCGCACCTCGGTGATGGCTTCGGGCGCGACGCGGGTAGAATCGGTACGCATGTAGGTAATGAGACCGACGAGGCCCTCTTCGCCGAGCTCGATACCTTCGTAAAGGCGCTGCGCGATCATCATAGTGCGCTTCACGCTGAAGCGGAGCTTGCGCGACGAATCCTGCTGCAGTTTGCTGGTGGTGAAGGGCGGCGTGGCGTTGCGGCGGCGCTCTTTTTTGTCGACGGAACGCACAAGCCAAGCGGCCTTTTCGAGCGCGAGGCGTATTTTTTCGGCTTCCTCGCCGTTGGGGATTTCGATTTTCTCTTCGCCCTTACCGAGGAAGAGGGCGTCAAAGGCGGGCGGCTTGGCGGCGGCGAGGTGAGCGTTGATGGTCCAGTATTCCTTCTTTTCGAAGGCCTTGATTTCCCGCTCGCGGTCGACGATTAAGCGGAGAGCGACGGTTTGCACCCGGCCGGCGGAAAGGCCGCGGCGCACTTTATCCCAGAGCAGAGGAGAGACCTGATAGCCTACCAGGCGGTCGAGAACGCGGCGGGCCTGTTGCGCATCGACCAGATGGCGGTCGATGTCGCGGGGATGCTCGAAGGCGGCCTTGACGGCGCGCTGGGTGATTTCGTTGAAAGTGACGCGGCGGATGCGCTCGCCGGTGGAGTCTGCTTCTTTTTGTTTGGCCTTGCTGGCTTTGGATTTCTTTTTCTTCTTGCTGTCATCGCCGAGTTCCTCGGCGAGATGGGCGGCGATGGCTTCGCCCTCGCGGTCGGGATCGGGCGCGAGGTAGATGGTGTCAACGGACAGGGCGAGCTTTTTCAGCTTGGCGAGGACCTTTTCCTTGCCGGGGATGACGACGTATTCGGTGGTGAAGCCCTCGTCGATATCGACGCCGAGGCTGCTTTTGGGCAGATCCTTGACGTGACCAAACGAGGCATCGACGGTGAAACCCTTGCCGAGATATTTCTGAATTGTTTTCGCCTTGGCCGGCGATTCGACGATGACTAGACCTTTAGACAATTGATCCCTCTGTGATTTGAAACTAGCATGACTCGCGCAAAGCTGTCAGCTCTTAGCCTTTAGCTCTTAGCTGAACCACCTCTGCCCGCGGCTTCAGTCGCTGCGAGAGGAATGAGAGCATGCGCATGACCTCGCTAAGATTGGTTCCCAGCTGCGCGGAAGATGGCTTCGAAATCAGCCCCAAGTTTCGCGCGAGTAACAGATGATACGACAGTTCTGCACCGGACCCCATGGCAATTTGCACGAAACGCGCCATCTCAGCGTCGGACCTCCTCCCGCAACCTTCGGCTAGATTGGCCCCGATCGAAGCACACGACCTGCGAATCTGACTTGTTAACCCGAATCTCTCTTCCGCAGGGAAACATCCCGTCGCTTTGTAGATGGCGAGGGTCAGCTTGTGCGCCTTTCGCCAGACCAGCAAGTCTTCATGATGCCTCCATCACGAGCGCTTCACGCTAAAAGCTAAGAGCTAACGGCTAAAAGCTTTTTACGAAATTCTTCCCCGGCAACTGTCTCACTTTGCCGTTCAGCTCCAGCTCGAACAGGGCGGCAAAAATCTCCGAGGAGGACATTTCGTTTTCCAGCATCTCGACAAGTTCGTCGATCTGCGTGGCTTGGTCGGCTTTCAGCAGCGTGAGGATTTTCTTTTCGTGAGGCGACCGCACGTCATCCGGGAATAGAGATGCGGCGGAGGGCTCGGAGGATTCAGGAACGACCGGCGTGAGGGCGAGGCGCACGTCGGCGGGAAGCTCTTCCCACACGTCCTCCCAGGTGGCGACGAGCTTGGCGCCCTGCTTGATCAGCGTGTTCGGTCCCCAGGAATTTTTGTTGGTGACGTTGCCGGGGACGGCGTAGACGTCGCGGTTCTGCTCAAGGGCGCATCGCGAAGTGATGCGGGTGCCGCTGTATTCCGCGGCTTCGACAACGAGCACGCCGGCGGACATCCCGCTGATGATGCGATTGCGAATGGGAAAATTCTGCGGGGTGGGAGCGGTCCCGAAGGCAAACTCGGAGATGAAAGCGCCGCCGAGGGAGAGAATTTGGTCGGCCAGACGGGCGTTTTCTTTTGGGTAGACGATGTCGATGCCTGTGCCGAAAACGGCGATGGTCTTGCCTTTGGCAGCAACAGCTCCGCGATGCGACGCGGCGTCAACGCCGCGCGCGAGACCGCTGATGATGACGAGTCCTTGCGCGGCCAGGTCGCAGGCTAGCCGCTCGGCCATGCCGACACCGTAGGGAGTCGGATGGCGCGTGCCCACCATGGCGATGCCGGGGCGGCACAGCAGGGCGGCGTCTCCTTTGACGAAGAGCGCGACGGGAGGATCGTAGATTTCTTTGAGCCGAGGCGGATATTGGGAATCGCTGAGGGCCACGATGTGCGTATTGGCTGCGGAGGCTTTGGCCAGTTCTTCCTGCGCGAGTTCGAGAGACTTGCCGGTGGCGATAGACTGCGCGGAAATGGCGCGCATGCCAGTGGCCTCCAGTTCGGTGAGGCTGGCCTGGAAGACGCCGTCGACCCTGCCGAAGTGCTCAACCAGCTTGCGGATCCGAGAGGCTCCTAGGCCTTGGGTGAGCGAGAGGGCAAGCCAGCACATGGCTTCGCGGGAGGCGGTGTCGGGAACGGGACCGGGCGAAGAAGCGGGGCTGGCGGGCGGACCGGGGCTGGCGGCATTTGTGGTCGGCATCACGGGTGACGCTAGCCGGGCGGGGCGGCGCTGTCAATGACCGCGCGCACACGGGTTTTGGTAGAATTCGCATCGTGATGAGCCGGTTAAGGATTTCGGCGATTTCCTATCTGAACACCGCGCCCCTGATGTGGGATTTCGAGCACGGAGACGCGGGCCTCGATTTTGACATTTCCTACACAATTCCCTCGGCGTGTGCGCGGGCGCTGAAGGAGGGCAAGGCGGACATTGGGATTATTCCCGCGGCGGCATATGCCACCGTCCCGGATCTGGTCATCATTCCCGATATCGCGATAGCGGCCCGCCAGGCGGTCCGCTCGATTCTGCTGGTGAGCAACACACCGATCGAGCAAGTGAAGACGGTGGCGCTCGATGCCTCGTCGATGACGTCGGTAGCGCTGACGAAAATCCTTTTTGCGAAATGGCTGGGCGGCGCGCGTGAGTATGTGGTGATGGCTCCCTATCTCGACGAGATGCTTCGCCGTTGCGATGCGGCGCTGCTGATTGGCGATCCGGCTCTGCAGGTGGAGCGGGAGCGCTATGTCACCATCGATCTGGCCGAGGAATGGCAGGCGCGCACCGGGAAATCGTTCGTGTTCGCGTTCTGGGCGGTGCGCCAGGCGGCGCTCGCGGGACGCGATGCCCAGGCCATTGTGGACGTGTTCAAGACATCACGCGATCACGGAGTGCGGCCGGAAACCCTGGATGCGATTGCGGACGAGTGGTCGGAGCGGCTGGATCTCCCCATCGGGATGGTTCGGGCCTATCTGGTGTACAACATTCACTATTATCTCGATCCACCATGCCTGGAGGGATTGGAGCTGTTTTACCAGTATGGGGCGGAGGTGGGGGCGCTGCCCCAGGCGCCCGAACTGCGGTTTTGCCGGAGCGACCAGGAGACCGCCCGAGGGAAAATTGCGGCTCAGCGTTAGCGCACCGTCCAAGAAACTCGGCGCATAAGTCGATCCAGGTTTTGAAGTAAGGCGAAGGGTACTATGCGGGCGTTTCCGAAGCCGCCGTATCGGCGAGGGTGCCCATCCTTAAATCGCGGTTTGTGCGACTTTAGGGTGGGTCCCACAGCACGCGACTTTTTTCTTGTAAAGGACGGGTGCCCCACACAATGCGCCTTTTGCGTTGTGTGGGGACTTGTTATTTCGCCGGGGCTGGAGCCGGCGCTGGTGCCGACGCCGGTGCCGCCGACTGCGTTCCGAAGTTCACCTTCGGCGCTTCGCGCGAGCCTTCCGCCGCCTTAAAGTAGGCGTCGTTCTGCTTATACCCGGCAAAGCCCGCGAAAATGTTGTTGGGGAATTGCAGCACATAGGTGTTGTAGTCCTGCAACGTGTCGTTGTAGCGCCTGCGCTCGACCGCAATCCGATTCTCCGTTCCGGCCAGCTCATCCTGCAACCGCAGGAAGTTTTCGTTCGACTTGAGCTGCGGATAATTCTCCACCACCACCAGCAGCCGTCCCAGCGCGCCGTCAAGTTGGTTGTTGGCGGCAATCTTCTCCGACGGCGTGCCCGCCGAAAGCAGTGCCGACCGCGCCTTCGCGATATCGCCGAACACGGTCACTTCCTGCTGCGCGTAGCCCTTCACGGTTTCGACCAGGTTCGGAATCAAATCCGCCCGCCGCTGCAGCACGATATCCACCTGCGACCACGCCGCTTTTACCGCCTGGTCTTTCGAGACCAGCGTGTTGCGCACCCCCACATACTGCCCGAACCCAATCAGCGCAACCACCACCAGTATCACCACCACCACAATTAAACCCTTCATCTCACTCTCCTCCGAAAATCGATCTCAACTGGGATCACGAACTCTATGTTTTCTCCCCAGCCAAATCCGGCGGGATTGCACTGAGGAGTTGCTGCAATCGCAGCCGATATTGCTCTACCGTGTGGGCATCCCCATAAGGCTTCTCGTAGATTCCTGACCGGATGGCTCCCGAGAGAATACCCTCGCAAGACTCCCTAATAGCGCGCGCGAATCTGGAAGCAAGCGGCGGCGCGAGCTCGTTGATAAAAACGTATCCCACGTCCTTCGCAAGAATGGCCTCGGCGGCTATCTGTGAGTCCGACGGACAATGCGCGACAACATCCTCCAAAACCTGCCGATAGGCCCACCCAGCCACTATCCAGACGTTCTCTTGTTTATCAGAGAAGTGAATCAGCCCCGACACAGGCGGCCCTCCTAGTTCATTCAATCCAACAGCCTGTCCACGGTCGCCGTGATTCCTTCGACCGCTTTCAAATACCGCGCAAACACATCATCCACGTTCAGGCTCTTTCGATCCACCTTCCCGTGTCGCACGTCGGACAACTGCAAGAATGCTCGCGCCTCGAATCCTGCCTTCGCCGCCAGACGCTCCACCGCCTCGCGCTTCGACCCCGGAGCCGTTTCTCCCAGCGCAATCAGCGCATGCCGAGCCAGCGTGCCAAATGCCGGCAACGAGCGCAACAGCAGCTCCCACTTCGCGCCCTCGTCTTTTACAACCGCCAGCAACCGCTGCCGCAGCAGGATGGTCTTCTCCCGCAGTTCATATTCCACCTGCGCGCGATGAAGCTTCATCGGAATCTCCAGCCCCTTCAGCGGGTCTTCTCCCCAGAGCACGCGATGATTCTGCTGCATATCGAGGAACTCGATTGAGAACACGTCCGCGCCACGCTTCAGCTCTTCGGCCGTCATCAGCAGCGGCGGATGATGTTTCTGTTTCCCCCACCACTCCACTGCCGCAGCCAGGCCCGCAATCGCCGCAAACGAAGTTTCGTTCATCACACACATCAGGTTCACGTCGGAGTGCTCGGGTACATACTCACCCGCGGCCGCCGATCCATAAAGGATCACCGACTTCAGGTTCGCCCCCGCCGCCGCCCGCACCCGGTCGACAAATTCGTTGATCAATTTTTCCGGAACCATTTCACACTCCAATGCACCTGTCATCCTGAGCCCGAGCGAAGCTGGGGCCCCCAGCAAGCCCGATTTTGGCTTGATGGGGTGGAGGAGCGAGTGGGCGAAGGACCTATGTACCTTGATGGCAGCTCCTCGAACTCCGCGGAGTGCCCCATCCTAGAATCGCGGTTTGTGCGATTTTAGGGTGGGTCCTTAGCTACCGCCGACGTATCACCAGCTTCCCCCCGCTCCTCCGCCGCCCGTACTTCCACCACCAAACCCGCCAAACCCTCCACCACCGAACCCGCCCCCAAATCCTCCTCCACCAAATCCACCGCCTCCAAATCCCCCTCCGCCCCGCCCACTATTCATCAGCATGCCCAGCAGCATCCCGGTCAGGAACGATCCGCCGCCACCCCCGCCGCGATACCCGCCACCTCCCCGCGACATGGCCCAGATCACCAGCACGAACATCACGATCAGAAAGATGACGAGGAGCGCAGCCGGGCCTTCTATCTGGTTCGGTGTTCGGTAGCGCACCTCCGGCTCCTGCATCCCCGTAAGCGTTACGCCCGCATCCTGCGCAATCACCTGCGCGATACGATTCGTAATCAGCGTGACGGCCGCGTTGTAATTGCCGGTTCTCAGTATGGGCGCCATCTCCCGCCCGAATCCGCCAACCTTCCCATCGGGAAGAATTCCCTCGAGCCCATAGCCCACGTTGATGTAATACTTATGATCCTGCGTCGAAAGCAGAATCAGCACGCCGCGATCGCTGCCCTTCTTGCCAATTCCCCACGCCTGGTAGAGCGCCACGCCATAATCGAACGCTTCCTGCCCATCCAGCGACTTTATGATCGCAACCGCAATCTGCGCCTTGGCCTTCTCATCAACCTGTTTGCAAAGGTCATTCAGCTGCGCCACGGTCGCCGCATCCAGCACTCCGGCAAAGTCGTTGACGTAATTCGTGGGATGGAGCGAAGCCACCGGCTCGGCCAGCGCGCTCAGCGCGACTGCTACCATCACCACCGCGATCTTCAGCAGGGATTTCACCAGGAAGCAAAATTGTACAGGAGGGAAGGGAACACAAAATGGAGTAGTGGCTCAGTTTGAAATTGTCATCCTGAGCAAGCCTCTTTTGCGCCGCGAAGGATCCGGGCGAGCCGCGCGAACGCGGCGCGCTCTTTGCGCCGCTATGATCGCGCGTCTGGCTCGCCTCCTTATCAATTTCAAACTGAGCCACTACATAAAATGGCAGCCGGTCTCCTTCCACACCGTTCACTTCTGACTTCTGACCTCGAACGTCTAACTTCTAACGTCTGCCTTCTGCCTTTTGCCTTCCCCTTCTGCCCGTGGGATACTCACGGCAGAAGGCCCCCGGATATGACCACCCCCTGCAACGCTCCGCAATGGCTTCGCAATCTCGGACCCGATTCGATGACCCTCGACGATTGCCGCCGCTTCTACGCGGAAGAAATCCAGTACGCTGCCAACCTTCGTTCGCCCGCGCTCATCGATGCCTTTGCCCGCGTGCCGCGTGAAAACTTCCTTGGCCCCGGTCCGTGGCAGATCGGCACGGCGCCCGACCTCGTCACCGGCCGCATCGACTACCAGACCACTGCCAGCGACGACCCACGCCATCTCTACCACAACGTCACCGTCGCCCTCGATGCCTCGCGCAACCTGAATAACGGCCAGCCCGGCTCCCTGGCCTCCTGGCTCAGCGTGCTCGATCTCCAACCCGGAGACCGCGTCTTCCATCTCGGTTGTGGCGTCGGCTATTTCACCGCCATCATAGCGGAAGTGGTTGGCGCGGCAGGCAGCGTTGTAGCCAGCGAAGTCGATCCTCAACTCGCAGCCCGCGCCGCAGCGAACCTTGTTCAATATCCCAACGTGACCGTGCAATCCGCCGATGGCGCGGAAGTCGACCCTGGCCCATGCGACGCCATCTTCATCAACGCCGGCGTCACCCACCCTCACCCGCGGTGGCTCGATCGGCTCACCGAAGGTGGACGCTTGCTCCTCCCGATCACTGTCCCGATGGCGCCCGGATTAGGCAAAGGCATAATGGTCAAAGTCGTCCGCCAGCATGACGCCTTTTCCGCCAGGATGGCCAGCTTCGTTGCGATTTACTCCTGCACCAGCACGCGCGACGCGGCCCTCGAACCCTTGCTGACGAAAGCCATGGCCACCGGCTCCATGTTCAAGCTGAAATCACTGCGCACGGACGCGCACGAGCCCGCCGAGAGCTGCATCGTCCACAGCCAGTCATTCTGTATGAGCATGGCCGAAGCACAACCTTCATTCTCCTCAGCCGACTAGTGGACTGTTGCTGAGACAGCGTCTCCACCTATGAAACCCAAGGAACTTGTCATCCTGAGCGGAGCAACTGCTTCGCTCAGCGAAGCGGTTGCGGAGTCGAAGGACCCCTA
>Ga0187781_10002283_pt1 | contig 14630 bp, 10 predicted proteins | sample 0715_SJ02_MP02_2_FD_132447 | JGI IMG/M metagenome (GOLD analysis project Ga0187781, IMG submission 132447) | Tropical peat soil microbial communities from peatlands in Department of Meta, Colombia - 0715_SJ02_MP02_20_MG | ecosystem: Environmental > Terrestrial > Soil > Wetlands > Peat | place...
TGCCGCCGCTATAGCTATTCGCCGCGCTCAATTGCACAGTGCCGCCGCCCTGCACCGTGACCGCAACCGCGTCCGAGCTAAAACCGCTCAACGACCCGCTCTGGTCGGCAATGACGTCAAACACAGTCAGGGTCGTTGCGCTCGGCGGCGCAAACGTCAGCGTGTTGCTGCCTTGAGCAAATATCCCACCGCCAAATCCATCGCCGGCGCCGCCGCCATCGCCGCCGCCCGCGCCGCCCACCGCACTGCCGCCCGACAAACTCCCCGACGCAATGATCAGGCTGCCGCCCTGCTCAACAAAAATGTCGCCGCCAGCGCCGAGACCGCCGCCGCCACCACCGCCGCTGCCGCCCGCAATGCTATTGTCGCTGCCAAAGCCGCCGCTGCCACCCTTACCGCCTCCGGAGCCGCCGCTACCGCCGGTGCCGCCGCTGCCAGTGCCACCGCCACCGCTATGGCCACCGCCTCCGCCCGTCCCACCGCCACCGCCGCCGGTCCCACCGCCACCACCGCCAGTCCCACCCCCACCACCGCCCCCGCCCCCGCCGCCGCCCCCGCCGCCGTGCTGGGGCCAAGGATCCGGCAGGGCGGCCAGCGAAGCGAGGAATGCCGGCGCGTGCGGGAAAGGCAGGTCGAGGTAACCTGTCGAGTTGAACATGGGCATCGTCGCCAGGCCTCTGGCATCGATGGTGTAGATCGCCACATTGGCTCGATTGGCCGCGTCGATCGTGGCATCGAGTTCGGGTTGGCGATCCGACGTATACGGGAAGCCTCCTGAGAAAAGAATCAGCGTCTTACGCCCGGGGACGGTGCGCAGAATTCCCGCAAGATCGCGAATGGCCAGAAGGAGTGAGTAGGCTCCGAAGTCTGCTTCCGCGAGCGAAATGTTCCCCATCGACGCCAGGGAGCCGGGCATTCCCATCCCCCCGGCGGCCTGCGTTGAAGTCATCGCTGTATCCGGGTTCGAAGCAACGGCGGAAAACTTCACCTTCGAGGTTGCTTCTTTCAGCTTCGCGCCGTCGGCCGTGAAATTCTGCACGATTTGGGTTATGCCGGTAAAATCCACCACGGCCATCAGGCGATCCGGCGAGGCGGTTTTCTCCACAAACTGGTTAGCCGCACGCCGCGCCAGCATTTGGTCCTCCGTGCTCATGGAAGAGTCGTCGAAAAACACCACGATATAACGCTGCTGGCCAGGCCGCTTGGGACCCTGGATGCCCTCCGGGCGTTGAAAGGCCGTGATGGTCTGGGGCTTATTGTCTTCGAAGACCTGGAATTCCTTAACGTCCAGGTCGTTGATGTACGCCCCTTTCTTGTCGGTGGCCACCGCGTCCACCAGCACCAGGTTCGCTTCCGTTGTCAGGATCTGCGAGGAAGTGGCAGGCGCCTGGGAACTTCCGCTGTTCTGGGCCAGAGTAACCACCAGCCCCACCCACATCAGTGCCATCGCCGCCGGTAGAAGAATATACAAAGCGAGTTTGCTTCTGCGACGCATAGATCGCCTCCTAATAAGGTATTTCCACGGTACGGCTCATTCCGGATAATTGACCGGCCTCGGAGTCACGAACAATCTGGCGAACCATATATGTTCCAGGCTTTATATCGAACTCCGTCTTGAGTGTGATTCCGGAGTGCCCCAGCTTGGTCAGAGTATCGTCACGCAGCCGGCAAATGACCTTTTTTTCTTTCCCCGTCAGGTATTTCCCATCACGGTCGAAGAGGACGGTGATAAAAGTGACGTCGTCCAGATTGCGGTCCTGCTCTTTGCGGAAATGAACGGCGCTCACATCAAGATGAGTGAGGACCGAAAGGCGCACGTCGGTATCATTGACTTTGAAGAATTGGGTGTGCACCTCGATGGGCAGTTCCCTCATATCGTCTTGCGAGTAGACTGCGTCTTGGATTTCTTCCTTGGCCCGGGCGGCTGCGTCTTCCGAGGCGTTGGGCGCAAAATAGCCGCGCCGCGCCTGAAGGGTCAAGCCCTTGGGATTCGCTAAGGTGACCTTCAGCTTGTGAAACCGGCCATCCGCCTTGAGATTACGGGGCGAAAAGGCCAGGAGGTAGTACACCTCGGCCAGCGTCCCGATCTCGCGGAAGCCGTGGTCCAAGTCATTGTTGTTGTGGAAGAATTGGCCGCCCGTGTCCGCCGCCAGTCCGCGCAGAACATCTTCGGCGACTGAATAGCCGGTGATAGTGAGCTGGTTCTTCCTCCCGGCCAGTCCCGCATTCATCGGCATCACTGACGCCTCACGACTCGCATCGCCCCCGGGAATGATCACATAAAGTCCTCGCGGATCCAAGGCGTTGACGATCACATTAGCACGGAGCGCGCGCTCCGAGATCTGCGCAATCTGCGCCTCCAGGTGGTACATGAGGAATCCCGGCGACACGAAAATCACGCTGCGTTGCCCTGGCATCACGGCAGTGCGGCGCACGACTTGCTCGAGGCCTCGCAGCACGTCGGTGTACTGCGTCTCGTCCGTGTTCTCGACTCGCACCGCGTCGCCCTCAATGCTGTTGGGCGCCTGGGCCTCACATTGTTGCTGGGCTTGCGCAGGCAATTGCAGGCAATTGCACTGAATATACTCCTCGGCAGCAATTTGCGTAGCGTCGGGATCGCGTTGGTCCACAATTAAGTAAGCCTGGTAATCACCGATATCGGGGCAGGCGTTTGACTGTTTTAGGAAAGTGGGCCTCGGCCTGAGAGCGAAAAGGGCATTGTGCAGTTGAGTGCGATCGTCGGTGAAATCCAGGGCACCCTGGCCCGATGAGGTGAAGACGCCGACTCGACCGGTTAGAGTCAGGGTGGCCGCCAGATACCGCTCCGCGGCATCGCGGGCGTGTACGATGTCCTCAAAACTCATTTGAACGTCATCGAAATAAAGCGCCTGGTAGTTCCGCGGAGTCACAGCAGCCGACGCGCGCGGCGCGCCTGCTTCCTCCTCCGGTTCGTTCCCCTCGACTTGGGGCGAGACGGGCCGGGTGGCGTTCGAAGACTCGACGGCGAACTGGTCGATATCTTGCGGCTTGCCGTTGTCGAATATTCGAAAATCCTCTTTGCGCAAGCCGGCTACCGGACGACCGTTCGAGTCCCGAACGAGGGCGCGCACCAAGACCATGTTGCGCTGCACCTGCAGTCTGAACGGGACTTCATTCTCCTGGGTGGAAATCTCGTGGTCTGCTGAGGATTGCGCGGCAGCAAAGGCTGCGGAGAGAAGTATCGTCGCCGCCAGTAGGACCGGCCGGATCAGCAGTCCGTGGCCCGGCTTCCCTGCCCTGGACGAAGGCTCCCGGGCTCGCAAGGGAGCAAATCCACACGAATTCGGCTTGGCTCCGCGGTAGTGTGGCTTGAAACCGCAGTTCATTTTTGCCCCAGGTACCTCGACTAACCATGCTAAGTATCCGGCGGGCGGCCCGCAAAGTCAAGCCAACCCCAATCAGGCGTGGGTTTCACCCAAGGAATGCTTGCGCCGAAGGCGCCTTGGAGTGGGGCGGCTTGACGCGGCCTTTCCCCCACGCGTGGGCGCTCGGCGATCCCCAGGCGGCGTCAAGCCGCCGCACTCCAGGGCGCTTCGTGTACCTGCGGCTTGATTTGGTTGACGCAATCTGCAATGCTTCCAGCACGCAGCGTTATTTTATTCCGAGTCGAGAGGTTGTCGTGGCTTACTGGGACCTGCACGAGTTTGTGGAGTGCCTCGAGCGCGAGGGCGAGTTGAAACGCATCTCCATCCCCGCGGATGTGGAACTGGAGATCACGGAGATCACCGACCGGGTATCGAAGGCGGGAGGCCCGGCACTCTGGTTCGAAAACCCGCACTGGGCAAAGAACCCCACGCGGTACTCGATGCCCTTGCTCATCAACCTGCTGGGCTCGAGGAGAAGAATGGAACTGGCGCTGGAGGTCAACTCGCTCGAAGACGTAGCGCGGCGCATCGAAGAGCTGCTCGAAATGAAACCGCCGGAGGGGTTTCTCGATAAGGTGCGGCTCTTGCCCAAGCTCGCCGAGCTTGGATCGTTCTTTCCTAAGAGCGTGAAGTCCGCTCCGGCGCAGGAAGTGGTGGAGACGGACCAGGCCACGCTCGCGAGCCTCCCCATCATGAAATGTTGGCCGCAGGACGGCGGGCACTTCATCACTTTTCCTCTCGTGGTCACCAGGAGTCCCAAGACCGGGCGCCGCAACGTGGGCTGCTACCGCATGCAAGTCTTTGACAACCGCACCACCGGCATGCACTGGCAAATCCATAAGGGCGGGGCCGAGCATTTCCGCTGGCTGGAGCGCCAGGGCCAAGGCCGCCGCATGGAGGTTGCGGTGGCGATTGGGACTGATCCGGCAACCCTGCTCTCTGGTGTTCTGCCGCTGCCCGAGGATCTGGATGAATTCCTGTTCGCCGGCTTCCTGCGCCAGGAACCTGTGGAACTGGTCGCCTGCCGCACGGTTGACCTGGAGGTGCCCGCGAATGCGGAAATCGTACTCGAGGGCTATGTGGATCTCGACGACATCCGCGTCGAAGGCCCTTTCGGCGACCACACCGGCTACTATTCGCTCGAGGACAAGTTCCCGGCCTTTCATCTCACCTGCCTGACGCGGCGCCGCGACCCGATCTATGTCTCGACCATCGTCGGGCCTCCACCCATGGAGGACTACTGGATGGGCTATGCGGTGGAACGGATTTTTCTCCCGTTGCTTCGCAAGCAGATACCGGAAGTGGTTGACATGCACATGCCCGCGGAAGGCATCTTCCATAACCTCCTCATCGTGGCGATTCGCAAAAGCTATCCAGGACACGCCCGAAAAGTGATGCACGCCATCTGGGGCTTGCCGGGCGCCATGTTCAGCAAGTGCATTGTGGTGCTGGATCACGACGTGGACGTCCACAATTTGCGCGAAGTGGCCTGGAAGGCCTTCAACCATATCGATCCCGAGCGCGATATTCAGTTCACCCTCGGCCCTGTCGACCAACTCGAGCACGCCTCGCGCCTCCCCAGTTTCGGCTCCAAGATGGGCGTGGACGCCACCGCCAAATGGCCTTCTGAAGGCTTCACCCGGCCATGGCCCGACGAGATCAGAATGGACCCGGAGGTGAAGAAAAAGGTGGACGCCCTATGGGCAAGCCTGGGGCTGGGGACTGGGGGCTAGGGACTAGCTCTGGTCTCCTTCCCAGTGATTCGTGATGTAAGTCGCAGTAGTGACTGATTGCGGCAAAAAATTGTCTCGAAAGATTGTCTGGTGAACCCGGGCTTCGGGGCGTATAATGCCAAGCCAGGTCGCGCCTCGCGCGGCACAGACGCCGGACGGTGTCTGCTTTTAACGCCGGAAAGAAAATTCCAAAGAAGGAAGGAGACCAAGGATGACTCGCGAATCTGCGTGGCAACGACGTGTTGTTCGGGGCATTCAATTCGCCGCAGCGATGGCAATCATTCTATGCCCCGGAGTTGGATTAATGGCCCAAGGAACCTCATCGGGAGGGCGGATCGTCGGCCCCGTCGACGACAACCGGCGGGTAGTGCTGGTGGGCAATACGCACCCGGCGGCACGGGCGCAATATGACCGCGGCCGGGCCAGCCGGGACTTGTCCATGGGTGACATGATCCTGGTCTTGAAGCGCAGCCCGGAACAGCAGGCGGCCTTCGATGCCTTTGTCGCCAGCCAATACGACAAGGGCTCACCGAACTTCCATCACTGGCTCACGGCGCGCGAGGTGGGCGAACGGTACGGCCCTGCCGCGAGCGATATCACCCTCATCTCGAACTGGCTGCGCAAGCACGGATTATCGGTGAACGAAGTGTCGAACGACCGCATGTTCATTCGCTTCAGCGGCACGGTGGCGCAGGTGGAGAGCGCCTTCCACACCACCATCCACAACCTGGAAGTGAATGGCGAGGAGCACTTCGCCAACATGAGCGATCCGCAGATTCCCAGTGCGCTGGCGCCGGTGGTGGCGGGCATCAAGGCCCTGCACAACTTCTTCCCACGCCCGATGCACCAAATGGGGAGTCGGGTCATTCTGAACGGCGATCGCAGCCAATGGCAGCGCGTTCCTCGCGACTCCGATGATGCAACGAAGGGAGCGGCCTCGCTGGCAGGAATCCTGCCGCTATTCTACAACGCCTCCACCGGCGCTGAGGACATTACACCCTACGACTTCGCCACCATCTATAACGTGTTGCCTGTGTGGACTGGAGGGATCAACGGGAGCGGCGAGACGATCGCCATTGCGGGAAGAAGTAACATCATCCCGAGCGATATAGCCACCTTTCGGGAAACATTCGGCCTGCCCTCGAACCCTCCTACGGTCATCATCACCAATTCCGATCCTGGAACCGGAAACAGTGACGATTTAGAGGAGAACACGGTGGATGTGGAGTGGTCGGGCGCCGTGGCGCCAGCGGCAAGTGTTGTCTTGGTGGCATCCACTTCCGAGGGAGCGACCGGCGGCGACTTTATCTCCGCCACCTACGTCGTTGAGTCAATGAGCCCCACACCCGGCATTATGAGCTACAGCTACGGCGAGTGCGAGCTCGGTTTGGGCAACGCGGGCAACAGTGCGTACAACGACCTCTGGCAATCTGCCACCAGTGAAGGCATGGCGGTCTTCGTGGCTTCCGGGGACTCCGGTTCAGCCATGTGCGACCAGGGTAACACAGCGCCGTACTTCGCCGTGTACGGCTTAAGCGTAAATGGTGACGCCTCGACCCCTTACAATACCGCGGTGGGTGGGACAGATCTCAACTGGCTCCCTGACCCGTCACAGTTCTGGGGATCAACCAACAACGCCACGACCGGCGCCAACGCACTGGGCTACATTCCGGAGGTGCCCTGGAACCAGAGTTGCCTGAACCCCATCTTCATTTCTACCATTAACTCGAGCAATGGGCTGAGCCTCACCGGCCCGGAAATGTGCTACGATATTGCCAGCAAGACTCTTGCCAGCAACAATGCAACAGTAGAGGCGTACCTGATATCGACTGTCAACGCCAGCGGGGGTGGCGGCGGCGCGAGCGACTGCACGACCTCAACCGGAACAACCTGCTCGAGCGGTTATGGCAAGCCCAGTTGGCAGGCGGGCGTCCCGGGCATTCCCGCAGATAACGCCCGCGACCTTCCCGATATATCGTTCTTCGCTTCCGACGAAATGCTGGGCAGCGGCTATCTGATGGTCGTCAACTCGGAGACGGACGAGGTCGGAGGAACCTCGGTGGCCTCGCCCGCGATGGCCGGCGTCATGGCGCTGATCAATCAGAAAGCCGGCGGTTCACAAGGCAATCCCAACGTCGAACTCTATGGGTTGGCCGGCCAGCAGAATTACTCGGTTTGCAGCGCCGAGCTGGTCACCACCTTCAGTTCTTGCTATTTCAACGACATCGATACCGGTACCAATTCCGTGCCCTGCAACTCCACGACGGGTCTAAACTGCGTCGATAATTACCAGGGCGTAGGAGAACTCTCCGGCTGGCCCGGCGCCAGCGGCTACGACTTAGCTACCGGACTGGGCTCACTGAATGTGGCGAAGGTGGTGGACGCATGGCCCGTAACCACGCTTGTGGGATGGCAACAAGTGCCCGGCTCGCTCGCTCAGATCTCGGTGGGTTCGGACGGCTCAATATGGGGTATCAACGGTGCCGGGCAGATCTATATGTTCAATCCCCAGACCCAAACCTGGCAGGCCGTCAAAGGCGCGTTAACCCAAATCGCGGTGGGCTCGAGCGGCTCCGTCTGGGGCTTGAATGCCGCCGGCGATATTTATCGCTACGATTTCGTCAACCAGACGTGGGATCAGATCCCTGGGATCCTCTCCCAAATTGCGGTGGGTTCGGATGGCGATGTTTGGGGGATAAACGCCAGCGCCGAAGTCTATCACTTTAACTCCGCCCTGCAGACTTGGGTCCAGATTCCCGGAGCTATGGCCCAGATTGCGGTGGGCTATGACGGCGCGATCTGGGGTCTCAACGCGGCCCAGCAGATTTACCGCTTCAATCCCGGAACCCAGAGCTGGCAGCAAATACCCGGCGCGCTGAAGCAGATTGCGGTGGGAGCGGATGGCGACGTCTGGGGTATCAACAGCGGCGGCCAAGCCTATCACTTCAATTCGCTGAGACAACAATGGGACAACCCGTCCGCCAACTTGGCACAGATTGCAGTGGGCTCAGGGAGCAACGTTTGGGGGCTTGATTCGGCCAGCAACATCTGGCATTTCAACCCACAAGCGCAAGCGTGGGACCTGGTTCCGGGGCAACTTTCGCAGATTGCGGCGGCGGCCAACGGCGCGGTCTGGGGCTTGGGCAGTGCCGAACAAATCTACCAGTTCATTCAACCGACCCAAGCCACGCAAACCTTCCACCAGGCTCCGGGCGCTCTTGCTCAGATTTCCGTGGGAATAGATGGAGTGGTCTGGGGGCTTGACGCTACCCAACACATCTGGCGCTATGACCCTCAGCGCCTGACCTGGGAGCAGATCCCTGGCGCCCTCAGCCAGCTCTGCGTGGGCTTTGGCGGGAACGTCTGGGGGCTTAACGCCGGCGGGCAAATCTGGCAGTACAATCCCTCGAGTGGCTGGCAACAGATCGCGGGTTCGCTGTCGCAGCTTGCGGTTTCCGCGGATGGTTCGGCATGGGGTCTCGACACCCTGGGCCGAATCTGGCGTTACAACCCCTCGACCCAAAGCATGCAGCAGATTCCCGGTTTGTTGGCTCAGCTTGCGGTAGGCGCGGACGGCACGGTCTGGGGGATCAACAGTGCCGATCAGATATGGAGTTTCAACCCTTCGACCCAAAACTGGAATGCAATCCCGGGCAGCCTGGCTCAGATAGCGGTGGGTTCGGCCGGCCAAGTCTGGGGGATTAATGCGGCTGGGCAAATCTATCGCTACGATCAGCAGCTCCAGACTTGGGACTCTATTCCGGGCCTTCTGGCGAGTCTGGCGGTGGCCTTCGACGGCACGGTGTGGGGCCTTAACAGTGCGAACCAAATCTGGCGCTTTGATACGCAGACGCAGAATTGGGATTCAATTCCCGGGTTGCTGTCGCAAGTCAATGTGGCTGCCGATGCCGTCATCTGGGGCCTGAATGCCAGCAGCCAGATCTTCACGTACTGGTAAATGCCCGTGGTCGCGCATGGCGCCGGATGAGTGATGGCCTGGAAATATCCGGCGCCTCCAGAAGGTACCTGAATAGTCGTGGCGGGTAGGAAGAGCCGCAGGGGAGGGCGGACGGCGCCCCCCTCTGCGCTATCCGCCAGGAATGACAAAATCCTCGAAAGAACCGGTCGATGAAGAAGCCCGGCATTGCGGTTGACATTCCCGGATTCGGCAAACTCCAAATCAACGCCATCCTCAGCGATTACACGGGGACTTTGTCTTTCGCCGGCAAGCTGTCGCCCGGCGTCAAGGATCGCCTGCTGCGTTTGGCGCAACTGGTAGACATTCATGTGCTCACTGCGGACTCCTTTGGCACTGCCGAAGAGGAATTGCAGGGGCTGCCACTGGTTTGCCGCAAACTCACGGGACCGGGCGAAGACGGGCAGAAACTCCGCTATGCGATGGAACTGGACCCCCGCTCGCTTGCCTCGTTCGGCAACGGCAATAACGACCTCCTGCACATGAAACTGGTAAAGGAATCGGGAGGGTTGACCGTGGCCGTCGACAACGGCGAGGGTTGCGCCCACGAGGCCATTCGCCACGCCAACCTCATCGTGGCGGGCGCCGTGAATGCCTTGGACCTGCTGCTCGAGCCCATGCGCCTGCGCGCGACTTTGCGCTGGTGAATTGCAAGGTCGGCCCCATGCGTTGCCCGTACAAGGCAGGCGGAGTTAAGACCTAACGAGAGGCCCATCCCAGTTTTCGAGTACGGCGCCCGTGCCTTGGAAGTGCGTAAGGTTCGCGGTGACGATTACTGCGCCGTAATGAAGGGCGTGCGCCGCGATCAGGACGTCGGCGTCGTGATGGGAGCGCCCTCGTGCCCGCAGTGCGGACCACAGGATGGAAGCTTGATCCCAGATGGGCGCATTGAATTCCCGCCACACCATCGATTTCGCCAGGCTTTCAAAAGCCACAAGCTGGGAATGAGCTTCTTTGAACAACAATCCGCGCCGCAATTCGTAGTACACCACGGGACAAATGACGAAAAGCGAATTCCGCCGGATCTCCCTGCGGAACCGTTGAATGACGTGCTGGTTGCCAGGATGCTTCTTCAGTAGTTTGGTAACTGTGTCGGTGTCGAGGGAGTAGCTGCTCATCCTGCTTCGGCGGGCCGGAGCGCGACCGCGCGGTTCTGGACCTCCGCTTCGAACTCGGCCCACCAAGCTTCGCCCCGGTCGTCGGGAGTGGCGAGCCAAGTGTCGAGCCAACGCAGCAGCTTCTTGTTTTGCGCGCGGAGGCGGAGGGTTTTTCGACGCTGATGCGACGCCGTCGACTTGGGTTTTCGAAGAGTTATTGTGGTCGCCACCTCTTCTCCGCCGGTTTACCTTGTCTCTCCCAGTCCCGAGTATAACATGAACATCAGCTGACGAACTGCACGTCGGCGACGCCTTCGGCGATCTGGCCAAGGTAATGGCCATCGGCGCGGATGTCGGCGGCCAGTGCGACACGGGGCTTTTGCCGGTCCCAGTTCTCAGGAACGGCCAGAGAAAAGCCTGCGGACGCGTTGCCGTTCGGGTCCACCGTCAACTCGACCACCTCGGGCGATGCCTTCCATCCCGGCGGCACCACCAGGGCTGCCTCCAGGCGCATGGGCTTCGAGCGATAGTTGCGGACGCGCAGTTCGAGCTCGGCATTGGAACCAGTCTTCACTTGCAGTTGGTAGGGATAGAGCCTGGCCCAACTGGGATTCAAGCCGAAGTTACAATCCGGGTCGGCAATCACGTCAAAGAAATACTTCTGCTGGTCTTCGAGGCGGGCCTTCAAACCCTCGAGGTCCGCCTTGTTGCTCAGGAACGGTTTGCCATGGCCGGGCGCCACGATGTTGGGCTCGTGTTCGAGAACCGTGCGTATGGACTTGACGTGGCTATCGTTCTCCACCCAATTGCGGAAAATCAGGTTGTGGCGGAGCGTGCCGTCGCCGCGCGGGAAAAAAGCGTCGCCCGTAAAGGCCACTCGCGCCCCATCGATGGTTGAGAAGAGGACCATCTGGTATTCCGTGTGACCGGGCGAATGGAAAACCTGAAACTCGAATTCTTCCCACTTGAAGGTTTCGCCATTTCGAAAAGAGCGGTCGATCTTGATGGGCTCGCCCAGAATACAGCCCAGGTTGTAGCCGCGCGGGTTCTGAAGCACGTCCACCATGTTTTCATAGCACCAGATCTTGGTTCCGTGATGGCGCGCGAGATGGGGGAAGCCATTCAGGTGGTCGTCGTGCATGTGGCTCGGCATCGCTACGTCTACCGACTTGAGCCCATAGCGCGCCTTGAGTTGGTCCAAGGTGTGTTCGACGAAGCCCATGCGATCGTGAACGGCGGTGTAGTTGATGAAGGTGGAACAGAAGTTGCCGCTCGCGGCGCCGTAGTCTACGAAGAGCGCCTTCCCGCTGTCGCTGATCAGCGCATAGGAGCTCGAGGTCGTTTGATAGGAAGCTACCAGGTGGGGCGTGACGGCGTAAGGTCTGGCGTCGATCGTGAGCGTCGACCCCGGATCGTAGAGGGCGTACCAGCCCTTCAATTTGCCAATCAGATCGTCGATCCCCGCCGCGGGTGAAGTGAACGGTTCACCGTGCGACGGACAAACTATTTCCGGCCCCTGCTCGCGCAGACGCGTGAGCGAGTAGACGGCGTAGTCGACTCCATCCGTGCTGCCGTAATAGTATTGGAGTTCGTAAAGATTCACCACCTTGCCCGGCGCCTGGATCAGATCTCCCGTAAAGGCTACTTTCTTTCCATCGACTGCGCCAATCAGGCTCACCGAGCCCAGCGTGTGGCCGGGCGTCGGATAGATCAGGAGTTCGTGGTCTCCCCAGCGGTAAGTGTCGTAATCGCGCAGCGCGCCCGCCACCGGAATGTCTTGGGCCACAGTGAAAAAATCGTTCTTGACAATGTAAAGCTCGAAGATGCGGCGATTGCGCCAGAAATTCTCCGCGTCGTCAAACAGATACTGCTCGTGCTGTGGGACGTGGATGGGAATTCGCTCCGCCGCAGCACGCCAATCGCCCTGACACTGGTCGCGATGGTGGTGAGTATGCAGGATGGCGTCGACGCGGCTGACGCCGATCTGCCCCAACAGGTTCAGGACGTGGCCGGACCCGAAATCAATCAGCAAAGCCCTGCTGCCGTCCTTCAAAACGTAGACATTGCAGGTGTCGCGCAGCAAGTAGAGATTAGACGAGATCTGGGTGAGACCGCTTTGCGGCGTGAAACGCACCGCGGCACTGGCCGGCGTCGCCTGCGTTTTTCCCGGCGAAGCGTCGGCAAGTTCCGCCACCACCACGCCTGCGCCCGCGTTTCGGAGAAAATCCCGCCGCGTCACGCCGCGGCCGCGCGATGTAGTTCGCTGTGGCATGTTTTCCTCCAAATGCCTGAAGAAGAACGAAAGGATTATAAACCAGTCACGGGACTTTCCCAAGGCGCTCGATGATGCCTGTCCGCTGATGGGCACCCGGAAACCATGCAATGTCATTCCGAGCGGGCATGGGCCTGCGGCCCACCCATGGACATGATTGTCAGACGGAAGGGCGGGGCTTCAGCCCCGCCGCCCGACGCGCCCGATGAAGAAGGGGCTTTAGCCCCTGAAACGAGGAGGCTTCAGGGCCTAAAGGCCATACCTTTAGCAGGTCCCAAGGCGGCGGGGCTGAAGCCCCGCCCTTCCTCAGGACTGTCGAGAAAGCGCAGCAAGGAATCTTGTTTCGGGACATTTCACGACGAGTGAAGAAGCGCGCGGCTCGGGACCGATTTGCGGGACGAAACACGATTCGGCCTGGCCAAAGCTCCGCCCTTATTGGAGCCTGAAAACACGGTGAGAAATCCCGGCTAGTTCGAGGCGCCTGCGCCGTCTTGCGTTACACCCGCAGCCTGGGCCTCTTGCACTGTTGGGTAGATCGTGAGGATTTCGTCAACTCTCGTGTTTTTCATCAACGTCCTGATGCGCTCTTGTACTGCCACGAGGACCAGGCTGCGCCCGGCATTGACGCAGGAAACATGTGCGTTGACCAGGCTGCCGACGCCCGCAGAGTCGACGTACGGAACCTGGCTGAAGTCCAGAATGACGGTGCGGGCAGTTATCTCAGCTCGCATCGTATCCCGAAAGTCAAACAAGGTTGCCATGGTGACTGGACCATTGAGTCGGAGGATCCGCTCCCCCTCCTGCGCGCCCTGCGCATCAGTGATCACAAGTTTTTCTTCCCACATATTCTGGACTATAAGGGGCGGCAGAAGAATTTGTCAAGTTCGGCAGGACGGCGTTGACATACCCCGTGACAACCCCTAAGATAGCGCACAAAGGAGGTAGTCGCCATGCAACTGACCATCGACGCCAGGGAGGTTCAGGGTGTCCGCATCTTGAGTCTGAGCGGCAGAATTGTGGCAGGCCCGGAGTGCGACAGCGTGCGCAGTTTCGTGAAAGAGTTTCTGGCCAATCACTGGAACCACATTCTGCTCGACCTCGGCGGCGTGACGCGCATCGACAGCACCGGAATCGGCATGCTGGTGGAGTCGGTGATCGTAACCGTCAAGGAAGGCGGGCAATTTAAGCTGGCGAATGTTCCGAGGCTGATTCACAACATCCTCTCCACCCACCGTTTGCTGCAAGCCTTCGATATCTACCCCACGGAGCGAGAGGCGTTGGCTAGTTTCACCAAACCGTCGGCCGCGCACGTCGAGTGATGGCAGCGGCAACAATGAGGAGGGTACCCATGAACGGTATCATTCTGCTTGAAACATTCGGAGTATTGGTTTGCTGGGCAGCACTTGCTCACGTGATCTGGAAGTGGGGCCCGGGCCTGCGGCGCAGGTCGGTACAATGTCCTGAAAAGCAGCGCCCTGCCCAGGTGGTGGCTGACCAGCGGGAGGCAGAGTTCAACTGCCTCCGCGTAGTCGGAGTGAGCGACTGCTCGCTGGTTGGAAATCTTCCCTGCAGCAAAGGCTGCATGACACAGCTCTGACATGCAGCGAGAACACTCCAACTGCACGCTCACCTGCGCAGCGTTGTAGGGGCGCCCCTTGTGGGTGCCCAGCCGCCGGGGCCGCGCCCACCGCACGATATTCCTTCCCGAGGTGAGTTCACTCCTTTTTCATCTTCATGGCGGGTTCGCCGAAGGAAACGCAGAGTGCAATCGCCGACGCCACCCAGATGTACCAAGGCAGCGAGTCATGATAGTGAAATTGCAAGATGACACACACCGCAAAGAGCAGACTGCCAAACATGATTCCTCCTGCTATGAATGACGATATGAATTCCGGGCCACCAGGTCCTGAATACGAAACAGTCAGCACCTTAGTTTCAATTTACCCGGACGAAGAAATCAGGCCAGCTAGTGTCCTGAGTCACAGGTTCGTTGAATAATTCAGGCCGCGGAGCGGGCGGCAGCGAGTCACTGCTGTCCAAAATAACTGGTCATTCAATGTCCCGGCACTGCAAAGAAAGCCTTTAGGACAGGGACGATCGGTGTTTGAGAAGGAGGTTTGCGTTTTCATAATTGCATTGCCTGTCCAA
>Ga0187781_10002284_pt1 | contig 14624 bp, 13 predicted proteins | sample 0715_SJ02_MP02_2_FD_132447 | JGI IMG/M metagenome (GOLD analysis project Ga0187781, IMG submission 132447) | Tropical peat soil microbial communities from peatlands in Department of Meta, Colombia - 0715_SJ02_MP02_20_MG | ecosystem: Environmental > Terrestrial > Soil > Wetlands > Peat | place...
AAGACTAACGCTCGGTAAGACTAGCGCTCTGTAACACCAGCGCTCTGCAAGACTAGCGCTCTACCGAGGTGACCTTCTTCGCATGGGCGGCGCTGCGATGGCGAATTGGCGTCGGCGGCGCCGGCTGGGAATCGTAGCCTCCGAACAGCCGCGAGAAGAAACCGCCCCCGTAATAGCCGCCGCCCTGATAGCCGCCTTGGTAGTAGCCGCGCCCGCCGCCGCCATACCCGCCGCGGCCGCCGAAGAACGACGGCTCATCGGGAATAGCCATCACTTCGCGGTGTGAAACGTCCTCCCTGTGCTCGACAGGAATGTCCGCCACCTTGCGATCGCTACCCTTGAGGATCGCGATCAGGGCCCTGTCGCGGCCGTAGACGTCGTCACGGAATTCGAGTTTACCGGCATCGTCGACGAAAGCGGTCTGATAGGTCAGATTGACCGGGACGAAGGTCGGAAATTGGATGTCGGTCTCGTTCGGACCGAACATTCTTTTGATGCGGTCCTCGGTATAGCCGTCGTTCGGGCGCACCAGCGACAACAGCACTTCGGCATAATGCGCCGGATCTTGCACACGCATGCAGCCGTGGCTGAAAGCACGCTTGTCCAAGGCGAACATATATTTGTCCGGCGTGTCATGCTGATAGACCAAAAACTTGTTCGGGAAATTGAAGCGGATGCGGCCAAGCGCGTTCTTGTCGCCGGGCGGCTGCCAGATATGGACGCCGCCCGCGCCATAATCCACCCGCAGACCCATGCGCGCCAGCACCGTCGGATCCTGCGCCAGCGCCGGCAGGTATTCACGATGGACGATCGACGGCGGCACGTTCCACGTCGGATTGATCGTGATGTACTTCATGTCGGCCGTCATGATCGGGGTCGGCATTTCTGGCTTTCCGATCACGATTCTGGTCGTCCAGACCTGCTTGCCGCCGTGCATCACGCGTAGCGTGAAGTCGGGCAGATTGACGATGACGTAAGTGTCCGCAAATTGATGCGGCATCCAGCGCCAGCGTTCCATATTGGCGAGGATGACGTCGGTCCCGTGATCGGGCTGCCTGCCGCCCAGCGCTTCGACGGTGGCTTCTGTGAGCGTGCCGGTGGCGGGAAGATCGTGCCGCTGCTGGAATTTCTTGACCGCCTCGGCGAGCGTCTTGTCGTAAATGGTGCCGCTGCTTGGGGTAATGCCAAGCCGTTCGCGCAAGGCGGGTACACGATCGTCCTGCATGCCGATTTTGAGCACCCGCCCATTGTCGATCGCCGCTTTCCCGCCGTCGCCTTTTCCAGCGCGGATGTCGGCGAGTTTGGCCTTAAGCGCGAGATAGCCGGGAGTATGCGGCTCGTACGAGTCGAGCGTCGCGGCCGCGTCGTTCGAACCGGCGATGGCGCCCAGAACCTCATCCGGCTCCGGAGCTTTCGTGGTGTATTCGATATCGGGACTGACGCGCGACCAATGTACGCGCCCGACGCTCGCATGATGGGCATAGGTGACGACGGCGATCGTCAGCTTGATCTCCGCATCGGCGAGATCGGCCGGCGTGTTCAGCGCACTGAAGTTCGGGACCGGGTAGTCGGCCGGATCGAGCCCGTCCACATAGACATGGGCGAGATAATTGATCGCCGCCGCTGTGCGCGCATTCACCTTGCCGTCGGTGATCCACAACGGCGCGTAGTTGCGGCTGGAATAGAATGCATCGATCTGCGTGCGGTCTTTTTTGTCGCCGACGATGCGATCGAACTTGCCATTGGCGAGATCACGCAGCTGATCGGCCATGGCGCCGTCCGGGCCGGCGACCGCGGCGGCCGCAGGCGTCGGAGCCGGTTGGGAAGCAACGGCCGGGGCGGATGCTGCATCGGCAGGCTTGGTCTCGGCCGCCGGAGTGGCAGGCTTAGTCGCTGCCGCGCCCGCGGTGTCCGCAGCGGGGGCGGATGCGGCTTCGGCCGGCTTGATTTCCGCTGGTTTGGCCGGCGCCGCTGCGGCCGGCTTTGCTTCGGCCGCAGCCGGAAGCGTGGTCGGGATGCCTGCCGCGGCGTCCGGAGTGTCGGGCTTGGTATCGGTTTTAGCATCGGACTTGGTGTCGGACTTGGTGTCGGACTTGACGTCCGGCGTTGGCGCCGAGGTCGCGTTCGTCACCGCGCCCGTCGTGTCTTTCAATTGAGTCGCTGCAGCCGCCGGTTCGGCCCGCGGATTCTCTGCGGTTTCGGCAGGCGTGGGATTAGCCACCTTGCCGGATTCGGAAGCAGGCGAAACAGCCGTCGTTTCCGGCGCCGATGTTGCGGCGACGCCGCCAGCGCCTGTCGCTGGGTCCGCGAACGTCCCTCCGCCGCTGAAAGAAAGCAGAAGAGCAATAGCGGTCGAAGCTAAAAGCCGATCGACACGAATTCCCGGCATTACAAATTCTCCTTGCGAACCTCTGCGGCGACGAAGCAGGAATCTTTCGGCATAACTGGCATCTATTTATGGCAGAGGCGGTAGCAACAAGGCCGCGGACCCGCCACCTTACGCGAGCCGTTCTATTTTGTCCCATGACCTCAGGTGAGCATTGAGCCGAACTAGACGATTTTCGTCGCCTGTCGCTCTGCGGCCACGGTTTCGCTATCCACTTCGCCGCGCTCGCTATTTAGGCCCAGCGCATCAAGCTTGCGGTATAGAGTCGAGCGTCCGATCTTGAGCCGCCGCGCAACTTCCGACATCTGTCCCCGGTAGCGGCTGATCGCGTAGCGGATGAGTTCGGATTCGACTTCTTCCAGCGGTCGCACCTCTCCCATGCCATCGAGGAATGGCGACGTATCAGATGGCGCAATCGGAACGACGCTCGGTTGGAATGTAATTTCCTCATCAAGCGTATCGATCTTCTCATCGCATGCCGCGACGTCCGGCGGCGCGCAAGCATCCGCACGCCCAATGTCGGATGCCACCTGCCCCGGAGCGCATTGAGCGAACTGCGCCGCGATTTGCGGAAACTCGTTGAGGCCGAGCGTGTCTTCCTCGGCGAGCACGACCGCGCGAAAGATCGCGTTTTCGAGCTGGCGGATATTGCCCGGCCAATGAAACGCCGACAGCACGCGCAGCGTCTCCGGGCTAATGGCGCGAATCCGCTTGCCTTCTTCGGCGGCAAACCGCGCCAGGAAGTGACGGGCTAGCACTGGGATATCCGCCGGCCGCAGGCGCAGCGGCGGCACCCCAATAGGAAAGACATGCAGACGGTAAAATAAGTCCTCGCGAAAACGGCCCGCTTTGACATCGGCTATCAGGTCGCGATTGGTGGCCGAGATCAGCCGTATGTCGACTTTGACCGGCCTGCGTGCGCCGACCAGTTCGACTTCGCCGTCCTGGACGACACGCAACAGCTTGACCTGTGCCGCCGGCGGTAATTCGCCGATCTCATCGAGAAATAGTGTGCCGCCTGCGGCTTCGACGAATTTGCCGGTGTGGCGTTCGGTGGCGCCCGTGAACGAGCCCTTTTCATGGCCAAACAAGATCGACTCCACGAGATTCTCGGGCATGGCGCCGCAATTGACGGCGACAAAGGGCTTGGCGCGCCGTTCGCCGGAGCCGTGAATCGCGCGGGCGATCAATTCCTTGCCAACGCCGGATTCGCCGGAAATCAATACCGGAATACTCGAAGCGGCCGCCTTCTGCGCCATGCGAAGCGCGCGATGCATGTCGGGGCTTTGCGTGATGATGTCTTTAAATTTCAGCGTGCCCGCCCGGCTGTGCTTGATGCGGGCAAGCTCGCCTTCGAGCGCGCTCACGTTGAGTGCGTTGCGCACGCTGACGCGTAACCGCTCGGCGCCAACCGGCTTGACCACGAAATCCACTGCGCCGCCACGCATTGCCGACACGACATTGTCGATGCCGCCATGCGCCGTCTGCACGATCACCGGCAAGTTGATCGAGGCTTGGCGCATTTTGCTTAAAAGGCCAAGGCCATCGAGGTTCGGCATCACAAGATCGAGGATGACGCAATCGATCCTCGCGCCTTCGGGACCGGAAAGCAGCGACAACGCGGAGTCGCCGCTGTGACGGCTCACCGTCTCGTATTCAAACTTGTGCAGCGCGGCTTCGAGAAGCCGGCACTGCACAGGGTCGTCATCGACAATAAGAATGGTCAAGCGCGCTGTCCCGTTTCGGGGCACTTTGCCGGGCGCTCGTTAATGGGGTATTAAATGCGGCTCGCCGACGTGGATCGAGGCGCGGAATAATTCCGACAGCGGCGGGTTTGTTTAACGCTCGTGGCGCGCATTTGGGACGCCGGACAACAAGAGAATTCTCGCACCGTCGCCACGGGCGTGTGTCCTCATGAAGGGAGGAAAACCAATGATGACCGCCCTGCGGGCCGCCTTCACGATGCTCGCCGCTTTTGTCGTTGCCGGACTGACATTTGCGTCAGCCGAGACGCCGTCTCCCGCTGGAGCCAAAGTATATTTCATCAATCTCAAAAGCGGGCAGGACGTCACGAGCCCGTTCTTGGTGCAGTTTGGTCTCTCCGGCATGGGCGTGGCGCCCGCCGGGGTGGAAAAATCAAATACCGGGCACCATCACCTGCTCATCGACACCTCGCTTTCCGGCGATGCACTGAAGCAGCCGATCCCGATGGACGAAACGCACCGGCATTTCGGCAATGGACAGACCGAGGCAATGATCACCTTGCAGCCGGGAAAGCATACGTCGCAGCTCGTGCTCGGCGACTGGTCGCACGTTCCGCACGTGCCGCCGGTTATGTCGGAAGTCATTACCGTTATGGTTCATTGACAATAGCGGCTTCACGCCGCAGGGCATTGTCATGCCCGTTCCCGATCCCCTGCATGTGCTGGCCGGACTTTGGCGTGCCGCGGGATTCGACGACGCATCACTGCGCGACATTACGTTCACCGGCAGCGAACCGGTATTGCCGTCCTCATTTGCGGTCGGCACTGCAGCGCAGGCAACGATCGGCGCTGCCGCGCTCGCGGCCGCCGAGCTGTGGCGGCTGCGAACCGGCCGTCGACAGGGTGTCGGGGTCAACATGCGCAACGCCGCGGTTGAATTCCGCAGCGAACGTTATCTGCGTGTCGACGGCAGCGCTCCTGAGGATCATCATGACCCGATAGCCGGCCTTTACCGCTGCGGTGACGGCCGCTGGGCGCGCCTTCACACCAATTTGCCGCATCACTGCGGCGGTCTTCTTAAGCTCCTCGGTTGCGATCACGACAAGGAGGCCGTGCAGCGCGTGCTGGATGGTTGGCAGGCGGAGGCGCTCGAATCCGCGGCGGCCGAGGCAGGGCTCGTTGTCACGGCATGCCGATCGTTCGCCGAGTGGGATCGGCACCCGCAAGGCCACGCCATCGCGCAATTGCCGCTGTTCCGCATCGAGAAAATCGGCGATGCCCCGCCCGAAAAGCTCGAAGCGGCGGAACGGCCGCTCTCCGGCGTCAAGGCGCTCGACTTGACGCGCATCATCGCCGGTCCGGTCTGCGGCCGCACCCTCGCGGCGCACGGCGCCGACGTACTCCTCGTCACCGCCTCGCATCTGGCCTCGATGCTGCCGCTGGTGATCGACACTGGCCGCGGAAAGTTGTCAGCGGCCATCGACTTGCGTGAAGCGGACGGCCGTCACACGCTTTCGGCGCTTGTGCCGGATGCCGATGTCTTCGTCCAAGGCTATCGGCCAGGCGCGCTTGCCGCGCGCGGCTTTGGTCCGCACGATGTCGCGCACCTGCGACCGGGCATCATCTATGCCTCGCTGTGCGCTTACGGCCACGACGGGCCATGGGCGCGGCGGCGTGGCTTTGACTCGCTGGTGCAGACGGCGAGCGGGTTGAACGCCGCGGAGGCAGAGGCTTTCGCTTCCCGCGAGCCGAAGCCATTGCCGGCGCAAGTGCTTGATCACGCCACTGGCTATTTGCTGGCATTCGCGGTGATGGCGGCGCTGCACCGCCGCGCGACTGAAGGCGGTTCCTGGCACGTGCGCGTCTCGCTCGCGCAAACGGGCTATTGGCTGCGCGGGCTTGGCCGGGTCGACGGCATGGAATGTCCCGATCCCGGTTTTGACGAGGTGAGCGATCGCTTGGAACAGACGCCTTCCGGCTTTGGACGGCTCGCGGCGGTTCGCCATGCTGCCGAAATGTCCGAAACCCCGTCTTATTGGGCGCGCATGAGCGTTCCACTGGGCACGCATGCCGCGGTTTGGCCCCGCTCGGGGGCCCTTTGATCTGAGTCAAAGCCCCCCTTCGAGGCCCTTGCTATCGGTAGCGCCGGTGGATTTTGCCCGGGAGGAAAGCGATGGCTCATACGACACCCGAAGGAATTGGCAAGGCCGCAGCGGAATCCGGAATGGCGGGCATTATGCAGTTCGGCAAGGAGCGTTCCGAGGCCATGCTCGCAGTGCAGAAGGAGTTGCTGGAGGGGTACGAGGAAGCGAGTCGCGCCTGGATCGCGCGGGTGAAGTCCGAAGTGGAATTGTGGTCGGGGCTTGCCGCAAAGCTCTCGTCGAGTGCCTCGATCCCCGAGGGCATGGACGCCTACCGCGAGTGCGTTTCGCATCGGATCCAAATGGCTGCCGAAGACGGCAAAAGGCTGTTTGAGGAAGGTCAGAAAATCATTGGTACGCTGACCAAGTCGTTCGGCAACGGGATGTCCCAGAAAAGAAAATAACAAAAGCTTCGTGAAACGTCGCGCTCAGGGACCGAGAGCCAATCGGGGAGCACAGCATGCTGCAATACGACGAGGGCTTTGCCACCGCGCAGCGGGTCGTACCGCAGGATTGGGCACGCTTGATCCGTAAATTGCGCTGGATCGGGCTTACCGAGGAAGCAAGGCGCCTCGAGGCCGCCGTAAGCACAGTGGCGCCGGCGGAACGAGGCAACCTCGAGATCGAGTCGTTCGACACCGACTAGCGCTGCAGCGCATCTCCGGTTGCGCCGTTCTCGTCGCAACGCATATCCGTTTGTACCAGAGTTCATTTGGCGAGGCTTCGCCTTGCTGGATGTCATTTCGCTTTTCCTGGCGCGACATCGTCTGGCGATAGGACCGAGGCGCTACGCCATGCGGTGAGCTACGGGCTTGCAGCCGCGGCGGCATTGCGCCACATGAAAAGCCCGCGACTAACTCAGGTCAGAACATGCCGAAAAGTGCCAGGAAGATTGCCAAGAAAACTCGATCAGTCAGTGCAGTTCACCGTCAATTGCCGGAATGGAGTCTCAACGACCTTTATCGTGGGCTCGACGATCCCGCGATCAAGCGCGATCTCGACCGTATCGATGCCGAGTGCGCCGCTTTCGAAGCGGCCTTCAGGGGCAAACTCGCGGAATTCGCCGCGGCGCCAGAAGCTGGATCGGCGCTTGCGGCGGCAGTGCGGCGCTATGAATCGATCGACGATCTGATGGGCCGGCTCGGCTCTTTTGCCGGCCTTGTACACGCCGGCGATACGCTCGATTCCGCGCGGACCAAGTTTTACGGCGATATTCAAGAGCGCCTGACGAAGGCGTCCATCCATCTCGTGTTCTTCACGCTCGAACTCAACCGCATCGACGAGACTGTTCTCAATCGGGCAATGGCCGATCCGGCTCTGGGCCACTACCGGCCCTGGCTCGAGGATGTGAGGCGGTATCGGCCTTATCAACTCGAAGATCGCGTCGAGCAGCTGTTTCACGAAAAATCGGTGACGGCCAGTTCGGCATGGGGTCGAAATTTCGATGCAACGATCGCCAATTTGCGATTCCGGGTATTGGGAAAGCCGCTCGCTATCGAGCCGACACTGAATCTGATTCAGGACCGTTCCGGCGCAAAACGCAAAGCTGCAGCGCAGGCGCTCGCGCATACCTTCAAGAGCAACGTACAGCAGTTCACGCTGATCACCAATACCCTTGCCAAGGATAAGGAAATCTCGGACCGTTGGCGCGGTTTCGCCGATATCGCCGACGATCGTCATCTATCGAATCGTGTCGAGCGCGAAGTCGTCGAAGCGCTCGTCACTGCTGTTCGCGCCGCCTATCCGCGGCTGTCGCATCGCTATTATGCGCTCAAGGCCAAATGGTTTGGCAAGAAACGGCTGCCGTATTGGGATCGAAACGCGCCGCTGCCGCAGGTGCCGATGCGCAGCATAGGTTGGGTCGAAGCCAAGGATACGGTGTTGACGGCCTATGGCGCGTTCTCGCCGAAGATGGCCGAGATCGCCGAGCGTTTTTTCGACGAACGCTGGATCGATGCGCCGGTGCGGCCCGGCAAGGCGCCCGGCGCGTTCTCGCATCCGACGACGCCGTCGGCGCATCCCTATGTGCTCTTGAACTATCAGGGAAAGCCGCGCGACGTGATGACCCTCGCGCATGAACTCGGCCATGGCGTGCACCAGGTCCTCGCGGCGCCGAATGGCGCCTTGATGGCGCCCACCCCGCTGACGCTCGCGGAGACTGCCAGCGTGTTCGGCGAAATGCTCACGTTTCGGAAGCTTCTGGCCAATACGCGCGACAAGAAGGAACACAAGGCGATGCTGGCTGCTAAGGTCGAGGACATGATCAATACGGTGGTGCGGCAGATCGCGTTCTACACGTTTGAACGTGCTGTCCACACCGAGCGTAAGAACGGCGAATTGACCGCCACGCGTATCGGCGAGTTGTGGCTCGACGCGCAGCGCGAGAGTTTGGGTCCGGCGATCGAATTGAAACCGGGCTATGAGACGTTCTGGTGCTACATCCCGCACTTCGTCCATACGCCGTTCTACGTCTACGCTTATGCCTTTGGCGATTGCCTGGTGAATTCGCTCTATGCGGTTTACGAAAACGCCGCGGAAGGATTTGCCGAGCGCTATCTCGCCATGCTCGCGGCGGGCGGCACCAAGAATTATTCGGAACTGTTGGCTCCCTTCGGCCTTAACGCACGCGATCCAGCCTTCTGGCAGGGTGGCTTGGGCGTCATCGACCGGATGATTACGAAACTGGAAAGCCTCGACGCGCCGAAAACGTGATGCCGAACCGCGAAAAATCCGATCGGGAAAAAAATCGTTTCTCCGCTCGCGCAGCGCGCTATGCGCGCGTGTCCGCCAATGTCGGCGGCGTGGCGGCGCGCTATGCCGGACGCCGGCTATTGGGCGGGGAACCAGATCGCGCGAGCGAAGCAAGCGCGCTGTCATCCGCACTCGGCAGGCTCAAAGGGCCGCTGATGAAGGTCGCCCAATTGATGGCGACCATTCCCGATCTGTTGCCGGCGGAATATGCGGTCGAATTACAAAAGCTGCAGAGCGAAGCTCCACCGATGGGCTGGGCTTTCGTCAAACGCCGGATGACGGCGGAACTCGGCCACGGCTGGGAAAGCAAATTCGAAAGCTTCGAGCATCATCCGGCAGCCGCCGCTTCGCTCGGTCAAGTGCACCGAGCGCGGTCGCTCGATGGCGCCACGCTCGCTTGCAAGCTGCAATATCCCGACATGCAGTCAGCCGTCGAAGCCGATCTGCGGCAGCTGCAATGGCTGCTTGCGATCCGCCGCCGGCTCGATCCGGCGATCGACACAACCGAGATCGCCAAGGAAATCGGCGCAAGGGTGCGCGAGGAGCTCGACTACCAGCGCGAAGCCAAGCACGTCGCGCTTTATCGTGAAATGCTCGACGGCAGCGATATCGTGCGCGTGCCGCACGCCTGGCCCGAGCTGTCGACCGGACGCCTGCTCACGCTCGATTGGCTCGACGGCAGCCGCATGCTGGCGCACAAAGACGATCCTCTTGCGGTGCGAAATGCGCTCGCGACCGCGATGTTTACGGCCTGGTGGTTTCCGTTCAGCCGTTTTGGCGTCATCCACGGCGATCCGCATCTCGGAAATTACACCGTGTTCGAGCGCGCCGGCGCGCCGGCGGGCATCAATCTCCTCGACTATGGCTGCATTCGTATTTTCGCGCCGAAATTCGTCCGCGGCGTTGTTGATCTTTATCGCGGGCTGTTGCGTGGCGAGGACGATCTGATCGTGCACGCTTACGAGACCTGGGGCTTTCGCAAGCTGTCGCGCGAACTCATCGATACGCTCAATATCTGGGCGCGCTTCATCTACGCTCCGTTGCTGGACGACCGGGTGCGCACCATCGCCGACGGCGTCGCACCGTCCGAATACGGCCGCCGCGAAGCCTTTCGCGTGCATCAGGCGCTTAAGCAAAAGGGACCGGTAACGGTGCCGCGCGAATTCGTTTTCATGGATCGCGCCGCCATCGGTTTGGGTGCGGTGTTCCTACATCTGCGCGCGGAGCTCAACTTCTATCGCCTTTTCAACGAGGCGATCGAACGCTTCGCGATGGAGCGCGTCGCCAAGCGCCAAGCGGCGGCGCTGGTCAAGGCGGGATTGCAAGCGTGTAACGCGTCATCCTGAGATGCGAGCAAAAGCGAGCCTCGAAGGTTGTGGCCGTCGCCCTTCGAGGCTCGTCGCTGCGCGCCGAGCGCCTCAGGGGTGACGAAACAAACGTCAGCAGCAGTCGCAGTCGAAGCCTTCGGCCGTGACCAGCGCGTTTTTCATGAAAGCGGGCGGCAAGTCGTCGGCAGCGACCTGTGCGAGCGGCTTGAAGACTTTGAAATGGTGACGGCCTGCTTGCGTCAAGTACACCACATGGGTCTCGACCGGCGGGCAGCCGGGAACGGAACAGGCAATTTCCGATACCATGATGGTTTCGTCGCGGGCGAGCTTGAATCGCTCACGTGTCCAGTTACGAATGCGCGCGAGTGCGGCGGAACGCTCGGGGCTTTTCTTCTTCAAGCCAAGCATGGCAAGCTGCACGAAACCAAGACGCGCACGACCGGGTCAAGCCGGCTTGACGATCGAAGGACTTCGAAAGTGGCGGAAAAAATACTGGCCGCGGTGCGAACCGGACCCAGCAAGACCGAAATACGCGGATATCCGATGCCCGACATTCCCGAGGATGCCGCGCTGATGAAAATGGAAGTCGGCGGCATATGCGGCACCGACGTCAAGCTCTACAAGCACCCGCCGTCAAGCGCGCCCGTCATCATGGGCCATGAAAATATAGGAGTCATTGCCAAAGCCGGCCGCGAATTCACCCGCCGCAAGGGGTTCAAGGAAGGCGATCTCGTTTTCGTCGAACATTACGTCAGCTGCGGCAAATGCGAGTGGTGCCACGCCGGACAGTATCGCCATTGCGAGAACACCAACTGGCGAACCAACCCCGACGCTATCCGCTATGGCTATACCTCGGCCGAGAAGGCGCCGCATCTGTGGGGCGGTTTTGCGCAATATGTTTACTTGCCCTGGAACGCGGTGATCCACCACGTGCCGAAGGGCGTCACGGCGGAGCTCGCGGGTTTGGTGACGCCCATGGCGAACGGCGTCGAGTGGTCGCTGTTCGACGGTGGCGTCGGCTACAATTCGACGGTGCTGATCCAAGGTCCCGGCCAGCAGGGATTGTCGCAGGCGGTGATCTGCAAACAGGCCGGCGCCTCGCTCAAAATCGTCACCGGCACCTCCAAAGATAAAGCGCGGATGGATGTCGCCAAAAAGCTCGGCGCCGATCATGTCATCGATGTGCAAAACGAAGATCCGCTGGCGCGGATCATGGACATCACAGGCGGCAAGGGCGTCGATGTTTCGCTCGATTGTACCGCCGGCGCCGGGACAATCCCTATGCTGCTTGGGATCGAAGCGCTCAAGCGCAAGGGCGGCGTCATCGTCGCGCAGGGCGAAATGGCGCAATTTCCGAATTTTCCGCTGGAAAGGTTCACGGTGAAATTCATCACCATGAAAAGCGCTCGCGGTCACAGCTATAAAGCGTGCGAACTAGCCTTGGAACAGCTTGCCTCAAAGCGCTTCCCGCTAGAATTGGTCACGACCCACCGCTTTGGTCTCGACGAGGTCGATCTGGCGATCCGTTCGGTTGGCGGGGAAGGCGTCCCCGACGTCATTCACGCCTCGCTGATGCCGTGGTTGTGAGAAAAGACAGGGACGGCAATTTTCGAGGCTGGGGCCAGGACTGATGGATTCGGTCTTTATTGCACGCGGATCGCCCGACGCGATGCCCATCTGGTTCGTCACGACGGCGAGCTATCCCGAGGTGCGAAAGATGATCGGCGCGGATGGATGCGCGTTCGCCGACGCGGCGGGTTTCGAGCCGAAGCCCGGCCGGCATCTTTTGTTGCCTGCCAAAAATGGTGACCGCCTCGGCGGCGTTTTGTTCGGCCTCGAAGCTGCCGACGACCCGAAGGATCCGTTCTTGCCGGGACGGCTGGCATCGCAATTGCCCGACGGCGTCTACCGCTTTGCCAACGAACCGGGCGATGCGCGGCTTGCGGCGCTCGCCTTCGCACTCGGCTCATACGCCTTTACCCGCTACCGCAAAGCGCAGGGGCGGTCTGTCAAGCTCGACGTGCCGCAAAGTATCGACCGTGCGGAGCTCGAGCACATTGTCGAAGGCGTAACGCTGGCGCGCGATCTCATCAATACGCCGGCCAACGACATGGGTCCGGCGCAGCTCGAACAGGCGGCGCGCAAGCTGGCCGCCCGCCACGCCGCGACCGTCAGCGCCATCGTCGGTGACGAGCTGCTGGCACACAATTTTCCGCTGATCCACGCCGTCGGCCGCGCTGCCGCCGGCGCGCCGCGGCTGATCGATATATCGTGGGGCGGGGCCGATCATCCGCGCGTGACGCTCGTTGGCAAGGGCGTTTGTTTCGATACCGGCGGTCTCGACATCAAATCGGATGCGTCGATGCTCAATATGAAAAAGGACATGGGCGGAGCGGCGACGGCGCTTGCGCTTGCGCACCTGGTGATGTCACGCGGGCTCAAACTGCGGTTACGCGTGCTCATTCCCGCGGTCGAGAACGCGATTGCCGGATCGAGTTTCCGCCCGCGCGATATCTACACGTCGCGCAAGGGCATTACCGTGGAGATCGGCAATACCGATGCCGAAGGCCGGCTGATTCTTGCCGATGCACTGGCGCTTGCCGATGAGGATAAACCGGCGCTCGTTGCCGATTTCGCGACGCTGACCGGCGCCGCCCGCGTTGCCCTCGGACCGGACGTGCCGGCATTTTTCACCGACGACGACGGTCTCGCCGGCGAGCTCATGCGCACGGCGGCGGCCGAGAACGATCCTGTGTGGCGGCTGCCGTTGTGGCGGCCGTACGAATCGATGCTCGAATCCAAGGTGGCGGATATCAACAACGTTGGCGGCAGCCAGGGTGGCGCCATCACCGCCGCATTGTTTATGCGCCGTTTTGTCGACGCCCCATCCTGGTTGCATTTCGATCTGTTCGCCTGGACGCCATCGGCCAAAGGCGGCCGGCCAGAGGGCGGCGAATGTCAGGTGGCGCGCGCGCTCTATGCGCTGCTTGCCGCACGCTACGGCTAAAGCCATGCCGGCGCTCGACCCGCGCGTGACCCCGCTGCGCGATGATCTCGCGGCGAAATATCTCGAAGGCAAGGTCAAGGCCGGCCGCTTCGTCGAGGGCAGCGGCATGGAGGTGATCGCGCCGCAGGCACCGCTTCGGCACGAACGGCGCCCGGAGGCGCCGCTCCACACCGAGGCGCTCAAAGGCGAGCAAGTCACTGTCTACGACAGGGACGCCGAGGGCTGGGCGTGGGTTCAGCTTGACGCGGACAAATATGTCGGATGGCTGGCGGCTGGGGCGCTCGGACCGGCGGGCGCGCCACCGACGCACAGAGTCGCCGCGCTGCGGACTTTCGTTTTCCCCGGACCTTCGATCAAGCTGCCGCCTGTCGAAGCGCTGCCGTTCGGAGCCAAACTCAACATCGTGCGCATGAAGGATCAAATGGCAGTCACATCATCCGGCTTCCATGTGCCGGCTGCACACCTCAAGCCGGTGGGCGAGAAGGAAACGGATTTCGTCGCAGTGGCAGAGCGCTTTCTCGGCGCGCCTTATCTCTGGGGCGGCAAGACTGTGCTCGGGCTCGACTGCTCCGGGCTTGTGCAAATCGCGCTAACGGGCTCAGGCTTGTCGTGCCCGCGCGATTCCGACATGCAAGAGCAAGCGCTCGGCAGAGTGCTTACGGAGACTGAACGGTCCTCCCGCCTGCAGCGTGGCGATCTGATATTCTGGAAAGGACATGTCGCCATTGTGCGCGATGGCGAAAGTCTACTTCACGCCAATGCGTTTCATATGGCGGTTGCCGCCGAACCGATCGCGCAAGCGCTTGCGCGCATCCGCGCCACGGGCGCCGAAATCACAAGCGTGCGCCGCATTACCCTAGCATAGGACCCTGGCATAGCCGCCGGCGCTCCACTACCATTGATCCGAATAAAACGGGACAGGCAATGACGGGACGGGTGGAAGGCAAAGTCGCCCTCATTACCGAGGCCGGCTGTGTCGGGCCGGGGCGCGCCGCGGCGGTGTTGTTCGCCCGCGAGGGCGCCAAAGTCTTTGCGGTGGACAACAATGAAGAAGCGATGACCGAGACAATGGCGCGCGTCGGCAATAACGGAGAGATCGCGACCCACATCGGCGATGTACTCGATGACAGCACGGTGGGCGATGACTGACGCTTGCCGCAAGAAATTCGGCCGGATCGACATTCTCGTCAACAATGTCGGCGGCTCCGCGGCGGGCGGCGCCGCGGAAATGTCGGAAGAAACTTTCGACGAGCAGATCGACCACAACCTCAAAAGCGTTTTCCTGTGCTGCCGGCACGTGATTCCGGT